>Ga0123356_10000563_pt1 | contig 41227 bp, 36 predicted proteins | sample TergutEmb28metaG_2_FD_92546 | JGI IMG/M metagenome (GOLD analysis project Ga0123356, IMG submission 92546) | Embiratermes neotenicus P3 segment gut microbial communities from Petit-Saut dam, French Guiana - Emb289 P3 | ecosystem: Host-associated > Arthropoda: Insects > Digestive system > Gut ...
AAGCTTGTCCGACATACCCAAGGGGTTGAGCAGCTCTCCGGCACAGCATTGATAACTATGACATAAACCAACGGTTTTTACACCTGTGTACCGCAGCATATATCCGGTCAGAATCGACATCGGGTTTACGTAGTTTAGAAGCCATGCATCGGGACAGACCTCTTGCATATCGCGTGCAAACTCCGTCATGACCGGAATGGTTCTGAGTCCCCGCATGATACCGCCGATACCTATCGTATCTGCTATAGTTTGTCTGAGTCCGTATTTTTTCGGGATCTCAAAATCTGTTACTGTACAAGGGTCATATCCGCCGACTTGAATGGCATTGACAACAAAATGAGCGCCCTTTAATGCTACTTTGCGGTTATCAACGCCGAGACAGGTAGTGATTTTTGCTGTTCCGCCTTTATTTTTGTTGATTCCGGAGATTATCTCTTCACTCTCTTTCAATCGTGCACCATCGATGTCATATAACACTATCTCGCTTGTTTTTAAGGCATCACTGCACAGGCAGTCTCCTAATACATTTTTTGCAAAAATCGAACTGCCCGCACCGAGAAAAGTAATTTTATGCATTATTGATATACCCCTTTATATTAATTTATTTTACAGCGCTGTCGACCATACCTTTTATGAAATACTTTTGGAGAAACAGGAAAAGTACAACAAGCGGTATTACTCCGATGACCGCGGAAGCAGCGGCGGCACCCGTGTTGGAGTTTACCCGGGCGAAGAAACTGGAAACAGCAAGCGTAACAGAAGAGATACGGGGAGATTGCAGGAAGTAAAGTGAGAACTGGTAATCATTCCACGCTGTTACGCCGGTCAATATTATAACAGTCACTATCACCGGCTTTAATTGCGGCAGGATAATACTGAAAAAGGTTCTTAACAACCCGCAGCCGTCAAGTGCTGCGGCTTCATCAAGTGCCGGAGTCAAGGATCTGATAAAGTTTGTGAATATAAAGATAGCAAGCGGCAGCTGATATGTCAATTGCAATAGTATTACGCCATGATAAGTAGAGATGGCGTCAAAAAACAACATCGTACGGTAAAGCGGTACAATGATGCTCAATGGCGGTATCATCATTACACCCATCACCAGGACACGCACAAACCGGTTCAGCCTGGATACACGCCGGGCAAGCGGATAAGCAGCCATTGCTCCTATCAATACAATAAGTGTCACGGTGAGTAATGTTACGATAAAACTGTCTCGAATGCCTTGTGTGATCCTGCCGCTTGCCAGTGCTGCTTCAAAACTCCCGAGGTAGAGATAGTCAGGCATTATCCACCGCGATGAAGCATCGTGCGGATGTTTGAGAGCAACAGTAAGCAAAATATAAAAAGGAGTCAGATAAACAAGCAAAATCGGAAGAGCTGCAATATAGCGCCACCAGTTCCTTTTTTTCATAGCACTACCTCCATCTTATCGAGGAGTTTTATCACCACTATGCTGACTGCCAGGATGAACACGAACGTAAATACGCCTATAGCAGCAGAATATCCTGCCTGTTCGATATTAAAATACTGGAAGGTCAGGAATGTGACCAGAGAGTGTGTACCGCTTGCCGGTGCAGCTGGGCTTAAAGCCCTGATAATATCAAAAAGCTTAAGACCGCCTATAAGATTTATGACCACTGATGCGCTCAGTGCCGGTGCCAGCAAAGGAAGTGTAACATGCCAGAACGTTGACCATGCACTAACACCGTCTATTGCAGCAGCTTCCTTGTACATGTTAGGAATGTTTTGTAAACCGGCAAGGTAAATTACCATAGACACACCCATATATTGCAAAGAGTTTACGATCAGTATCACAGTGATCGCGCGGTTTGGTACACCGATCCAGTCCAGCCTGTCCATTCCAAATAGTCCTATGAGATCATTAAGTGCTCCGCCTCGATACTGCACAATGAAGAAAATTATGTATCCCATGATCAGAGGTGCGATCATGACAGGTAAATACGAAACAGTACGAACGATCCCGCGGGCACGGAACTTACTGTCAAGAAATAATGCTATGGACAATCCGACGACTTGCTGAATGATCGTACTGCCAAATCCATAAATTATCGTATTCCGGAATACATTAAATGCCCATTGATCATTTACCAGGGTAATATAGTTAGTAAAACCCACATAGCTGTAATCCGGCAGATATCCGTTCCAGTTTGTAAAAGATATTCTTATCCCGTCAAAAAACGGGTAAACTACAAACACGCCGAAAAGAGCTAACACAGGAATATAAAACAAGTTGATACGCTTCATGCTTTTCATGATGTCACCTCGTTGCTTTAGTTAACAAGCGGGCGGAGTATACCGCCCGCTTGAATACTGCTGCTCTGATATTTAGTTAGTTTATTCCTCTGGCTTCGAACCAGGCATCAAGTCTGGAGAGATAGCTCTGCCGCATATGGTCGATAACTGCTTGTCTTGTCATAGTGCCGTTAAAAAGACCGAGACCGGTGTTACAAAGATCCTCCCACATACCGCCTGGCAGATATACACGGTCAAAGTACGGGAATGTTCTGATATGAGACCATCTGTTAAAATCCTCTGTCAAAAAGCCCATATCTACTTGTACTCCGGTAAAGCCTGCGACATTACCGCGAGCCTGTGCAAGTTTTATCATATTTTCTTCACGTGCCACAAACTCTAAGAACAGGAGAGCTTCAGCCGAATGCTGGCTGTCTTTCCATACACCAAGCGTAAGACTTTCACCTGCGATGAGTGATGGAGCATCGCCCGGGAAGTACGCGGGAAGCGGCATCATGCCGATGTTGGCGGGACCGGAGGCTGCGGCGTCGATCGCGGCATGGTTACCGGTGAATGAAAATGCAGCTTCACCTTGACCCAGTACTCTTGTCAGAGTGTCATAATCAGCCGAGGTAGCATCTTCATTAAAGAACCCGCGGGCGATCCAATCTGAGAACATATCTACAAATTTGCCCCACTCGTTCCAGTCGAATGTACCGTCAAGGAGTGCCTCTCTGTGATTATCACCATCATATGTGATAAACAATGAAGGAGGTATCCAGTCGGCTGCCTGACCGAGCATCCAGTCATCAAGACCGCCGATGAAGATCGGAATATAGCCGGCGGCAAGGATTTTTTCGCATACGTCTTCAAAGATACCCCAATGTGTTATAGATGCAGGGTCAACTCCGATTTCATTTAGTATGTCACGATTGAATACTAAACCTGCGATGTCTATATCGACGGGGAGAACCATTAGATTGCCGTCATGATCTGTTACCACACTACCGATTTGTGGTGATACTTTGCTGACCCAGGGCTGGTCGTTAAGAGGACGCAGGAATGTCCCGTAACGGATGACGGCCCAGCCATGTGTAGAAAACACGTCAGGCAGATCGTTTGTTGCCATTCTTGTTCTCATGAGGTCTTCATAGCCTGAGGGTTGTGAATATTCGACTTTTATACCGGTCTCTTCAGTAAATGCTGCGATGATCTCAATGAGTGCAGCATTAGCTTCGCCAGGTACATTTGTCATGATTTCAAGGGTCACATCTGCTGCATCGGGCTCTTGCGAGCATGCAAACAGAGTTGCTGCCAACATAATGGCAACGATTATCAGCGCTAATTTCTTCATAAAATCCTCCAATAATATTTTTGTTTTCCGGTAGAAATTAGTTTAATATTAACATAAAAAATAAAAAAACCCATTGTATACTGTGTTGCTCGTTTGGTATAATGTGTCATGAATTAATTTGTGGAATACACTTTAATTGCTTTGGATGAAATATTGTTTGATATTATGTGGTATCAGTAAAGTGAACCGTTTTGCAGGGGTGAAGGATCATGCACAAATATATGAACGAAGTATTTATTGAGAATAAGGAGCTTAAGGATATCAATCCACGGGCTTGTGGTGAAGCACAGTGTATGCCTGGTCACTATTGGCCTGAATTTGACGCACCCAGAGGTTCGCGACCGTATTATATGCTGCACTATGTGATATCAGGACGTGGTATATACCATACACCTGATAAAAAGTACGAGGTTAAAGCCGGACAGGTTTTTGTGGTTATGCCAAATGAACTTGTTGCATATGAAGCAGACATGGAGGATCCGTGGAGATATTGTTGGATAAACTTTGAATCTATGCTTGATTTGTCAAGTACTTTCTCTCAATACGTTATAAGCATACCTGAATGTGCTCATATTTTTAATGCATTTAGAGATTGTACTAATATAACACAAGACCGTGAGTGGTACATATGCGGCAAGATCTTTGAATTGCTTTCTTTGATGGATTCTAATAAAAGGACTGAAAGAAACCAGACACACAGATATGTGAGGATTGCCCAAAATTACATTGATGTATATTACATAGATCCGGAATTACGAGTCAGCAGTATGGCGGCGAAATTAAATCTCGACCGCGCATACTTCAGTAAAATTTTTAATAAACATACAGGAAAGTCACCTCAGCAGTACATTGTAGAACTCAGGCTGGACAGAGCCGCCGATTTGATGGTCAATCAAGGGCTGCCGCCGGGGGAAGCTGCTCAACGTGTAGGATACGGCGATATATTCAATTTCTCAAGAATGTTTAAACGCCGGTTCGGCGTCTCCCCGAGCACATACGCGGCAAAACCATAAACGGGAGTAAGTTGGTGCACCAACCGTTTGCAAAAGAGATCAGCAGAAATATTGATATTTAATATACGGAGACTCAGTATGGGTACTAAAAAAAGTAAATCAGGAGGCAAGTTTTCTCTTGTTTATACATTGTTCTTTTTATCGTCAACTTTTATGTTGGTTGTCGCAGTAGTATTTTCTATTTACATAAACGGTATGGAAAGAGAAACAGTCAACAGTATCCAAAGGCATTTGCGAGCTGCAGCTCATCATGCTTCGGTCTACATTACAGTAGATGAACTGGAACTTTTCCATACCGCGGAAGATATGCAAAGACCCGAGTGGGATGAAATACGCACAAGATTGCAGTATTTCGCTGAAGAAAATCAGGTGCTCTATGTGTATTATTGGCGCTACATCGGGGATGGTCAAATACAATACATTATCGATAATGACGAAGACGAAGAATATATGGTAACACCTGAACTCTTCTTTGCAATTGAATATGACCCCTTTACTGCCGATGCTGTTTACAGGATCACAGCAGGGGAAAGCTGGGTAACAGATCTGGGTATTTACACCGATTCCTGGGATGGTCTTCTTTCCGCTGCAGTACCGGTATTTAGAGATGACGGTACGGTTTATTGCGCAGCAGGCGTTGATATTAGTGATGAAGTTCTCCTGACTATGCGAAGCAACATAAGGATCATGAGATTCATTTTAGTATTTTCTTTGCTTATCTCAATTCTGTCAGGATTCCTCGGTATGCGTTCATACAATAAAAAAGCTATCCAAAGTGACAACGCAAATTTATCAAAGAGTCAATTCCTTTCAACGATCAGCCACGAAATACGCACGCCGCTGAACGCTGTGATCGGTTTATCCGGCTTGATCTTAAATACTGACAACAGCCTGAATGAAGAAAGCCGTTATAGACTGGACCGGATCAACAACGCCGGTGCGACCCTGCTCAATATGGTAAACGACATTCTTGACATTTCCAAGATAGAAGCAGGTAAACTCGAACTTATCCCCATCATATATGAGGTCCCCGGCATGATAAATGATGCTGTCACACAAAGCATCTTCCACAGAGGCGATAAACCCATTGAGTTTGTGATGGATATATGTAATGATTTACCGGCACAGCTTTACGGCGATGAACTCAGAATAAAGCAGATATTGAATAATTTTCTATCAAATGCCTTTAAATACACAATGGAAGGAACAGTAGAGTTTACAATAAGATGCGACCGTGAGACCCGGAAAGACGATGTTGTTTGGTTGACATTCATAATCAGGGATACAGGTGTCGGCATCAAACAGGAAGATATGAAGCAATTATTCGATGATTATGTCCAAATAAATATGTCCGCCAACCGCAAGATCATGGGAACAGGACTTGGCCTGGCTATAGCAAAAAGACTGATCGATCTAACGGGTGGTCAGATAACAGTGAAGAGCGAGTTCGGTAAGGGCAGCATTTTTACCGTGCGGCTTAAACAGGGATATATAACAGATAATATAGTAGGAACAGAGGTCATTGAGAGCCTTAAAAATATGAAATATTCCGAACAAAACCGCCAATTGCCCGGCGATGTGTCACGAATCAGTTTACCTTATGCACGTGTGCTGGTGGTAGATGATGTGATAACAAATCTGGATGTAGCCAAAGGCATGATGAAGCCCTATAACATGCAGATAGACTGTGTGACAAGCGGTCAGGAGGCTATTGAAGCGATGCTTGACACCAAAGTCCGTTACAATGCCATATTTATGGATCACATGATGCCCGGAATGGACGGGTTTGAAGCCACGCGGCTTATACGTGAGATCGGCTCCGATTATGCGAAAAACATACCCATCATAGCCCTGACAGCAAATGCAATTGTCGGGAATAAAGAAATATTTTTAAGCATGGGGTTTCAGGCATTCATATCAAAGCCCATAGAGATAGCCCATTTAGATGCAGCTATTAGTGAATGGGTAAGGGATGAGGAACAGGAAAAGCTTTACATGCTTACAGAAGTTGATCTGACTGCTCAAGCTGTGAACGATGATGTGAACTGGCAGGCACTTGATAATGGTATTGCAGGTATTAATATACAAAAAGGATTAATGCGCTTCAACGGAGATAAAGAAGCCTATCTTACCGTGCTGCGTTCATACGCAAAGAACACTCCGCCGCTTCTCGAAGCGATCGGGGAGTTTGACCCGGACAGTATAATGGAATATAACACGATCGTTCACGGGCTTAAGGGTTCAAGCAGTGCGATATGCGCTGAAGAGATCGCCGGTATGGCGGGGGTATTGGAAAATGCAGCTATCAACGGTGATTATAGCTATATCGCTGCTAATAATGCCAATCTTGTTGGATCGATCCGGAATCTAATAACAACAATAAATAATGTCATTGCAGAAATTGACACATGCAGCCATAAACCCGTAAGGTCCAGCCCGGATGTAAAAACGCTGGAACGGTTATATCAGGCATGTATCAATTATGAAATGATCGATGTGGACGCAGCTCTTGATGAATTGGAAGCCTTTGATTACGAATCAGACGGCGAACTCGTCGTATGGCTGCGGGAAAACGTGGAAGTTATGAACTTTAACGAAATCGTGGAAAGGCTTTCTTAGTCCTCGCTGTCTTCATCTTCATCGCCGTTGTCGACTTCGTCTATTTCCAGTTCTATGATTTTATTACATGAAGGGCATGTTACGGATTCATTGGAGATATCTTCTTCCGTGAGTTCGATCTCTGTGTTGCACTCAGGGCAGTTTACATCTATTGTAAACTCAACATCTCTGCTGCCGCAAAGGTCGCAGACAAATTCGTCTTCGTCATCTTCGTAATCGTCATCGTCGTCGTCAAAGTCAAAATCGAAATCATCGTCATCGTCGTCATCATAATCGTCGTCAAGCAGGAACTCTTCGACTTCTGCGAGATCGTCGGAAATAGCATCGAGTTCTTCACCGATATCAAGAGCGTTTTCATTAAGCTCTTCGATTTCTTCAGCTACTGCATGAAAAGTGTCGATTATTGCCGCGAAGAGTTTTCCGTGTTCTGTAGCACTTATTTCCATTCCTTCAGCAAGACCTTCTAAATAAGCAACTTTTTCTTTGATTGTCATTAAACTGTTACCTCCATTATCATATAATGATTATTCTTCTTTTGTCGCAAATATACGGATTTTGCGTTTGTGCAAATATACGGATTTTGCGTTTGTGCAAATATACGGATTTTGCGTTTGTGCAAATATACGGATTTTGCGCAGTTATCCTTTTGTGCGTTCCATATATTCGCCGGATCTTGTATCGATGCGGATTTTTTCGCCTTCTTCTATAAACAGCGGGACTTTTACTTCAGCCCCTGTTTCCACTGTCGCCGGTTTGAGAACGTTTGTGGCTGTATCACCTCTGAAACCCGGATCTGTGGCTGTTATGACCAAATCTACAAAATTAGGTGGATCGACATTATAAACCTTGCCTTTATATGAATGCACATTGCATGTCATATTTTCCTTAACAAACTTAAAACTGTCGCCAAGCAAAGCTTTGTCGACCGGTATGAGTTCGTAAGTTTCCTGATCCATAAAGTAGTATAGATCGCCGTCGTTATAACTGTATTCCATATCGCGGCGCTCGACGAAAGCATTCTCAAACTTATCTGAAGGATTAAATGATGTTTCGATCACGGCTCCCGTTATAACATTTCTGACCTTTGTTCTGACGAATGCGGCTCCTTTACCGGGTTTTACATGCTGGAATTCAACTACCTGCATTACTTTCCCGTCCCATTCGAATGTTACGCCATTTCTAAAATCTCCGGCTGATATCACAAGCATTCCTCCTAACTTTACCACATCACATTGTAAATCACTGCGAATGATAATGCAAGCTAAATATATGTTATTTAAAGCACAATAAGATCCTTGGGCAGGTTAGTTATATTCTCCGAACCGGTTTCGGTTATGTAAAGGATATCTTCGATTCTTACACCAAAACGCCCCGGTAAATATATACCCGGTTCTGCAGTGATCACTGTTCCTGCAGGGAGCGTATCCTCCGAAAGTTGTGATGCATTGGGAGACTCATGAACCTCAAGACCTATCGAGTGTCCGAACCCGTGGCCGAAATAATCACCGTATCCGGCATCCTTGATCACCGTTCTTGCAGCTGCGTCGACATTGATTCCTTCAACACCGCCATGCATTGCTTCGATTCCGGCTTCCTGCGCTTTTAATACAGTTTCATAAACCTTTACCATTTCTTCTTCCGGCTTACCGATGCAAAGTGTTCTGGTAGTATCGCTGCACCATCCGCCAAGTTTTACACCGAAGTCGATCGTAAGAAATCCTTTGCCGATTTTTTCGTTGCCCGGTACACCATGCGGTCTGCTGGATTTCGAACCGGATACAACGATCGGGTCGAATGACTTATCGTCAGCTCCGTTTTTTAGTGAACGGTATATGATTTCTACAGCGAGATCTTTTTCGGTTATATTTGTGTTGATCAACGGAAGGATCTCTTCAAAGACTTTTTCCGCAAGACGTTGTGCTTTGATCATCTTCTCAAGATCATCACGTGACTTGACTGCACGCAGGCTGCTTATAAGCTTTTGTGCGGGGATCATTTCGATGCCGAGGTTTTCCGACCACTTTTTATAACTTGCCAAAGTAAGTGAACTGTCTTCAAATCCTATGGATGTGATGCTGCTTTCTTTAAGTATTTCTTTGATTTTTCCTGCTGCATTTTTTTCATCGGTGATCAAAACAACCTTTGCATCCTTGATGGCGGTCCCTGCAGCTTCAGTATAGCGTGAATCGACAAAATACCATGCGGAGTCTCCGGTTATAAGCAGTGCGCCTGCACTGGATGAGAATCCGGTTGCAAACAGTCTGTTTATTTGATTTGTTATCAGCACTGCACTGCATTCATACCCGGGCATTGCTTGTCTTATTCTTTCGATGTTTGTCATGGTTTTACTCCAGTCTTATTTAGATTATGAAAGTCAGCTCATCTTGTTTTTACACATAGCCCTGAACGGTATCTCAAGGAAGAATCTTATTGCCAGAAATGGATTGGTGAACCGTTTTGGACGTACGATTATCGAAATGACACCGGCGCGGTTTGCCGCAAGAGTATCCGTCAGTATCTGGTCACCTGCAAGAGCGGAAGTACCAGGACCGAAGCCTGATACCTCCATTGCGTGCAGCAAACTTTTTGGTGAAGGTTTACCGGATTCCGTAATGAACCCGGCACCGATCGAATCAGAGTGTGACTCCACGCGTTTCTTTCGAGTGCTGTTTGATATAATGAATAAATCGATATTGTGGTTTCTTAGGTCTTCTATCCATCGAATGACATCCTTTGACAGGATATGCTCGTCGTACGCTGCTATAGTGTTGTCCAAATCCAGCATCAGAAACTGTATTCCTGATTGTTTAAGGAAATCAACCGTTATATCAGTGACCTCCCGGAATGAGTATTGTGGGATAGGGGAGAAGCTCATAGTCTATACCTGATATCAATCGCGTGATTTTGCACGCCTGTCATATGTCATAAACTTATCACAGATATCGCTTACTTCATCGCGTATAAAATCTGCTTTTGCATCAAAATCTGTAGCAGCTATACGTATGAGCTCCGCGATTTTGATCATCTCATCCTCACGGAATCCACGGCTGGTTGTAGCAGGTGTTCCGATCCTCAGTCCGCTCGTAATGAGTGCAGGCTGCGGGTCGTTCGGTATTTTATTCTTGTTGGTGGTTATATGAACAGAATCAAGACGCTCTTCCATAATTTTACCGGTTGTGTTGAAATTACGCAGATCGACCAGCATCAGGTGATTATCAGTACCGCCTGAAACCAGGTCGAATCCTTGTTTTATAAACTCGTTTGCGAGTGTGTTGGCATTTTTAAGGGTTTGGAGCTGATAGTCCTTGAAGTCCGGCTTCAGCGCTTCACCAAATGCTACTGCTTTTGCTGCGATCACATGCATCAACGGACCGCCTTGTGCTCCGGGAAATACAGCGGAATCTATTTTTTTTGCGATCTCTTCGTTGTTTGTCATAATGATGCCGCCGCGAGGACCGCGAAGTGTTTTATGAGTTGTGCTGGTGACGATATCTGCATATGGTAAGGGATCCGGATGTTCGCCGACAGCAACCAGTCCGGCAATATGAGCCATATCAACAAGTAAAGAAGCACCTACTTCTTTTGCGATCTCAGAGAATTTTTTAAAGTCTATTTTTCTCGGATATGCAGAGGCCCCGGCAATTATCATTTTTGGTCTGCATTCTTTAGCGACTCTGAGGACCTCATCATAGTCGATCAGGTTTGTATCGGGAGTAACGCCATAAGCTGCAACATTATAATATTTACCTGAGAAATTTGCCGGATGACCGTGTGTTAAATGACCTCCATGATCAAGATTCATACCGAGTATTGTATCACCCGGTTTGCATAAGACCATAAATGCCACAAAATTTGCCGAAGCTCCGGAATGCGACTGGACATTGACGAACTCTGCACCGAATAGCTCTTTTGCACGGTCTATAGCAAGAGATTCAATAATATCAACTTCTTCACAGCCGCCATAATAACGGCGTCCGGGATAACCTTCTGCATATTTGTTTGTAAGGATCGTACCCTGCGCCAGCATTACTGCTTCACTAACTGAGTTTTCCGATGCAATAAGCTCGATGTTTCTGCGCTGACGGTCGAATTCCCTTTCGATAGTGTTGCCGACTTCCGGATCATGCCTTGAGATAAATGCGACTACTTCTCTTACCACTTTTATTCCTCCTAGTGTTTTTTTATTTAGTATAATATAAAAGTTATGCAAAGTTCAATAAAAACATGGTATTATTTGAATAAATACTTATCAGCTCATACGGGGTGGATTAAATGTTTTCAAATAAAGATGTTCTTATGATAATAAAAGAGTTGGAGATCTGCTATCCGGAACCGGTTTGCGCACTGGTGTTCAGGAAAGATTATGAGCTGTTGTTTGCTGCAAGGCTTGCGGCACAGTGTACCGATGCACGTGTAAACACAGTAACACCTGTGCTGTTCAGACGATACCCGACACTTGAAGCACTGGCGGGAGCGGATATCAAAGAGCTCGAAGATATAGTACACCCTTGTGGTTTCTATAGAATAAAAGCGAGGGATATCATAGCAGCATCAGCAATGCTGATAGGTTTATTTAATGGACAGGTACCCGATAATATGGAGGATCTGTTAAAGCTTCCGGGAGTGGGAAGAAAAACGGCGAACCTTATGCTCGGTGATATATTCAAAAAACCGGCGGTTGTAGTTGACACACACTGTATCCGTCTTTCAAACAGAATAGGTTTAGTAAATACCACGGATCCTGTCAAAATTGAAACCGCTCTGCGAAATATGCTCCCGCCAGAGAAATCGTCTGATTTCTGCCACCGTTTAGTGCTTCACGGGCGGGCAGTTTGCACAGCAAGAAACCCGGCATGTAATGCTTGTTGTATAGCCGGCTTCTGCCGTCATGTGATCAGAAAATAGTTGTGCAAGTTTGTTTAATATGGTATAAGTATTAATGATCTTGATTATGTCATCCGCGAAAGGGGAGTAACATCTTGCTTTTCAGAAAAAATGTAGTTCCAAGCTGTGCATATTGCAGACATGGTATATCTTTAGGACTTGGTGAGGTTGCCTGCAGAAGAAGAGGAATAATGGCAGACGAAGGTAAATGCAGCGCTTTCCGGTATGAGCCGACGAAACGCAGACCGGAGTATGCAAAAAAACCGGTTGTTATTGAATTCTCAGCAGAAGAAATGAGTCTTTGATCAAAGTAAATAAATTAAGAAGACGCCATCCTTGTTTGATAGGATGGCGTTGATTCAATTATCGTGGTTTCTCAATAAATCCGATCTTCTTATAAACCTTACGTAACGTTTTACTTGCAGTGTATGATGCTTTATCAGCACCATTTTTAAAGACGGACTCTATGTATGCCTTATCAGCCAGAAGCTTATGCGTTTCCTCACGGATAGGACGGAGAAGCTCGACTACGGCTTCACCGACCACCGGTTTAAAGTCACCGTACCCTTTGCCGGCAAACTCATTTTCAATACAAACGATTTCCTTGCCGGTGCACACAGAGTATATTTGAATCATATTAGAAATACCCGGTTTTTTCTTTGGGTCAAACTTGATGACAGTCTCACTGTCAGTGACCGCGCGCTTAAATGAGCGCATGATCTCCTCGGGTGTATCAAGCATCAGAACACATCCGCCGTCTGCGATCTCAGATTTTGACATTTTGCGTGTCGGGGTCTGCAGATCCATTATTCTTGCGCCAACTTCAGGTATATACGGCTCCGGCAGCTTAAAAACATCGCCGTATATCCCGTTGAATCTGACAGCTATATCGCGTGTGAGCTCGACATGCTGCTTCTGGTCTGCACCGACGGGCACATAATCCGCCTGGTATAACAGGATATCTGCTGCTTGCAGGGCAGGGTATGTAAAAAGACCGGCATTTATGTTATCGGCGTTTTTTGCGGATTTATCCTTAAATTGTGTCATACGCGAGAGCTCGCCAAACATTGTATAGCAGTTTAATACCCATGCAAGCTGTGCATGCTCGGGCACGTGGCTTTGAATGAAGAGAGTATTGTCCTCAGGGTTGATACCACATGCGATCAGTAAAGCAACTTGCTCATACTGCACCTTACGGAGTTCAGCCGGGATCTGACGGGCTGTTATAGCATGCATATCCACGATCATGTAAAAGCATTCAAATTCAACAGATAATGCAGCCCAGTTTCTGAGCGCTCCAAGATATGAACCAAGTGTTGGAGTACCGCTTGGTTGAATGCCTGATAATATTACTTTTTTACTTTCCATACTTTTTTCCTAATCTGTCAGACCGCACTCTTGTGCAAGTTTCCTGAATGCGGGTAATGAGCGTTCTATCGTTTCATATGATACACAATAGGCGATCCTTGCATAACCGGGGCATGTGAACGCAGAACCGGGGACTATGAGAATGTTGTGTTTTTTTGCTGCATTGATAAAGTCCTTTTCAATGCCGGGTGCTTTAACCCAGAGATAGAAGGCTCCCTGCGGGTATACTGCTTCAAAACCAAGCTCTTTAAGACCTTCATAGAGCAATTTTCTGTTGGCATCGTAAGCTGCTATGTTTGTTTGCTCATACAAGCACTTTGCTACTGCTTTTTGAATAAGAGAGGGTGCGTTTACATAGCCGAGTATGCGTGTCGCGATACCGGCTGCGTCAAAAATCAACTCATACTCGTCCAGCTCGTTCGGAAGAACTATATACCCGATGCGCTGCCCGGGTAACGAAAGAGATTTTGACCAGGAATAACAAACAATAGTATTTTTATAAAACTTTGTAATAAACGGAACCTCAACTCCATCATAAACCAGCTCACGATATGGTTCATCCGAGATCAAATAAATCGATATTCCATACTCTTTTGATTTTTCATCAAGAACTGCAGCGAGTTGCTTCAGCGTACTTTCAGAGTAAACAACGCCTGTCGGGTTATTTGGTGAGTTTAATATGATCGCTTTTGTTTTGTGTGTAATAGCTGCCCGTAATGTGTCAGGGTCGGGTTCAAAATCAAATCGACTGGCCGGAACGACAACCAGCTTTCCGTCAAAATTGTTGACATAGTTTCCATACTCAACAAAAAAAGGTGATATGACAATAACCTCATCATTTGGATTGATAAGCGTTTTCAGGACAACATTCAGTCCTCCGGCAGCACCGACGGACATTATTACATTTTTCTCTGTAAACGATGTTTCAAATCTTTCGTTCAGAGACCTGGCGATCGCTTCGCGAACATCCGGGTAACCTACATTACTCATGTAACCGTGGAGTACAACAGAATCCTCGTTTTGCACGATATCACAGATCGCTTTATTGACTGCGGGAGGTGAAGGGATATTTGGATTACCGAGACTGAAATCGAAGACATTCTCTTTGCCGTGCAGCGCAGCAAGTTTTTTCCCTTCCTCAAACATAGCACGTATAACGCTGTTTCCTTTTGTAAGCCTTATCATTTTTTCTGATATCATGCCGTCAACCCCTTTTTTAAATGATCATATGAAGCACAATTGTACACGCTTTTTGTATAAATGTCTATATCTTTTGCAGGCGCTGTTTTTATCAGCACTTATCTGATTGCTGTCCATATTTGTCAAACAATTGCGCAGATTTGTGGTATACTTTAAATACAAATAAAATGTAAAGGGACAGGTTCGTTCGATGGGTATCAAAGAAACACTCGAATATATACATAGTGTCAAATGGCAGGGAAGTAAGCCGGGGCTTGAACGCACACAGGAGCTGCTTAGTGCTCTGGGGAATCCGGAGAAGCAGCTTAAATTCATTCACGTCGCCGGCACAAACGGTAAAGGCTCTACATCTGCTTGTATTGCTTCGGTACTAAAAGAATCAGGGTACAAAACAGGTCTTTTTATATCACCGTATATCATGTGCTTTAATGAACGTATGCAAGTGAACGGTGAGTATATTTCAGATGATGAGCTTGAACGGCTGACCGGTGAGATCCGCCCGTTCGCTGATGCCATGAAGGACTCTCCTACAGAATTTGAGCTGGTTACAGTAATTGCTATGATGTTTTTTTTACAAAGCAAATGTGACATTGTTGTTCTCGAGGTTGGAATGGGTGGAAGACTGGACTCAACAAATGTAATAGAAACACCGGTTCTTGCAGTCATAACTGCGATTGGTTATGATCATGTTAAAGAGCTCGGTCCGACATTAAACGATATTGCACGCGAAAAAGCAGGAATAATCAAAAACGACGGGGATGTTTTGATTTATGGAAACGATGCAGAGGATGTATTTAAGTGTATTTCAGCAGAGCGTGATGCGAGATTGCATAAGGTCGATTTTTCCAGAATAACCAAACAGGAATTTACTCTGGACTGCACAAAAGTCAAGATTGAACCTTATAAAGAAATATCCCTGCCGCTGATCGCTTCATATCAGCCTAAAAACGCAGCTCTGGCAATTACAGCACTTGAGATCCTTCGAGAGAAAGGTTATCAAATCAGTGATGATGATATAGTTAGAGGAATAGAGACGGTCAAATGGCCGGGAAGATTTGAAGTGCTGGGGCGAAAGCCGGTATTCATTCTCGACGGGTCGCATAATCCGCAAGGTATGGAAGCAACTGCGGAAAGCTTAAAGGATCATTTTGCAAGTCAAGATCAAAACAGCAAGCACGCCGGCTCAAAAGTGATTTTTATTGTTGGTGTCATGGCGGACAAAGATGTTGATGCAATGATGCTGCACATTGCTCCATTTGCTGATCGCTTCTTTACTGTCAAACCAAACAATCCGCGCGCTATGGATTCTCACGAGCTGGCAGTGAAATTAAAACGCTTCGGAGTTCCTGTAACAGACTGTGGCTCAGTCGGTAACGGTGTTTCCGAAGCGTTGAAAGCAGCCGGGGATGTAGATGTTATTTGCGCTCTCGGGTCATTATTTCTTTCTTCCGAAGTAAGATCGGTATATCTTGCAGGGAACTAGAACTATTGTTTACATCTCACAAGATTCCGGCGTATTTAATCACTACCTTGCCGGATATATGGTACAGGCAGTACTACTGTTGCCTTGAACAAATCTCCATCGATAGAGACATCAAACCTCCCGCCTTGTGCATCCATGAAGCTTTGGACGATAGATAATCCGAGACCGCTGCCGCCGTCGGAGCGGGAATCATCACCGCGTTTAAAACGTTCTGTAAGCTCGGAAGGATCGAAGTTGAGCTCTTGTGATGAGATGTTCTTAAGATTTAGCCGTAAATAATAGGGATCTGTCTGATCAGCATCAAGATAAACGCGAGAACCGGGCATAGAGTACTTGAATACATTGGAGAACAGATTTTCCATAACACGCTGCATGAGCCTTCCATCCGCTCTTGCCAGAAGCTTCTCGGGAAGATTTACACGAAGATCGAGACCTGAGGACTTTACTGCGCTATCCAACTCGCCAAGCACTTGATTTATTAAAGAAACGATATCAAGTTCTGTGAGATTGACATCAATATTACCGGTTGCTGCTTTTGCAGCTTCAAATAGTTCCTCGGTCAGTGTTTTGAGCCGCAGGGACTTTTGCTTCAACACATCCAGATATTCCGGCGCTCTTTCACAATCCAGACCTTCATGGTCAAGCAAGTCGGTATATGTGATGATCGATGTCAGGGGAGTCCTTATATCGTGAGAAACATTAGTGATAAGCTCTGTCTTAAGCCGCTCGCTTTTCATACGTTCCTCTACTGCTGTGTTTATGCCTGCTGAAATATTATTGATCGATACCGCAATGTTTCCAAGCTCGCCGCTGCCGGCATCCAGTTGGGGATAGTATTTACCCTCGGCGACCTCACGTGCTCCCTGTTCGAGCCTGCGGATACGGCGGGCATACATCATTAGAAGGACAGCAACCACTGCAGTGAATACCAGTATAAAGAAGAACATAACCCCTATTTCGCGGGGGGATCCGATAACACCAATAAAACTCATCATACAAAACGCTGCGAAAGAGATGACCGTTACTTTGAATGTCAATCGTGCTCCTGCCCAAAGTGATTTACCTGCACGGAAAAGAAATCGCAGAGAACCGTAAATACAACTGTAAACTATCGCATATATAAGTGTGTGCTTCCAAAATTTCCCGGCTTTTAAACGTTTTGCAAAACTTATGAGCCAGCCCAGTACAGGCGGGACCGCCAAAAGGGTCGCTATTGCAAGCAGGATGTTCATAGTCGTGATGCTTCCAAGATGCCACAAGGTGTAAGCAGAGTTAAAAACAAGGAATAAAATGAATGTGATCCAACATATCAGTAATGCTAAGCCGATATCCAAATAGGGCTTATCGAGAACAGTGAAGTGCACTCTGTCTTTACTGCCGGTTTCGCCGGCAACGGCTTTATATTTCCTGCCTGCCGCGATCATTAACAGAATTGTCAAACCAAGTGCTAATACAACAGATGCGGCTATGATACCAAAATCGGTGATATATGCATGACGCACTGATGAGTGGATAAGGTTTTGCTCATAGACAAAATGATCAGAAAACGCGAGGAACACAGACCCGTTTCCTATATTTTGGGTAAAATTATAAAAGTGGGAGTAATTGGTGTAAAATGACTGTTCATATTTGTCATAACCTGAAATGATCAGATAGACCGGTTGGCTCCTGAAATAATCAATGTTTTGATTATATATCTCAACGTTACTGTAAGAAAAGAAATCCGGCATATTTTCTGCAGTGTCCTGATATTCATCATCGATGTCTCTTTCGAACTGTGTATGCGAAGAATCAATATTTATATAGTACAAAAGACCTGCAATATTATTTATATACTCCTGGGCAGCACGAAGTGTTTGTATTTGCTGCCTTCTTGCTTCCGACTCGTGAAACACCCGCAACGCATGATTTTGTATATCGTGTCCTGCCAGTTGTGCATAATAATAGCGTCCATCCGGAGTTGTAAGCTCTAATCGAAGCTCGAAACTGTAATACGAATCATCGTATTCTTCATCTCTGTAATACCAGCCGTGAGATTGAGACTCGACCCATATCAGATGATCACCTGCTCTAATTGCTTCCTCACTGCCAAAGTATGCAATAACAGAGACATAATTCATGACATTACTCATATGCTGCTCATAAAAAAACTGATTAGTTGATAGATCGTACATCACAACATCCGGATATATTCCTGTTGCTTCGGCTCTGGAAGCTACAGCTACAGCCCGGTTCAGGATGCCAAAGCAAAGTGCTATTATCAGTACGAAACATATTATTCTAACGGCTGTCCAGCCTCTCGATTTTGTATCCAATTCCCCATACCACCTTTAAATATTTTGGATTCTTCGGGTCTATCTCGATTTTTTCCCTGATTCGCCGTATGTGTACGGCGACTGTATTATCTGCCGAAAAAGCATCTTCACCCCATACGCGTTCGTATATTTCATCGATCGGAAACACTCTTCCGGGATTACGGATAAGCAATAATGCTATTTTGAATTCCAGCGGCGTAAGCCTGATATCTTCTCCGTCGACTGTAACCGTCTTGTGATTATCATCGATCACTAACCCGCCCACAGTGTGAATACCTTCTTCGGGTGAAGGTAAGCTTCCGAGAACTGTGTAACGCCGCAATTGGCTCTTTACACGTGCTATGAGTTCAAGAGGGTTAAACGGTTTAGTAACGTAATCGTCTGCACCGGCGGATAATCCTATGATCTTATCTGTGTCTTCACTTTTTGCGGAGAGCATTATTATCGGGATATTACGGCTCTTTCGAATCTCCATCGTTGCACCTAAACCGTCCAGCTCCGGCATCATGATGTCCATAATAATGAGTTTGATATCATACTCCTCTAGAACAGCAAGGGCTTCCTTACCATTATACGCCTGATGGACTTTATACCCCTCATTCCCAAGATAAACCGCTATCGCCGCTGCTATCTCCCTGTCATCATCACACACTAAGATATCAAACATCGCACTAAACCTCTTTCAGCTTTAACCTGATGACAGAGTCATCATCACATACTAAGATATCAAACATCGCACTAAACCTCTTTCAGATCTTTTTTCAATTATACCACATCCTTTCCTATGGTTTATACAAAGAATAAACTAAAAATCTTACAAATAAATGCGTGTAATTATGAAGAATTCCTTACAATATCTTTTCTCTTGTATGACAATCTTTCGTGTGATAAAATATTTCGCGGAGTGCAGAAGGAGGGTGTTGCTTGTTGGATCTATTTGAAAAATGTGAAAAGTTTACCGCTGCAAGGGAGGCAATAGCAGCAGGAGTTTATCCCTGGTTTCACGCATTGTCGACATATCAGGACAGTGTAGTGACCATTGAAGGAAGACGCACAATAATGCTCGGCTCAAATAACTATATGGGTCTTACATGTGACCCGCGTGTGATAAATAAAACCGTTGAAGCAGTTAAGCAATATGGATCAGGGTGCTCAGGATCGAGATTTCTGAATGGTACTCTTGTACTTCACAACGAACTGGAGGAAGAACTGGCATCATTTATCAACAAAGAATCAGCTATGGTTTTCAGCACCGGTTTTCAGACGAACATCGGAGTACTGTCAGCGATCGCAGGTCCGCGGGACTACATTTTCTCGGACAGAGGCAATCATGCGAGTATTATTGAAGGCAACCGGTTAAGCTTTGCTAAAACGATAAAATATGCACACAGTGACATTGACGAATTGCATAGACGGCTTAACAACGCTCCGGCAGACGCAGGTAAACTGATCGTTACAGACGGCGTTTTCTCGATGGAAGGAGACATCGCAAGACTCCCTGAAATCGTTGAACTGGCAAAAAAATACGGTGCGCGTATCCTGGTTGACGACGCTCATGCCCTTGGGATGATAGGTGAGTGCGGAAGAGGAACAGCAAACTACTTCGGACTTGAGGATGAAGTAGATATAATCATGGGTACTTTTTCAAAATCACTTGCTAGTCTCGGAGGATTTATCGCAACGACTGAAAATGTCACACATTATATCAAGCATCATGCACGCTCATTTATATTCAGTGCATCAATACCACCGGCTTGCTGCGGTGCAGCGCTTGAATCGTTGCGTATCATGAAAAATGAGCCGGAGCTGCAGTTGAAATTAAAAGAAAATGGTGATTATCTCAGGTCAAAATTCCGCGAAGCAGGCATCACGATAGGAGATTCCGAAACAGCAATAGTGCCGGTCATGACATATGAAACATTTCGAACATTTAAGATACACCACATGCTGTTGATGGCAGGTGTGTATTGCAATCCTGTTATAGCCCCGGCAGTACCGGAAGGGGAGTGCCTGCTTAGAACAAGCTGTACAGCTACACACACGAAGGAACAGTTGGACGAAGCTGTCAACATATTTAAAAATGTTTTCGCACAAATCGATTAGATTTTATGATTTGAGAGTATAAATGAAGTATATTTACGGAGATAGTGTTTTTCTGACCGGAGGCTCATCCGGGATCGGGCATGCTACTGCTGAGCTCCTTGCAGAAAAAGGTTACATTGTATATTCGGCTTCGCGAAATCCGCCGGCGGATGTGCAAAAGTTCAACAGTGGAGGAGAGATACACCCGGTAACTCTTGATGTTCGCGATAAAGAATCTGTCGATAAAGCTGCGAAATATGTTCTTGCTCAGTCTGATATCGGGATAGTGATCCATTGTGCCGGTGTAGGTATCGCTTGTGCCGGAGAAGAGTTTCCGGACACCGCTATAGAAAATCTGATGGCTACAAACTTTACAGGTGTTTTACTTGTCAACAGCTGTTTTTTGCCACATCTGCGAAATCGCGGATGTGGTTTATGCATTATTGTCGGTTCGGTTGCCGGTTTGTTTCCAATACCGTACCAGTCTCACTATTGTGCTTCAAAAGCGGCTCTCGATCTGTATGCGGGATCGATCCGTATGGAACTTAAAAGTTTTAGAGTAAGAGTATGTCTGGTTATGCCGGGTGATACTAAAACAGGATTTACCGCTGCCCGTAAATATGAAACTGTTGAATCTTCACCCTTCTACGACGATTGCGTTTATGCGGTAGGAAGGATGGAGCAAGACGAAACCGATGGAAAACCACCGGCTGCATCTGCAAATGTTATATTAAAAATCTGTGAAACTATGAACCCTCCGGCCAGAAAAATCGTCGGTATTGATTATAAAATAATAGTATTTCTAAAACGGATACTGCCGGAAAGAGTTGTAGAATTTCTGTTAAGAAAGACCTATATCGGGTTATGAAAGACTTGCAAAGTATATTTTGGTGTCTCTCACGTTAAAAATTATAATTATTAAGAACTGCATAGCTATTGTAGTCATAAACAATAACACCTGTATTATGTACAAAGTATAAGTAGTTGCCTATAAAGCATAACCGGCTTCCCCATGCTCCGTAGTATATATCAGGATTTAAAGTTGCCGCGACAGAAAGTCTTTCATTTTCTACGCGCAAGATAAAAACAGAGGCCTGACTGTTGCCGCGTGCGTTATTCCACGATTCAGATATAAAGCCGTATTGATCGCGCGTACGGTCATTCATAAAAGCCCGGGGATTATGACTGACTTCAGTCCAGCCGTCACCCAGTCTCAGTACATCGACTTCCTTAGGATCATAAGGATTTTTAACATCAAAGAGTGTTACTCTCATACCGACATCATGAAACCCGACCACTGTTTCAACGCCGTTTGCATCGCGGGTATATAATTCCTGTGTATCACGTCCTATACCAAGCAGCAAACCATCACCGACAGGATGCAGATATTGCGAAAAACCCGGTATTTTCAGTTCTCCCAGCATCCTGGGATTATACGGGTCGGAAAGGTCTATAGTAAAGAGCGGGTCTACATTAAGAAATGTTACAACATACCCCATATCACCCATGAAGCGCATAGAGTGCATGACTTCACCCGGTGCAAGCGGTTCTGTCCGGCCGGCAGTCTGCATGGTCGATGCATCAAGCACGGTCACATACGTTCCTTTTGACCAGTCTGTTGTTGCAATACGGAAGAAACCGTTATGCTCATCCATACTATACTGATTGATAGGTGAACCGTCCACCATACCCTTACCTGCATAGGTGACATACGTTCCGCTGATCGCAAAACGCATTATCTCTGTTTTTTCGCTTCCGTTAAACCATATATCATTATTATCTGTGGTGATTTGCGGTTGTACCCACCTGTATTGTGTGATATACATAGCGTTGTGGCTCATATAAAGGTTGCTGCCTGCTCCCAGATATGCTGTCGGTTCAAATGGTGTATCGTCATAAACATCAACAGCACCGATCAACAGATAGCTTGTATCGTTTGTGCCGGGGACATAATGCATACGGTCAAAATCGACAGGTTCGTATTCAGTGCTACCGATGGTATCACGGGTATACGGCATAATAAGATGACTGTCAGCTTGATCCATCGGGATCCCCCACATATGTTTGGTTGTTACCATATAAACTATATCTCTTATCACCCTGGTGGACACACTCCAACCGTCCATAGAAACACGACGGATCTCAACCGGCGCGTTTTTGTCGGAAATATCATAGATTATCATGGTTGTGAAGGAATTGCCATACCATCCATAGTGGTAAGAGTCGACCTCGGCTCTTGCTGCAGGCGAATCGTCTGAAGCAGGAAGCGGTTGTATTTGGACATTTTCATTGCCGATCAAAACAAGCCTGTCATTATTGATTATATAGAATTCGTTTCCCCACAGGTCACCGAACGAAATCGTGGAAACGACTCTAAGATCAGCACCATCAGCACTAATGATCCGGATCCTGTTGCCATTGTATGCAGACATTGCATATATATACTGACCATCTGTTTTAATGATATCACCCTCGCTGATCCCCGCAACCTGTTCATTTGTTTCCGAGTGAGAAGAAGTGCCGTCATCAAAAGCACCGGGGGAGTCGAAATTATTGAGTTCCATTGCAGCCTGACCGGCTCCGTCACTTGCAGCAGGAGCGGCAGGAGCAGGAAACGCATCGGGAACCGGTTCGGACAAGACCATTTCATCTTCGAACGCGATATCAACATCGCGGCCGCGCCAATTTGAAGCATGCGAATAGTCGTAGAGTGCTCCGCGTTCCATCAGCAGCTTTAGTAATGTCTCGCGGTTGCCTATGACCGGTAAACTTTCTCCTTCCGGGAGCTCTGACAGAATGGTTGCCGCTTCGAGTGATTTAGGCGTAAACTTAAATCCGTCGCTGCTGATAACGCCTTCATTGTTATTACCGGAGGTGTTGCCGGGAATACCATCAATAATTTTTTCCGGTATTTCACAGGATGCCGTAAAAACTAATATGCTCGTTAGCAGGGATATTACAAGAAAAATTGCTAAAATCCTTTTCAGTATCATCTTTCTATCCTCCAATGATCTTCGATGAGGATCCCCGATCTCCCATCTTATATTAATCCCTATGACGATAAAAAATGTTTAATGTTCCTGATTATTTGATAATTATCTTATTTTATGAAAAAAAAGCTTGAAAAGCACGATAACTAATGTAAGTATAACAGTATAACCAATAAAATAATGTTTCATGACAGGGAAAAGTAATATATGAATATAATCATAATGAGTATAATCGCCGGTGTTGCCGGAATGGGGTTGGGAGGATTACTCACAGCAGTATTTGGCAATAAGAGCGATAAAATGATCGGCATTTTCCTCTCTTTTTCCGGTGGTGTAATGATCAGTATCGCTTTTGCGGAGCTGATCCCTGAAGCCATTGAACTTTCAAACGTTGTGATCACTGTTATCGGTTTGTTTGCCGGAGCTGTACTGGTCTCAGCTTTGCATTATATTATGGATCTGCTCTCACGATCCGGCGGAAAATCAAAGATGCATGAAACATTTGCGGAATATTTTCACTCCGGGGATGTGATCTCCAGAAAATCGAACATGCTGCGTTCAGGATTGATAATGCTTTTTGCGATCGGTCTTCACAATGTACCGGAAGGACTCGCGATGGGTGCGGCAGGTAACTATGACGCCGGTCTTGGATTGACTCTGGCAATAATCATTGGACTTCACAATATCCCCGAGGGCATGGCTGTTTCAGCTCCGCTTATTCTTGGCGGGCTTTCCAAGCTCAAATCAGTAATGATAACAATGATCGTAGGGGCAACGACTGTTCTGGGTGCAGTGACCGGAGTTATCCTGGGAAGTATCTCCGAAATAGCTGTAGCACTCTCATTTGGTGCTGCAGCAGGTGCAATGCTGTACGTCGTATTAGGTGAGATCATTCCTCAGTCTATTGCAATGAGTAAAGACCGGATCCCGACTGTATTTGCGTTTTTAGGTTTGGTCATAGGCTTGGTATTTACAAAAATACTACAATAGCAAACAGGGAATGATACTGCGCAACTCTTTTTCAAAATCAGTTATTTAACAAATTTCTTTAACGTATCGAAGACCTTGTTGATATCAAGCGGTTTGCCCAGATGCTCATCCATGCCCACTGCAAAACAAGCGTCTATATCCTCCTGAAAAACATTTGCTGTCATCGCTATAACAGGGAGTCTCTCTCTACTCAGTTCAGGCAGCTCACGTATCAGCCGTGTTGCTTCGAGACCGCCCATAAACGGCATCTGCAGATCCATAAAAACGACGTCATACTTTTCAGGGTCGGCAGCGACCATATCTACTGCTTCTTTACCGTTTTTTGCACAGTCAATTATCAATCCGCTTCCATTTAAGAGCTCTATAAGTATCTCTCGGTTGATCTCGATATCTTCTACGACCAGGAGCTTTTTCCCTGCAAAAGGAGCTTGCTCCGCCACAGGAGCTGCATCATCGTTGCTTGATTCTACAGAGGTATTCTTTGTCCCGCACATCAGATTTATAGTAAAAATGAACTTTGCGCCTTTGCCCGGTGATGATTCTATCCAAACCTTGCCTCCCATCAGTTCAACAATACGCTTAGCAATGGACAACCCCAGACCTGTACCGCCATACTTGCGGCTAACGCTGCTGTCTCCCTGTTCGAAAGCCTCGAACAGCTTTTTTTGCTTCTCGGGAGATATACCTATGCCGCTGTCCGTAACTTCAACACGGATTTTACATTGCATACCCTCTCTATCAAGTAAAAATACATCAAGCCGGACTTCACCGTTATCATCAGTAAATTTTACTGCATTTGCAAGCAGATTTGTTATTACCTGCGTTAAACGCTGGTCATCTGCGATAACAAAGCGCGGTATATCGTCATCGATATTTACGATCAAGCTTTGCTTCTTTTCATCTGCACGGAAATGGATCACATTCATGATATTCTCGATCATGAAGTTAAAATCAAACTCAACCGGCAGAAGCTCGAGCTTGTCGGCTTCGATTTTTGCCATGTCAAGGATATCGCACACCATTCCATGCAAATGAGAAGAGGCATCGCCGATTTTATTGAGAGCTTGCACTTTATCCTCAATTTTTTCGGCTTTTTTACCGATCAGTGTCATACCCATTATTGCATTTAACGGAGTCCTCATTTCATGGCTCATATTAGCCAGAAATTCGCTCTTTGCGTGGTTGGCGGCATTTGCCCGGCTTAAAGCCTGCTCCATTTCCGAGTACTTTTGCTTGAGTTCCCTGCCATCACAAACCCGTTCTAAAATCGACGCCTGGTTCTTGATTTTCAGTTTTACTACAGCCGGATGGATCGGCTTAAAAATATAGTCGGCTGCTCCTAACTCAAAACCTTTCTCCTCCGCATCCGTGCCACAAAGTGCTGATATAAAGATTACCGGGATATTTCGTGTGATTTCTGATTTTTTAAGTTCGAAAATCACTTCAAAACCGTCATACTTAGGCATTATTACATCAAGAATGATTATATCCGGCATATGATCATGTGCAGCTTCGACCGCTTCGGCACTTTCGGTAACACAGTGTATTGTGTATTCGTCTTCCAGAATATCTGTGAGCTCGGTAATGCCTCCCGGATCATCATCAATAATCAAAATGCTGTACTTTTTTGCATCAGACATACGCATTTTCCGCCCCCTCAAGCATCTCTTTTCATCAGCTTACATAGTATATTTTTTTAGTACCTCAAGAACCCTGTCAAAATCAAGCGGCTTACCAAGATGATCATTCATGCCTGCTTCCAAACAGGCATCGATATCATCCTGGAACACATTCGCGGTCATTGCTATTATCGGGATCTCCCTGCATTTTTGAACCGGCAGAGCCCGTATCAGTTTAGTAGCTTCCAATCCGCTCATATGCGGCATTTGCAAGTCCATAAAGACGATGTCATACTTTTCGACATTTGCACCGATCATATCATATGCTTCTTTTCCGTTTTCAGCGCAGTCTATGCTAAGTCCGCTTTCTTCAAGGAGTGCTACCAGGATCTCCCGGTTTATCAATACATCTTCGGCAACCAGTAAGTGTTTACCGGCGAAAAAGCCTTTTGAAGCAATGTCGGCTTCTTTTTCATCAGAGATCGTTCCTGAGTTTAAACCGGATGGATCATTGCTGCCGGTATATTTAGCTTTTACGATGAAAGAGAATTTAGCACCTTTGCCGAGATCAGATTCTACCCATATCCTTCCACCCATCATTTCAACAATGCGTTTTGTAATAGCAAGCCCCAGTCCGGTGCCGCCGTACTCACGGCTCGTACTTCCGTTTGCCTGTTCAAAAGCATAAAACAACTTTTCCTGCTGTTCGGGGGATATACCTATTCCGCTGTCAGATACCTCAACAAGAAGCTCGATTTCATCATCTGTATCTCCGGCTTTTGTTACATTCAAACTGATAGTACCATTCTCGTGTGTGAACTTGACAGCGTTTGACAGAAGATTTGCGATAACCTGAGCCAAGCGCTGATCATCCCCGATAATTAAACGCGGAATGTTCTCGTTTACGCTGACTGTCAATGACTGCTGCTTTTCATCAGCACGGAAGTGAATGACACTGAGCACTTTATCCAGCATATGTTTGAAGTTGAACTCCACGGGAAACAGATCGAGTTTGTCTGCTTCGATTTTTGCCATATCGAGGATATCGTTTACTAAACCGAGCAGATGAGAAGATGCGTCGCCGATCTTGTTTAAAGCATGGATCTTACCTTCTACCTCATTTGCTTTTTTCCCTATTAACGTCATACCTACAATGGCATTGAGCGGTGTTCGCATTTCGTGACTCATTATCGAAAGAAAATCGCTTTTTGCTTTACTTGCTGCTTGTGCCTGCTCAAGTGACTTGTTTTTTTGTATATTCGCTTCATTCAATTCTTGTATCGCTGTTTCCAGCTGCGTTGATTTTCCGATTATTTCATAAAGCATCTCATTTCGCATATACGAGTTTGCGATCAAAAGACTGGCGGAGTGCAAAACGGATTCCTCTTCAGGAGTAAATAACCTTTCCTCCCGGCAATCATCAAAACCGACAAATCCCCAAAATTTATTGTTGATAAAAATCGGTATGATAAGAATTGACAGAATTCCTTCCGGTGACAGGTGATCCTGTTCCGTTTGCGACAAATCGCGTACTATACTGTTAATATTCCTGCCCGTAGATAAAGCTTTTTCCCACCCCGGAACAACATCGCTGTACTTATAGGATGAACCGTCGGCAAATGTGGTCCTTTTCGGTGACCATTCGAATATCTGTGTACAGTAGAGCTCGCCGTCTATTGCATGGTTTTTCCACAAGTACACGCAATCAACACGAACGGCTTTTGCGATCGTACTCATACTATGATTGAGAGCTATCGCATAATTATCTGTCTCCGAGTTGAGAAGCAGGATCGCCATTTGGTTTACAGCTTGCAGCATCATATCCCGGTACTCGGTTGCATTGAATTTGCGTTCCATTGCATTGCGTTCATAAACAGTTGAAAGGATCCCCGATACGAGAATTGAAAGGTCGATCTCGCTGCCGCTCCATTCCTGCTTACCGTCTTCTCTTGAAAAATCAAGTACTGCACACAACTCGTTTTTAGTGAACACAGGTGTTGTGATGAACTTGTTGAAATTTTTCCGGTATTTTTTGAATGCTTCTTTATGAGTATCATAATTTGAATGAATACAAAGATCTCCGTTATCTATAAGTGTATCGATAAACTCCTTTAAAAAAGAATCAAATGCGAGCTCTTCTCCAACCTGTGTTTCCAGATCGAGCTCCGGACTTATCCATTCATGGCGGCATATAAAGTTACCGCTGTTATCATCGACCTCATACAGTAACACTTGCTTCAAGTTCATAAACTCACCGACCATTCGCAAGGTATCGGTGAAAATAGAATCTGAGTGGGTATCGATCAGAAATTTATTTGAAATTGCTGTCATCAGCTTTTGTTGTCGAAGCCGCTCCAGAACATTCAGTTGGTTTTTTACTCTAACCTTTACGATCGTGGGATGAAAAGGCTTTGGGATATAATCCGCAGCTCCAAGTGCGAATCCTTTTTCTTCGGCATCGATATTGTCGAGACCTGTAATGAATATTACCGGTATATCGCGTGTTTTTTCCGATTTCTTAAGAGCCTCTATAACCTCATATCCATCCATTTCAGGCATGACTATATCAAGGAGTATTATATCGGGCATAACTTTTTCTGCAGTTTCGTACGCCTCATGACTGTCGATCACAGCGTAAACTATATAATCCTCTTCTAATATACTTGTCAAAGCAATAATATTATTAGGCTCATCTTCGACTATCAACACCTTAACTTTGCCGGACTTTACCATATGACAATACCCACTTTATTTTGATTTCATTCTTGTTTCTTCAGGTTCATGCAGGATCGGGAACATCGATGAAATAAATCCGCCAAAACATTTTATTATCTTAAGCATCATTTCCTGCTGACGCAGACGTTCGATCAACCGCATTTGATTTCGTACTCTCATTTTAACTATCGCCGGGTGAAAAGGTTTTAGAATATAATCAGCCGCACCAAGAGAAAGGCCTTTTTCTTCTGCATCGATGCTGTCCAGTCCGGTTATAAAGATGACCGGTATATCACGGCTTTCTTCCGAGCTTTTTAGCCTGGAGATCACCTCATAACCGTCCATATCAGGCATTATTATATCCAGCAGGATCACATCCGGCGAAGTGTTTGCAACCATTTCAATTGCTTCAAGACTGTCGATCACTGCGTATATCAGATAATCAGTTTCCAGTATATCAGTCAGAGCGGCAATATTATTCGGTTCATCGTCAATGATCAAGACGCTGTTATGTGGTGTTTTATTCATTCCCGGATACCAGCCTCTCTTTGATTTTTTCGACCGCTTCAAGAGCCTGTTTGAATTTAAATCCCCTGATCAATTTTGCCAAATCTTCCATACCCGGGGTCGCGGCAGCTTCATCAGCCAGCTTAACACATCTTGTATCCCGGTTTAGTAATAACGGTTCCAGTTTGTTGATCATCTCCCATGCCGCTTCTGCGTTTATAGGCCCGGCTTCAACACTTGGTTTTGCTTCATCCAGCAGCGGAGCTAAGTCATTGAGGACCAGCAACAGCTCCGTCTCAAAATTCTTTACATGCTCTTCGCTTAATTGATTTTTCCCGTCGACAAGCATTGATTCAGCAACAGCCGCAGCAGTCTGCAGTCTTTTTTCGCCGATCTGGCTTGCGCTGCCTTTTATAGTGTGAGCGATCCTATGAGCTTTTTTGATATCTCCATTATTGATGCTTGTTATAAAGTCACTCAATGTGTTCTGATTGTTATTTACAAAGTTTGTTTTCATCAGCTTGATCGTTTTAGTGTCTTCATCTGCCTGACGGCTTCTGTTGATCGCGGTATAGCTTTCGACCGGAAGGAATTTTACCAGACATCTCCATAGCTCATTTGCTGTGAATGGCTTTCCGACTGTATCCTGCATCCCGCTCTTCTTATATAATTCAAGATCATTAGACATGATGTTTGCCGTTAGTGCCACTATAGGTGTTTTAACACCTAACTCTTTGATTTGTGTTGCAGCTTCCAGGCCATCCATAATAGGCATATGGATGTCCATAAAAATCAAATCAAACGGTTTTTCGTTATTTTGCATCCGTTCAGCGACCGCGTTTAGTCCTTCCTTGCCATTGTACGCTACAGTAGTTCGCAAACCGACCCTTGATAAATGATCACAGACGACCTGCTGGTTTAGTGTATTATCCTCACATACCAGGACCTCGCCTTTAAAGTTTGGTCTTTCAAAGCTGTTCATTGTGATTTTTTCAGTCTTTACCACTGATATATCATCGACAAGATCGAATACGAGCTCAAAGCTGAACTTACTTCCGACACCGGGTGCACTTACTACAGACAAGGTACCGCCCATAAGCTCTATGATATTTTTTGTTATAGTCAAACCAAGTCCTGTACCTCCGAACTTGCGTGTAATGCTGTCATCGGCCTGTCTGAATGGTTCAAAGATCCTTTCGATCTGTTGAGCTGTCATACCTATACCACTGTCCTTGACTTCAAACTGGATCGCAGCAGATTTATCATCGGTTTTTATTAATGATGCGAGAAGCTTGACTGTACCTGACTTTGTAAACTTAACTGCATTGGATAACAGGTTCATTATTATTTGACGGACTCTTATCGGATCACCGAGAAGCTTTTTCCCTATTGACGGTTCTGCATAACAATACAACATTATCCCTTTTTCTACAGTTCTTGGTATGATAGCAGATTGGCAATGCGAGAAAATGTCGGTCAAATCAAACGGGATCCTCTCAAAATCGATTTTACCTGACTCGATTTTAGATATATCCAGTATATCGTTGATCAAACCCAGCAGCCATTGTGCGCTTTCCTGGATATTATTGAGATACTCTCTCGTTTTTACGGGTATATCACCATACTGTGCAAGCTCTGCGAAGCCGATGATACTGTTCATTGGTGTTCTTATCTCATGACTCATATTAGCCAGGAATGTTGATTTTGTACTGTTGGCGATTTCTGCTTCCATCTTTTGCTTTTCGATTTCAAACAAAGCTTCTTTTTCATCGTTGATATCCATAAGTGCTCCGGCGACACGAAGAGCTAAACCGTTCTCGTCACGGATGGTTTCACCTGTGGCGCGGTAATAAGCATATGTTGTATTTTTTCTCATAAGCCTGTATTCAACATCAAACGGTGTCTGACCTGTTGAATCCAGCATATGAGCTGCAAATGCTCTCAGCGTTCTTTCCTTATCATCCGGGTGCAGTTTGTCACTCCAGCTGTTGAGCACATTCGGGAAATCATTCTCATCTGTATATCCCATCAAGCCTCTAAATTCGTTTGTCCATACGATTTTATTTCCGGGATTGACAGGATCACCAAGTACGACCTCCATATCCCAAAGTGCTATTTTAGTTGCCTTTATCACAGCGTTCAATAAAACAAGCTGCAGTTCGTTTACACTGATCACATTTTGCGCTTCTGCAAATGCCTGCTCCAGCTTTAATAAAATGTTCTTATTATCGGTAATATCCATCAACGCACCGGCAACACGCAGAGCCCGGCCTTCTTCGTCGCGGAGAGTTTCTCCGGTTGCACGATAATACGAGTACTCGTTGCTTTTCTTCAACAGCCTGTATTCGATATCAAATGGAGTTTTGCCTGTCATATCCAACATATGTAATGCAAAAGCGCTGAGTGTTCTTTCTTTGTCTTCGGGATGTAACCGGTCGCTCCAGCTGTTGAGTACATTGGGGAAGTCATTTTCATCTGTGTATCCCATCAAACCTCTGAATTCGTTTGTCCATACGATTTTATTACCCGGGTTTACCGGATCGCCTAATACGACCTCCATATCCCACAAAGCGATTTTAGTTGCCTTGATAACTGCGTTGAGCATAATGAGTTGAAGATCGTTTAATTCCTTTTCCTGTATCAAATCATTTTCCCGCTCACGTATCTCAGTCATCATTTTTTCAAGCCTGCGCTCAATGATCCCTGAAATATATCTTGCAAGGACAATACATATGATCAATACAACGAGTGTAATAAGAGCACCGAACAAGACGAAGTATATTACCTTATCTGTGTCCTCAGCTGTAAAAAACCCGACAAACAGCATGCCGACGACATGGCCGTCCGCACCAAAAAGCGGTGAATACTGTGCAAGGACATCTTCGCCGAAAAGTTCGATATTTCCATTAAAATTCTCACCGCTTAAAACGATCTCACTGATATCCGCTGATGCTCTTGTGCCCAATGCGTATGACCCGTCAGCGTTTAAAACTGTCGATGCTATACGTTCGTCATCTCTGAAAAAAGTGATTTCACATCCTGTAAGTTCTTTAAGCTTATGGACAAGTTCTTGATCACTCAGCATATAACCCAAAGATACAGCGCCAATGATATTGCCGTTTGAATCGCGGACAGGTGCGCCGGCAGACGCAGCAAGAGGAACGGTGACTCCTTGCATTATATATGCACCTGTAGTTCCGTTAAGAGCAGATCTTATATGCGGCAAGCTTGAAACATTGTCACCGACATTATCAGGTTCGTGTGTCCTTGTTATAACATTGCCGTCCTTATCTGTTATCACACAATAACCCAGCTCTGACATCGATTGCAGAATAAAGGCCGTACTTATGACTTTATCAACATCATCGGTCAATAACCCTTCGATCAGATCGGGATTGCTTGACATTGCATAAACTGCAAAAGATGCTTTTCTTAATAATTCAGCGATCTCATGTTCGACCACATTAGCTGCAACATCGATTTTTGTACGCATTGCGTTATTTAACTCTCTGTTGAAAAGCATGATAGAAGCGACAAAAACCGAAACACAAGCAACAATGGTCAGTACGATCATGGGTATAAGAATCCGTCTTCTAATACTCATACTTACCTCCGCGTAATATTATCATTAATCAGATCTTTTCACGCTATATAAAACAGGTACATTTAGTTATTCTAATAGATTGTTGGTGATAATATGTTAATAAAGTGAGAACAAGCTAGCAAATGAAAACAGTAGTACAGATAACAAAAAAACGGCAGATGGCATATAGACATCTGCCGCATTAAGCTGCTTTATTTTACTTATCGGCCATGATCCATTCCACCAGATCCTTTAGAACCTGCTGATCGACCCGGGATTTTATTTTGTATTCTTCCATAATATCAGAGATGTCTCTGCCTGTTGAGGGCATGAACAGATGATTAAGTCCGGGGTATAGCTTGAATGTTACATTTGTTCTCCCCGCCAGAAGCCTCTGATACATCGCAAAATCGATATCTGTCAGGACTTGTACATCATCATCCGGTTGCATGACCAGAAAGGGGACACTGATTCTTTCAAGAGCTTCGGGTATAGGATTTTTATACAGATCCTTCCAATAATACCCCATGTTTCCCATATGGGTGAAAACAATATCCTTCACTTCATCATCAGAGAGAGTCAGTATCTTCTCAAATTCTTCTTCCAGCTGACGTCGCAACTCAACGATTTCCGCTCTCTCAGCCTCATCTTCCGTAGCCTCGATGAGCGCATTCACTTGATCTCTGCTTATATCAAACAAGAATCTCGGAGAACCGGCGAAAAGGATCAATCCGGCGAAATTGCCGCCTGCTTCATGGATCCGCGGTGCAAGCATACCTCCCAAGCTATGACCGAGTATATATATCCTGTTATTATCTATCCTTGGATCTGCTCTTAAAAGATCTGCCGCCAACAATACATCTTCGATCGTTTCCTCCCACACAGTCAATCCTCTCATTCCGGCTATCCTGATCCCGTGTGTAAGCGTCCGTTTGTTGTAGCGGATAACTGCGATCCCGTTTGAAGAAAGATGCTCGGCGATATCACGAAATGGTTTATTATCGAATATCGTTTCATCCATATCATTGGGACCGGATCCGTGAACCAAAACAACAGCAGGTACAGGGTCATCCGTGTTTCTCGGGATCGTCAGCACGCCGTGCAATTCCCACTCTGTTCCTTTGCCGACTATAATATCTTCCGATACCACACTCCTTCTGACACTTATCTGCCCGGGAGTTTCCTCAAACAGAAACACAGAAACGATCATGATCAAAACGGCGGCGCCGGTGATCGATAGTACTCTTTTCAGCATTGATTTTTTGCGTTTACTGAATATAACGATCGCCAGTGCGGTGAATGCTGCAGCACTCGTTAAAGCAAATACAAGAAGAGGTAAAACTTGTCTTGGTACAGCTGTGGCGGAAATGAGCCGTACCGGTAAATCAACAAGTGATGCCGGGTTATATTTTGCTATTTGCGGAGACAGGTTCAAGATCATAAATACAACAGCTGACGCACCCAACAGAAGCATGCAGGCGAAACCCTTTTTGGTTAAGGTTGCCATCAGTATCGTCATTGCGAGTAAAAATACTCCGAAAATCCATAAGCATAAAACAGCCGGGAATAAATTTGGGATTCTTTCACCGGGGAAGAAATAAACCGTATAAGCCCAGGCGACAAGAGCAGCAAGAGCATAGCTGATAGTCCAAACGATCAACGCACCCGTAAGTTTAGAGAGAATGACCGTTGATCTTGATAAACCTTTTGAGAGCATTATCGTCAGTGTGCCTCGTGAAAACTCGGAAGACAGCATGCCGCTAAAAACAATAACAAGAGCGAAGATCCCCATTTGTCCCACATAACCGGTAAAAAACTGGATCCAGGAATCGACAGCAACAGGATCGGTTATGAGCATTGATAAATCCATGCCGGCTGTTGAAGGGTCTGTTGAAAGTGCCCATCGCAATATTTCCGGCATAAAAACAGCAGTCACCGGACTTGCCATGCCTAAGAATAAAAACACAGCGACCATTATAAGAAATTTGTATGTTTTTAACGATTCTATCAGTTCTTTTTTCAGAAAAACAAAGTAATTATTCATCCCGCCACCTCGATATACAGATCCTCGAGAGTCGGCTCGAGAAGCTCCAGTTTTACCGGGATCAGCTTATGATCCGACAGTGTTGACAAAATCAAACTGCCGTCTGTATTTTTGACGGTAACAGTACTGTTGGAAACAGATGTGTTTTCCGGTTTCATTAGTCCTGCGAATGTGTTTGCCGTTGATTCATCATCAAACTCAACATCATATCCGTCGGTACGTCTGCTTTTAAGGTCTGCCAGTGTACCGGACAACGCGATTTTACTGTTGTGCAATATTGCCGCCCGATCGGCAATTCTCTCAACATCCGAAAGTATATGGGTTGAAAAGATTACAGTTGCCTGACCTTTGACTGTCAGCAATATTTCAAGGATTTCCTTTCTTCCGATAGGGTCAAGTGCTGATGTCGGTTCGTCGCATATGAGTAGTTTAGGATCCCCGAGCAGTGCTTGAGCGATTCCGAGCCTTTGCCTCATTCCTCGTGAGAAACCTCCGATTTTACGGTTTGCGTTTGCTAATCCGACAAGCTCCAGCAGTTCTCCGCTGCGCTTTTTTATTTGTGCCTTCGACATTCCAGACAGCTCTCCGCATAACCTCAGGTACTCCGCAGGACGCATATAGTTGTAAAATTCAGGAACATCGGGCATATATCCGATACTTTTTATTGTTTTTCCGCAAATCACTTTCTCGCCGCAAGCAGTGATTTCACCACTGTCGATTTCCAGAAAACCCAAAATCATGTTCATCGTTGTGGTTTTGCCAGCACCGTTTGCTCCGATAAACCCGAATATACTGCCTTCGGGAACATCAAAGGATATGTTGTCAAGGACTTTGTTTGTGCCGAAGCTTTTTGATAATCCTTCTATTGAGAGCACCGGCATCATTCATCACTCCTGCCCAGAATGAAATAGAGGATCGGACCTATAACGTTAACAACTACACAGACAACTATCCAGATCGTCCGGCTTCCCATTCGATAGGTCTCATGTGTGCAAATATGAACAAGCGCTGCTATCATTAGTCCCAGCTGAATAACAGCAAGTGGTATAAGCACCGGCAGGTAATCTAAGAGTAGGTTGAGTGATTCCATGAGATATTCATTCCTTTCTTTTACTTTGTGCCGGAAATATAGATCCGGTCACATATGTTCTGTTTTATTTGTTTTCTTTCTTTTTTTTACTGCTTCATTAAGCAAATACTCGATCTGGCCGTTCAGGGAACGGAAGTCATCTTCAGCCCAGGCTACTAGCTCTTTCCAGAGCGACGCCGACAGCCGGAGAGGAACCTGCTTTTTATCTTTTTCTTCCAAATTTCATCGCTCCTTTCGTATCAGATGATAGTACATGATAGCAAATGAAAGTGATAAGGGTCATTTTGACCCTTTTACTCTTTGCTAATAAATCGACCCGCTGTTGACTACAGGCTGAGCATCCCTGTTTCCGCAGAGAACAACAAGCAGATTGCTGACCATCGCTGCTTTACGCTCTTCATCAAGATGTACAACATCGTTCTCACTGAGCTTTGCAAGTGCCATTTCGACCATGCCGACCGCACCTTCAACGATCATATTACGTGCATCGATGATTGCGGAAGCCTGCTGTCTTTGCAGCATGACTGCGGCGATCTCTTCAGAGTAGGAGAGGTGAGTGATACGTGCTTCAACGATCTCAAGACCTGCGACTTCTACCTTGGACTGTATCTCGTCACGAAGCTTTTCAGCAACTTCCTGACTGCTGCCTCGTAATGATTCTTCGTTGTCGTTACCGGGGTTGTCGTAAGGATAAAGTCTTACTATGTTCCTCAGTGCCGAATCACATTGGATGGACAGATACTCCTTGAAGTTGTCTACATTAAAAACTGCTTTTGCTGTGTTAACGACTCTCCAGATAACAACGATCCCGATGATTATCGGATTACCCAGCTGGTCATTGATTTTTTGCTTATCGTTGTTAAGTGTCATGTCCTTAAGTGAGATCCTTTTGTTTACAAGACCGATCGACATTGCATCAAGAGACGTTAGAGTGGAAGCGATGGATTCAGCGGCGGGCTTAACAGATGCGCTTGTAGTGGACGTAACACCTGCAGCCGGGTTGACTGCAACGCAGAACGGATTTACCCAGAAAAATCCCGGTCCTTTTAATGTTCCGACATATTTGCCGAACAGCGTCATTACATAGGCTTCATTCGGCTTCAGGATTTTAAGACCGATGAAAATGACCGGGCCTGCACCAAATGCGTAAAGACTGCTAATGATTATGATAGTAAGTGCTGCTGGAAAGGCGATCTCCCACATAGCGATCATCAATACACCTATCACGAATGCTGCGATGCAGACGATGATCGCAAGAATGTTCATTATCATGCATCCCATACCGTTCATTGCCTTAAGTTCCTTCTCCTCGTGCTGGATCTTTGCGTTCACATTAACTCCTGACATATTTAAATCCTCCATATATAGTGTATATCATAATGATATCATAAACATATTATAATAAGATCATTGCATTGTCAAGATATTTTTGAAAAAATATTAATCTTGACAAACACCGGCTATATAATATATTATATGAGCGTAAAGTAATAACACTTAACGGAGAATGCGATGGATGAGACTCTAAGAAATACAATGTTATTCGACTTTTTCGGTGAGATGCTTACAGAAAAGCAGCAGGAATACTATGATCTATATCACAATGAGGATCTATCATTATCTGAGATAGCGGAAAGCGCAGGGATTTCAAAGCAAGGCGTATACGATATAGTTATAAGAGCAGAGAAGACATTAATCAAAATAGAGCAGAAAACCGGTATTATTCAGAAGTGGTTTGAAGCAAGATCTGTATTGGAGCAGGCAATTACTGACGGAGAAATCTTTCATCCTGTAATAATGAGTTACTTTCAATTGGAGAAAAACATTTAAATGGCGTTTGAGAGCTTATCAGAAAAACTAAATGCTGCATTTAAGAAGCTGCGGGGAAAAGGCAGACTGAAAGAAGCTGATATCAAAGAAGCAATGCGTGAGGTTAGAATGGCGTTGCTGGAAGCTGATGTCGGCTTTAAGGTCGTGAAAGATTTTATTGCAGCTGTAAGTGAAAGAGCATCAGGTAAGGAAGTCCTTGAAAGTCTTACTCCTGCTCAAATGGTAATAAAAATAGTAAATGAAGAGCTTTGTGCATTGATGGGTTCGGAAAATGCAAAGATAACCATTTCATCAAAACCGCCGACAATAATCATGCTGATAGGTCTTCAAGGTTCCGGTAAAACAACAAACGGTGCAAAGCTTGCAGGTTATATGCGTAAGCACAACAGTAAAAGACCATTACTGGTAGCATGTGATATATACCGGCCGGCAGCAATAGAGCAATTAAAAACTGTCGGCAGGCAATTAGACATTCCGGTTTTCGAAATGGGAACAGCAAACCCTGTGAACATAGCTAAAGCGGCTATCACACATGCAACCAAAAACGGAAACGATTTCGTGATCCTTGACACAGCAGGACGACTCCATATAGATAATGAGCTTGTAGATGAGCTCAAGCAAATCAAAAACGCTGTAAATCCAACAGAAATACTGCTTGTCATAGATGCAATGACAGGTCAGGACGCTGTAAATGCTGCATCTTCTTTTAATGAAGCGCTAGGAATCGATGGCATTATACTGACAAAACTCGACGGCGACGCTCGCGGAGGAGCAGCTTTATCTGTTAAAGCGGTCACAGGAAAGCCTATAAAGTTCTCGGGAACAGGAGAAAAGCTCGACCAAATAGAGCCTTTTCACCCTGATCGTATGGCTTCCCGCATTCTTGGCATGGGAGATGTATTAACGCTTATTGAAAAAGCAGAGCAGGCTTTCGATGAAAAAAAAGCGCAGGAAATGACAGAGAAGCTTATGAAAAATAAGTTCACATTGTCAGATTATTACGAACAGCTTACTCAAGTAAGGTCAATGGGAGGGCTGTCCGATATAGCAGGCATGTTGCCGGGCGTAGATGCAAAAGCACTCGCAGGAGCATCGATCGATGAAAGTGTTATAACAAAAACTGAAGCGATCATTTTATCAATGACAGAACATGAACGCAACAATCCATCTGTTCTGAACAGCAGTCGTAAGAAGAGGATAGCAGCAGGAAGCGGAACGGCAGTTGTCGATATAAACAGACTGTTAAAACAATTTGAAGCAATGCAGGCAATGACAAAACAGCTTACTAAAGGCAGGTTGCCGGCAATGTTTGGCGGGAAAGGGAAAAAAGGCTTATTTGGGATGTAACGTTGCGTTGCAATGTTTCATATATTTAACGGAGGAAAGAAAAAATGGTAAAGATAAGACTTCGCAGAATGGGAGCGAAAAAGAACCCCTTTTACAGAGTAGTGGTGGCAGATTCAAAATCACCGCGTGACGGAAGATTCATTGAGGAGATAGGCACATACAACCCTGTAACACAACCATCGGAGATCAAGATAGATATGGATCGCGCGGAATACTGGATCAAAAACGGAGCGCAGCCGACAGATACAGTTAGAGCACTTCTTAAAAAAGCTGCTCCTGTTCAGGAGAAGGCAGAGGTTTCCGAAGATGAGTGATTTAAAGGAATTATTGACTTATATAGCGCAGAATCTTGTCGATAATCCCGATGAAGTGAATGTCACCGAACGTGAAACAGAAACGGAAACGATTTTTGAATTACGTGTCAATCAATCTGATATGGGCAAGGTGATAGGACGTCAGGGACGCATCGCCAAGGAGATCCGCGCTCTTATGCGTAGTATCGCAGTCAGACAAGGGAAACGTATAAGTGTCGATATCGTCGACTGATAAAATGAAAGATGAGTTCATAGAAACGGGTAAGATCGTAAACACATTTGGTATGTGTGGAGATGTAAAAATACAACCGTGGGCAGATTCACCCGGCTTTTTGACAGGATTCGATCACTTTTATATTGATGGAATACCTGTAAAGGTTCTTTCGTCTAAAGTACACAAGGGTTGCGTTATCGCAACCCTCGAAGACATTGAAGATATTGATGCTGCAATAAAGCTTAAAAATAAAGTCATTAAAATCAAAAAAGAAGATGTTTGTCTCGATGAAGGTCATTACTTTATAGCTGACCTGATCGGGTTACATGTTATTAATGCTGAAACAGGAGAGAACATAGGCAAAATCACAGATGTCCTCTCACTGCCGTCAAGTAATGTTTATGTAATAAAAGGGGAACGTGAGATCCTGGTTCCCGCAGTACCGGAGTTCATCGTTGAAACGAATATAGCTGCAGGTAATATAAAACTCCGGCTGATCGAAGGGTTGTAAGTCTAATGAGAATCGATATTTTAACATTATTTCCTGACATCGTCGGGGATATGCTGTGTGAAAGTATTTTAGGACGCGGTCAGGAGCGCGGATATATTCGAATCGAATGCCATCAAATCCGTGACTATACTACTAATAAACAAAAACAGGTCGATGACTATCCCTACGGCGGCGGGAGAGGTTGTGTGATGCTGGCGCAGCCGCTTTATGATTGCTGGAAGCATATATGCGATGAAGCAGGGTGTAGAGTACATACGATTTTCATGTCACCTTGCGGTAAGGTTTTTAAGCAAGCTGATGCACGCCGTTTGCAAAAAGAGCACGATAGACTGATCATTGTTAGCGGCAGGTATGAAGGCGTTGATGAACGTTTTATAGAAGAATGTGTCGATGAAGAACTGTCTATTGGTGATTATGTTCTCACGGGAGGGGAAATACCTGCAATGGCAGTTGCTGACGCAGTATGCCGGCTTGTTCCCGGGGTGTTGCCTGATGAAGAGTGCTTTACTGACGAAAGTCACTGGGACGGACTTCTTGAATACCCGCAATACACACGTCCGGAAATTTGGCACGACAGAAAAGTTCCGGAGGTGCTGTTATCCGGTCACCATGAGAACATCAGCAACTGGCGCAAGGAAAAGTCGCTGGAAAGGACTCGCGAACGCCGCCCGGATTTATTAAAGTAAAGACAAGATACAAAGGTCGGAACATAATAGTTTTATTTGCGTCTATATAATTAGAAACAGATATAATACTTTACGGAGGACAGACAAATGAAAAAAAGAATAGCGATCTTATCCTGTGTAATTCTGGCAATTGCACTTCTTACAGCATGCGCCGGTGCTGCAGATAATTATGCTCCAATGCGTGAAGAAAGCGCATATCAGATTCCTTCGGAA
>Ga0123356_10000564_pt1 | contig 41214 bp, 42 predicted proteins | sample TergutEmb28metaG_2_FD_92546 | JGI IMG/M metagenome (GOLD analysis project Ga0123356, IMG submission 92546) | Embiratermes neotenicus P3 segment gut microbial communities from Petit-Saut dam, French Guiana - Emb289 P3 | ecosystem: Host-associated > Arthropoda: Insects > Digestive system > Gut ...
AAGCGCAGAAGATCCCAACTTATCTTTTGTTAATGTAATCATTGATTCCAACGATAACTGGATTACATACTGTGACTATCCTAAAACTGACGGCACCTATACCATGAAGATTCCAACATCGTATTTTGGCAGGCGCGTTTGGCTTGGGTATGCAGCGCATAGTATCAACAGATTAACATCTGTATTGGTAACCGGCAATATGCCGAATCATGATATTGTGGTTACGGATATTTGGGAGGATTAAAAGGTAGTACCAACCATTATGCGGGGGTCAGACAATTTGTCTGACCCCGCAAACACCATTTATGGTGGTATCAGTTAGTTTTCGGGGAAGTTGCATAACGGCGGCTCCCCTGGATTTTTTTTATCAAAACTCTTAAAAAAAACTTGACAATTCCACCTTAAATACCGTATATTTTATGAAGTGCCACAGTCCGAGGCGGCCTTGTAGCATCGGACCCCAACGGGGGGTGTAACAGCCCCCCGGATTTTTACTTTTTAAAGTCTTTAATCCTAAAGAAATATGTTTTTTCCTCTAGCCCATCTCCAAAGGTGAGAATAATGTTTCCTTTGTATCCTCCTTGATACCTTGGATTATTTATGTACTTTGCTAAGTAATTAATTACACGTGGTTTTATTAAGTCAGGATTATCAACACGAATATAGACATTGTTTCCTTGCATTCTTGATTCCCTAAATCTAGCTCCAATTTTGTCCATTCTTCCCGTCACAGTTTTAAACTCAAAAAACAAGCCGTTAACAATAGCGTCAGGTCCCGGCAGAAAACCCTTACCGTCCGGTCTTTTTATTCTGGGAATGAGAGTAACTGCGGCTTCATGTTTCTTTAATATTATTGCCGATTTAATTTCTTTGATAAAATCTAATTCTTCTTGTTGGTTTATTGGCAGCCTCGACATTGCCACAATGATTCCCTCTGCGTTTTTTGGCATATCTACATAGTGGAGTTTTATATTTTCTGCGCTAATCCATGTTTCGCTCAAGAATTCTTTTTTTGCAATAGCTTCATTAGCCGCTGCATTTATCGCCATTTGCTCAGCAGGAGTCATTGTATATGTCTCTTGAAAATCGTAATTTGATCCTGCATCGGCAGAAACAGCATCTGGTATTTACCTGATGGGTAATGATGTCGTAATAAAGTAAATTATACGCAGTTTTTCAAAGAAAAACAAGTCTTCACAAAAAGCCGGAAATATAACGGCATCAGCGGGAGAGCAAGGTATTGGGAACGCAAGTGTACCTGTTACTTGCAGCGAGCCCTAATCGAAGGTTAGGGCGAAGTTTCCAGCGCCGCTTTTTGGGGGTGTACCTGGGTTCACGCAAGGTATCAATTACCACTTTTTATTTGATAAAAGCCAATATGTACATCGCAGGTATTTTTACCGGCTGTCTTCCCCTCAATTGACAAAAATATCAATTTAGGCAAAAATAAACCATTATGGATATAACAACTTTATTTAAACTGTCATCCGGATTATATATTATCGGTTCAAAAGACAATGACAGGAATATAGGCTGTGTTGTAAACACAGTTGTACAAACAACATCGCGTCCTGTAACATTGTCGGTATGTATTAATAAAGATAATTTTACAAATACCTGCATAAAAAAGACGGGCGGATTCTCTGTTTCTATTTTATCAGAAAATATAAAAGAAAATGTAATAGGCGCTTTTGGTTTTTCTAGCAGCCGCGAAAAGGACAAATTTTCCGATGTTTCTTTTGGACTTACACCCAGCGGAATGCCTTATTTAAAAGAAGGCGTTACAGGTTTTATTCAATGCAAGGTAATAAGTACAACAGAAAACTTTACACATACAATTTTCATCGCGGAAGTTCAGGAAGCGGAAAATATCTCGCAAGAACCGCCCATGACTTACGATTATTACCATAGGGTTATCAAAGGAAAAACGCCCAAAAACGCTTCATCCTATGCAGAGAATACAAAAACAACAGGCAGCTCATACAAATGCAGCATTTGCGGCTATGAATTTTCCGGCAGCAAAGAAGAATTTGAAAATTTACCGGATGATTATAAGTGCCCGATATGCTCGGTGGCAAAGAGCTTGTTTTTGCCTGTCTAGGATAAAACTTCCCCCGTTCGTGTCCCTTTTAAATGATTAATAGCGCATATTAAATACAATCGCAAAACGGTGCACGGCTTTGGAATTGCTTATAAATTGTCTGCCTGTTGGTTTTAAATAAGTGTATTCTATGCCAATACCGTTTAATGCCATCATTACGCCGTAAGTCATGGAAAACCCTGTTAATAAACTCAAGTTTATTCCGACAAATGGCTTAATATCAAATGGTCCAAATCTGGACAGGTTATAAACACGGGCTCCTATATCCAAAACACTATATTCAAAGTCATCTACTTCAAAAATATATTGCAAAAGCAACGGCAACAACCAAAAATTAGCCTCTCCATATATACCCGGCATTAAAATATTTGGTATTATCGGCAGATGAACACCCGCGCCGGCATGAAGCGATGAAAAAAGCATCGATCCAAAAATATTCCCGGCTACAGACCAATCTTCAATTAAAGGATAAATACAGCTAATACCCGCATTAATTATAAAGAAATCTTTTTCCGCCGCATACAATACGGTATTTGCCAGAAAAATTATAAATATCAATATTATCAATTTCTTCATATTATAAATATAACGCAGAATTTTCCTTTTACTGCGCTTTTTAAATTACTTGACACTTTGCGCAAAATACCATATAATTCTATTTATACATTTTGCAATATTGTATTTTAGCTTTTTGTATAATTATCTTGGAGGAATACATGGAATATTTGCACAGAATTTTAACTAAAAAACTGGAAAATACTGCAAATTCCTTCTCTGCAACTTATTTAAGCGGAGCCAGGCAATGCGGAAAATCTACTTTGGTTCGTCATCTTTTGTCCTTTAATAATGTAAATTATCTTACTTTTGATACAACAGCAATCAGAATGGCAGCTAAAAAAGACCCTGATGCTTTTGTTGCCTCTCTTCCTTCAGATAAATTAAATATAATTGATGAAATTCAAAGAGTTCCGCAAGTTCATCTATTAATTAAAAAAGCAATTGATGAAAAAAGGTTAGATGGTCATGGAAAATCTTTGTTTTTATTAACCGGCTCTGCAAACATATTCGGATTACCTAAGCTCTCTAAAGCAATGGTTGGCAGAATGGCTGTTTTAACTCTTTATCCTTTTTCTGCAGCAGAAATAAATAATTCCTATTCTAACTTTATAGAATCATTATGGAATGATAATTTATCTGTTAAAAACCATAAAAAAGCTCCTATAATAAATGTTATTAAAGATGCTACCTTTCCTGAATTGGCGCTTAATAAGGGAATAGACAGAAATGTCTGGATGGATAGTTATATCGACACTATTTTAGACAGAGATGCGGCAGAAATTGCAAAAATAAACAAGCCAGATCTTATATATCAGCTTCTCTCTTCATTTAGCAGCCGTGTAGGCAGTTTAATTAATAATGAAAATATTATGAAAGAAACAGGTTTTAATCAAGGTACTTATGACAAATACAAATCATTTTGCAATGCTTCTTATTTAACATTTGAAATTCAACCATGGGCAAAACCAAATAAACTAAATAAAAGATTTGTTAAAAGCAAAAAAATATATTTTACAGATACAAACCTTTTATGCTTTTTAATGAGACGTGATCTTTTGGAAGTATATGAAAATGATCCTTCACTTATGGGGCACTTATTTGAAAACTTTATCGCAACTGAAATTATGAAATCAACCAGCGCTTTACCGGGTAAATTTTATATATCTCATTTTAATCCTGTAAGGGGAGAAGGCAATGAGACTGATTTTATTATAGAAAAAGATAATGGAGAGACAATCGCAATAGAAGTAAAGCTGGATTCTTCTTTAAATGATAAAGATTTTAAAAACCTTGCAATTTGCCGTGATACAATTGGCAAAAAACTAAAAAAAGGCATTGTTCTTTATACAGGAGAATCTCTTGTACCATATGGTGAAAAACTATGGGCTGTTCCTATAAGTTATCTTTTTAATGACTTATAACAATCACAAGAATTCGGGAAGGCGGGGCAGCCTGCGTGCGCAGAAAAACCCCTCAGGAGCCCGGCTATGAGCCTCTCGCTACGCTCGGTCTCTCCGCCGGAGAACTTCGGAAGATGTTTTTCTGCGCCCGCAGGCTGCCCCGCCTTCCCGTTGCTTGGTTATAATTGCAAAAAACAGTAACAGGCATCACGGCAAAGATTCCTTCTTCAAACTTTCGGTTTGCGGTCAGCGCCTTAGTGTGAGTCCCTTACCTACAATGCTTCTTGGCAATCACCAGCACATTACAATCATTCACCCTGCTATACTCCGCGCTATCCATCAATTTCCTGAACAGGAATATTCCCAGCCCTCCAACAGGACGATCTTTTATTGATTTATCCAAATCTGGCTGGGGATACTCTAAAGGATTATACGGCTTTCCGTTATCTTCAAACCTTATTACAGTTTTTTCATCTGTAGAAATTTTTATGCTAACTTCTCCCGCAGAGTTTTCATAGGCATGATTTACAATATTCATAAATATTTCTTCTGCCGCAATGCAAATCTCGCTCATTGAATCTGAGAGACAGTTTTTTTTATTAAGTTCTTCAGAAACAAAACCAATAACTTTTTCCAGATTCTTAATTTCAGATGTTACTCTTAGCTCTTGTCCGTAATTAATTTTATCGTTTTTATCTTTTATTTTTAAAGCAAGCATCGTGATATCATCCGCCTGCTCTTCCTGCATGGCAAAATTGTCAACATCATGCTTTATTGCCGCAAGCAGCCCTTTTGCGCAGGATGAAGTATTTTTGTTTACAGTTTTCAAAAGCCTTTCTTCGCCGAATAATTCTTTTTTGTTATTCATGGCTTCTGTTACGCCGTCTGTATATAAACAAAGAACCTCTCCGGGCTCTAAATATATTTCTTCCTGTTTATATTTAATGTCTTTCATAAAACCCAAAATAACACATGGGTCTGTTTTTAAAAAAGCAAAATCTTTATTGTTCTTTTTAACAAGGGGCGGATTATGTCCTGCATTAACAAATGTTAATTTACCTGTAGGCAAATGATAAAATCCTATAAAAGAAGTAACAAACATTCCAATTTCATTATTTTCGCATAATTTATTGTTTACAGTTTCAAAAACTGCCTGCGGGCTTTTGCATGAACTGCAGTTTTTAATCAGGGTTTTTGCAACTACCATAAACAAAGCGGCAGGCACTCCTTTTCCTGAAACATCCGCAACAAGGACAACTAGCGTATCCTTATCTATAAAGAAAAAATCATAAAAGTCTCCGCAAACTTCCTTTGCCGGGATCATGGCGGCATGCAGGTCAAATTCCGCAAATACAGGGAAAACATTAGGAAGCATGCTGGTTTGAATTGCCGCCGCGACATTTAACTCTGCTCTTATTCTTTCTTTTTCTTCGCGCTCTTTTGTTTTTTCTTCTATGGATTTTTTTAAGTCCAATGTCATTTTGTTAAATACTTTTGCCAAAAAACCAATTTCATCGTTGGATAAAACTGTTATCTGTTTGTCAAGATTTCCAAAAGCAATTCTGGAAACATCAAGCGCAAGTCTTTTTATCGGCGTATTAATTAATTTAGATATTAAAACCCAGGCTATAAAAAGTTTTACCAATGCGACAATTAAAAATATTAACGAAAACCTTTTATTTCTTTTTTCAACTTCCGCGAATATTTCTTTTTCCGGTATTTGAATGGACAAGAGCCAGCCGTTATCCATATATTTTCCAAAACGCAGATAATTAATACCGTTAAGCTTAAAAGCATCTGATGTAATATCCCAGGGAATTTCGGAAATTGAAACGCCTGTTACTTCATCTGTCCGCGTGCTTGATATAATATAATCTTTATCCGGCACGCAAAGCAAAATAAAACTATTCGGTGTCGGTTTTATGGCAGTTAACTCTTTTACAACTTCATCTATTTCCCAATCCGCCGTTGTAATCCCGATTAAATCTCCGTTATCATTAAAAATACCAACTCCTGAAGTTGTCATTATGCTGAATTTCTCGGCATAATCGACATAAGGTTCTGTCCAGATAACCTCGTACGGAGCGCTGATATTTTCCAATATTTCACGGTACCATGATTTATTATGATAATCATACTCGCTCATAATAATTCTGTCTGCGATAAACACGGCCATTTCGGGTTTTTCACGGTATGCGTAAAAAGCGGCATGGGGGCTTGCGCCCCCCTGTCTGTCTTTTTTAAAAGTATAAGGTTCAAACCAAAAACCGCCTCCTGTTAAAACAGGATAATTTTCGATATATTCAACCGCCAGCCTTTCCGCGGCATCTTCTGATTCATTTTCAAACATCAGCATACCGCGTACATTGTAAAGAAGAGTTCCGTGTTCAATTTCCGTAATTATTTTATTTACCTTTTCTGTTTCGTAAGCTACGGTTTTTTCTATATTTTCAAGGCGCAGCAATTTATAATTATGGGTTGTAGCAATGGAATATACAAGAAAAGCCGCTCCGATAAAAGCCAGAAAAACAAGAACAATTAATAATATCTTGGTTCTTATTGAATAAATCATGGATTTATAAATCATGGATTTGATACTAACATTTCTTTTAAGGCAACCATTCCTAAAACATTTTTGACAATTTTAGACGGACGTTCAACATTAAATGTACTGCCGTTTTCATTTGCCTGTTTATATATTTTTAATATTACCCTTATTCCGATAGAGCTAAGATAATCAACCTGAGACATATCCAGAACGATAGATTTAAGCCCGTTATTCAGGGCATTTTCCAGCCTTACAAGCAGCATATCCGCGCTGTTTGAATCGACGCGTCCTTTGGCATAGAGACGGCATATTCCCTCATCGATATTTTCTGTAATTTTTAGGTCTTCATTGTCCATAAAAACATTTTATTTTAATATTAAACAGAAATCAAGGCATAACAATCTGTAATTCATAAAAAATTGATATTTACACAGATTCTTTTTAAAAAAGCACTTTTCATACCATCCTTTTTTATGTTACTTTTTATCAATGAACATAATTAAAAACTTTTATGTTTTTGAGGGCGGGGACGGAAGCGGTACAACTACCCAAATATCTTTGCTTGCCAAACGTATTAAAAACATTGATTTTTACCCTACTTTTGAGCCTACAGACGGGCAAATCGGCAGAATAATAAGATCTGCGCTTAAAAAAGAAATTGTTATAAAGCCGCAAACGCTTGCCTTGCTTTTTGCCGCAGATCGCAATGAACATCTTTACGGAGCAGACGGTATTTTAGCGCAGGTTGATAAAGGCTGCCTTGTTATAAGCGACAGATACGCTCTTTCTTCCCTTGTTTACCAGGGGATTGAATGCGGCGATGAATTGCCCGGGTTGCTGAATTCCGGTTTTCCGGCGCCTGAACTTACCTTTTTTCTGGATATAGAGCCAGAAACCGCGATTTCCCGCATGAAAGACCGCTCCTCCCTGGAAATTTACGAATATCTTGATTTTCAGAAGAAAGTCCGCGAAAAGTACCTGTCCCTTATTAAGGGGTATAAGGCAAGGGTTGAGATAATTGACGCTTCAAAAAGCGCCTCTGAAGTTGAAGATCAGGTATGGAATATTTTAAGGCAAATGCCGATATTTAATATATAGTGAAAACAGTCCTTAAAACAGCCATTTTCCTCATACTGATTTCGATTGCGCTTCCCGCAAGCGGTTACCCCGTCATTTTTAAGGAGCAATTTTACAGGTTATTTCATGTCCACCTTGTCCAATATCCCGATGACACTATGGAAAATATCTACTGGCTGGAAAAAGCCCTAAAAGCTGATTTCGCCAATCCGCTGTACGCTCTTGCCAAAATAGAAAATGAAATTCAATGGGAAAAATACCGTTATCTTTTTACCATGCACATAAACATTAAATTGATAGAACAGCATCTTTTTCTGGGGAACAGATTTAACAAGCGAAATGCGTATTTCTACAATGCTCCCTGGAAAGATCAAAACCTTGAAAGCCTGGAAGTAGCCGAGGCGTGTTACCGCACTGCTTTATACTATTGGGACGAAGCTGTAAGCTGGGCAAAAAAAGCTAACGAAAGACGCTTCCGCTGGATAGACATACCGCGTATTCAATTCTGGCAGGACGAAGCATTCAGAATAGAAAAAGGCACCCTTAACTACGGCAGAACAATAAAGCGCGAGCTGGATTTACTTCAAAAAGTACGCGAGCGTTTCGAAGCCATGGACTACCACTACTAGCTCAATAACATGGCAAATGTCGCTTTCTTGTTTCCGGCAGGGCCTACGCAGGAGGGGCAGCCGTTTTTGCAGGGGCATTTTTCCAGCGCTTCACGTATATATCCGAATAAAGGTTTAATTTTCTGCGCGAGACTTTCCACAAGACCTGTTCCTCCGGGATACTTGTCGTAAACAAAAAGGGAAGGTACAGAAAAATGCGGATCTTTAACACGTTCCGCTATCCCTAAATCGCGGGTGTCGCAGAGCAGGAAAACAGGAGCGATATTTTTAATCAATGTCCCAAGACCGCAAAGAGCCTCCCCTATCTGCTGCTCGTCCATTTTAGCCAATACTTTTCCTGTTTGGCTTTCCGGGGAAAACTGAAATACAATGGCGCGGGTTTGTATTTCTTCTTCCGGCAGCATAACATCGCCGAACCCGATGTTTTCATGAGTACGGAATTTCAATTTTTTAAATTTGGTAACCTGCGAACGAACCAAAACATCGCCTATCACGGCGCTAAAAGCCTCTTCGCTGCCAAAACCGTCCACAGAGATAACTTCATCCTCTGTTAACACTTTAATATCTGTCTTAACCAAACCGTCTGTAAAATAATTGACATCCGCTTCACTTACATGACATTTGCGGTTTTCTACATCAAGTTTTTCTACAATGTACTGCCGCCCCCGGTGAATATATACGGCTTTTTCAAAGATCATTTCCTTCGCGCTTGGCCTGTCCATCTCTCCTATTACATTATTTCTTCCCTGAGTAATATCAATTATTACAATATTATCCGCTCCGCCTGTTCTAAGGCTTACTCCCTCTGCCGGGTACGACCTGTCTGCCCAGTGCCATTTAGCCGATGTATGTCTTATAACGCCTTCTTCTTCAAGATACTCCAGTACCGGCAGCACATTTTCTGTAAAAATACCGTCTTTTATTTCTTCATCTGTGAACGGCAATTCAAAACACGCGCATTTTACATGATCCGTTAAAATATAGGGATTATCCGGGTCTACATGAGCTTCCTCCGCGCTTTTGCGGAAAAACCACTCAGGGTCATTCATAATAAATTGATCCAGCGGCGACACGCTTGCGATAAAAACAGAAACAGAAGTGCCTCCCCTCCTTCCCGCTCTTCCCGATTGCTGCCAAAAACTGTTAAAAGAGCCGGGAAAACCCGCTACAACAGAAGCATCAAGTCCTCCTATATCAATTCCCAATTCCAGCGCGTTAGTTGACACTACACCCTGAATATCGCCCTCGCGCAGGCCTTTTTCTATCTCGCGCCTTTCATTGGGCAGGAAACCTCCGCGGTAACTTTCTACCCTTATCCGCGAATTATCGGTGTAAATATTTTTTAAATCTTCGTTTACATAGGAAGCGGCTACTTCTACCCTTATTCTTGAATGCGCGAAAAGAATCGTTTTTATTCCTGCTTTTAAAAGCGCAAGCATCCAGCGGCGGCTTTCTGTAACAACAGAACGCCTGATACCCTGCACAGCGTCAACCAGCGGCGGGTTGTAAAGAATGATGCGTTTTTCGCCGCGGGGAGCGCCGTTTTTATCGGCAAGAGATACTTCCTGTCCGATAAGGGATTCTGCCAATTGCAGCGGATTGGCAATTGTAGCGGAACAAAGAATAAACTGAGGATTTGCGCCGTAAAATAAAGCAATTCTGCGCAGGCGGCGGATAACATTGGCAACATGGCTGCCCATTACTCCCCTGTACGCGTGGGCTTCATCAATTACGATAAATTTTAAATTGGAAAAAAACTTTATCCATTTAGGATGATTCGGAAGAATTCCCGAATGAAGCATATCCGGGTTTGATATTATTATCCTTCCCGTATCACGCGCGCTTACCCGCAAAGATTCAGGAGTGTCGCCGTCATAAGTCGCTATTTTTATATTCAGCCCCTCGCCTGAAATTTCATTTAATTCTGACTGCTGATCCTGCGAAAGTGCCTTTGTGGGGAAAAGGTAAAGACAGCGGGCTTTTTCATCGTTTAAAAGCGCCTGAAGACACGGTAAATTGTAACAGAGAGTTTTCCCGGAAGCTGTCGGCGTTACAACCACTGTATTTCTGCCTGATTTAGCCAAATTCCAGACTTCTGCCTGATGGATATAAATCTCATTAATACCGCGTTTTTGCAGCACTTTAACAATTCTGGGGTCTAAATCTTCAGGGAATTTTGCGTATATTCCATCCTGCGCGGGCAATAGCCTGTTTATTACGATATCCTGCGCAAATTCAGGACTATTAAGCAGTTTTTTAAGGTTTTCATGTTTATTCATTATAAAAAGTATATCAATGTACCTGCTTTTTTACAATATTGTACAGTACACCCTCGACAAAGATTTTTGTTTACTCTATACTATTTTTTAAAGGAGGACTTATATGTCTGAAGTTTTGTCTATAATTTTAGGGGGCGGCAAAGGTACCCGTTTATTTCCCTTAACCCAGTTTCGTTCAAAACCCGCAGTCCCCTTTGGCGGTAAATACCGCCTTGTTGACATTCCCATATCTAATTGTATTAACGCGAATTTAAGGCAAATTTATGTAGTTACCCAGTTTAACTCCGCTTCATTGCATCTTCATATCGGGCAAACCTATGTGTTTGACTCTTTTACCAATGGCTTTGTTGAAATCCTTGCCGCGGAACAAACTTTTGAACATTCCGGCTGGTATGAAGGCACTGCGGATGCTGTGCGCAAAAATTTACCGCATTTCAGGACACGCAACCCTTCGTATTATATTATACTTTCCGGAGATCAGCTTTACAGAATGGACTTGCAGGATCTTTTAAAACAGCACATTGATTCTGGCGCCGCTATTTCCATCGCCTGTACAGGTGTAACCCGCGAAAACGCAAGCGGGCTTGGTATTTTAAAAGTAGATAAAAGCAATCAGGTAACAGATTTTATGGAAAAACCTGGGCCCACAAGGGATATTTCCGAATATAAAGCGCCTTCCCAATTATTAACAGAAAAAAATAAAGACGATTGTTATCTTGGTTCAATGGGTATTTATATTTTTAACGCAAAAACAATGGAAGATTGTCTTGCAAACGAACTGACCGATTTTGGAAAAGAAGTAATCCCCGCCGCTATTAATAAACTTAAAGTTAACGCGTATCTTTTTGACGGTTACTGGGAAGATATAGGAACCATAAGAAATTTTTACGAAACCAATCTTGAATTAACTACATTAAAACCGCGTTTTGATTTTTATGATGAGCATAAACCGATTTACACACATATGCGCAATTTGCCGCCGTCCAAAATGAATTTTTCAAGCATGAATCAGTCTATTGCGGCAGAAGGATGTATTATTACCAATGCCAACATTACAAACTCTATTGTAGGTATACGAACAATAATTGAAACCGGCTCAAGCCTTAACGGCGTAATATGTATGGGTGCCGACTACTATGAAACAGAAATACAAAAGCTTCAGAATGCCGAGGCAAGAGTACCGAATGTAGGGATAGGCAGGGGCGCGATAATCAAAGGCGCTATTATCGATAAAAACGTCTGCATCGGCGAAGGCTGCCGCATCGGCGTGGATGATATAAAACGGACAGACGGCAATTACGGGCATTATTATATTGTAGACGGAATAATTGTAATTCCCAAAAATACGATTTTATACCCTGGAACAGTAATTTAAGCGAAAACTAGAGAATCTTTTTCCTGTCTCTTTGCCTTAATTCTAATCTCTCCGTTTTTGCCCTCTGCAGTAAAAACTGTGCCGTCATTTACACTGCCATCCAGTATTAATTCCGACAATTTTACTTCCAGTTCCTTTTGAATTGTGCGCCTTAGCGGACGGCCTCCGTATTTAGGATCCCAGCCTTTCTGAGCGAGAATCTGTTTTGCGGATTGTGTTACTTTTAAAATATAATTCTGTTCAAAAAGACGGTTTGCAAGTTCAGCCAATTCAATATCCAGAATCGATACAATTTGCTTTTCGTCAAGCGGATTAAAAACAATAATTTCATCTACTCTGTTTAAAAATTCCGGATTGCAGATTCTTTTTAGCTCATTCATTGCAGACGCTTCAATTTCTCCTGCGCTCATTAGCCCTGAGTTTTGAGTAAATCCAAGCCTTGAATCTTTGGAAATTTCCCTAACCCCTGCGTTACTTGTCATAATAATGACCGTATTTCTAAAACTTACCGTATGCCCCAAATTGTCTTTTAGTTCGCCTTCTTCCAATACCTGAAGCAGAATATTAAAAATATCATGATGGGCTTTTTCTATTTCGTCAAATAAAATTACGCGGTAAGGATTGCGTCTTATTTTTTCTGTCAGCATTCCGCCTTCATCATAGCCGACGTATCCCGGAGGAGCTCCTACAAGGCGGGATGCGTTGTGTTTTTCCATGTAGTCAGACATATCAATGCGGACAAGAGCGTCTTCACTGGAAAAAAGGTATTGTGAAAGTTTGCGCGCCAAAAGAGTTTTTCCAACTCCTGTAGGACCCAAAAATATAAATGAACCCATTGGACGGCGGGGAGAAGATACGCCCGCTCTTGCTCTTCTAATGGAAGACGCTATTTTTTTAATCGCGTTTTCCTGCCCAATTACAGATCTTTCAAGTTCTTCCTCTATTGATAACAGCCTTTTTGCTTCCTGCTGTTCAAGATGTTTTACGGGAATTCCTGTCGCTTCTGTTACCACGTCTCTTACATCATCATCTGTTACAACAGGCAATTCGTTTCTGGAAGCAAATTCCCACGCGCGGCGGGCATCCTCAAGACGCACCTTTAACTCACGGACTTTATCGCGCAAAAGAGCCGCGCTCTCATAATCCTGGGAAATAACATACGAAGACTTTTCTTCGCACAATATACCAATTTCCGCTTCAAGACCCTGAATTTCAGGCGGCTGCTCGCGGTTTTCCAGCTTACGCAGAGCCGCAGCTTCATCAAGAATATCAATCGCCTTGTCAGGCATAAACCTGCCCATAATGTACCGCTGGGCAAGTTTAGCGGCTAACTTTACCGCGCCCTCCGCAAATTTTACCTGATGATGCTCCTCATACTTTTTCTGAATACCTTTTAAAATTTCTATTGTATCTTCAAAAGCGGGTTCATCTACAATTATTGGCTGAAACCGCCTCTCTAAAGCGGCATCTTTCTCAAAATGCTTGCGGTATTCTTTAAGTGTTGTCGCTCCTATACAGCGTATCTCTCCGCGTGAAAGCCCGGGTTTTAACATATTGGAAGCGTCAAGCGTACCTTCCGCTCCTCCAGCCCCGATAATCGTATGTATTTCGTCTATAAACAGAATTATATTTCCGGTCTGACTAACTTCTCTTATTATTTTTTTAATTCTTTCTTCGAACTCTCCGCGGTATTTTGTCCCGGCTACTACAAGTCCCATATCAAGGCATAAAATACGTTTACCGCTTAATGTTTCAGGAACAGCATCGCTTACAAGCACCTGAGCCAATCCTTCTACAATGGCAGTTTTTCCCACACCAGGCTCTCCGACCAAAATGGGATTGTTTTTTGAACGGCGAGCCAGTATTCGAATCGCCCTGTTTATTTCCGCTTTTCTGCCTATTACAGGATCTATTTTTCCGGCTCTTGCCATAGCGGTTAAATCGCGTGAATAAATATCAAGGATCGGCGTTAACACAGGATAAACCGCAGGCTTAATGCGCGTAGATGTGCCGGAATATTTTGCTCCCACAGGCTCTCCCCTGTCTGTTTCAGATCCTGCTTTATGATGAATTGCGGTTCTTTCCCTCTGCGTTAAATACGGCTGAGGGGTAGTATATTCCTGTTTAAAAGTAGTTTGAATAATTACGCGCAGCATATCTGTATCAACAGCGCGCTGATTCAAATAAACCTGAACGCTGGAATCCTGCTCGCGCATGGCGGCGAATAAAAGATGCTCTGTGCCAAGATAAACACTGTTCATTGCCCTTGCTTCTTCTGTTGCAATATCCAGCATATTTCTTGTACGTTTGGACGGTGGTACTTCTGAGCGGATAATAAGACCTGGAATTCTTGGGATGGAACTTTCCAAAAGAAGCTTGAATTCAGGTATATCAATTCGTAAAAACATCAATGCTTTGCAGGCGGTTCCTCCGCCTTCTTTTAACATTGCGATAATAATATGTTCCGGTAAAAGCTGATCTGAATTAAAGCGTTTTGCTTCATCCTGCGCATACACAGAAAGAAGTTTCTGCACGCGAGCTGTTAATCCTTTAAACACAAATATACCTCTTTATATTAATTATAATCTATTTTTACAATATCTCCAACTTTTACACCAACTCTTGTAAACCAGCCTTGAGGCACTTCCAGAGCATAGCGGACAGAACGGCTTGATTTAACCGAATTTGTATCATTGGGGTACATATCTTTTATATCTGTGATTCTGCCGTCATAAGTTATATACGCAATGGACAGCGGAATAATCGTATTTTTCATCCAGAAAGATTTTATCTCATCCCTTTGGGAAATAAATAACATCCCCTCTCCGTCCGGCAGGCTTTTCCTGAACATCAGCCCTTTTGAATGTTCTTCCTGTGTAACAGCAAGTTCCGCTTTAACAACTGCTATAACCTGCCCGTCCCTCTCAATTGAAATTTCCCTTACAGGAAGCTTCTGCGCCGCGCATGACAAAAACACAAGTAAAAACAAACCAAAAAAAACCGTTCGTGTTGGTTCGTGTTGGTTCGTGGTAAAATTTGCTTTTAAATTCCTAGAATTCATCAAGGAAATCCTGGCGCATCTGTACATGACCTGATTCTACAAGACCAGATTCATTTACAATGTCGTTAAAAACAATTTTATCGATATATTTAACCGTAAGCGGACGCTCAATCGCGATCCTGGTATTTTCCGTTTCCCAAATTGCCGACCTTGGATCAAGATATGCCGGCTGCCCGTATTTTCCCGTAAACTGCATAAATACCGAATAGTGATCGATGATATCCGTATTCAGGGTAAATGACATAATAAAAACATTACCGTCCCTTAACTGGAAAAACGCCCGTTTTATAAATGTTGAACCTGTTGTTTCTACAAGACTCTGTTCTCTTTGCGGCAGGAAAGAAACATCTCTGTCTCCCCTGAAATTAAAATACCCGTCCCTTAAAAGGCTTGTTTTAAGGTCTTCCAGCTGCATCCCCAGCGTAAATTCCCTGAATTGACGGGGCAGTTCTTCCTGAGCGGAAATTCCACAAAAAACCGTGAAGAACAATATCGATAAAGCGAAAACTCTTAAAATTATTGATGTTTTTAAGTCCATTACTTATATTATCGGCAAAAAGCGCCTGTATCCGATGCTAAATTACTATCTTTTTGATTCCATTCTTGATTTTTCAAGCTGCTGCATTTTTTTGTAATACGCGTTTTGCTTGGGGATTTCTTTTACATCTTTTATAAAAAGCTTGTCATTTAACAGCTGGAATACCTTGTTTTCCATGAATTTTTTGCCAAAAATTGTGGCATCTGCCTGGGAAAGACCGACCATGTTAACCAGTTCTTTAAGCCCAAAATCAAATGAAAAGTTGGTAGTGGTATTAAGATCGACTTTTTTCTTGTCCAGCTGGATTTGAAGCATATCGTACATCCGTCCAAGCGGATCATGTATCTGGGTATTGGCAAGCTGGCGGTAAATCAGCCAAATTCTCTCTGCCAGCAAGGTTGTAAGGCGGGCGATTAACTGCGGCTGGGTTTTTATCATCTGCTGGAAATTTTCCTTGTTTACAGCCATTAGCTGGCAATCTTCGAAAGCAACAGCTCCCGCGGCGCGCGGCTTGGATTCCAAAAGAGCCATTTCCCCGAAAATATCTCCGGATTTTAATACGGCAAGCAGAATTTCGTTATTTTCTGTAATTTTAATTATTTTAACGGAGCCTTTCTGGATAATAAAAAGTTCATTGCCCGGCTCACCTTCGCAGAAAACTATCGAATTTTTTGAATATGTGCGGGTCATTTCTGTAGGAGCATACTCTTTTTGGGGATTTTTTACATAAGGAGCGATTTTTTTAAGCCTATCCACAGCGGCTGCTACATTTTCGCCTTTTGGACAGCATTTTACATATTTTTGGTAAGCATAAAAAGCCTGATCATACTGGTTATGTTTCGCGTAGTATTCGCCAACATGAAATATATGGCTGGGGTCTTCCAAAGCGTTGTTTTTTAAGGTTAAGCGGGTAAGGGCTTCATCCAGATAGCGCATTCTTTTGGAAAATTGCAGGATTATCTTCATGGCAACCGGCGCGTTATTCTGAATAAGCTGGCTGAATTGGTCTTTTTGGACAGAAATAAGAGTAACATCTGTAAGGGCTTGCGCGGTTTCGATATGGGAATGGCTTGTCATTGTAGAAACAACGCCGAAGAAATCGCCAGGACCCAGGGTATCGCCCTGTTCTTCCGCGACTATCTGAACTTCCTTGGAAAGCCTTACTTTGCCGGATCTGATAATGAAAAATCTGTCAGCATTCCTTTTGCCTTCAACAATTATATAAGAGTTAGCGGCAAAATTAACAAATGCAAGTTGTAATGACATTTTTCCCCTCTTTACACTTCAAATACATTATATTAATTATATCGACATATTGTCAACTAGCCTGAATACTCTAATTGACGGTAAATAAAACGCCGATATTTTAAGGGGAGATATATGAATAAGCGTTTTAATTTTGAAGATACAGTTTTTATCTTAAATGTCAGAATCAGAATGATCCGGGACTTTTTAAAACTTGATACGGATTCGTCTCTGTTTTACAGCCAAACCATGAGCGATCTTGAATTTATCAGCTCTATTATGGATAAGCTTATGGAAAAATTCCTTGAAAACATGAAATTTCTGGATCGTGAAGCTGAATCCGACAATCTTCTTGATACAGAATGGCAATTCAGCCAGATTTTAAATGAAGTTTCCAACAGTTCCAGCACATTTCCGCCCAATATTTATACTCAAATGCTGCCCATAATTTCTAAACTAAGAAAAGACAGCGCTTTACGCCAAAAACAAATTGAAGCATCTTATGTCCCCACAGAACATTCCATGGCTGAACCTGTCGTAAGCAACGCGGAACTTAACGGGCTTTTAGGAAGCGCTTGAGAATCACAGGCGGCACGCTGAGAGGAAGGCTTATTGCCGTTCCGCAGGGCGAGATACGACCTAGCATGGACAGAATGCGCGAGTCTGTTTTTGCCTGTCTTGGAGATTTAACAGGACTTTCATTCCTTGATATTTTTACAGGTTCCGGAATTATCGCAATAGAAGCGGCATCCCGCGGGGCACAATACATTGAAGCTGTTGAACAGGACAGACAAAAAAGCAAAACCCTCCTTGAAAATGTTTCAATTTCGCCCATTCGCATTAATTGCCGGTTTATGCCGGCAGAACTTTATGTAAAACGCGCCAAAAATCCTTTTGATATTATTTTCCTGGACCCGCCTTTTCCGTATCAATTCAAATGGGAACTTGTTACAAACATTGCCTCATCTGTCCTTGTAAAAAGCGGCTCCCGTATTTTAATTCACAGACCCAGACCTGAATATCTGCAATCAGAAATCGCAAACCTGCAAAAAACCGACACCCGCGAATACGGCCGCTCAGTAGTAGACTTCTTCACCATTAACTAGGACGATTGGCAAGGACTCACGCAGAGGATTGGCAAGGACTCTCGCAGAGGCGCGGAGGCGCAGAGGACGCGGAGGGAAGAGGGGAAGAAAGGAAAAGAATTGTGGTATGAAATCTTCCTCATTAATACCTAGAAATATATGATAGCTATCAAAGATTTCGTACTCTCGAGAGACTCTCTCCCAACCTCTTCCCCCTCTTCCCTCTTCCCCTCTTCTCTTCCTCCGCGTCCTCCTTCAAACCTTCGGTTTGCAGTCTGCGCCTCTGCGAGAGTCTTTTGCAAGTCTTTTCCAAGTCTTTTGCCAAAAATGCTTGTTTTTTAAGCAGAATCGACCAATAATTATAGTAACATGGATAAAAAGACTTTGGAAAAATTTGATGACCAGAATGCTTTTATTAAGGTATCAACTCCGGCTCCTGTAGACGGGGCGTCTAAAGCAGCTTTAAACCGCAAAGGGAACCAGCTCTATAACGATGGAAAAGTAGAAGAAGCGCGAAGGGTTTTTATGACAACCGGTTATTCCGACGGGCTTTCCAGAGTTGGAGATTACTACAAATCAAAAGGCAGGCCTCTTGAAGCATTAAGAATGTACTGGATTGCTCCCGATAAAGCAAAGGCTCAAATACTTATTGAATCGCTTTCCGGGGTATTGAAGAGTTTAATAAAAGAAGATACCATGGAATTTAAAAATGATTGATGAAAAACTTTCAGGCGAAAAAGACGCTGCAAAAATTACAGAAATTTCAAAAACAGGATATCAGTTATTAAAAGATAACAAAACAAGCGATGCCATTGACTGTTTTTCAAAGATTTTGCTTCTTGATGAAAACAACAATTATGCTCTTGTAGGAATGGGAGACGCGAGCCGTAAAATCGGATCCATAAAAGAGGCTGTAAAATATTATCAAAGATGCCTGGAACATCATGCGGGCAACAATTACGCCCTTTTCGGGTTAGCCGACTGCTACAAGGCAATGAACCAGTATCAGAAAGCCATTGGTATTTGGGAACAATACCTGCTTCATGATGACAAAAATATTACTGTTCTTACAAGAATCGCTGACGCATACAGAAAAGTCCGCGATTTTGCAAAATCCAAAAATACATATCAGAAAGTCCTGGATATGGAAGCCGCTAATCCTTACGCGATTATAGGGCTTGGTCATCTTCATTATGATTTTAAACATTATAAAGAAGCGCTTTTTTACTGGGAAAAAATGATGAATACCGATGTTGATATCCGTGTTTTAACTTCAATCGGCAACTGTCACAGAAAATTAAAAACCTTCAGCGACGGCATCATTTATTTTGAGACCGCGCTTGCAAGGGATGAACAAAACTTTTATGCCCTCTTTGGGCTTGCGGATTGTTACAGGGGCATGAATAAGATGGAAAAATCCCTTGAGTACTGGGCAATTATCCTTGAACAAGATCCAAAAAACAAGATGATTCTTACACGAACAGGCGATGCTTTAAGAAATATAAATGAATACGAAAAGGCAAAAACTTATTACGAAAAGGCTTTGAATATTGAATTTGATATTTACGCCGTTTTGGGGCTTGCGCTTATTTCCAAAGAACAGAAAAAATATGATGAAGCCATTACCTCCCTAAAAAAACTAATCCAGCAGGACAATAAAAACTACAGGCTTTATTATGAACTATCCGATTGCTATTTAAAAAAAGGCGACAAAAAATCATCGATAGAAACTCTTGAAAGTTTCCAAAAACTTGGAATTAAAAATCAAAAAATCTCCGATATGCTGGAAAGCTTAACCAGGACTTAATGAAAAAATCTCTTGCGGGAATTCCTCTTTTAGAACTGGAAACGCTCTTTTCTTCACTTCCCCGCTACAGGGTAAAACAAATTTATAAATGGATAATCCGCGGCGTCGGCTCCTTTGATCAAATGACAGATATTCCCTCTTCCCTGCAAAAAGAATTAAATGAACAATATTGCGTTTTTTCAAACGCCGTATCTTCCTGTTACGAAGACCCGGATGGCGCGAAAAAAATAATTATCACTTTAAAAGACGGCGCTAAAATAGAGGCTGTGCTTTTAAGCGATGCAAAAAAACGATTAACAGCCTGCATTTCTACGCAGGTTGGCTGCCCCTGCGCCTGCGTCTTCTGCAAAACAGGCTCAATGGGATTCAAACGCAATCTTGAACATACGGAAATAACGGAACAATTCCTTCACCTTAATTCTTCCGGCATAGATAATATCGTCGTAATGGGCATGGGCGAGCCGCTTTTAAACCTTGCCGCCTTAAAAAAAGCAATCGAATACCTAAACGACAAATCCGGTTTAAATATATCAAGGCGGCGCATTACTGTTTCTACCTGCGGAATTAACGAAGGTCTTTTTGACATTGCGCAAAATCTGCCGTTTGCCAAACTCGCGCTTTCACTTACAACCGCAGATGAGCCTCTTCGCCAAAAACTTATGCCTGTAACAAGGACAAACCCTCTTAACAAAGTGAAAGAAGCGCTTTTACTTTTCCAGCGTAACGGAGGAGGACGCGTAACCCTTGAAGTGCCTCTTTTGGGCGGCATTAACACGCGCGAAAAAGACGCAAAATCCATCGCAAACTTCGCGAAAGGGCTTGATACTGTAGTAAATATTATTCCCTGGAATCCCGTCTCAGGGCTCCTGTTTGAAGATACCCCCATCCGCGAGTGCGGCAAAAAAGAAATAATAGATTATATTTCCTTACTGGAAAGTTACAACCTAAAAGTAACAAAACGCCTCCACAAAGGCAGAAAAGCAACAGCCGCCTGCGGCCAACTAGGAACTTAACTTATTGGCAATCTTCCCCCCCTCCTCTTCTTCCTCCGCGTCCTCTGCGCCTCTGCGCCTCTGCGAGAGTCTTGGCAAATATATCATCTGAGCAGGTAGGTAAATGTTGCCTGGAATAGACCGATAAAGAAACCCAGTATTCCGCCGAAGATGTGTATCCATTTGAATTGATCCGACATTACATCCAGAATTATTCTTTCTACCCTTTCCATGTCAAGGGAATCAATTCTGTCTGTAACAAGAGCTTTTATATTTATTGTAGCAAGAATATTTTCTATCTGTGAATCGGCAGCCGTGACTAATTTTTCAAAAAGATACGTGTCCAGCTTTTTTTTGTAATCTTCGTCTATTTCCAGCATTTCGCGGAGTGTTTTGCTTTTATCAGATACCATGTTTCCTATAGCTTTAGACGCTGTATCAATAAGAGTATTTTTTACATTGGTCTCGTTTAACAGGTTTTCAAGGCTGAGGCAAAGATCATCTATAATTTCCGGCATTTTTTCTTCCAGTGTTTGATCGTACTGGCCGGCAGAAATAAAAAAACGCTGAAGAGAACTTAACTTTAAGATAATAGCGCGGAGAATAATACGGCCTTTTGATTCAATCTGTCTGCGGATATCATCGCGTCGTATAAAATCCATAACAGAATTGCAGAAAACCGGATATACTTTTTCTATCGTACAGGGAATTCTGTCTTTTAAATAGTTTTCAATGTTTTCTGATAATTGTCCCGGAGTTTTATCCAGAATATTCGCGGTAAAATATGAGATAGACTGTAATATTTTTTCCCGAACCTCATCCAGCATAAGGCGGCGGCGTAAAATATCAGGCGTTAAAAGCTCTCGTTCTACCATCGCGCCGATACTAACTGCCAGTTTTTTACGCTGGCGCGGGAGAATACCCGGCGTAAAGGGAAGTCTTATCCCCAAAACACGCACTTCCCTAAGCGGGCGGAACAGCATTTTTATCGCTATAACATTTGTAGTGTATGCGATAATGGCTCCCGCGATGGGGGGAACTATAAAAAGCAATAGCGTATTCACTTGGGCATTGACTCCGATGCTGTTTTAGCCTGGCTTTCATTGCTGTAAATATCAACAAATTCTTCCTTTAGCCAGCCTGACCAGGCGCTCTGCGCATTGGACAAATTCCCGTCTGTAAGTATCCATGTAACAAACTCATTTCTGGTTCTGATTGTCTGCCTCTTAATAATGCGCACCAGCGACCCGCGCCTCAAATACCCAAGAGATGGGCTGTCTTCACTCGGCTCTGCGCAGATGTGGGTAAAAGAAGCATTTATAACCCCATAACCTATGTAATCTCTGGATAAGGGGGAAGTAACGGGCGGAATTACAGAGAAATCTTCTTTTTTAGCACTGCATGTACACAGCAAAAAAAGACATAAAATAACGGCTAATTGACTTGATATACCTTTTAACATTATTATCTTCTTATGAAAAATATAGCTATTCTTTCGGCTTTTGTCATCATGTTATTTTTATTTTCGGCAATAACACCGGCTTTCAGTCAGCATAATCAGCAATTTGCCAGAAGTTACGGATTTTCTGTCGGAGCGCAAACGGGGTTTGTTTACGGACAAGCCGGGGAATACGTCTATCCTACCAATACTTTGGCAGACCTTTTAAGCGAACTTTTATGGGATATGAAACCGGTTTTTTACTGGGGGATCGCTCTTGATTTTGGGCTAATAGATTTTATGGAAAAACCGGGTTTTTTTGCCAGCTTATCTTTTAAATCCGGGATAGCAGGGGATTCCGGCAAGATGGAAGACAGAGACTGGAAGTCAATTTTAAATACAGATCTAACCAATTATTCAGAGCATATAAACAGAACCCGCGAATTTTTCTGGCTGGACGCGGCAGCCGGAGCTTCCATACCTGTCAGACATTATTTTTATATAAAACCATTTTTAAGTTTTTCCTGGATGCGTTTTGCGTTTACAGCGCGGGACGGTTTTTATCAATACGCGACTGAAGTTATAAAAGGCATATATCTCCCAATTGAAGATGCTCCAAAAACACCCGTTCAGGGCGAAGTAGTAAAATACGAACAGGACTGGATTATTTTGGCGCCGGGTTTTAAAATCGGAATGGATTTTTTATCTTTTATTTCTGTAGATTTATCTTTTCAAATAAGCCCGTTTGCCTTTTGTATTGCACGGGATGATCATCTTATAACACAAACTGTTTTTTTGGATTATACAGGCTGGGGGCTTTTTCTGGAACCGCGTGTAAACCTTACATTCAAATGGGATTCATTTTCTATATCTTTGGAAGCAGCTTACAGATTTATTTCCAAAACGACAGGTTATACACATATGAGGGAATCTCCATGGCACTCCTATGTACTTTCTGCGAACGCTTCAGGAGCAAGTCTTTCAATCTTTGACGCGCGTCTTATCGCAAGACTAAGGTTTTAAAGAAACTTGTTTCCTAGAGAAACATGTTTCCTAGAGAAACAGCGCGTTTGGAAGAAGAAAATGTAGAAGGGCAACAACCATCAATCCTATTCCGATTGGTTTTCTAAAAGTCATAAGGCTTGTTCCAAGACGATCCAGTTCCCCCGATTTTTCAGAAGTATTCTGGCGGTAAATACCAAATATCAGCATAAGACCTGCAATTATCCCGGCTGCCGCGGGAATAAGATCTCCCAAAATGGGAATTCCCTTCTCGGCAGGGGAAAGGAGCTTTAAAACCCCCGTCACTATACATATAATACCGAGCACAAGATAAAAAACAGGGTTGTTGATGGAAAATCTGGCATTTTCACGATCCCCGCCGGCAAACAATGCATACCCAGCCACGCCATTACACAATACTGATAAAAAATACAATTGTATCATAACTACATAAATAACACTAAATTCTGATTTAGTCAATATATTTAATGTAATTTTATTAAGGTTTAAACCGCATTTGCAAAGTATTTTTTTCGTTTTGCAATAACATTACAAGTTCTTCAGCGTCAAAAGGGACTACAAAACGGTATATTTCTTCGGTCTCATAAGTGAAAAAAACACGATGTGTAAAGACGGGATACTGATCTTCGCCTGATTTTACAATCGGCGTAACCGCTATATCTACAGAACCGGAATAAGCGCCTGTGTTTTTCGCGGTTTTTTTAAGAACTACTATTGTTGTACCTTCAAAACCGGCGGCTGTAACATCAATTCTGTTACCTTCCAGCGTATAAGATGTATCAAAATACCCCGTTATTGACAATACCAGTATTCCGGCACACATAACAATAATTAGAATAAAAAGCATTCTTCTGGGTTTATCAGCAAGCAATGGGCCCAAAAGGCTGAATTGATTTTTTTTCTGTTCTTTATAAAGATTTTTTACTGAATCCGGAGCGTTTTCCAGGCGGCGTTCACGGTTATAATAAAAATGAAGTTTTTCTTCATTTTCTTTTTTATCAAGATGATTTTTATCATCTAGGTTGCTTAAATTATATTTAGCATTCGGTCTTTCCATTATTTTATTTCTCCGATAAACCTGTCTGTCCGCCACCAGACCATCTTTACGCTAAAAGTATCCGCCAGCATAGCGCACAGGATCCCTTCCGCAGAAAGATAAAAATCATTGAATATCTGCTCTTCATTGGAAAACCGGATACTGCCTCTTCTCTGCTCGCGTGTAAATAAATCGATATAAATTAAAGTATAGCCGTTTTCTACCGGGAAATAAAAAAGAGTTTTTCCCGAACGCGCTGTGCCAAGGAGGGAGTAAAACACCCTGATATTTGACGGGCGTCCATTTTCGATTATTTCGTAAAGAGGAATTTCTACAGAGTCTGTGTAAGTGCCGTCTTCTACATTTAATGTCCAGATACAGGAACCAATGGGTTCACTTCCGGTTCGGGTATTTGTAGATTGATCAAAGGTGTCACGGCTGTAATCTACTTTTATATATAACCTTCTTGAATCAACCGAAGAAGTTATGCTGTCTACAACGGCAAAGGCATTCGGCCAGTCAGGAAGCGCGGGCACCTGATTTGCTGATATTTTTACCAGATAAAGAAGCTGTCCTTGCGGGCTGAACCAGTATATTTCCCATCCGTCAGGGATACGGCAAACTACGGAGAGTTCATCCCTTATCGAAGAAGAAAGTCCGACAATGCGCGGAAACGGGCTTCCGCCAATTCCATCCTTACCCAGATAATTGATAAAGCGCCCGTCCTGATCAAAATGCAGGATTATCCCGTCATGCAATGCCCTTGTCTCCGTGTCTATTTTTTGCTGCTGGATGGGGAGCCTGTCTTCCACAAAAATGTGCCTTCTGGAATCCACGGTTATCCAGCCGGGCTCTTCAAGGGGATGGGTAAATGCCCAGCGGGTTGCCGCTTCATCTGCAGAAATGTTTGTTTTTAAAGTAAGAGGCACAGGATTGGTTTCCTCGTTATATATCATAAACAATAAATCGCCGTAAGAATTGTACCTGACAATTTTTCCGCTGTTTCCATCGGATATATAAAAAAGCCCGTCCCGCATTGTAAAACCGGTTCTTTTTATTCCCCTGTTTCCGTCAAGTTTATACAGGGCAATCTGATCTTCCATGAGACCTATTTCCAGCGTAAACAGTTCTTCTCTGTCTACGGAACCTGCCGTGTTATTTCTGCACGCGCCAAAGAGCAAAAACGGCAAAATTAAAAGTAATAAACACTGCTTCATACTATCTCTAAATTCCACTTTTTCTGCCTGTTTGTCAAGACTTGCAAGATTTGCAAAGATTTGCAAAGACTTGCAAAGACTCTCGCGGAGGCGCAGAGACGCAGAGGACGCGGAGGAAGAGGAGGAGGATGTCTTTTTAAAAAATATCGAAGCTTTGAAATATATGGGATTAAAGCAAAGATTTCGTTCTTTGTTCTTTGCTCTTTGCTCTTTGCTCTTTCCCTTCTTCCCTCTGCGTCCTCTTCGAGAGTCTTAGCTAAATCTTCCTAAAGAGGAGTTCTCTGATTACGTGGGATTTGTTTAGGGCTTTTTGTTCGAATTTTGTTTTGGGGCGCCAGGGTTGCGGCTCTGCGAATCCTTCGCTTGTGTTTTTTAGAGCTGCTGTTTTGCCAAGTTCTTCCAACGCGTGAAAAGCGTAATCTTCCCAGTCTGTTACCATGTAGATATAGCCGTTTGGTTTTAAACAACAAGACATAATTTCTGTAAAAGGTTTTTGTACAAGACGGCGTTTTCTATGCCTTCTTTTTTGCCAGGGGTCAGGAAAAAAAATGTGGATAGCGTCCAATGAATCAGGCGGGATCATTTTTTTAAAAACCTCTGCCGCGTCATATTCGATTATTCTGATATTTGAAAGAGAGCGGTTTTCTATCTCCCACAACAGCCGCCCTATGCCGGGCTTGTGTACTTCTATGCCTAAATAATTTTTACCGGAATTAACCTGCGCTATTTCTGCCGTAGCAAATCCGGAGCCAAAACCTATTTCTGCAGTAACACTTGCGTTATTTGCGAATATTTGCTCAAAATTAATATAATTTTGGGAAAACGGAATTATAAATTTATCTGCCAGAGTTTCATAAGATTTTTTTTGCGCGTCTGTGAATCTGCCCTGTCTTTTTACATAACTTTTAATTTCAAGCATTATATTTTTTAAATTTAGTTAACAGAAACCGCATTTGTAAAAGCGCTGCAGAAATTATCTTCGTCTTCTGCCCAAAGAGCAACTGTTCTTACAGCAGATGTCAGCCTTAACTGCGAAATATTTCCTGACAATGAATCCAGAACGACAGTCATTATATAGTTGCCGTTTCTGTCATAACCAATCAGCCTGTTTACAGGCCATTCTGAATTAACCGTATACATTCCGCCGGAAACCGAAAGCTCCGGAAAGGGATAGTGAACAGTGCCGTCGAAAGTAAAATTACGCTCGGAGCTTTCTCCTCCCTTGTTCACAAGAACAGCGCGGTATACTCCTTTTGGAAGCCCTCCCTCTCTTACGGCAATTCCTCTTGACCCAATCCATTCCCTTCTTTCGTGGGTATATTTTACCCATTCATCGTGTTTAATGTGCCAGCGTAATTGTTCCCTGTCGTGATAAAGAAATATTTCTTCCAGGTTTTCAATACCGTCATCGTCTTCCGGAATGATAAAAAATGAAAACCTTTCCAGCGGCTCGGGATTTCCCTGATACAAAACAAGCTGGATAAAACCGAATACGATCTCGGGTTTTGTTCTGGAGCAAGATATCGATAAAAATGCCAAAATGACAATAAAAAAGGCGGCTTGTAAAATTCTTTTTAGTACCATAGATTAAATATATAACAAAATAAAAAAAAATGATAGTATCAAATACGGGAGAAAATGATGTTTGATGCGGTTAAAACAAAAAACGGAATATTAAATTGGATTTGCGAATATTTTAATAAAAACGGCCCTGATTGCATTGCTGTAATTGGAATTAGCGGCGGCAAGGACAGTTCCATAGCTGCCGCCCTCTGCAAAGAAGCTCTGGGAAAAGACAGGGTGCTCGGTGTAATAATGCCGCAAGGAACCCAGCATGACATCGATTTCGCGCGGGATTTGGCTGCTCATTTGGGTATAAAACACATAGAAATCAATATTAAAGACAGTGTTGATACCCTGCTATCCGGTATAAAAGGGCTAAATGTTAACAGACAGGCATTGGTAAACACACCTGCAAGGGTAAGAATGACTTTTCTCTACGCCGTATCCGCGATAGTGAACGGGCGTGTCGCCAATACATGTAATTTAAGCGAAGACTATGTCGGCTACTCCACAAAATACGGCGACAGCGCCGGTGATTTTTGCCCCCTTGGCACTTTTACGGTTACGGAGGTAAAAGAGATAGGCAGGGAACTTTCCCTTCCTGAAAGGTTTATAAACAAAGTGCCGGAAGACGGACTTTCCGGCCTCAGCGACGAGGAAAATCTTGGGTTTACCTATGATATTTTAGACAGATATATCCGCGAAGGAGTATGCGAAGATAAAGAAATAAAAGAAAAAATAGACAGGCTTCATAAAACAAATAAACACAAATTAGAGCAGATGCCAAAATATGGGTAAAATTGACAGCGATAAAATAATTCATGCGCTAAAGGAAGATGTCGCAAAGAGACTTCCTACCTATGAACCGCGCAAATCCCAGATGGACCTTCTTTCTCTTATTACCCGCGCCTTTAACGAAGACGCTCTTTGCATGGCAGAAGCCGGAACAGGAGTAGGTAAATCATACGCGTATCTTCTTCCTGCCATGCACTTTGCATTGTCAACCAAAGAAAAGGTTGTAATTTCCACAGCTACAATCACTTTACAGCAGCAGCTTTTTGAAAAAGACATTCCGTTTGCCGCAGACTGCATGGGAATGAAAATAAAAGCCGTTCTCATGAAAGGCAGGGGCAATTATATTTGCAAGCGCCGCCTGGATGATGTTATGAGTGAGCCGCCTCTTGACAGGGAGGAATTTGAAGAAGTAAAAAAAATAGGCTCTTGGGCGCAAACATCCAAAACAGGAGGAAAATCTGAAATTTCTTTTTTGCCTTCGGATAGCGCATGGTCTTCTGTCTGCTCCGAATCGGATTTATGTTTGGGGTTACACTGTCCCTGGAAGGAAGAATGTTTTATAGCCGCAATGCGCAAAAGAGCAAACGGCGCTAATATAATTGTTGTTAATCATCATCTGCTCTTTGCGGATTTATCAGCGCGTTTTAAGGGAGCGGGTTATGAAAACGCGGTTGTGCTTCCCCCGTTTAACCGGCTTATTATTGACGAAGCGCACACTATCGAAAACTCGGCAACATCGTTTTTTTCATCCGAATTCGGGCGCACGGCAATTTTCCGCCAGCTTGGAAAACTTTACTACAGGGGAAACCGCGGGTTATTGGTTAAATTAACTTCACTTGCCCGCATGGAAGAACATCTTGATACGATGACAGATATCATCGACAAGATCCGCAAAAGCGCCGAAGAACTTGATGATAATGCTCTTGATATCTGCGGGATGGATGGAATTTTCAGGCTTTCTCCAGACATCGATGATCTGTTCCTTAAAAAAACTCTTTTTTCAAATTTAAAATCTTTGCGCAAAGAAATTCTAAAACTTACAGGCGCTATCAGGGATATTACAGAAAACCTTGATGATGAAAAGGCTATAGACCCTTCTGTATGGGAAATAAAAATGATAGTAAGGCGGCTGGAAAATATAGCGGAAATCTGCGATGTTTTCTGTAAATATAAAAAACAAGAAAATGATATTTTGTGGATAGAAAAACAGCGTTTTTCAAAATATCCCTGGGCGGTATTTACAAGAACGCCGCTCGATCTTGCGCCCATACTAAGAGACAGTGTTTTCTCTCCCAATAAAACTGTAGTCTGCGTTTCTGCCACATTGGCGATTAACGAAGATTTTTCCTATTGGGCAAATAATTGCGGCATACTTTCCAGCCGCGCCGTCCTTTCGGGTTGTTTCCCTTCTCCTTTCCCGTATTCCAGCTCGGTGCTTTTAACAGTCCCAAAAGACGCGCCTCTTCCCGACGAAGACGGCTACCAGGAATTTGTTGACAAAGCAGCCGGCGCTTTAGCCGCCGTTTCTGAAGGCTCCGCGCTTTTGCTTTTTACATCTTACCAGTCATTAACAAGCGCGTATCTTGCCGCAAAAGACAAATTAACAGCTTTAGGCATTCGCTGCCTGAAACAGGGCGATGATGACAGAACGCGTCTTTTACAGGACTTTGTTTCTGATACCAAATCCTGCCTTTTTGCCACAGATTCGTTTTGGGAGGGTGTGGATGCGCCCGGAGATACCCTCAGAATGGTAATAATCAGCCGCCTGCCTTTCCGTACCCCCGGTGACCCTGTTTTTGAGGCAAAACGGGAAGCTGTAGAAAAACGGGGCGGAAACCCGTTTTTGGAACTGTCTTTGCCTCAGGCGGTTATGAAGTTTAAACAGGGTTTCGGGCGGCTCATGCGAAGGAGCGCCGATCATGGGGTTGTCGCTGTATTGGACGGACGGCTTCTTAAAAAAAGCTATGGCAGACTGTTTCTGCAATCCCTGCCTGAAACAAAGACAAGTTTTGACAGCCTGCACAATATCATTGAAGATATAGAAAATTTTTTATACTAATGATATAATTATGATGATGGCTAAATTCAAAATAGTATTTTTAATGTTTTTTATTTTAACCTCTCCCCTGTTTGCGCGCGATGTTACAATAATTGTTACAGATGCGGATATAGATCTTCCTTTGGAAGGCGCGATTGTAAGAACAAGGGAAGGCGTTCAATATATCTGCGATGAAAACGGAGCCGCCGTTATACAAGCCCCCATAAACAGGCAAATTGTAATACAGGCAACTTACCCCGGATATGAACCGAGCATTATAACAATACCTGTCTCCGGCAGCGTTTTTACAATTGGCCTTCGCCTTGGCGGTTTTTTACAGGGACGGGAACTTGTAGTTGAAGCAGCCAGGCCCGGAGCGACAGAAACAAGAACAGGAAGAAGCATTGCCGTAACAGCCAGAGAAATAACGCAAACCGGAGAAATCGGGGTAATAGAAGATGTTATGAATACAATAAAACTTCTGCCCGGCGTTAATTATTCCGGAATGTTTAACGCGCTGCCGAGTATTCGCGGAGGACATCCCGGTGACATGATTGCGTCATTTGACGGATTTTACATTAACAATCCGTATCATTGGGGAGGCGGCTTTTCCATCTTTGACCCGCGAATGGTGCAAAGCGCCCAATTGTCACACGGCGTTTTTTCCGCCCGTTACGGGCATACAATTTCCGGCCTTCTGGAAATATCTTCCAAAGCCCCTTCTCCCGCGGAAACTTTATTTGAACTTGGATTAAATACAAGCGCGGCAAACTTTAATCTTTCCATCCCGTTATTTGGAAAGGGCGGACTTTTATTTATGGGACGTATTACTTATTATGATCCTGTAATTTTTCTCGCAAAGCAGCTGTCGGGTATTATTCCTGAACTGGAACCTGTTAATTTTATAAGGAAGGCGCCGTATATAAGATCGGGGGCAATCAGCGGTAACTACAGATTTACAGATAACCTTGAACTTTCCGCTACAGGATTTTTCGGCATGGACGGCATTGGGGTTTATTATTTAACCACAAACAGAAGCCCATTGCTTGACAGCGATACTTCCATAGACTTTGATTTTATGAATTATCAGGTTTTCTTTACTACATCTCTTACATGGAATCCACGTTCCAATATGCTTTTAAAATTTACGGCAGGAACAGGATACGAAGACATGATAATAGACGGGGACATGACCTTTGAAATCCATAACAAATATTTTTCTCCAACTTTTATAAGTATGTACGGGTCATTGTTAGCCGCAATAGGTCAGGGAACATATTATCAGTTTTATGAAAACAATATTATCGAACAAAAAGACACTCAATTTAACCTTCAGGCGCGCCTTGATTATGACTGGGAAATATTCGACAGGCTATTGCTTGCAGCCGGTGTCCAGGAATTATTTTCTATTTCCAAACAGCAAGGCGTTCAGAAAATGCTGCACAATGTAAACTTTAGTTCTCTAGATGAAGATGACAGAGATGAAATAAGAGCGCTTTTTTTTCCTTTACCTGTACCGGGTAATTTAAGAGTTGGCATACCCGTAAGATTTGATCCAAACTCGCAAAACAGGCTTTTAACATCGTCAGGATATATACTTGGAGAATATACTTCAAGGTCTAACCGTTTTAAAGCGGAACTTGGCGTGCGCCTTGATCATTTTATTTTATTCGGAAAAGACGGCTATACATTAAGAAGCGATCCTGTATTAAATCCCCGTTTAAACATAGATCTTAATATTTTAAAAAACAAATGGATTTTTCAATCTCTTGATATATCAGCGGGAACAGGATTATTTTCGTCCATAAACGACGCCGTTTTCATGGCAGAAGAAAGATACGACATAGAAAAAATATCCCCCAACCGCAGCTGGACTTCTGTTTTGGGGATAAGAGCGGAATTTCAGGAAGGTATCAGTTTAAATATCGAAGGTTATTATAAATATATTTTTGACAGAATGTATGTACCTGTTAGCTTTAGTCTTGAAGATGTTGACGCAAGACCTTTCACAGACGGCGAAGGAATGGTATGGGGAATAGATATTATGCTGCAAAAACACCAGTCCCGCTACTGGGACGGCTGGCTCTCCTATTCATACAACTGGTCTAAATACCGCGACCCTAACGGCAGAGCCGGCGGAATGGGCATAACAGGAGGCAACAGGGGCGATGAATGGTATTTTCCTTCCTATCACAGGTTTCATAATTTAAACCTGGTTTTAAATTTTAAACCTATGACAAGTATGAATATTTATGTCCGTTTTGGACTTGCTTCCGGCGTACCGTTATCACGCAGGGTTGGAAACGCTCCCCTTAGCTATCCTGTTCTGATATATGATAAAGCAAATCCGGGGCAAAGTTATTTTATAGAAAATTATTTATGGCCTACCGTACTTGATGAAAATAACCGGACAACACCATCACTGCCTATGGATGTAAAGTTTTCCATATTTGGCAGCAACAAAACCGGAAAAACAAGATACGAAGTATATGTCGCTGTGGAGAATGTTCTTTCACTTTTATACTCCGCGGAAGGAAACACAAGATTTAATACATATACAGGGCAAGTGGATCAGGGCAATAATTCAGCCAGTTATGAAATACCAATGCCGATTCCATCTTTTGGATTCAAGATTAGTTATTAAAGGTGTAAAGAAAACATGAAAAATATTTTTTATATTGTTTTTATATTGTTTTTATTCACAGGCTGTTTAGGGCTGATGGAAAAGACAGGGCGTTTTCTTGACGGCTCTGTATTTGCGGAAAAAACAATTGCCGTTTACAGGGCAGATAATATAGACCTTTCCGTTGCAAGAAGCAAAGATGGAGAACAGTTTATTATAATAACTTTTAAAAACTACCCCATGCTGCAAATACGCGGCTCTATGCCTGACAATGAAGGCAGTTTTCATTTTACCTCTCTTGAATACCTTGCCGGTAATGTTCATGGGTGGAATGAATATTCATTGCAAATGGTTGGAACAGGCAGTTTTTGTTTGGAAAACGGTGTTCTTGAAAATATCGAAGATATTGAGACAATTCAAATAACACAGGGGCGAATTCACCGTTATGATACCCGTATCACGGGAAACGACGCTTTAACGGCTTTGCGCAACCGCCGCGAGCGCATTTTGGCTCTTTGTGAATGGATGGATGGTCCAAAAGGGCAGGATATCAAAACATTCGAAAAACACTGGAAACCCTTGTTTTTCCCTGAAATTACCGCAAAATCCAGAAAACCTGACAGCTGGCGTTTGGATGGCGACAGTTTCCAGAGGGCAGAAGATATTAACTGGAATACCGGCTATACTGAACGTATCTTCCCGGAAGAACTTTGGCCTGTCAGAAACTCAGGTACACTGCTGAGGGATTGGGAAGAAGCGCTTTATTGGATATACTTTAAATATGAATGGGATAATATAATTGATTTATTTTCCGGTCAAATAGTTTTTAATAAAATTAAGTGAGGGTTATTTATGGAAACTTCTGCTTTTTCGGTACTAGAACTTTTCATGCTTGGGGGCGTTATGATGTGGCCCCTTTTGCTGTTTTCAATCGCGGTTGTGGCAATCTCAATTGAACGCGCTGTTTTTCTTTTTTACCACAATCTTAACATTGATGATCTTGAGCAGAAAACAAGAGAATTTGTTAAAAACAAAGATTATAACGGAGCGCAGGAATACCTTGGCGGTTTAACCAAACGGCGAATGGGAGCGAGAATCTTTCTCGCTCTTGTAAGCTCTGTTAAAGCGGAAAAAGGTGACGCCGGTTTTGAACGCCGAGCAGAGCGCGCTGTAGAAACAGAAGCGGCAAATTGCATCAATTCTCTGGAAAACGGATTTAACTTCCTTACAGCTCTTGGCTCTCTTTCTCCGCTGACAGGCTTTTTGGGAACTGTTACAGGAATGATTGGCGCGTTTAGGTCAATCGCGGAAGCAACAGAAGTTAACGCTCAGATTGTCGCAAACGGCATTTACGAAGCGCTTATTACAACCGTCTTTGGGCTTATAATCGCTATTATAGCAATGGTATTTCATTCAATTTTCAGCCATATCGTTGATAAATTTACATCCAGAGTTGAAGGAGCAGTTACCAAATTAATTTCCCAGATTGCAGATCTATGAAATTTAAACGTTCAAAAAAAACAGGTTTTCTTGAATCATGCGCGGCAAGCGATCTTGCTTTTCTTTTAATTATTTATTTTATCGTAATAGCAGGTTTTAACATTAACCAGGGCTTTTTAATGAACCTTCCGGCAAAAGATTCGCAAAGGCTTATATTAAGGGAAGATCTTCTTCGCTTTGAGATGAACAATGAAGGGGAAATTATTTACACGGATGAAGTAATAGATATTACGCGGACAAGAAACATTATTTATACCACTCTAAAAGAAAACCCTGATATTGCTGTAATAATTACAATTGACAAAGAAGCGCGATGGCAAAATGTTGTTTCTTTTGTTGAACTTGCCCAGGATCTGCAAATTGATGCGTTTTCCTTCTCCATGAAAAAGGAAATTCAATGAAATTAACAAAAAACAGAAAAGCGTTTTTTATTCCTCTTTTTTCCATGTCAGACATTGCTTTTTTACTTTTAATTTTTATTATGCTTGTTTCTTTAATAAATTACAGGCAGGAAGTAAATATAGAATTTCCGCAGGCAAACATGGCTCTTAAAACTACAGCGGAAAAAAACCTTGAAATATGGATAGATATTGACGGTGAAATATACCTGGACGGCAATTTATCTGATGCCTCTGAGCTGGAAAAAACAATATCTCATCTTTACACAACAGCTCCTGATACAAGGGTGCATATAATAGCAGACCGTAATGTTCAATACGAAAAAATAAACAGCATAATTGAGATCATGCAGATCCTTCAATACCGTGTTGTAAGTTTTGTGGTAAAAACTCATGAATGAAAAACTAGTCCGCATTATTATTTTACTTATTACTGCCGCCCTGCACATTGTTGTTATATTTTTTATTGTATTTGAAACGCAGACATTTTTGCATGAAGCGTCCGAAAATGCCAGAGTAATGAAACTGGTTGACCTGGAAGAACTCCCCCCTCCGCCGCCTGCTGAGCCTGAAATACCCAAAGTAGAAGAAATCGCTGAAGTTATGATAGAGACAGATGTCGCGCCGATACAGGAAGTTGTCGCGGCAGGCTCGATTGTATCTTCCAATGAAGCGGAAGAATTTCTGCCCGCTCATCTTGTTTCAACAACGCCGCAGCTTGATGAAGAAGCAATTATCGCTGATATGCTCTATCCGCCTATCGCGCTCCGTTCAGGAATAGAGGGCAGGGTAATCCTTGAATTATTTGTTGACCGCTCAGGGACAGTTCAAAGGGTAACCATTATCCGCGAAGTGCCGGAAGGCAGAGGTTTCGGCGAAGCCGCTTCGCGCGCGTTTATGGGCAGGAAAGGGTTTCCGGCAACAGCGAACGGCGTCCCCGTTTCATGCCGTTACAGATACCCTGTATCTTTTACTATTAAATAATTAATATATAAGCATAGCATCGCCGTAACTAAAAAATCTGTACTGCTCATGTATGGCTTTCGCGTAACTTTCAAGTATCAGTTCCCTGCCCGCAAACGCGGACACAAGCATTAAAAGAGTAGATTCCGGCGTATGAAAATTGGTAATTACCGCGTCTGTTACTTTAAAATCAAATCCCGGATAAATAAATATAGAAGTGCTTCCTTTATTCTTGCCGTCCCTGTATGCGCTTTCCAGAGTTCTTACGCTTGTTGTTCCCACAGCGATAATTTTCCTGCCCTCTGCTTTTGCTTCTTTAATCTTTTTTTCCGCCTGCTCTTCTATAAAATACTGCTCTTCGTGCATAACATGATCTTTTATACTTTCGCTTCGTACAGGCAAAAAAGTCCCCAAACCTACATGAAGCGTAATAAATACACATTCAATTCCGTTTTCATTAAGCCTTTTAATAATTTCCTGCGTAAAATGAAGTCCTGCCGTTGGAGCGGCAGATGATCCTGTTTCATTCGCGTAAATTGTCTGATACCTTTGCGTATCAATTGGAATGTTGTTCCGTCTTATATACGGCGGCAATGGCATATCTCCGTATTTTTCAAGCCAGCTGTCATTTACGGGATTTTCAAATTTTAAAATCAAATATTCATCTTCAAAACTGTAAACAGCCGCTTTCGCGATCTGCGTCTGTGTTTTATCATAGAATAAAAAAACGCTACCCTCTTTTTTTCGTTTTGCGCGTTTTGTCATTGTTTTCCATAAAAATCCTTCGCTGTCTTTTTTTTCTATCAAAAGAAAATCTGTATCCATGTTTGTTTTTTCGTCTTTCCCCGCGATACGCGCTTTTCTTACCTTTGTATTGTTAAAAACAAGCAATGGCTTTTTTCCGCCGGGGCTTAAAAAACAATCTTCGCAAAGGATATCCGGTAAATCGCCAATTGTTTTATGAGAAAGATTTTTTGTTTTTCTGTCGAGTGTCATAAGTCGGCTTTGCCCTCTTTGTTCACAGGGAAATTGCGCAATTAGATTCATGGGAAGTTCAAAGAAAAAATCACTTGTTTTCAATTATTTGCTCCGTTAAAACAATTGTCCTTCCAAAGGCTCAATTCCAAGATGTCCGTATGTAAGGCTTGTCACTACCCTTCCCCTTGGAGTACGCTGCAGAAGCCCTGCCTGAATTAAATATGGCTCGTAATAGTCTTCCAGCGTTTCTACAGATTCGCCTATCGTAATCGCAAGATTATCAGCGCCTACAGGACCGCCCTTATAGCGCTCAATTATTATTTTTAAAATTTCCCTGTCCTGTTTTTCAAGCCCCAGTTCGTCTATCTCCAGCCGTGCCAGCCCTGTGCGAACTACCTGCACTGAAATGGAATCCTCACCTGAAAACTGCGCAAAATCCCTCATCCTCTTTAAAAGTTGATTTACAACTCTTGGAGTTCCCCTGGAAGATTTTGCCAAAAGGCTTGCAGCCTCTTCATCTATTTTTATATTTAAAAGCCCCGCGGAGCGATGTACTATTTTTTTTAGATCTTCCTGTTCATAAAAAGAAAACCTGCACGTTATTCCAAAACGGCTGATCAATGGGCTTGATACTACTCCTGCTTTTGTTGTAGCTCCAACCAAAGTAAAAGGTTTTATGGCAATCCTAATGGTTCTTGCCATCGGTCCCTGCCCTACTACCCAGTCAATTCCATAATCTTCCATTGCTATATAAAGCAGCTCTTCTATCGCGGGTTTTAAGCTGTGGATTTCATCTATAAAAAACACATCGCCTTTTTTAAGGTTTGTTAAAAATCCAACAAGGTCTTTTGGTTTATCCAAAGCGGGAGCTGTTGTCTGAACAAAACCGCCCTGCATTTCATTTGCGACTATCTGCGCCATTGTTGTTTTGCCAAGCCCCGCAGGTCCTATTAAAAAAAGATGATCAAGGCTGTCTCCCCTTTGTTTTGCGGCGGTTATAAAAACATTAAGATTATCCTTCATTGCCTGCTGTCCCAAAAATTCATTTAAAGCGCGGGGACGCAGAGCTATATCCTGAGCATCTTCTTTTATTAAATCGGGACGGACAAGGCTTTTTTCCATTTTACGCACCGCTTAAATAAATAATGGCTTCTTTAAAAACAAGTTTTTCTTTTTCCAAAGAAGATGAGGCAGACTGCCATAAATCACTTCCTTCCAGCGCTGAATGCGCTTTTTCAAGAGCCACAAGCGCCAAACGTCTTTCATATCCCATGTCTACAAGAGCATCTGCCAAATCATTGTAAGGAGATGATAAATTATTTTTATTTTGAGCCGCTACAAGTTTACCTTTTAGGGAAAGCACCATCTTCTGCGCCGTCTTTTTCCCAAGACCGGGCACAGCCTCAAGTCTTGCGATATCAGCGTTTTCAAGAGCCTGTTCAAGATCTGTCTGGCTGATACCGCCCATTATTCTTACGGCTGCCTTTGGACCTATTCCTTCTACTTTTAACAGTTCCAAAAAAGTACAGCGTCTTGTATCATTTAAAAAACCAAAAAGTTTCATTTGATCTTCACGATGATACAGCCAGGTAAAAATCCTGCATTCACTGTTTAAGGGCATTTCCTGTACATCATTTGCGGGCATGGCTATTTCCCACTCTATATCGCCTGTTAATATAAAAACCGCGTCTACGTTTTTCGCACTGACTATTCCGCGGATACTGTTAAACATGTTAATAATCCTATCATTTTTTTGTTAATTTATCTATACAATTGCTTTGCTATTAATCGCGCAAATAGCCGCGGCAAGCGCATCTGCGCCATGATCCGGCTTGGGCGGTTTTTCCATCCCTAAAATTATACGCACCATTTCCTGCACCTGTTTTTTATCCGCGCGGGCGCTTCCTGTTACCCCCATCTTTATTGCGTTAGGTGTAAACTCGCGCAGGAATATCCCCTTTTCCGCAATTGCCGCGCAAATTACGCCTCTGGCTTCCGCTACAGGAATAGCGCTTGTTACGTTTTTTCCAAAATAAAGATTTTCTATTGCAGCCTCGCCGGGCTCAAACTTTTCCAAAAGCGATCTTATGCTCTGCAAAATAAAAAAAAGGCGATCAGCCCTTTGGCTGTCCGCCCTTGTTACAATTACTCCATGATCGACATATTGGATATTACCATTGTTTTCGATCAGCACTCCCCAGCCAGTACTTGCAAGTCCAGGGTCTATACCCAGTATAGTCCTTTGGGCACCCACCCTAGACTGCTTCAAAACCTTCGGGTATCGCTATATTGGAATAAACGTTTTGTACATCATCGTTTTCTTCGAGCTTGTCTATTAACCTTAATGCTTTTGCTGTCCCGTCATTATCCAGCGTTACTTCCGCTTCTGCAACCATGCTAATCTGAGCGCTTAAGGTTTCAAATTCTTTGGACTGCAATGCGTTTAATACGCTTTCAAAATCTTCCGGCGCCGTTGTTACTTCGATAATGCCTTCCTGTGAAGATACATCCTCCGCGCCGCCTTCCAACGCTACTTCCATGACAGCATCTTCTGTGTATTTATCGCCGTCCATCGTTATAACACCCTGACGTTTAAAAAGCCTGGAAACAGACCCCGATGTTGCAAGCTGTCCGCCGGCACGGGTAAGTATATTGCGGATATCCGCCGCTACCCTATTTTTATTATCCGTAAGAACTTCGATAAAAATCGCTACCCCTCCGGGCGCATAGGCTTCGTATACGAGTTCTTCGTAATTTATACCTTCGAGCTCCCCTGTGCCTTTTTTAACCGCCCTATCGATATTATCTTTGGGCATATTTGCCGCTCTTGCCTTAAGAATTGCTGTCCTAAGACGAGGATTACCATCAAGACTTCCACCGCCCATTCTCGCGGCAATGGAAATTTCTTTAATCAATTTTGTAAACATTTTGCCGCGTTTCGCGTCTGCGGCACCTTTAGCGTGTTTAATCGTCGCCCATTTACTGTGGCCCGACATAATAACTCCTTAATTCTAAAATGAGGAATGTAAAAAAAAAGTCCTAAAGGAACTTATCTGTTACCTGCCCCTGGAAACCGATTTTGAAAGACTGTCCCCAACCAGTTTACCATACCAATCATAAGAAAAAGGCTCTTTACCCCTGACAGTGGTTTTCATTTGGTTTTCCAGGTTATCCTTACAGGCTTCACATACACTGTACTGTGCATAATAAAACAATGTACGGTTAGTGAACGGATCTTCTACTTTTTTTCTACAAACATCGCAAGTAATGGTTTGCATTTAGGACCTCCTAAGTCTAATATTAAAGTAAGTATACAAAATAAAAGTATTTATGTCGAGTACCAAATGATAGAAATTGAAAATATTTACAGTCCCCAAAACCCGCTTATTATTGCCGAATTGGGTACTTCCCACAATTGCGACATCGTTAAATGCAAAGAAATGATTGACGCAGCCGCAAAAGCCGGCGCAAATTGCGTTAAATTCCAGATTGTCTATGCCGATGAAATCCTGCACCCCAAAACAGGGGTAGTTTCCCTGCCCGGCGGGAATATCAGGCTCTACGACAGGTTTAAATCACTGGAAGCTCCGCCGGATTTTTACGCGGAAATCAAAGAATACACGGAATCTCTGGGACTTTTGTTCCTTTGTACCCCATTTGGTCTTAAAAGCGCTGCAGTTTTAAAGAATTTACAGCCTAAACTGGTAAAAATAGCCTCCCCTGAACTGAATTTCACCGGTTTACTGGAAGAAATTGCAAGTTGGGGTGTGCCAATTCTTCTTTCTACAGGGGTTTCCACCCTTGGAGATATAGAGAAAGCTCTGAGGACTTTGCAGGGATTTGGCAAGGACTCTCGCGGAGACGCTGAGGCGCAGAGGACGCGGAGGGAAGAAGGGGAAAAGGAAGAGTTTGCTAAGAGCTCTCGCAGAGACGCGGGAAGTTCCCTCTCTTCCTCTTCCTCTTCCTCTTCTTCCTCTTCTTCTTCCTCTTCTTCTTCTTCCTCTTCTTCTTCTTCCTCTTCTTCCTCCTCTTCTTCCTCCGCGTCCTCCGCGCCTCTGCGCCTCCGCGAGATCTCTTGCCCAACTCTCTTACATTGTGTCACTGCCTATCCGGCGCCGGAGGTTGATTATAATTTGAGGGTGTTGGCTAATTTGTCGGCTATTTTTGGGGTTTCTGTTGGGGTAAGTGATCATAGCGGCGATCCCGAGCTTGTTCCCGCTTTGGCTGTTTGTATGGGAGCGTCTGTCGTGGAAAAACATTTTTGTCTTTCCAAAACTGACCCTGGTCTTGATGACCCTATTGCTTTGCCGCCAGATGATTTTGCAAAGATGGTAAGAGCTGTGCAGATTGCCGCAAGAAATGGTCCGCAAGAGACTATCGCTCACTACAGTAAATTAAGGGGTGCCGCTTTAATCGAACAGATTTTAGGGAACGGCGTAAAAGTTCTTGCTTCTTCCGAGATTGCCAATTATGGTTTAACCAACCGCTCCATCCATGCGCTGCGTGATATTAAAGCAGGCGAGGTTTTAAAACGCGGCGATTATGCGGTTCTTAGAACAGAAAAAATTCTGCGTCCCGGACTTGAACCTTGCTGGGAAAAAGTTATCGAAGGCAGAGTTGCCAGAAACTTTATTCCCGCAGGTGAAGGGATACGGTTTGAGGATGTTTGAGACTTTGCCGCTGACTTGTATCAAATTATGACAAGTTTGCGGAGACGCTGGGGAAGAGTTTTTTACCACGAACCATACTAACGGACACGAACGGGGGAAGATTAGCCAAGACTCACACAAACCGCAAACCGAAGGTTTGAAGAAGGGCACAAAGGCACAGAGGGAAGAAGGGGGAAGATTTGCCAAGACTCACGCGGAGACGCGGGGGCGCAGAGGACGCGGAGGGAAGAAGGGGGGAAGAGGGGTTGGGAATTTAATGGACCCTTTAAATTCCCAA
>Ga0123356_10000565_pt1 | contig 41206 bp, 43 predicted proteins | sample TergutEmb28metaG_2_FD_92546 | JGI IMG/M metagenome (GOLD analysis project Ga0123356, IMG submission 92546) | Embiratermes neotenicus P3 segment gut microbial communities from Petit-Saut dam, French Guiana - Emb289 P3 | ecosystem: Host-associated > Arthropoda: Insects > Digestive system > Gut ...
ACGAGATATAGCGATGGATGGGTTTAATTCTCATAAACCCGATGTTAGGAGGAAATTTTGGCTGTTGTAACAATGAAGAATCTTCTGGAATCAGGAGTACATTTCGGCCACCAGGTGAAACGCTGGGATCCAAGGATGAAGAAATATATCTTCGCCGAAAGGAACGGCATTCACATCATCGATCTGCAAAAAACGATTCAATCAATCAAGGACGCTTATGAAGCGGTAAGAAGAACCGTAGCGGCCGGGAAAACCGTACTTTTTGTAGGAACAAAAAAACAAGCCCAGCAGGCTGTCCAGAAAGAAGCCGAACGCTGCGGAATGTATTTTATTAACAACCGCTGGCTTGGCGGTATGCTTACGAATTTCGTAACAATTAAAAAATCACTTCTGCGCCTTAAAAAACTGGAAAAAATGGAAGTTGACGGAACCTTCGAAAATCTCACCAAAAAAGAAATTGCTTCACTCAGCAAGGAACGCGTTAAACTCCAGAAAAACCTCGGCGGCATTAAAGAAATGAAGGAACTGCCGGGAATCCTGTTTATCATTGACACCCGTAAAGAAGCCATTGCTGTTGCCGAAGCGCAGCGCCAGGGCATACCTATAGTGGCAGTTGTCGATACAAACTGTAATCCGGAAGGCATTAATTTTCCAATTCCGGGCAATGATGACGCTATCAGGGCTATTACCCTCTTCACCCAGATTATCGCTAATGCTGTTGTAGAAGCAGATAACGAGGTCGGCCTTAAGATCATCGAAACACTCGGCGATGAAGATGAGGATATGGAAGGTTTAATGAATGACGCTTCCATGAAAGAAGAAGACAGGGAAATCGATATCGAAAAATACACAACCGAAGAAGCGTACAGGGCCGCAAAAGCGGACGAAGAAGTCGATGAAGACGACGACGATGAACCCCAAATTCAGGTTGATGTTGATAAAGTATTCAAAGAGTAATAAATAACAAGGAGATATATATGGCAGATATTACCGCCAGTGAAGTAAAAAAACTCCGGGAAAAAACCGGAGCAGGAATGATGGAATGTAAAAATGCACTTGTTTCTACAGAAGGCGATTTCGCAAAAGCGGAAAAACTTTTAAAAGAAAAAGGGCTTGCTGCTCTGGAAAAAAGATCCGGACGCGCTACCAATAATGGAAAAGTTTTTATAAAGATGAAAGGCGATGGATCTTCGGCTGCGATGGTCGAGCTTAATGCCGAAACAGACTTTGTAGCAAGGAATCCGGACTTTATTATATTGGGCGATACAATTGCAAATAAAGCCCTTGAAAGCGGCATTACCCAGCCCAATGACGAGCTTAACGGAATGGTGCAGGATCTTGCAACAAAAATCCGCGAAAACATGGGACTTAAAGGGCTTTGCCAGATTAAAGCTTCTTCCAATGAATTGCTTACCCAGTATATTCACGGAGACGGCAATATCGGCGTTATTGTAAAATGCGAATCCGATAATCCGGAAATCTTTAAAGACGAAGAAGTAAAAACTTTTATTTTTACTCTTGCTCTGCATATAGCGGCATTCAATCCTGTTGCTATAGATCGAAGCAAAGTAGATCAACAATGGCTTAAGGATCAGGAAAGTCTCTTTAAGACACAAATGGACCAGGATGAAAAACTCAAAGGAAAACCGGAAAATGTATTAGCCGGCATCCTACAGGGTAAAGTAACCAAATATCTCAGCGAAATATGCTTTATGGAACAGGGTTATGTAAAAGATGAAAAGCTCACTGTTGCCAAAGCTATCGAAGAATGTGCAAAGAAAGCAGGAGCTAAACTTACAGTAAATGATTATATTTACTATAAAGTCGGCGTAGAGTGAGGTTATTATGCAAGATGTCATTTCTTCTAACGAAGAGCGGATGAAAAAAACAGTGGTTAGCCTTAAAGAAGGGTTTGCTTCCCTGCGGACAGGGCGGGCTTCGGCTTCTTTGTTTGACAGGATCCGGGTTGACGCTTACGGAGAAAAATCGCCTCTTAATCAAGTAGCAAATATCTCTGTACCGGAAGCCCGCCTTATTGTCATCCAGCCTTGGGATAAAGGTCTTATCGTAGAGATTGAAAAAGCAATACGTTCTTCGGAATTGTCTTTAAACCCATCGAATGACGGCAAGGTTATCCGTATTTCCATTCCGCCTCTTACAGAAGAAAGGCGTAAAGACCTTGTTAAACTGGCGAAAAACCAGGCCGAACAATCCAGGGTAGCGGTTCGTAATATTCGCAGAGACGGTAATGATGAGTTAAAAAAACTTTTAAAAGACACAAAGATTACCGAAGATGATGAAACCAAGGGAACTGACGAATTGCAAAAACTTACAGACAGCTATATAGGGCAAATTAACAAGGTTCTTGAAGAAAAAGAAAAAGAAATAATGGAAGTATAATGGAGTATGATATCCCTGCTCATGTGGGCATAATAATGGACGGAAACGGACGCTGGGCAAAACAACGCGGACTTGTTCGTACGCAGGGACACCTTGAAGGGTTAAAAACCGCTAAAAAAATTACAAAAGCGGCAAGCGATATGGGAATTAAATATTTAACTTTATACGCTTTTTCTACTGAAAACTGGAAACGTACCGCGGAAGAAGTTAGTTTTATAATGGGTCTTGTAAAACAGTTTCTCCGCTCGGAACTTGATTTTAGCGTAAGAAATAAAATACGCGTCCGGCACACAGGGGATTTTACAGGTTTACCAGCCGACATTCAAAAAGAAATTTCTGAAACAATAAATGATACCGCCGGATTTGAAGGAATGCAGGTAATTCTTGCCATTAATTACGGCGGCAGAGATGAAATAATACGCGCTGCCCGTAGATACGCGGCTGCCGGTGTCAACGTTATGGAAAATATCAATGAAAATGATATAACCGCGTATCTTGATAATCCAGATATACCGGACCCTGACCTTATAATACGCAGCGCTGGTGAATACAGAACCAGTAATTTTCTTCTTTGGCAAGGCGCCTATTCAGAATTGTATATTTCTGATAAGCTATGGCCTGATTGGGAAAAAGATGATTTAGAAACTGCGGTTATAAATTATCAGAAGAGAGAACGCCGGTACGGCGGTGTAATGGCATGAAAAAGTTGATAGAACGATTATTAATATTTTTAATCGGAATCCCGGCGATAGTTTGCCTTATTCTCCTGCTTCCTTACCATAAAAATCTCGCTTTAAATTTAATCGCTATTTTCTTTTCCGCCATGGGAGCTGTTGAATTTTCTTCAATGCTGGAAAAAAAACAAATCCGTGTAACAAAAATCGAGAGTTTTATCCTTGGAGCATTAGCGCCTTTAGCGGTCACATTAAATGTAAGTTTTTGTTTAGATGACTGGATAATATATGTTGTTATAATGTCCGGAGCGGGATGGGTTTTATTATCCAGTGTTTTTACCCGTTCAAAAGAAATTGACGCAGTTATAAATAAAATAACAGGCGGTTTTTCCCTGCTAATATATCCCGGCTTTTTTATTTACTGGCTTATAAAAATGTCTTCCTGGGGTAAACCGGAAGTTATTCTTTTATTTTTGTTAATGACTTTTGGAAATGATTCACTCGCGTGGTTTGCCGGAAACTTGTTCGGCAAAAACAACAGGGGATTAATCGCGGTAAGCCCTAATAAAAGTATAGCCGGCTTTATTGGAGGAATACTTGGTTCAATAATTATAGCAGTCGGAGCGTTATATATCTTTCCCGCTCTCTATTCTGACATTACAGTAACAGCCGCTTCCCTGCTCCCCATGGTTATACTTCTTGGTTTTTGCACAGGCATTGCCGCCATTCTGGGAGACCTGGCGGAGTCCGCTATTAAAAGAAGCTGCGATTTTAAAGATTCCGGAAATATGATGCTGGGAAGAGGCGGGGTTCTTGATTCACTGGATTCCATCGCTGCGGCCGCTCCTGTTTTTTATCTAATCTTTTTCCATGTCTTCCGATGATTAAGAAAAAAAGAATCGCGGTACTGGGAGCGACAGGCTCAATTGGAAAAAGCGCTCTTGATATAATTTCCAGAGATACCGGTAACTTTGAAGTAGTCCTTCTTACAGCCCATTCCAACCGTCAAAAACTTGATGAATTATCAAAACAATTTCCTTCCGCGAATTGTGTGTTAACAGAAGATACCCGGCAGTTAAACCGCAATGAAAAACTTATATCTGTTATTAAAAACGCAAAAGCCGATATTACCGTAAATGGCATTTCCGGCGCCGCCGGTTTACAACCTTCTCTCGCTGCGATAGAATCCGGTTCTCATCTTGCCCTTGCCAATAAAGAGACAATAGTTATGGCAGGCCAATTGGTTATGAACCTGGCCAAAGAAAAAAATGTAAGTATTATTCCTGTTGATTCCGAACACTCGGCAATTTTTCATTTGTTAAAATCATTTAATAATTCTTCTCGAATAACTTCATTAAGCGAAATAATACTGACAGCTTCAGGCGGGCCATTCAGGAATAAAAGTTTGCAGGAAATGGAAAATGTAACTGTAAAAGACGCACTCGCCCACCCTACCTGGAATATGGGTCCAAAAATAACGATTGACAGCGCTTCAATGGCAAATAAGGGGCTTGAAATAATTGAAGCCTGTGTTTTTTTTAATATACCGTCAGATAAAATAAAAGTGGTAATACATCCTCAAAGTATCGTTCATTCCATGATCCGCCTTTGTAACGGTGTTGTTTATGCTCAGCTTTCAAAACCTGATATGCGCCACCCAATTCATGACGCTCTTTATTGGCCGGTAACAACGCCATTAGACCTTGATTTATTAAACTTTGATTCTCTAACTTTAGAATTCTCAAAACCGGATACCGGAAAATTTCCAATGTTAATAAACGCATGGGTAGCCGCGGATAAAGGAGGTCTTTATCCATGCGCCTATAACGCCGCGAATGAAATAGCAGTCTCTGCCTTTTTGGAACATAAAATTAAATTTACAGATATCCCAAAAGTAACAGAACATGTACTTCAATCTGACTGGTCATCAAACCACCTGGATATTGAAGCAATACTTGAAGCAGATAAAACCGCCCGCCTAAAAGCTGTTTCTTTTCTATAATTACTGACACTGCATATAAAAAACAAAAGTCCGCGGATTATAGCTGATTTTCGCAGAGGAAAATTATAAATCCGCGTTAATCTGCGTAAATCCGTGGACATTCAATATCTTATACATAATATAGAATTAATATTTTAAATATGGTAGTATAAACTCATGTTAGTACTAAAGATAGCATTGGGGCTTTTGGGGCTTGGAATTGTAGTGTTTTTCCACGAGCTTGGGCATTTCCTTATGGCTCGTCTTATGAAAATTAAAGTAGACGCGTTTTCTATCGGCTGGGGTAATCCAATATTAAAAAAGAAAATCGGCGATACGGAATATCGTATTGGAATGTTCCCTATCGGCGGATATTGTAAAATGCACGGGGATTCAGATTATAACAATGAAGCGTATGTAAATATACAAAATGGCATTAAACCGGAAAAAGGCTCTTATTTAGCCGCAAGCCCTGCAGCAAGGATATTAGTCTCCATAGGCGGTCCTCTTTTTAATTTATTATTCGCTATTCTTGTGCTTTCAGTAATTTGGGGCATCGGTTTTGAAATAAATACATTGGAAAATAAAATAATTCTGGCTTCAGAAATGGATTCTGAACAAATTTATCCCGCTGATATCGCTGGTTTAAAAACAGGAGATCGGATTATCGAAATAGACGGCAGAAAAGTTTCATATTATCATGAAATACATGAAATAATCGCTTTAAATCCTGACAAAACAATATCCATAAAAGTTAACCGCAGCGGTGAAGAAATCGCTCTTCAGGTTACTCCTTCTCTTGATAAATCGACCGGCGCCGGTAAAATTGGTGTTATTTTCTGGATAGACCTTGTAATTGAATCTGTAAAAGAAGACAGTCCTGCCGCGCGCGCGGGTTTTTTACCCGGCGATATAATAAAATCTTTTAATGATCAGCCGGTAAATAACACTATCGATTTATCAAAATTAATATCAGAAAAACCGGATGATTTTATTTTTAGTGTTTATCGTGATGGTATATATAAACAAATTGAACTTTCCAATGAAGGTCTTCAGGATGAACTTGGTATTATCTGGGTAACAGTCAGTTATCGTACTCCAAGACTTTCAATTCCGGCGGCAATTGTTAAAGGAGTAAAAGAAGGTTATAAAACACTTGTAGTTTCCATAAAGAGTCTCAGGCTTCTTTTTAAAGGTATTGATCTTACACAAGCAGTTTCCGGGCCTGTTCGTATTACTTATATGATGGGAGATATGGCAACTCAAGGGTTTGGACAAAGCGTTGGCACCGGACTTCATTTATTTGTTAATTTTATCGCGCTTATATCTATAGCGCTTTGTGTAATGAATATGCTTCCTTTACCAATACTTGACGGCGGAATGATAATACTTTTCCTTGTAGAAATAATACGCCGCAAACCGGCGCACCCAAAAGCTGTCGCTATTTATCAAACCTGCGGCATGGTTATCATTTTTGGCTTGATGCTCCTGGCCATATTTGGTGATGTAATGTTTTTTATCCGCAGATAAAGAGGTTACAATGAAAAGAAATATCGCCTGCCCCTGCAGTGCTAATTTCCAGATTAATTACGAAGATGAAATTGATCTTGATTTATCTCCTGATACTCTTGATAAAATCCTGAATGGAACATTCATGAGTTATACCTGTTCAAACTGCGGTAAAAAACATAAACCTGAATTAAAAATAACTGTAATCTGGAAATCAAAAAACTTAAAAATGGAAGTTATTCCGGAACTTGACCGGGGAGAATTTTACCGTAATAAAAAAGAAAAATCCCAATATGAAACTGTTATTGGTTTTCCGGAAATGTCGGATCGACTTTCCATAATAAAAGATAATCTTGAACCTGTAATTATAGAAACATTAAAATCATTTCTTCTTTCCAAAGCTGCGGACAATTATCCCGACAAGGATATTAACGCATGGTATTACAGTAAAGATAATTCCGGTATAGAATTTCATCTTGATGGAATCAGAACCGGTGAAATGGCTGTAATGAAAATCCCAATGGAAATATATACAAAAACCCTTGATGACTATCAAAAGCGTCCAAAGAACAGTACTTATTCATCACTCAGAGTTCGCTCGTATTTGTCTGTTCAAAATCTGCTGCGGCCCGATGCATTAAAATAAAAACACTTTAATCGTGAGCGGGGTTTTTCTTTACCTTTTTTATGGCTTGCGCTACCGCTTGTCTTACACTGTCCGCATAGGTCTTTTCTGTCATTGCCTGGGAAGCGTAAAGAGCGCCAAGCAGCGAAAAGCGGTACAATGGTTTAACTGAATTTAATGAAATCGCGGCAATATCAACAATACATTCATTACAGCGGCACATTGTTCTGGGTTCAGATTTAAGCTGCTGCTCAATTTCCCGGATTACCATAAGTTCCGCTTCATTTTTTAGTAAATCAAAATCATATTCGTCTATAAAAGCCATATCTCCCCCATTAAGCGATTTTCTTTATAGGTTTAGTAAACATCCAGAAACTTAAACATTCAGATGTTCCTAATATTATATCAAAAATATAAATATTTTTCAAGTGATATTTTCATGTCTTTCTTTAGCTAAAGGCGTAAATTTGGCGTATTTTGTTACCATTTCCAGTTTTACAACGCCTGTTGGCCCGTTTCTCTGTTTAGCGATAATCAGGTCTGTAGGGATTATGTCAACCGGTCCCGGTTTTTCATCTTCTTTGTCTTTTTTGGTCTTTTTTGGCTGCTCTCTATTAAGAAATAATACCAGGTCTGCGTCCTGTTCTATTGAACCGGAATCCCTTAAATGAGCAAGCGTAGGCGATTCCCACTGAGCGTCACGCGTTAATTGGCAAAGAACTACTACCGGAATATGAAGTTCGCGGGCAAGGCTTTTTAAAGAACGCGAAATACTGGAAATCTGTTCATACCTGGGCAGGGCGCTGTTTTCATGCCCAATAAGACCTAAATAATCGATAAATATTATTTCTACCTGCTGTTGGGAACGAAGTTTTCTGGCCTGAGACCGCAGATTCAATAAATTCATGTTAGGAATATCTACAATATGAAACGGAGCTTCATAAATTAAACTCATAACATCGATTATTTTTTTATAATCGCCAGTACTTAAAAAACCGCTTCGCAGATTTTGCGCCTGAACCATAGCTTCACTGCTGATTAATCTTTGAACAAGAGCGATGTTTGACATTTCCAATGAAAAGAACGCCATTGGTACCTTCTGATGAAACGCCAAACTGGAAGCCATATTCAACGCAAGAGCTGTCTTTCCCACTGACGGCCTTGCTCCGATAATAATGAACTCATCCCGCTGAAAGCCGGATGTCATTTGATCCAATTTTTCAAAACCGGATGAAATGCCGGTTATCGGATTTTTTGACTTCATGACATTATCAAGAATGTATATCGCTTCTTTTAATACTTCCCCGATTTTTCTTGATGAAACAACTTGTCTGTCATCGCTTAGTTCAAAAATAACCTGTTGAACATCTTCCAGTACTTCCTTGGCATCTTTTGATTCATCATATGCGTTTATCCCGATATTTGAAGCAACCTTTAAAAGAGATCTTTTTAATGAATAGTTTTTTACCATTTGCGCGTAGTAATCAATATTCGCGCTGGATGGGATAATCGTTGTTAAACTTGATACATAAGAAGCGCCGCCGGCTTCGTCCAGTTTACCCAGCTGTTTTAATTCCTGAACAACAGTCTGAATATCCGGACGTAATCCTTTGGCGTCAAGGCTTAATACAGCTTCATAAATACGGTTATTCGCCCGGGAATAAAAATCTCCCGGTCGCAGATGTAATTGTATGGCGGCAGACACAGCTTCGTTATCTGACAACAAACTTCCAAGAGCAGCCTGTTCCAGCTCATCATCATGAGGAGGTGTTTTATCTCTTAAAGCCTGCGCCATATAGTATATCTATCTTACGGCGTTTGTTCAGTATCAGCTTCTTTTACAGGTGTTTCCTGAACAGGTGTTTCATTTACAGATTCTCTGCGACTATCTTCTCTTCTGCCGCGCCGCGGAGCGGGTTTAGACGAAGATGTTTCTGTCTTAATCTCCTGCGCGATAATGATAAAAGAAATTTCCGCCGATTGATTTTCGTAGAGTTTAATTACGGCTTTGTATTTTCCTACGCTTTTAATGCTGCTTCCAGTTAGTTCAATACGCTTACGCTCAATCTGGAATCCGTTTTTAGCGAGTTCTTCCATAATAGTTTGATTAGTAACCGCTCCGTAAAGCCTTCCGTTCGCTCCGGCAGGCATTGTAATAGAAAGTTCAAGAGAATCAAGTTTTTCTTTAATTCCCCTGGCATCCATACGTTTTTGTTCTTTACGGGCTTCTATATCAGCTCTGCGACCTTCGATAATTTTAATCATGCGTGGAGTATAAGGAAGCGCAATTCCTCTTGGGAAAAGATAATTACGGGCATAACCCTTTGCTACTTCTTTTACATCTCCCTCTTCACCCAGAGTCGCCAAATCTTTGTTTAAAATAACTTTCATATAAAACTCCTTGTTATTCGGTTACGTAAGGAAGCAAAGCTATACTTCTTGCCTGCTTAATTGCAAGAGCCAAAGCCCTCTGGTGTTTGGCGCATGTTCCTGTAATTCTGCGGGGAAGTATTTTTCCTCTTTCTGTTATAAAGCGCCTGAGTGTATCAGCTTCTTTATAATCGATCTTCATTTTCTGCGCGCAGAATTTACATACCTTTTTCTTAAAAAATACTTTTCCGCCTTTTCCGCCTCTACCGGAACGATCATCGCCGTCCCTGTCATCCATTTGCATATCCCTGTCATGGCGGGATAAATGTTCATTATCAAAATATTTGTCATCTGACATTATAAGCTCCTTGTTATATAAAACTAAAATTAAAAGGGAATATCATCAGTAAAGCCGTCATCTTTTGCTTGGCTGTTTGATGATGATTCGGATGAAGTCTGATTTGACTGATTGTTATGAAAATTACTCCTGTCTCCTGACCCTGAAGAAGATCCACCGCCGCCCAAAAGCTGAATGTAATTGGCGATAATCTCAACTTTTGATCTGTTTTGACCGTCCTGCTGCCAGCGGTCCTGCCGGAGTTCTCCTTCTACACCTATCATTTTACCTTTTACAAGATAAGATTGAAGGGATTCTCCCTGTTTTCCCCACAAGACAATATCAAAGAAGTTAGCTTCATCTTCCCATTGATCCCCGACTTTTTTTCGCCGGTTTACAGCTATGGAAAATTTACAGACTGCCTGCCCGCCTGCGGTATATTTTAGTTCCGCATCTCTGGTAAGGCGTCCAATTAAAACAACATGATTAATATCTGCCATTCCCAGCCCCTATTCCTCAATCCGTACAAACAGGAATTTAAGCAGATTGGCGTTTAGCTTGAAAATACGGTCGAGTACTGTAATTTTGGCAGGATCGGACTTAATAACCAAAAGGACGTATTTTCCGCGTTTTCTTTTTTTAACTTCATAGGCGAGATCGCGATCCCCGATTTCATCGGTTTTTTCTATCTCGACTCCGTTGGCGGCAAGGTCGGAAAGTAATAGTTCCCGTCCTGCTCTGTGCTGGTCTTCTTCCATTGGAAAAATAACCGTTAATTCATATCGGCGCATAGTTCCTCCTTATGGCCATATGCCCGGACAGTAAATCTATGATTTAATGACCGGAAAAGAGGTTAGCTTAATACTGAGGTTTAAGCTTTATTTATGGTATCAAAAATGGGGATTTGTGGCAAGGGGGGAATGTTGATTTATTCCCTTGTTTTATTCGCTCTCCGTACAGCGGCTAGGCTGCCTGCGGGCACGCGTGCCGGCAAGACTAATTGCCAAGAATTCGCTTCCTAACCTCGGGAATTATTCATCATTTTACTTTAATCTAATAACGTTGAATAAAATCTAGCTCCGAGTTTCTACAGCGAGGAGCGGCAAAAGACGTCTTTCCGGCACGCGCACCCGCAGGCAGCCCAGCCGCTGTACACATCGCTGGTTATATAACGTTTGATAAATTAACAAAATATCAATAAATCTTATGGTGCCTGACAACATTTACTACTCCCTTGCTACTTAAACAAATTAAGTCGATTTATTTAATAATACCCTCATCTTACAGATATTTATTCGGGGTTAAATTATTACAAGTTAATGACAGTTGCACAGGTAAAAATAATATGATATAATAATTATAAATAATACAAAAACAATAAAGTTTTTGTAAAAACATTCGTTGAATGTATGTAAAATTATGTTACAGAATATAATGTAACAAAAAAAGGAAGGGTTCTTATGAAAAAAGGATTTTTATTTTTTGCTTTAATTGTACTTTTAGTATCGGGAGTTTATGCACAAGATGTTCTACGTGATGGGATTTATATGATGCAGGGGTCGCAGGACACAATTCATATATTTAATATTCCTCAATATCGTGGGAATATTACTATGACAGCGTTTGCTGAGGGAAACTTTAGAGAAGTGATGTTTCATCAAGCTGGTTTCACTGTTGGAAATCAAATCAATAATGTGATTTTTTGGATAAGTCCACAGCTTTCTGGAATGCTTCCAGTAGGAACACGAATTATATATACCATCAGAAATAATTCAACATTTGTTGATGGCGCAGGTCAAGTATGGACTTGGCGTCGTGAAATGCCACGATAATAATGATTAATAAATTAAGAATAATAGTATAAAAAAAGTGCAACAGATCGCTTAACACACGTGTCTGTTGCACAACTTTATTTTTTTAAATTTTCAATTGCATCCATAATTTCAGTACGAGGTAAATTTCCATTTTCCAATTCAACATCTTCTTTTTTTTTAATAATGCATAAAATTCATTTATTTCATTAATAATTTCTGGATAGTTATGATCTAATAATTGATATAATTTATCTTCTGCTTTGCCAAATAATCCATTTTCATAATAATATTTATATATTTCAAAATATTAGTGACGTTCTTTTGTGACCGATTGGGAAAAATACGTAGTATTTTTACGGGCACAAAAAACTGTGGTGGAGCTAATCTTGTATTAGGCGAAGTCCAATTTGCTATTACATAATTTTTATTAACAATAATCATTTTCTATACCTAACATATCCAAATATAATGAAATCATTCCTCTATGATGAATTTCATGTTTAAATATATAAAATATTAATTCTCCCATTATTAATTCAAATATATTTCCATTTGAACCATTAACAATTAATATTTTATTTAGATCATTTTCAGATAATTTACTGATAAATTCAATAATTATTTCATCCAATTCTTTTCGCATATGTACATATTCATTTATATTTTTAAATATTGTCTTTGTAAATATTCTTTCTGGAAAAAAATCTTTTCCAAAAAAGTCTTTATTAATTATTTCAAAATCACAATTTTGTATAAATCGTTTAAACCAATTAAAATCTGCGCTATATATATGTGAACATAATTCATAAATGGATTTATAATATCCATTAAATTCTTTTTTCCATTCTTCTTCAGAAATATTTTCAATAATATTATTCATTTTTTCATTTGTTGATTTATTATCTTTTGCATATTCAATTAAATCATACCCAATCATCTTTAGCCTCCCTATATTAATATTATATGATGTTTTATTTATTTTGTCAACTATTTTCTTAATATTTTTAAATTCAAATTAGATTTCGCCTAACGTAAGTTATGTGAAAGTTGCGATAATGAAAAAAAAAGAATAAAATAAGGAAGAAAAGGCGGTAATCATACGTTACAGTTTATGAAAATATTATACGTTTACTAATTTTTTTTCATTTTCAACAATTTCTTGCATTCTTAAGACCATTGCGCTAAGACCAGCAAGACGGACTATCATAGTTTCACGTATTGTTGCATGACACTTAACGCCACTGTATATAACATGTTTAGCAATTTTTATCAGCTGTCCTTTAGGGTGGCTTTTTATTACGCAGCATGTGAAAAAGTGACATTCACTTTTTATATTTGTGTACAATCGCGGCAGGCAGCGGGCGCGATTGTACAGAGAGCGAGTAATTTATAAACACTAATATTAACCAAACAATAAAGCCTTTTTATTACCCAGCCGCCACCGTAAAAACCATAAACCCGCAGCAACTATACGCAGTATAAATATAATCCAGAAAGTATAACGAAACCCATTTAAATCCCCGCCCAAAATATAGTATAAAGCTACACCTGCAACCGGCATGACTGCATTGGAAAAGCATAAAAGGCAGGCGAAAACAGATAATGAAAAGCTGCGGTATTCTTCATCTACAACCTGTAAAAGACATTGAAACATATTTAATGTAACAACACAAAAAGGTATATGAGCCAACATATGTAAAACTATAAAAATATGAGGGCCTATTGATATTGGTAAACTTACAGCGATAATTATAAAAACAGGACATAGGCTTAATCCTAATATACCAAAAGTAAAAGGCAGAACAACACCGTGTTTTTCGTTTTTTCGGCTCCAGAATTTTATTGTTAATATTTGAATAACAGCCGCTGCCAATGGTACAAGTCCCAATTGAAACTCATTCATTTGCAATTAATTTACCTGGCCTATAAAATAAAGCGTCCAGTCAAAATGCCATTTAATGTTCCGATACTTGTCAATACAATGCCGATTATTAACGGTATCAGCATATTCGCATATAAAGATACCCGTGTCCTGATCCACATTCGCATTAATAAAACAACGTTGGTCCTGCTTTTTCAAGAATAATTGCCGGAATAATTGCGTTATCATCAAGAGTATATACATAACCCGGTATCCAGGGTTTCGACTCGGCTGACGCTCTGTTGCCCCACCATGATGTTTCGGTTCTATTGTTACCTGAATAAAAAACACTTGCCCGGTAATTAACATGATCCATCCATTCGATATTTGTACTGCCGGTTTTTGTTCCAAAATAATTATTTTCTACGATAAACTGAGCGTTATAACCTGGTCCCATAAATGAACCGCCGTTTCCTGTCGTTCCAATATTATTGTAGTAATTGTTGTACACATGCATTTGAGTTCCGCGGGTTCGTGGCATACGCTGGGTAACGCCATGAAAATAATTATGATGAAGAGTTATTTGCCGTTCAGTCGGATTTAAATACGTAATAATTCCTGAAGTGTTATCATTGGAACCTACCAGCATAACCTTGTCATGGTTTGTAAACTCTGTCCACGAAACAGTAATAAATCTGCCGTATTTAATGTCAAAAGCGCCATCGTGATTATAATTGCGTACCAAATCTACGCATGTACCATCGGTAAATTTGCAATGATCTACCCATATATTACTGCCGCCAGGATTATTTTCTATCTGTAAAGCCGTAGCGCTTGCTTTTGAATCCGGGAAAAACTCGGTATTCTGCGCGGTTGATCCATGAGCGTCCCAGAAAGTAACATTGCGAATAATAATATTATTGGCGCCGCCACGAATTATTAAACCGCCGAACATTATTCTGGCGTTATTAATGCCGATTAATGTTGTATTACTTCCAATATTAAATGTTATATCTCCGTTTATTCGATTATAATTTGGAGCGGGGCCAAATTGATTAAAATATTCTTTTCCTGCTCCCGGAGAACCGCCAGGAACATCCCAAATTTTACCATCACTAAGATCGATATCACCGGAAATTACTATAAATTTTTCTGTATGAAGCGCAAGCGCGTCAGTAAATGCTTTACGTTTATCTATAGGTATGGGATATAAAGCATCATTGATTAAAATAAAATCTGCAGGATTGGTATAGGTAATTCCAGCGCCGTTATTTGCCATGTCTGCCCAGCCGCTGGTAGTAGCCTTCATTCCTCTAAACGCTTCAAATATTTCATTGGGAGTTGTCATGGGTACTGCCAGGGATTTAACTGTCACTGTAATATTATCTTTTTTACCGGAACCGTCACTGGCTGTCGCTGTAATTACCGCTATACCTGGAGAAACAGCGGTTATAAGCCCCGTGGAATTCACAATGGCGACATTCGTATTACTGCTTGACCATTGAATATTCTTATTTGTTGCAGTTCTGGGTAATACATTAGCGGTAAGCTGCCTTGTATCATTTATAGCGAGGGAAAAATCTTTTACATTAATAGAAACATTACCTGCAGGCACATCGTTTTGAACGCTGCCTAATGGAGAAATAATTATATCATAAATCCTAATTGGCCCGTTGTTATTCGCCATTTGAATGGTAACAATATCATCACCTGAATATTCATAGTCAGTAAATAACGGTGTCCAGCCATTGGTTCCAATACCTGTATGTACTTCTTCTCCGTTAATAAAAATAACAGGAACAGCGCTGCTTTCATGGGGTTCTCTCGCGGTATAATTCAGGCTAAGAAGAAATGGCCCCTGAACATTATCAATCTTTAAAAAATGATTACCTGCCGGCGTAGCGCCGTTAGACTGAATAAAACCATCTGTAAACCCGCTATCGGGAGGACTTGCGTAATCAGGCACCCAGCGTATAGTTCTGTTAGCTGTCGCTGGTTGTAAAGTCATACCATGAATATATTCAGCGTCAAGCCTCATAGTAGTACCATTGGGGTTCCCAGGATAATCATCTCTAAAACCAGGTTCATCTATAAAAGGTTTCCAGCCAGGAATTGGCTGCTGGAATGTCCACCATAAGGTATTATCTTCAAAGGGATCTTCTTTTGGTTCTTCCAGTGTTTCGATACACGTAGAAAATACCAGTATAACGACAGCTAATAAAAATAAAACAGGGATATATAACTTCTTGTTCATAAACATCATATTAATCTAAATCTTAACATGATTATCAATAATTAATAAAGAGTTTTAAATAAATAAAATTTCCGGCTCCAGAATAAACCCTGTCGCTGCTTTTACCTTCTTTGCGACTTCATCCATTAAACCGCGAATATCCGCAGCAGTAGCGTTACCTGTATTAATAACAATATTTCCATGAAAAGGCGCGATTTGAGCGCCGCCTTTCTTAAAACCCTTTAAACCAAGCTCGTCAATAATCTGCCCTGTTGGTTTGCCAAATTCACGGTTATTTAAAAAAGCTGAACCAGCACAAGGAAAATCATAATGCCCCTTAGCGTTTCTGTCTTCCCTGTTTTTTTCCATCTTAACAAGCATTTTATCTTTATCACCTTTTTTTAATTTAAAAGCCGCGCTCAATATCAAACAATCCATACTTTGAAAAGGACTCTTCTTATAACCAAACCCCTCCCCCCTATTAAAAACCCTCTTAACAGAAAACTCCCCATTCTTTAATTCCTCATTCCTCACTAAACATTCCTCATTAAACACTCCACACTCCACACTAGTCACTCCACACTCTTCATTAGTCACTACCTCCGCCCAACTTAAAAAGTCCGCTATTTCGCTGCCATAACATCGCGCGTTCATCCAAACCGCTCCGCCAATTGTACCTGGCATACCAGCCAGAAATTCCAGTCCGGATAGACCTGCAGCGACAGCTCTATCCGCGGCTTCATCAATACTTGTACCGCTTTTAAAAATAATTTCGTCTTCTTCGGCGCAAAGTGTCCAAACACTTTCTCCGTTCCAGGTATTCATATTTAATACAATCCCTCTAATTCCATCATCCGATACTACAATATTCGCGCCGCCGCCTAGAATAAACACAGGGATCTTTTCTGTATAAGTTCTGTTTAATAAATCAATACAAAAGGATTGGAACCCTTCACCGTGGGGACTTATCCAACAATCGGCAGTACCGCCGACTTTAAAGGTAGTATGTTCCTTCATTGATTCGTTATAACGAATATCAACTTCACACGGATTACTCTCTAAACATTTTTCTATTACTTTTTTAATTTTTTCCATGCGTATATTTAATCTTCCGGTATTTCAATTTCCAGTGATACAGCGATACGTCTCGCTTTTCTTGCGATACTTTCGTTTCTGTCTTTTGCCAGGGTTATTATTTCCGCGCTTAAACCTTTTAAATTATTATTTAAAGCCATATCAAGCCCGTATAATTTTTCTATGACAGTACCGCTTTGCATAAAACGCCGCGCGACGCCTTCTATTACAGAAGTATCGCCGTCTATAACTACTTCTCCTACAACTTTTAAAAAACCATTATAAAGATTGGTCTGGTTTTTAGACCTTGCTTCTTCAAGTTCTATCATCAGCCTGCTGAAATCCCTTCCTCCTGTGTTTTTTAAAAGCATATCAGCAGCAAGGAGACGGACACGATCTGAATTTCTGCGTTCAGAAAATAAACTGTCAAGAACCCCGATTGCTTCTTCATTGGCTATCGCGCCAAGAGCGCGAATCGCTTCATCTTTTACATTGGGAACTTCATCACGCTCAGCGCGAAATCTTAAATAAGGAACAGCCGCTTCAAGCCTGCGTTCACGACTGGCTTGAGCTGCGGCGATTCTTGTGCGGTAAAACGAATCTCTAAAGCCGTCTAAAATAGCGTTATCAACAGCCGGACCGGAAAAAGGTCCAAGAGCCGCAACCGCAGTTGAACGTATATTAGGATCATTTGTGTTTACGCATGTCAGTATTGCGTCAAGACCTTCTTCGTCTCCTATTCTGGAGAGAGCGCCTAACGCCGCCATGCGTAATGGCGCGCGCTCATCTGTATTTGTTGCGATATCAACAAGAAACGGAACACCGCTTGAAGAACCTGTCGCGCCGATAGCGTTTATAATTATACTTCGATTATCATTTCCCGGTTCGCGGTAGGTATAAAAATCAACCAGAAATAATGCGGTTTCATCCGCTAACACTTTATCACCGGAACTCGCAGGACCGATAGCGCGGAAACCGGAACTAAAAAAACGCCTTTCTTCGGTATCCAGAAGTTCCATTAATACAGGTACAGCTTCCGGGGATTTAATCCTGCCCAAATAATCAATCGCAGCGTAAATTGTCTCATTAGTCTCATTATCGCGCTCAACAATTGCTTTAACAGCTCGTTTTTCCAGACCGTTTTTTTCTCTTTCGCCAAAAAAGGCAAAAACACCAATCAATATTCTCTGATTCCTGGATGTCTGTATCAGAATGATTAGATCATTATCAAGATAATCAACATTTTCCGATCTGAGTGTCTGAATAAGAGCAGCAATTTCTGTTTCCGTCCCGTACTGTATTACATCCCGCCTTGAAGCCTCTGCATCCTGCTGTGCGAATATTGGAAATGACACAATAAGAAAAAATAACCACAGAGTTCCACAGAGTGATACGCGTAATTTCCGTTCAATATTAACCTTCATGAATCTCTCTGGAATATTTTTAATCATAATATTCTCCGTTGTATTTTGACAAGAATTCTCTCTTATATTCTAAAAACCTATTTTCCGCTATAGCGTTACGGCAATTTGTTATTAAATTATTAATAAAATGCAGATTATGATAGCTTGCTAACATTGAATAAAGTATCTCCTTTGTCTTGAATAGGTGCCGAAGGTATGCACGGGAATATTCACTGCATACTTTACAGCTACACTCTTTATCTATCGGCGAAAAATCAAGTCTGTTTTCGCTTCTTTTAAGAGAAATTGGTCCATTGTTGGTATAAACCCGGCCATTTCTGGCTTCCCGGGTAAGAAGCACACAGTCAAACATATCAATTCCATATTCTATCGCGTATAAAATGTATTCTGGTGTGCCAATACCCATCACATATCTGGGTTTTTCTTCAGGTAATAAAGCCGATGTATAAGCCAAAGTTTCATAAAACAGCTCTTTTGGTTCTCCAACAGAAAGACCTCCAATAGCGATACCCGGAGTATCAGAAGAGGCGCAAACCTCAGCGCTTTTTTTTCGTAAATCCTGAAAAAAATTCCCCTGAACTATACTAAAAAGACAACCTTTGTATACACCGTCCGAAGTAACATCCTTCCATGTGTTAATTGCTCTTCCAAGCCAATCTGAGGTTATATCAAGAGCTTTTTCCGCTTCTTTACGGCTTGCTCCCCAATGGGAACAATAATCCAGCTGCATCTGTATATCACTGCCAAGAGATGCTTGTATTGTTACTGCTTTTTCCGGGCTTAAAAAATGTTTGGCGCCGTCAATATGTGATTGAAAGTACGCACCTTCCTGTTTTATCTTTCTTAACGCAGAAAGAGAAAAAACCTGAAACCCGCCGGAATCTGTAAGTATGTTTCTGTCCCAGTTTATAAATCTGTGAAGTCCTCCGGCTTTTTTTATTACTTCTTCGCCGGGTCTTAAATATAAGTGATATGTATTGGAAAGTATAATTTCAAATCCAATCTCTTTAAGATTGTCTGTAGTTAACGCTTTAACAGTTCCATTAGTGCCAACAGGCATAAAAACAGGAGTGATAACTTTTCCATGCGGAAGATGTAAAACCCCTGTTCTCGCTGCCGTTTTTTCATCACGGCAGGTTATATCGAACCTCATTAAGTTTTCGCGCCTTTTAACAGAATTAATCCTAAAATAATAAATAAAAATACAGGAAACCACGCGCCTATAAACGGATGAATATAATTAAAACCCGCCATTGTCATACATAACATCTCGGTAATATAGTAAACAACCGCTACAGACAAACTTGTAAAAAGGCTCATTAATAAAATATTTTTTTTAAATCTGCAGCCCATTGTTACAGAAAGAATTATTACTATAAGAGACGCGGTAGAAAATGAAAATCGGTGGTAATAATTTGCCAGCGCCCGGCTATACGGAAGCCCTGCGTCACGTAAATCCTTTACCAGTAATCCAGCTTCTTTAGCCGGAAGTTCCTGGAATATAACCGCGTTTCTTCTGAAGATTTCGGGATTCTCATTATATGATGTATCATCAACCAATGGTTTAATACGTACAAAATCATTTTCATAATAATAAATTACAGCGTTTTTTAAGTCCCAATATGTTTCATTCCATTCAGCGTAAGGTGAACGAATCTGAGAAACAAACTGTCCGTTATCTCCAAGTTCTATAATGCTGACTCCGTTAATAACTTTACTTTCATTATCAAAATAATCTATTGAATAAATGAGTTTGCCGTCTCTTGCTTTAATTACAATATCAGAATTACTTTCTGTTATATGCTGCCGTAAAGCGATTCTGGACAATTCATTTTTTTTCTTCATTGTTGGAATTACTATTTTGTCATCAAGATAAAATGCGAATATAGAAGCAAAAACTCCGACCAATAATAGCGGAACACTAAAGCGCCAGAAAGGTATTCCTGTCGTAAAAACTGTTGTAAGTTCATTTTTAGCGTAAAGATCGCCCAATGTATACGCCGAAGCGAAAAGAAGAGACATTGGCAGCGCGTAAGAAATACTTTTTGGTATAAAATAAAATGACATTTGCAAGATAGTCAATATCGGCACTTCATTATTCAGATAACGGATTATATTGGCAAAAAGATCGATTAGAATCAATAAAAAAACAAACATAAACAGAGCGACAAAAAATATCGGAAAAAATTGACGCAGTAAATATCTGTCAAGTATCATTTTCGTACCCTGAACATAGCTAAAATAATTCCAATAGTCAAAAAGAAAATATTGGGAATCCACATTGACCAAAAAGGCGGTGTCGCTATACGCAACCCCATAGTTTGACCTATAAAAAGCATACACCAGTACAATACAGCTATAATGTTGCCAAAGATAAACCCAACAGTCTGCCCGCTCTTTTTAGCCATCAGTCCCAGAGACACAGCGATAAATACAAAACAAAAAGCTCCAAAAGGAACAGAAAATTTTCTGTGAATTTCTATTAAGTATATGGTAAGAGTTCTGTCATTTTGTATCGATTTTACTGCTGCTATTTCACGCTGAATGTTTGCAGACGTTGAACTTCTGCGATTCCAATCTTCTGATTCAGGTCCTGTTCTTAGAATATTCTCTAAAATTAACGCTTGATTTACCAGCTTTGTTTTTCTGTCATCTTCGCGGGAAGTTATATCAGCTCTTCTGTTTATAATAGCGGTATAAACGTCTCTTGAACTCATTTCTCTTGGGCTTATACTTACTGTAGTCTGCATTATGTCATCATTGGATATCCAGTACTGTAAAAGTTCAGTATCAGCGTAATCATAATCCTCTCTGATTCTTTCTTTAGATGAATGAATAAACGCGTTCTCAAGATTAAGGCTAAGTCCTTCTTTTCCGGCGTCTTTTAATTCCGCTGTTCTGGCTGTTATAACACGCCTTTCTCCATCCGCTGTTTTATCAAGAATTAACAAGTTATGAATAACATTCCCTTTAACACCGCCTGTAACAATTACAGTATCTTTAAATCTTTTTACAGAGTTAGCCTGTAATTCCAATGCCGGTGTAGAGACAAGTATCCTGCGCCATAACTTGTTAAACTGGACAGTCCCGGCCGGAAGTAAAACATCATTAGTAAAAAACGATAAAAGAGAAATAATTATTCCAATTGTTATAGCCGGTAAAAAAACACTTTTATATGATAAACCCGATGAAAGCATAACAAGAACTTCATTATCAGAAGTTAAACGGCCTACAGTCATAAGAGTTCCTACAAGGCAGGCAAAAGGAGCCGACATGGCAATTACAGTAGGTAATGAAAAAAGAATTAATAACGCCACCTGATTAAACGGCACGCGTTTTTCCAAAACTTCTTTCGCCAAAAGAAGTATTTGATTTACAAAAAAAATAAAAAAGAAAAATCCAAAACAAATAACAAACGCGAAAAACATTTCTGATATAACATTGCGAAAAATGGTTTTAGAAATTAACCGTCTGTTTTCCAATACCAAACTCCTTACAGAGCGCCAGTTGAACCAAATCCCCCGCTTCCCCTCCGGCTCGATGAAAGCCCGGAGACTTCAGTGATCCGCGCCCGGCAAACAGGTGTTACTACAAGCTGAGCGATTCTCTCTCCATCTTTAATTATAACATTTTCCGCGCCGGAATTAACAAGAATTATACAGATATCACCGCGATAATCTGAGTCTATTGTACCCGGTGAATTAAGAACTGTCAGCCCTGTTTTTAACGCCAAACCTGAACGAGGTCTTATCTGCGCTTCATAACCTTCCGGGATCTCAATTTTTAAACCTGTAGGTATCTTTACTCTTCCAAACGGCGGTATTACAATATCGGAATCAAGGAATGCCCGTAAATCCATACCAGCTGCACCGTCACTCTCATAACTTGGAAGAGTAATGCGGGGATCGGCTTTAACTATTTTTACCAGTACATTCCCCACGAAAACTAACGTCGTTGTCCGGGTCTTGGTTTATCGTTTCCGCGCCCTTTATCACTCTCAGGCGTTCCATTTGGATCAATCGCGTCTATGTACGAAAGATTTAACCTACCCTGTTTATCAATTTCCAGTAACTTGACAGGTATTTGCTGTCCTTCCTTGAGTACATCTGTAACCTGATTTATACGCTGTCTTGAAAGTTTGCTGATGTGTACCAGCCCTTCCTTACCAGGCAGTATTTCTACAAAAGCGCCGAAATCCATTATACGTTTAACAACACCGTCATATACCCTGTCTACTTCCGGATCGGATGCGATACCCATTACGGCGACTTTAGCATCTTCTGCGTCTTTTGTGTTTTTACCAAAGATTGTAACAGTACCATCGTCTTCTGTATTGATTTTAACTGAATATTGTTCACATAACGCTTTAATGTTCTTTCCGCCAGGTCCAATAAGAGCGCCAATCTTGTCAATATCAATTCTTAGTGTAAGTATTTTTGGAGCGTATTCGCTTATGTGATCTGCAGGTTTATCAAGGCACTTATCCATAACAGAAAGAATATGTAATCTTCCCCGTTTTGCCTGCTCTAATGCCTTTTTCATAATTTCCGGGCTTACTTTTTCTATTTTAATGTCCATCTGGAAACCGGTAATTCCGTCTTTTGTTCCGGCGACTTTAAAGTCCATATCACCAAGGTGATCTTCTTCGCCGAGAATGTCAGATAACACAGCGAACTTTTCGCCGGGACCTGCGTTTCCTTCTGTGATAAGTCCCATTGCAATACCGGCGACCGGTTTTTTCGTTGGTACACCGGCATGAAGCATCGCTAATGTGCCGCCGCAGACAGACGCCATTGAAGAAGAACCATTGGATTCCATTATTTCTGATACCACACGAACTGTATAAGGGAAATCTTCTTTTGACGGAACCATAGCTTTTAATGAACGAAGAGCAAGATGTCCATGACCTATTTCCCGGCGGCCTGTGCCTGTTCTGCCAACTTCACCTACCGAATACGGAGGAAAGTTATAATGCAGCATAAAGTTTTCGCGTTTATCGCCTTCGATATCATCAAATATCTGTTCATCAAAAACAGTTCCCAGGGTTGTTACGCAAAGAGCCTGTGTTTCACCGCGGGTAAAAAGAGCTGAACCATGGGTTCGCTGCAGTATATCAACTTCGCAGGTAATGTTTCTGATATCTTCCAGACCTCTTCCGTCTACACGTTTACTGTTATTTAAGATCGATGAGCGCAGAATCTCATACTGCATATCCTCAAATAACGCGTCAAAAAGTTTTTTCTGTTTTTCATCTTCGAGCTGGGCTGCGTAAAGAGCCGCGAACTCACTTTTTACCGCTTTAATGCCATCCCGTCTTTCATGTTTAGCGGGAAGAAAACATGCTGTCTGTAATTTTGGGAAAGCGGCAGAACGTATAGCTTCCGCATTTTCCAGAGAATATGAAAGAGTAATAAGGGGAAGTTTGTCTTTTCCAGCAAGCTCGCGAAGTTTATCCTGCAAGACGCAGAACTCTTTAATCATGACATGGGCTTTGTCCATTGCTTCGATCATTAATTCTTCGCTTACTTCTTTTGCTCCGCCTTCTACCATGGTAATTCCGTCTTTGGTTCCGGCTACCACAATTTCCATTGTGGATTTTTCAATCTGTTCATAAGTTGGATTAACAACAAGCTGACCGTCTACCTGGCAAACACGCACCCCGGCGACCGGTCCATTAAAAGGAATATCTGATATATGGACAGCCGCGGAAGAAGCTAAAATAGCGAGAATGTCAGGGGGGTTTACCTGGTCTGTAGACAGGGTTGTAGGAATAAGTTGAATCTCCCGTCCAAAACTTTTTTCAAAGAGTGGGCGCATAGGCCGGTCTATAAGACGGGAAACAAGTATTTCCTTATCTTTAGGACGGCTTTCCCTTTTAATAAAACCGCCGGGAATCTTTCCCGCGGCGTAATATTTTTCGTTATATTCAACGGTAAGAGGTACATAATCATAACCCTCTACCGATTCCGCTGATGAGCATACAGTGGCGATTACTGCCGAACCCGCATACTGCGCAAAAACAGACCCATTCGCCTGTTTCGCGATCCTGCCGGTCTCAAGAACTAATTCTTTGCCGACTATGTCGAGTGTTACTTTTTGCATCATTATTTACGTAATCCCAACTCTTTAATGAGCTTGCGGTAACCTTCAAGATTGGTCCTTTGAATGTATTTTAACATCCTGCGGCGTTTTCCTACCAGGATTAAAAGCCCTCTTTGCCCGGATTTATCCTTTTTGAATTGTTTACAGTGTTCAGTAAGCTGATTAATACGTTCAGTTAATAGAGCGATCTGAACTTCCGTCGCGCCTGTGTCTTTCTCGTTTTTGCCAAATTTGGTAACGATTGAAGCCGCGTTTTCTTTGTTTAAAGCCATATATTTATCTCCTAATTAGGTACTAAAATAAAGGGAATTTACCCATTTTATGGGATATGTTGTCATAAAATGGAGAAAGAGTCAAGAGAGCCAGAGGGGAATGTCGCCGTGCAGTAGAAATGTCCCCTATTTCCGTTCAGTTAAAATGTCCCCCTGCGTTCAGTAGAAATGAGCTCTACAGGCTCGTCTATTAAATAACACACTCATATTTCCACTTTCCATCCTTTTTTCCCACAATAGCGACAAGATTATCCCCCTCAAAAACAGCCGCAGCTTGATTTATATATAATGTCTCGCAGAGACGCGGAAACGCAGAGCTCGCAGAGTGTATAAGAGTTTTATTATCCAATAAATAACCAAGTGGTTTTCCATGTAAAATATACTCAACCTCCTCCGGCAAAACCTCAAACCAAGCCATCCCCAACCCCCCAATTACAGATTTATCAACCACTCTCAACACCCCCCCAATCCCATTCTTACATTCCCCATTAGTAATTCCACACTCTTCACTAGTAATTCCACACTCCCCACTAATCACTCCACACTCCTCACTAGTCACTAAACACTCGTCACTATTCAAACTAAACCCCGCGATTTGTGTCCTAACCAGTTTACATAGATGTCCTCTGCTGCCAGCCGCGGCAGCGATATCCCGCGCTAAAGAACGAATATAGGTTCCGCTTGAGCAATGTACAAAAATATCAGCGAATGGAGGTTTCCAGGATTTTAATTCAATTTTATATATAATAACAGGACGTTCTTTCATTTCCGGCATTTGACCTGCTCTCGCAAGGTTTGACGCGCGCTTGCCATTAACATGAATAGCTGAATATAAAGGCGGCCTCTGCAAAATATTTCCGGTGAATTGATTTAATACATCTTCAACTTTTTGACGTGTTGGAAGATCAGATTCCGCGATTATTTTCCCTTCCGGATCCAGAGTATCAGTTTCAATGCCAAAATGAATTCTACCTTCGTATTTTTTGTCACAGCCGGAAAACCATTGACTTAATTTAAGCGCTCTGCCTACAAGAACAATCAAAAGCCCCTGGGCAAATTTGTCCAAAGTGCCAGTATGCCCGACTTTCCCTGTCTTTAATTCCCGTTTTATATCCCGCAGCGCATCAAAAGAAGTAATCCCTTGTCTTTTGTTTAATAGAATAATCCCAGAATTCATAACTTAATCTTCCTAATTATTGAAAGAAAATAAACCACAGAGGAACACAGAGTGTTTCGCGTAATTTGCAATTATACTTTAACATCAAAAACATATTAATTAGATATCTTATAAAATAATATTAAAATTACACGAGGATATTTCGTATAAAAACCATAACTCTGTGAAACTCTGTGGTTATACATCTTCTTTATTTTCTGTTTCAACAAGTTGTTCTATTTTTTTAATTAAATTGAAGCTGTCGCTGATGCTTGTATCAACGTGGAAGCGGAGGCGGGGGATTTTTCTTATATGCATTACGGCGCCTAATTGAGACTGAATAAAACCTGCGGCGCTTTGGAGGCCTTCTACTTCTCTTTCTTTAATATTACCGCGGATATCGGAAACATAAACATCAGCATAGGAAAGGTCTTTTGATACATTTACTTTTGTTATCGAAATAAACGAATTAACACGGGAATCTTTTATCCGGCCTTCAAGAATAAGCGAGCTGATTTTTTCCTGTATTATCAGCCCTAGTCTTTCTGTTCTGAATTTTTCCATAAAATTAAGAACTCAATTTTCTGGCGATTTCTATAGTTTCTATAGCTTCGAGTTGATCTCCTACCTGTATACCATCAAAACCATCAAGCCCAATACCGCATTCATATCCGGCGGTAACTTCGCGGGCATCATCCTTAAAGCGTTTTAACGAAGCAATTTTTCCGTTATGGATTACAACCTGATCCCTTATTAAATTTATGGTACAGGTTCGCTTTACAGTTCCTGTTAATACATAACATCCCGCGATAGTACCGATTTTTGGAACTTTGAATGTATCCCGGACTTCTATAGTAGCGACAATTTCTTCTTTTGTGTCCGGTTTTAACATTCCTTCCATTGCGGCTTTTATTTCTTCAACAGCTTTATAGATAACATTGTATTTTCTTATATCTACTTTTTCCTGTTCCGCAAGTATTTTAGCCTTAGGCAGCGGACGGACATTAAAGCTGATTATTATAGCTTTGGACGCTATAGCGAGATCTACATCGCCTTCGTTAACAGGACCGGGAAGAGCCTGTATTACATGAAGCCTTATTTCCTTGGTACTTAGTTTTTCCAGACTGGATTTAAGAGCTTCGGCGGAACCCTGTACGTCCGCTTTAATAATTACTTTTAATTCCTGAATAGTTCCATCGGTAATCATGTCATGCAGGTTGTCCATGGTAACTTTTCTGAGAATCTTCGCGTCTTCAAAACGCCTTAATTCCTGACGTTTGGAAGAAAACTCACGCGCTACTTTTTCGTCACTTACTGCCTGCAGAGGATCTCCGGCATTTGGAATGCCTTCAAACCCAAGAACTTCAACCGGCATGGATGGAGTCGCTTTGTTTATTTTTTCTCCCTTGTCATTAAAGATAGCTCTTACCTTACCCGGCCAGATACCGGCGACGAACGCGTCTCCTATTGCGAGTGTTCCTCTTTCTACCATTACAGTCGCTACAATACCGCGCCCGTGATCAACTTTAGATTCAAGTACTTTTCCTTCTGCGCTGCATTGGAAATTTGCTTTAAGATCAAGTAATTCCGATTCCAGTAATATCGACTCTATAAGTTTATCAATACCGGTTTTTTGTAAAGCGCTGAGTTCAACAAACATTGTCTGCCCGCCCCAGCCTTCCGGCATTAGTCCTAAATCTGAAAGCTGACTCTTAACTTTATCGGGATTCGCTTCCGGTTTATCGATTTTATTAACAGCTACAATGATAGGAACCTTCGCGTCTTTTGCATGATTGATCGCTTCGATTGTCTGAGGCATCACACCATCATCCGCGGCGACAACAAGAACTACTATATCTGTTATTTGAGCGCCGCGTGCTCTCATTCGCGTAAAAGCTTCATGGCCAGGAGTATCAAGGAATGTAAGGCTGCCATGAGGAGTTTCTACCATGTACGCGCCGATATGCTGGGTAATTCCTCCGATTTCGCCGGATACAACATCAGCTTTGCGGATTGCATCCAATAATTTTGTCTTACCATGATCGACATGACCCATAACAGTTACTACAGGAGGCCGCGGCAATAATATAGCGTCATCATCCGAAGAAGTTTCAATTACAGTCTCGTCATAAAGACTTACGATTTTGACATCCGCGCCGAACTCGGCAGCCAATATAGTTGCTGTATCCGCGTCGATTTGCTGGTTAATTGTAACCATCTGTCCCATACTCATTAATTTTTGTATAAGGTCAGACGCTTTTAAATTCATTTTTCTCGCTAATTCAGAAACCGATATAACTTCCATGATGTCAATTGATTTTGGCACTGGATTAGCGATATGAGTAATTTTTTTCTTTGTCTGGAGGAGTTTTTCCTCCATTTCCTGTTCTTTTTCTTTCCGGTTGTATACAGGTTTCTTGGTAATAAACTTACGTTTTGCCGGTCCCTTTCCTTCCGGTATGGGTCCTGAAGGAGCCGGAGCTGCTCCGCCTCTGCCGGGACCTCCCGCAGGAGAAGGTCTGTTAAAACCGCCTCCTGGTCTTCCTCCTCCGCTGCCTCCGGGTTTTGGAGTAAATCCTGTTCTTGGACCTTGTCCCTGACCGCCGCCCGAACGTTGATTAAAACCGCCTCTATTGGGATGAGAACCTTCATTACCAGGTTTATTACCGCGAGGCTGATGAGAACGTGATGATCGCTGAGAATGTCCATGATTTCCAACCAGTTTACCGCCTACTCTGCCGGCAGCCGCGGCGGGACGCGCCGCTTGCGGGAAGGAACTTATACGGCCAGAATCAGTGTTATGACCATCCTGTCCTGTTTTTCTTTCATTGAAGCTATCAATTTTTTTTGAGTGAGCTGGTTTTACGAGAGGAGTACTGACAACGACTTTAGGCGGTGTTTTTTTTGCGAGCGGCGCGGAAGGTTTTTTCATTACTACCTTAACCTTACGGCGTTCTCCCTGATCTGATGAATTTTTCACCGCGGGGTTTTCTTCAATCTGAGAATGTTTTATCAGCTGAGCTTTTGGTTTTTTAGTCTTATCAGTTTCTTCCGCCATAAATCCTATCTTACTCCTCCTCTTCGTACTCAAAACTCAAGCCGATACCGCAGCTTGGGCATGTTGCCATATCAACAGTAATTTTAGCTCCGCATTCCGGACATTCATATTCTTCCGGTTCAGCGCTTTCTTCAACTTCTTCTTCTGATGTCTTGTCTGCGCTCGTATCTTCATAAGAATCATCTTCGACTATCTCTACATATTCTTCTATAAGTTTACGCAGTTGATCAAGTTCCGCCAAAGTTAATCCTTTAGCTTCCAGTTCTTCATCTTTTAAGCCAAGGAAGTCTTCGATAAAATCAATGCCGTTATCGAACAATACTTTGGCGATACGGCTGTCCACACCAGGCAATTCGCTGATGCGTGAAATTTCATCGTCGTAAGATTCTGTATCTCCGAACAATTCAGAAACCGCCCGGCGGGATTCAGCGGCGATATCCATTTCCGCGAACTGTGATTCTGTTTTAACATCGATGTTCCAGTCTACAAGTCTGTTAGCAAGGCGTACATTTAATCCCTGTTTGCCAATAGCCAGAGATAACATTGAATCGCTTACTACCGCCAGAGCCTGATGTTTGCCTTCATCAAGAATTATAACATCGCGAACTTCCGCCGGAGAAAGAGCGTTTTTAATAAAACGTCTTGGGTCGGGATCATATTTAAGTATGTCAATTTTTTCCCCTTCCAGTTCCTTTATTACAGCCTGAATGCGCACACCCTTAAGTCCGACACATGCTCCAACGGGATCAACATCTTCGCGGTTTGAATAAACAGCAAGTTTTGTACGGAAGCCAGGTTCACGGACAATTTTATGTATTTCTACTGTTTTATCATAAATTTCCGGAACTTCAAGTTCAAAAATAGCACGCACAAAATCTGTATGCGTTCTTGAAAGCACAATTTGCAGCCCTGATGAATCTCTTTTTACTTCTGCTATAAGCGCTTTAATTCTGTCATTCGCGTGATAAATTTCCCTGGGAGACTGATACTTTTTCGGAAGTATACCTTCCATTTTTCCAAGGTCTACATAAATAGTACCATTACGCTCACGCTGGTAATAACCGATAATAATCTCGCCTTCCTTATCTTTAAACTCAGAATAAAGACTGTCTTTTTGAATATCCCTGATTGACTGATGCGCTTTCTGCTTCGCACTTTGAACGGCTATACGATCAAAATGTTTTGGATCGATTTCTACCAGTATTTCATCGCCAATTTCAGCGTCTGGATTTAATTCTCTGGCTTCTTCCAAGTCTATTTCGGTAACAGGATCATAAACGCCATCCTGTTCTACAATTTTCTTCTGCGCGAATATTGATACTTCCAGATTTTCTTCATTAAACCGTACTACCGCGTTTTCGGCATTACCGAAACGATGTTTGTAAGCGGCGATTAACGTATCTTCAATGGTCCGCAGTATCAGTTCTTCAGGAATACCGCGATCTTGATTTAACTGACGTATTGCCTGCGACATATCTGTTCCCAATTTACACCTCCTGTGAAAAGTCCAATCTGGCTTTCGCTATAATGTCAAATTTCAGACTCAACAATGAGCCATTATTAATTTCATCTTTAACCTTTATCGTAATACCATTTTCATCAACAGACTCCAATATTCCCGATGTCCAGTCTGATATATCGGTACGATAACACCGAATCCCCCTGTTCTTATAATAAACAAACTCTTCTCTGTCTTTAATCAGCCTGTCTATTCCCGGAGAAGAAACCTCCAGGTAAATATCCTGTCCTTCAAAAGCCAACTCCAGACGCGGCATTATTGCCCTGTGTACTTTTGAACAATCATCTGTACCAATGGATTTACCATTATATATTACAGCCCTGATCTGTACACTTCCCCGGTGCCTGGATACAACCAGTTCAATAAGGTTAAACCCAAGACCCTTTAGGATAATTTCCAGCGGCTCACGAATAATAACTTCCTGGTTTCCCATTAAAGAACCTTCTTTAACTGTAACCTGCCTGCCGGAGGCCGCTGCGCTTTTATCGTTATACCGCATATCCTGCCCTAAATTGAAAATCCAGCCTAAAAATGACCGGATAAAAAAAAGGGCCTCCTTGGAGCCCTTTTTTAAATGAAAAACTGTATTAAGAACAACATATCTTTTTTATAAGAAAATGTCAATACATTATGGATAAAAAAACATATATCCGTCAAGTAAAGTAAACTTCGCGGGCTATAGCGGCAGCTTCGTCAAATTCGCTGTGTAAAAGATGTTCCGCGATGGCGCTTAATTGGTCTCTTGTGACTTTTGCCCATGATTTTTGCTTAATAGCCGCCAAAGCTTCTTTGGCTGTTTTTTTGTCAAAAGAGGCGCAAGCCGCCTGTATTGCCATCAATTTTTCCTGAAGATACGCCTGATCTTCAGCGTTTATGGCATTGGATTCATCTTCATCAGCTTCATCAACTTCAGGAGCTTTTAGTTTTTCTATAACCTGATTTAAAGACTCCATAAAATCAGGAAGCGATGATAAAATCAGGTTGATATTTTGGTCCCTTCCGGCTTGTTCAAGTTCTGCCGCCTTATTAGATAACTCACTCTCTCCGACATTAGCAAGAGCGCTCTTCATGGCATGAACATTAATAATAAATGTAGAGATATCATCGCTTCTGCGTCCATTATTATCGTATATAGCTGTCAGAATATTTATCGCTTTTTTGGCGTCACGTACAAAGAACTCCGCCAATTGCGGATCTATCGCTATATTATGATCTCCCGCCGCGTATAAATTATTCTTTTGCCTGCGCGCTTCATCAAGGACTTCGGGAGTCTGCCTGTCCCGTATCATCTTGTTCAATACATTATTAAGCTGGCGGATATCAATTGGTTTGGAAATAAAGTCATCAAATCCATTACTCAGGAACATTTCCGCCTGACCTGCGAGAGCGTTAGCGGTCAACGCTACAATAGGGAAGGAATAACCAAGACTTCGTATGATTTTTGAGGCTTCAATTCCATCCATTCTGGGCATCATATGATCCATAAAAATAATGTCATAACTTGCGCCGTCTCTAATTTTATCAATAGCTTCAAAGCCGCTTATCGCTGTATCAATTGATATGCCATAAGGAGCCAATAATCCACGCGCGACATAAAGATTGGTTTCTACATCATCTACTACCAATACACGGCCGTATGGCATGAACTCCTGCGTTATTTGCGCGTTTCTCATTTTTGTCGTGTTCTTCAGATTTAACTTCATTAAATTTTCAGCAAGATCCCTGCCAATAGGATCGGAGTTTATACATTTTTGCGGAAGGTTAACAGTAAATACCGATCCCATTCCCGGGGTACTTTCTATATAGATATCCCCATTCATCATATTAATTAAGTTACGCGTAATGTTCATTCCAAGGCCTGTACCTTCGGTTTTTCTGTTGGCTTCCATGTTAAAGCGGCTGAATTTATCACCAAGTTTTTTAACCTGTTCCGATGTCATACCCTGCCCTGTATCACTAACACGTATAATAAGAACAACCGCAGTACTGCCTTTTTTCTTATCAGCAGAAAGCATTAGTTCTACCTGTCCTTCCTGCGTATACTTAAACGCATTAGACAAAAGATTGTTTAATATTTGTTTTATGCGCAATTCATCGCCAAGAAGAGCGGAAGGAACATTTTCGCTGACTGTTAATTTAAAATCAATCGGTTTGCTTTCATAACGCATTATATTTAACTTAACAGTATCGTGAATTAAACTCGCTATATCATATTGAACCGGCATTAATTCAAGTTTTCCGGCTTCTATTTTGGACAAGTCAGTATGTCATTTATAATACCAAGCAATAGATCGCCGGAATTATATATTCTTTCCAGCGCTTCTTTTGTAACAAGCGGAAGAGCGCTATCCTGTAGCTGAATTTCTGTAATTCCAAGTATCGCGTTCATCGGCGTACGTATTTCATGACTCATCTTCGCCAGAAATTCACTCTTTGCTTTGCTGCTTTCTTCTGCGATTTCCGCTCTGCGCATTTCCGCGAACATTACTTTTATTTCTCTTAAATCCCTGACATAACCCGCTACAGCGTATTCACCCTTGAACTTTACGCGTACCAGTGATACTTCTGTCGGTATTTGTTCTCCATCAAGTTTCTGATGCATAAATTCAAAGCGGCAGAAACCTTCTTCAAATGCTTCGTCAATATATTTATAAATCTGTTCTCCGGACTCTATGCCAGAAGGCTGATATTTTGGATAAAAGTCAAACATTTGATCTATAAATTCTTTTTTATCGGTCAAGCCGAACATTTTAACTATTTCCTGGTTACATTCAATTAATTTTAAATTTTTATCAAGCATAAAACAACTAAGAGGAGTATTGTCAAATAAGACCTGCGCGCATTCATCCGCTTCGCGTATTTTTGCCATCATGGATCTAAGTTCACGTAAATCGCGTATATATCCGCATACAACTTCTTCATTTCTGAACATAACCCTTACAAGAGTCATTTCGCATGGTATAAGCTCTCCATTTAACTTACGAAACAGCCAGTCAAAACGGTAATATCCATCCTTAAATGTATTATTAATAATCTCGACAAGCTTTCCTCTGGACATCTTTCCGTCAAGCTGATATTCAGGGGAGAATTCAAAGAAATTTTCCAGGTATTCTTTTTTATCGGATAATTCAAACAATCTGAGAATTTCCTGGTTACATTCCAGCACTTTAAATGAATTGTCAATCATAAAACTGCCAAGCGGTGTTGTATCAAATATTGCCTGTCTGCACTCGTCCGCTTCCCGCATTTTATCTATAGCGACATTGAGTTCCCGCAAGTCGTGACAGTAAACAACAACAACAGGATCTTCCCTTAATACAAGCCTGACTGCCTGAGCGTCAAATGGTATTACTTCACCGTCAACCGATTTATGGTTCCATATAGTATGATTACTGCCTTTTTTAATCGCTGTTGTTAAAAACTCCATAAGTACATCAACGGATTTTCGTCCGTCCGCTTGAAATTCAGGAGTTGTTTCCGCAAATCTTTGCCTGTACTCTTCTTTACTGTGTATACCTACAACTCTTGCGGCTTCATAGTTAAAGTCAACAAGATTAATATTTTCATCCCACATTGTAACGCCAATCGGAGCGGCATCAAGCATTATCATTGCGCGTTCATCAGCTTCGCGCATTTTTTCCATTATAGTGTTTATATCGCGTAAATCGCGGATATATCCGCAGACAATATCTTCATTTCTATACTTAACCCGGATAAGAGTAATTTCACTTGGTATCAGCTCTCCGTTTAATTTTTTGTGCATCCAGTCAAAACGGGTATATCCTTCATCGAATGCCTTCTTTAATTCTTCATTAGACCTCTGAGCCGACAGCGTTCCATCCGGCTGATATTCCGGCGACAGCTCATGGAATCTTTTAAGGTATTCATTTTTACTTGATAAATCAAAAAGGTTTATCGCTTCCTGATTACAGTCAATTATATTAAAGTTTTTATCCCAGAAATCAGCGCAAAGAGGCACAGTATCAAGCATTAATCTTGTACGTTCTTCGGCTTTCTTTTTAGCGCTGACCATGCTTAACAATATTACGCTTAAAGCCGCTGCGAAAATTATTCCCAGAATAATTAAAATGAGTCCTATATCATTAACGCTCTGATAATAACTTTTTGTATATTCAATAATCGCAAGGTACCATCCGTTATTCAATATCCTGACAAAAAGAACAGAAGGATTGCCGCGGTAATCTGTTGCTTTTCTTTCCATTATTACTGAAGTTTTTTCCAGTTCTTCTAAAATTGCTTCTCCATCGTTCATTTTACTTAAATGCACGCCAATATACGCAGGATTAGGATGAGCCGTTACATTAAAATTTCTGTCCATTAATATTCCATAACTGTCTTCTGTAATTTTTTTACTTACAACAGTATCCCAGATTCTGTCGAGCGTTACATCCAGGCAGACAAAACCCAATAGACTGCCATCGTTACTATAAATACCGCGAAAAAATGTTGTTGCGACTTTACCTGTAAACGCGTCAACATAAGGTTCTGTATACCTTATTTCCCCAGCCGCTTCGACAGCCGCGTTATACCATGAATAGGTATGCGGTTCATTATCACCCGGCCGTATCCTGTTAATACCAGATAAATAAATACCGTCAAATACATAAAAAAAACCATAAAGGTCGATTGCCTTTGAATTGAGATGTTTATCCACAGTTAAGTAAGCGGTTGTATGTTTTATATATTCATGAATATCATCGGGATCTGAACCGTTTAAAATCATATTGCGGATATTTTCCGCAGTAACACCCAGCGTTATTTCCGATTCCAGCAAATCGGCTTCGATAATTGTCTGAGCATTTAAAATTACATTATCAGCGTCTTTAATTAAATTTTTACGTTCAATTCCGCTCATAAAATTGTAGCTGAAGAAAACCATCAACGTAAATGCAAGAATAACAACCAATACCTGCGCGTGAGTTATAATTGAAAGAAATTTTTTAAATACTGCTCTCATTAAAAACCACCCTTTGCTGCTTTTATCTGTTCTCTTACACTAAAAAAAAGGTCGGCTATAGCGGGATCAAAATGAGTGCCGGAGTTCTGCATTATAATTTCAATCGCTTCGTTTTCCGTGAATGCTTTTTTATATGGTCTTTCGGAAACAAGGGCGTCATATACATCTACAATCGCCATTATTCTTCCCTGAAGCGGGATTTCGGTTCCTTTTAATCCGCGCGGATATCCCCTGCCGTCCCATCTTTCGTGATGAGTGCCGGCGAATAATTTCGCGTTACGCAAAAACTCGCCTTCGCCGGTTCTGGATATAATTTCGTCTATTATCCGCTCGCCTTCTTCGGCGTGTTTTTTCATTACATCGTATTCATCCTCGGTAAGCCTGCCGGGTTTATTTACGATAATGTCTGTAATTGAGATTTTACCCAGATCGTGCATGCGTGCGGATGATATAATTTTATCAACATCCCAGCCGCGAATTTCATCAGCGTATATTCCGCTGTCTTTCATCTCGTTAACCAGTATTTTTATATATATTGATGTACGTTCAATATGACCGCCAGTACCCTTATCACGGTTTTCCACCATGTCCGCCAGAACCGCTACAATACTGTTTTGTAATCTATGTAATTGGTGAGTTCGTTCACGAATAATTTCATCGATATCCAGGTGAGTTTTTATCCTGTTTAACAGAACCGGAACGGAAAACGGCTTTGTTACAAAGTCGACAGCGCCCATTTCCAGACCCCGCGCCTCTACTTCCGCGTCATTACGGCCTGTAAGAAACACAACAGGTATATCTGACCATAAAGTTTCGTTTTTTAACTTATAAAGAGTCTCAAACCCGTCCATTACGGGCATTTCTATATCCAAAAGAATAAGATCTGGAATGATTTTTTCCAAAATCATAAACATTTTAGCCGCCGAAGGCATAGTCATTACACGATATTGATCTTCCAACACTGCTTCTGCCATAGATAGATTTGTATCACTATCGTCAACAACAAATATGGTTTTCATTAAAATACGCGCTCTCCCTGCTATATTTGACCTCAAATTTTATTGTACTTTCGAAAAAACTTCAAGGAAAAACGCTCTTGTTACTCTTTATTTTTCGTTAAAGTTACAACTAACAGTGAAAATAAGGATTGTCAAAATATTTCTTGTAAAAAGAAACACTCACAATGTGAGAAATAATAAAATACATTAAAATATATCGAATTATTGGTATTTATCTTGAATTATGATAAGAATATTGTATGCCAATAAAAATACCCAAAGAACTGCCAGCTTATGACGCTTTGTCAAAAGAAAATGTTTTTGTAATGACAAAAGATCGAGCCGAATCGCAGGATATAAGGCCGCTGCGGGTTGGGATTATCAATCTTATGCCAACTACAATTGACACAGAAATACAATTATTGCGTCTTTTGGGTAACAGTCCTTTGCAGGTAGATATAACTTTTTTAAACATGGGTTCACATACATCAAAAAACGCTCCGCCGGGTCATCTGGAAAAGTTTTATATCAGCGCCGGTGAAATTGTAAAAACAAAGATTCGTTTTGACGGTCTAATCATTACAGGCGCTCCTGTAGAAACTATTGATTTTGAAGAAGTTGATTATTGGGATGAACTTACACAAATAATGGATTACTCAGAAAAAAATGTTTTTTCCTGTCTGCATATTTGCTGGGGAGCTCAGGCCGGTCTTTACCGCCGTTATGGTATTCAAAAACATCCATTGGAAAAAAAATTGTTCGGCATTTTCCCTCATGCTGTAAAAGAACATCATCATTTATTATTCCGGGGATTCGACGATGAGTTTCTCGCTCCGCAGTCAAGGCATACTGCGAGTTACAGGGACGCTATTGCGGCGGAACCTTGTCTTACTATTCAATCAGAGACTTCCGAAGCGGGTGTATTTATAGCGACTGCGCGCGAATGCAGGGAAATATATGTTAGCGGACATTTGGAATATGATCCTCTTACATTGGACCGTGAATACCGCAGGGATGTAAACAAAGGTCTTCCTATAGATGTGCCGAAAAACTATTATCCGGATGATGATCCATCCAGGACACCTGTTGTTCGCTGGAGGGCGCATGCTAATTTGTTTTTTGATAACTGGTTGAATTATGTTTATCAGGAGACGCCTTATGATTTGGATGAATTGGTATAGGTAATATACGGATAATATTTAACCACGGAGGAACTTGCAGCGCAGCTTCCAGCACACGGAGTTTCACGGAGAGAGAGAAGAGGTTTTTAACCACGAACTTGTTATTCGGTAATTTTACATTCAATCGCTCTCTGTACAGGTGAGGCAGGCAGCGGGGCGCGCAGGGCGGCGAGCCTAGTTGCTAGGAATCCGCCTATGGAGCTCCAGAGTTTTTTCATCATTTATTATTCATTAATTACTGATAATTTTTTCTTGTGCTGGATCTCCTCCGGCGGGGAACCGCAAAGACGGCTCACCGCCCTGCGCGCCCCGCTGCCTGCCACGCCTGTACACATGGGAAAAGGTAACAGTCACCGCGAACCTTGGTTCGACGCTATATATGGCGCCATGACAGCTAACGGTACACTACGGAAAAGTGGTGCCTGTTACAAATGCGTTACCACTTCGGTACCGCAGAACATCAGGGGCGCACAAGCCGGAAACCGGTACCGATGCTCCAGCTCGCCGGACCGTCGTAGCCCCGATAGGCAGAACGAAGACCCGCACCGACATTGCCCCACGAGCCGCCGCGTATCACGCGGACAATGCCAGAGACCGCTCCTGTAGGATCAGTTTGCGCTCCAATTGCGTACGAGCCGTACCAATCCCAACACCACTCCCATACATTTCCATGCATATCATACAAACCCCATGCGTTTGCTGGAAAACTTCCTACGGTCGTTGTCCTTTCTCTATATGTTCCTGGAGAATTACCATCATAATTTGCCTGCGCTGTTGTTATATTATTTCCTGTGTTAAATGGTGTCGTTGTTCCAGCTCGGCAGGCATATTCCCATTCCGCTTCGGTAGGTAATCTATAACCATTAGCGTTTCTGTTCCATGTTACTGTTGCGCTAGTTATTGGATGACCTGTTGTAGGTACCCTATTGGTCATAGTATACGCAGGGGTAATTCCTTCTCTTAGACTACGCCATATACAGTACTCTATCGCGTCAAACCATGTTACCATTTCTACAGGTAAATTATCTCCTCTAAAATTACTGTGATTATTTCCCATCACTTCCTGATATTCTCTCTGCGTGACAGGATACATACCCATGTTAAAGGAACTTACTGTTACCTGACGCTGTGGGCCTTCGTCACTATCTCTACCCGTTTCACTACCAGGGCTTCCCATCATAAATGTTCCGCCGTTTATTCGTACAAAGCCAGCAGGTACTGGAGCCTGAACTCCTAAATGTCTATGAATCGCACTTCTAAGAGCGTCCCTGAGTGCTTGGGTTCTTGTTCCGAAATGTTCCTGAACAATAAATTCGTAGAGTGGAATAAGTGTATCGGGGTAATAACCACTCCAAACTTCATTGCCTTCTATAGAGCTTATCCAGGCGTTGTAGTCCTGGCTGTTATGGACTGACTGTGCGTATTGCGGTCTGCCGCCAACGGCTCTTGTGTCTGTTCGCATACTGCTGATATCATACATCGAACCGAATCTGCTCTGTAGTTCCTGATTATGATTCGCACCGCCTCCCATTCCTCTGAATCTTACATCGAATGAAGTAGTTACAAGGTTGTTTATGTTTGTGCTTCCGCTTTGACTTGTTTTTCTAATGGACATATTGTAATCAAGACGAGCTCCCAACAGTACTCCCAGCATAACATGGGTTCCGTATCTGGTTATTATCTGTTCAGGGGTCATACTATTTACATCATTAATAAAAGATCGATCTATAATAAGGTGTCAGATTCTGGTTCCTGATATGGAAAGCATTTGTAGTAATAACGCTTGACATTGTCGCGAACTCGAATCCTTGCTGACTAACTCTCTCACTGCCAAATCTCGTACTGGCTTCACGAGAAAATGAAGCAGATAAAGATAATACATTTGCTCCGCCGCTTATAGTACGCCCGGTTTGATTAGTAAGACTTGACGTATATTCAGAAATACTCGTGCCTGTAACTGTTTTAAATTCCGCATCTACAAGGTTAGGGTTCCTGAGTACTCTGCCTTCAGCTATAAGTCTGTCCAGGTCTAAAATCTGAAATTTTATTTCTGCTGGACGCGCGTAATGTCCGGTTAGATCATAGCCATAACCTAATACACTACGAGCTGTTTCAGGTACATTAGTTTGGGAAAACGCATTAAAAGTAAATACAAGGCTGAATACTGCAAATAAAACAATACTCGTTGTTTTTCGGATTATACTTAGTTTTAAATTGTTCATACAGAACACCCCATTTAATTTTATTACCAGCTACAAGTATAAATATAACTAAACATAGATTATCTTGTTTTTATTAATTCGTCAACAGACTAAATTATCCGGAACTGTGACCGATGTTTACCAATTTCTGGTATCAGAGCTGCTGCTCATGCTGCTGATTACACGATATGTTCCTGTTTTGGTATTCCAAATAAAGAAGTGTGATAATGGACCGGCGGAATTTCCGGCTATTGCTTCATACGTTCTGTCTATTGTTTGAGCTTTTGCAGGTGTCGCCGTTTTAATAAAAAATATTGCGAATAATAATACTACAGAAATACTAACCGCAATTACAATAATTCTCTTTGAGATTAAATCCAATTGTATCATAATTAACTCCTTTTATATTAGTGTTATATTCTAAATTATTATGTATAATTTATATTACGTCAACAACCCATTTGACACAGATTAAATTACCCGGAACTATAACCGGTATTTACAAATTTCTGGGGATATAGTATCTGGCACTCTTATATTTTACTGTTGAAATATTCTTTTGTTACCTGGAGTTGTTTTTTTAAGATAATTTTCCATAAGTTACCTTTGATCTCACCAGTACCTTTTGAAACTTTTGTAAATCTTGGCATTCCATCATCATTATCTTTTCTATAAAAATAATGATCTGTATTTTTATAACATTCCCAGCCATCCCGCTCGCAAAATCGCTTTAAATCTTTCCACGACGGCATTTTATTAAGCTCCCTATTTTGTTAACATCATTAAGAATTAAAGCTTTAAAAATATACGGAATGTGTGCCTTTCTGTCACCTCTGGACCAATAAGCAAATTCATTGTAATAATCTTCTGAATATTCAAGAATCGCGCGGGCTAATTTGGATACAGCTTCCTGCAGATTCGGAGCGTTTTCGGCTAAATCAATTTCGTCAAGAGTAATTGTAACAGAGCCGTCATCTTCACTTAGTGCTTCTGCATGAAATGAATAAACAGCTAATATGTCTTTTAAAACATTCATATTTGTAAAAAATAAATAATCCCTGGTTTTTTTGATAATTGCCGGTTTTTCCCTGATGACAGATTCTATAAGCGAACTCCATTCATTCCTTGCTTTTGTAGCATTTATAGTAAGCATATCAATTTCTCCTAATATGCATTATTGTGCAATGTGTACACATTGTCAAGAATAAAACCAGTGTTTATTGGTGTTTGGGATTTAATCGCTCTTTGTACAGGCGAGGTAGGCAGCGCTTACTCGGAGCAATAGAAATGGAAGAGTGAAAAGTTAATACAACTCAGAGTGAGATCCGGTGCGGAAGAAAATTACTTTATTAGTTTCTTTTTCAATACGGTAAATGAGAAGCCAATCCGGTTCGATATGGCACTCCCACCAGTTTTTGTAATTCCCATGCAATGGATGA
>Ga0123356_10000566_pt1 | contig 41174 bp, 26 predicted proteins | sample TergutEmb28metaG_2_FD_92546 | JGI IMG/M metagenome (GOLD analysis project Ga0123356, IMG submission 92546) | Embiratermes neotenicus P3 segment gut microbial communities from Petit-Saut dam, French Guiana - Emb289 P3 | ecosystem: Host-associated > Arthropoda: Insects > Digestive system > Gut ...
AAAGAATACCATTATGGAAGGGAACCGCTAAAACATGAACAAAAAATGAGCCAATACAGATCTTTTCTTAAAAAAAGAAAAAATCTTTTGGAAATAGCTTGACTTTTATCATAGACGCAGAGGCTTAGTCCGAAATCTTTTTCTTAATCATTTATAATCTATGTCTTTAATCTTATTTTTCTAGAGATTAAGGTTAAAATTACGGAACATCGGCTCCGCGTTCTCTGCGCCCTACGAACCGAAGGTTCGACGTCTCCGCGAGAGCTCTTTTTCTTAAAAATCATAAAAAATTGCAATTACTCATATTTGCGTAAGAACCGGATTACTGCCCGCCTAAGCCATTTAGGGTTGGATACCCTCGGGAAACAATGCTAAAGTTCCAAACACCTGTTTGACTGCCAAAGTTCAGCAGTGTGGAATCCGTCCATGCTGATAACGAGCTTGTAAATTGTCTCGTAAATAAACTTTGGCCGTCTTTGTCACCTGCATTATTAATAATACTAACCGGTGTAAAAACCTGATACGGATTATTAGAATATACGTTTGCTGTTCCAAGGAACATGGTATCTACTGCGTAGTTACTTGCTCTATTCGCTGCAGGCACACGATTTGTTACTTCGCCGTAAATACGCCCAATATAAAGATTTCCGCTTCCCATAGCTGTTATACTTTTACTCAGGCTAGCGTTATTCTTTATGGAACCGGAATTGTTATCATCAGTAATATTCATATATCCAATTATACCACCCGCGTATACAGGTCCAGTTCCATTGGATTTTACAGTTATTTCTCCACGAGCATAACAATAATTAATTTCATAATGCCGCCCCGGTAAAGTCGAACTTTCAGTATCTGATATATTACCTACAAGTCCACCTGCAAATGTTGAACTACCACCACTAGAACTACGATCAACCAGGACATTTCCAAAAGCGTAAGAATTTTTAATAGAAACTTTTCCTGTATTTTGATTATTTATATTTACAATTCTACCCAAAAGACCTCCTGCAGTAATTACGTTATTACCAGTAGCAAAAACATTTCCTGTCGCAAAGCATTTTGAAATCAAAGACACTTCTCCATCATCATATATAGTTAAAATACATATAAACCCTCCAGCAGAAACAATATTATTAGAACCGTAAGCATGGACATCTGAAGTTGCGTAACATTCAAATAAATTTGGTCTATACATTCTACCAGTAAAACCACCTACATAAACACTACCCGTACCTGTTCCGCTGACAAGAATCGCATTCGAACGAGTATTAGTTATTATAGCTTCACCGGCGCGTTTATCTCCAATCACTCCACCTAAATAACAGCTTCCTATCCCAGAATAAATAATGGAACCTTGTTCATAAAAACTATCTTTCATAGTTATGCTAAACGCAATTCCAAAATGGAACTCAATTTACAAAACACCAATTACTCCATCTGTTTTTTTCCAGTTGAGAATAAGTAACAGCATTTATATATTTGAGTGTATGTATAGTATGAATACTCATTTGAACAACACTTGGCAGAGCTTTAATACCTTCAATTGCTTTTTCGGCAGTAATTTTGCCTTTACAATACATGTCAACTACATCGGCAACTTTATCATTCGCTATTGGTCCAGTTACAACATCAAAAGAATGTCTTGGCTCCTGTATGTTTCTTTTTTCAATATCTCTTTGTCTATTATCACTAATGAAATTTAACCATTCTATTGTAGGTGCATTAAACTTCATAATATTCATTCTACCATCATTTAATAAATTATCGTTAATTTAATATCGCATAACTGTAGCTATGCCGGAAAATCCAGCTTTTCCTCTTGCCCAATCTCTTGCTGTACCCAATTCACTGGATAAATAAAATCCTCTGCCAAAATCTGTTCGTAAACGGGATCTTGAAAAATCTATAGAACCTATTATTTCATTAGTACCATGATAAAAAAGCATTATTTTAATGTTCCCTGCGCTTTCTTAAGTTCATCAACCAACATTTCGGATATGTATTCATAACCCTGTGTATGGAAAGCGTTATATCCATCAAGAATCGGTTTTATTAACCCGTAGTCATTTAATAAACGTGCTGTATCTGAAACAGAGAGAGAGAGTTCTTCAGCAGTATATGATATACAGTGAAGAAGCCAGATGGCTCGTTCAGCTTCTGTATGAATACTTTTTCTCATTGTAAGCCTCCATAAGAGATCAGTTTATATTATAAGCTTATTTAAAACAACCGGTTCTATCGTATACCCGTCATAAGGATTTTCTATAAACACCCTGACCGCGGTTATTATCTTAACTTAGCGTTCTTGGCGTTCTTAGTGTCTTTGCGTCTTTACTAGAAAAAATATTCTAAACCTATCTCGCCAAAATATTTATTACGGTTTTATAGGGTTCTTACGCAAATATGAGTAAATAGGATAGTATGAATTTCTCGCAGAGACGAAAGCTGCTACCGCAGCTAATTTTAAGAGCAGAGAACGAAGAGGCTTAGTCCGAAATCTTTTTCTTAATCATTTATAATCTATGTCTTTATTCTTATTTTTCTAGAGATTAAGGTTAAAATTTCGAACATCGGCTCCGCGTTCTCTGCGCCCTACGAACCGAAGGTTCGACGACTCCGCGAGAGCTCTTTTTCTTAAAAATCATAAAAAATTGCAATTACTCATATTTGCGGAAGAACCGGATTACTGCCCGCCTAAGCCATTTAGGGTAGGATACCCTCGGGATACAGTGCTAAAGTTCCAAATACCTGTCTGACTGCCAAAGTCTAGCAATGTGGTATTCGTCCATGATGATGTTGATATACTAAATTGTTGCATAGATAAACTTTGACCGTCTTTCTCAACAGAGTTATTTGTAATACTAACTGGTGTAAAAACTGGATACGGATTATTGGTATATATGTTTGCTGTTCCAAGGAACATGGTATCTACTGCGTAATTCCTGGCTCTATTAGCAGCAGGTACACCATTTGTTACTTCACCGTAAATCCGCCCAATATTAAGAGTTCCGCTGCCCATCGCTGTTATACTTCTACTCAGACTCGCAGTATTCTTTATAGTACCTGTATTGTTTTCACCGGTAATATCCATATATCCAATAATACCACCTGCGTATACAGGTCCGGATCCATTGGATTTAACTGTAACCTCTCCGCCCGAAAAGCAATAATTTATTTTATAATGCCGACCTGGAGATAATGAATCTACATCATCTCTAATACTCCCTATAAGTCCGCCTGCAGATGAATATATATTGCTGCGCAAACGATCAACAATAACATTTCCAAGAGCATATGAATTATTAATTGATATTATTCCTTCATAATCTCGCGCAATATTAATATATGCTTGAATTAGCCCAATAAGTCCTCCAGCTATTATTTCTCCACTAGAATCACCAGCAGCGATAACATTTCCAGTAGCGAAGCTTTTTGAAATCGAAAAGTCACCACCAGGAACAACCCAAAAACCGACAAGTCCTCCAGCGAAAACATTACTGTTACCGTAAGCGTGTACATTTGTTTTCGCATAACATTCAATTAAATTTGCTTCTCTTATATGACCAGCAAAACCTCCTACATACACTTGTCCATTGGATATTGATCCACTTACAATATGAGCGCGCGAATAAGTGTTTTTCATTGTAACATTTCTTGAAACAACCACTTGTCCTATCACACCACCCAAAGTAAGCAGTCCTCCTGTTCCAATGGAAATAATAGAACCCTGTTCATAAAAACTGTCTTCTACTTTAGAGTTATCTCGCGCCTCACCAATAAGACCCCCAAAACGAAGCTCACCATTTCCAGATTTTAATGAAATGATATCACCGCTAACCCATGATTCTCTTATTTCTGTACTACTGTGTATCGAACCAAATAATCCGCCAAGATTTATACTTTCGTTCGATTCAAAAGAATTAGGAATTTCAACAGAACCACTTACTCTGCAGTTAATAAATAATACATTACTTGTGCTGCATGCTATACCACCAATGCCTGATGAGTTATTAGGGTTACCTGTTCCTATTTTTACTACTTTAAGGTATCCAGAAAATTCTATATCTCTTATAGTAACATATGTGCCATAATCTCCTATTAAACCTCCCACAGCCATATAACCACTAGTTGTACTGTTATTATTATCTTGATTAGTTTGAGTATGCTCTAAACTTCCTGTTACGTAAACCGCAGATATCACGACACGTCCTCTCATTGATGCTGAATTACCGCTACCTGAAAGACCTCCCATTATACCGCCAAACAGGACACTATTTGTACCAATAGCTTTATTTTTAAAATTAATACCAGCATTAATATTATTTATAATAACATTAGCCTGAATATTTCCAACTATACCGCCAATTCTTTTTTCATTTACAAAAGCGAATGTAGCTTCAAGACTTCCGGTAGTGATAATATTGCGTATCTGAGTAGTTCCGGTTGCTTGTCCAGCGATGCCGCCATAATTTTCGATAACTGTATTATGTGGGATAATTACTATTTTATCATCAGGTTCATTTGATTCTGGATCAGCGTCAAAGATTAAAGTTAAATCCCGAACTATCGCGTTATTTGCAATACCAAAAAGCCCTGTATTCGTTGCGGGATCGGCATTGTTAAAACTTTTTATTGTAATAGTATACCCATTACCAAATAACCCGCCGGAAAAATTAGAGATTGGCGTATGGTTTGTAAGTATAATATCATCGGTTAACATATATTGCCTTAAAGGATATTCTGATATAGCGTAAAACTCCGCCGCTGTATTAATCTCTGTTATCGCTATAGCGCTTACATCCATTCCGGGTATATTCCATATTCTTCTTGTTTCTACCGTTGACGCTCCGGCATCATTATAGGCGGTTACGGTTATATCATAACGTCTTACATTACTTACAGCGTGTCCATCCCTTATACCGGAAGTATTTAATGAATCAACTCTGAATGTATGTGATTGCGTAATCGCTCCGGTTCTTTCTTCCCGGTATATTGTTTCATCATCAAAACCTGTCATCGTAACCACAGCCCTGTCCATGCCTATCGGTAATGTCCAGCTTACAGTTATATCTGTACGGTTTGCCTGTGTTTCTGTACACACCGCCCTAAGACCCGTAACAGGTATAGGAGCTACATTGGATATCCTGCGTATAATACCTAATACCATGGATGTAGTATCGCTTGTATTACCCATACGGTCGATAAATTGAACCGTAACGGTATAATTTATATTGTTCGTTAAATTCATAACCGCCGCGCTTATGTTGATCGAATTAACAGATGTAGGCTGCCATTCACCTGGATAATGAACTGTCCAATCATCTGTGGTTCTGTTTTCTATAAGGATTCTCCACTGTAATGTATTTCGCTCATCCATTGTCCATGGTCTGTTCCAGGCATTAACGTAGGATATACCAATGTCGGAAATCATATTAACGCCGTTTAATGTTACAAGCATGTCCGCTGTACCATGAAAAAGATGAGTGCCGGAAACAAGATAACCCCCGGTTATACTCGCGTTCAGGTTATCCAGATTAACAAACGGAGCTGTCTTGTCCATTACTACTGTTACATAACTCCCAGCTAAACTGGCAGCGCTCAAATCCTGAGCGATAATTGTTTCGTTATTAGTTTCCCCCTGATACCATGGCAGGACTATTAAATGGATAATGCCGGAAGTAGAACTTTTTAACTCATAATACAATGTGTAACTGTAATCTTCTTCCTGTAAAGCCATAACAGACGAATCGAATTCCTGTCCTGCTGCTTTAAGCGTATAAGTTTTAGCCGGTTCTACAATATGAGTATCCGGGAAGCCATTTAAATCAAATACCATCATTTCTCTTATAGTGAAACGGTTTGGGTAAAGTGTAATATCCTGCGGATTGGTAACAGTAAAATTGATACGGGTTTTATTACCTTTTATCTCGTTAAAACGCCTGTCTATTAAAGGATTATTCCATTGTGTGTTTGTATCCGAAAAAGGAGCTTCGGTATAAACATAATTATCCCCGTCTTTTATTCCTCTTACAGCGTTAATGTTATCGGCTCTGTAAACAATTCTCGCCTCACTGGCATCTGTTATATAACTTATTAGCTGCGCTCCAGCCATTGTATTACCAGTAATGTTTTTTATTCCGGGTTCAACAATAACATTAATACTTAGCATTTTTAGATTCTCAAGTATAATTTCATCATCTTTAGCTGTAAGCTCAACAGTATTTTCATTCTCGTTATACGTCATGTTAAAGTAACTGGTAATATTTCCATCAGGCCCAATTGGCTGGCTTGATATTCTATGTATCGCTTCAACCCTTATATTATCCTGTATTGATTCTTTATCAAGCGGCATATTAAAAATAAGTGATACTTTTTGATTAAAAGGAAACGGATTTAATGACGGAACAAGCGGCGGATTGGAACGGAGGATTCTTGGGCGAGGCTCACAATAAGGCACAATGGTAATGTTTTCGGTTGATTCAATCTTAAATGTAAATCTGCCTCCCGAAGGCGGAATGGCATCCGGAGACACAAGAATAACAGCGTCACTGCCGTCAAGTCTGCCGTTTAAGGCGGCCTGGCTGTTTAAAACACCAGCGACATCAGTACTATTACGCCAATCACCTAACGCTTCAAACGCTGCTGTTTTATAAACCCGCATTGAAACAAGGCTGAGATCCTGCTCGGCGAAAAACTCAATACTAAATTCGTATCCTTTTCGTATATCAATAAGACCCGGAGCGATAGATCCCTGTACCGGATTACTGGTTCCCCATCTTATTGGATATTCAAGTCTTACATTTAACTTTTCGGCGTTATGCCACGCTACTTCATCGTCTATCTTTTTTAAATAATCAGGATCAACATCACAGGAAACAAAGCATAAAACAAGTAAAAAGGAAATGAGGGTTATTACCCCCCCCCCAGTTAGGGCTGAATACAACCATCGGTTTTTATATTTATTAGAATTATTCATACGAATCCTCCCATATCAATTTATATATAAAATACCACATTTTATTAAAATTAGCAATTAAAATTTTAAATTAACCTAGTACACTGTAACAACTAAAATCATACAACGAATCATTTCAATTTATTTCTCACGGAGACGCGGAAACGCAGAGATCGCAGAGCTATATGGTTAGAAGCTTAATCTTAATCCCTAGATATATATGTATTTATCTGAGATTTATTGGGTTTAAAGTAATATCTCAAACATAAACTCTGTGTTCTCTGCGTCTTACGAACCGAAGGTTCGACGTCTCTGCGAGATAAAATTAGATACATTACTTTTCTTTAGTATCAATAATAACTGTAACAGGGCCGTCGTTTGTGTATGTAACTTTCATGTGAGCCTGAAACTCACCGTTTGCGCAGAAAAGCCCCTGCTTTTTTATGGCGTTAATAAAGTATTCGTATAATTGTTTCGCTTTTTCCGGCGGAGCCGCTCCGTTCCAGGAAGGACGTTTTCCTTTTTTTGTGTCGGCGAATAATGTAAACTGGGAAATTACAAGAACACCAATTGTTTCATTTTGTTTATTGTTTGTAACCAGATCATATAAAGAAAGATTCATCTTTCCTTCTGAGTCATTAAAAATCCTTAAACCAGAAATTTTTTCCGCAAGCCAATCAGCGTCTTTTTCACTGTCATCCAGCCCTACACCCAAGTAAACCAAAAGCCCTGAGTCTACCCTTCCCTTCTCTATCTGTTCAACAGATACATCCGCATTTATTACCCTTTGAACAACAGCTTTCAATTAAATATCCTCATTTCTATGCTTTAGCATAAATCTATACTACACAATGATTTAAATCAATTCTTTGCAAAAACACACAATATTTGGCTAGCGGATGATTATTATTTCTAAAGTCAATTTTTCTGTATTCATAAGCATTGCGGCACATTGATAATTGTTCACTGTTTATTTATACTTAACCTATGGTCAAAAGAAAACTGCCAATAAGCGGCGTTCAGACATTTAGCAAGATCCGCAAAGAATATGACGTATATGTGGATAAAACCAGTCATATTTATGAAATGGCATCCAGATATACCGCCGTTTTTCTGTCTCGTCCAAGGCGGTTTGGCAAGTCACTTTTGTGTTCCACGATTGAAGCTCTGTTTAAAGGACAAAAAGATTTGTTTGAAGGGCTTGCTGTTTCAAAGACCAACTGGGAGTGGAAAGAACATCCTGTGATCCATCTTGGGTTAGGCGCTGATAATTTTACAGAAAACAGTGTAGAAAGACTGATTGAAACCATAAACAAACAGTTAGATTACGCTTGCTGCAATTACGGAATATCTATAGATAAAAACGGCAGTATTTCAAACCGGTTTGCCTGTGTTATAACAGAGCTTTCAAAGAAAATAGGTCCGGTTGTAATAATAATCGATGAATACGATAACCCCCTTTTTAACACTTTTGATCAGCCGGAAATAAACAAAAGACTACGGGAAGAATTAAAGGGGTTTTACAGTGTTATAAAGCAATATGACGCTCATCTTCGTTTTACCTTTGTCACCGGCATAACTAAATTTTCGCAAGTAAGCCTGTTTTCCGGCATGAATCAGGTAAATGATATCTCCATGATGGCAGAGTATTGCGACATCTGCGGTATTACGCAGGAAGAACTGGAAAGCAATTTTGCACCTGAAATAGAAATGTACGCACAAAAATACAGCGGACGGGAAAATTATCTTGATAAACTAAGAGAATACTACAACGGTTATTTTTTTACAAAAGAAGCGGTGTCCGTATACAATATATACGGAATATTGAATCACTTTGATAAATCTGCTGAATTTGAAGCTTTCTGGAGCAGAAGCGGCTGGACCTCATTCGCAGTTAAATATCTAGAAATGAAAAATGTAAATGTCTCGGAGATAGAAGAAGCAGAAATGAGAGCTGCAGATTTTAGCGACTACAGAGATGATACAATTACATTGTTTCCATTGTTGTATCAAGCTGGGTATCTTACTATTTCTGGTTATGACGAAACGACAGGTTATTACAAATTAAATTATCCGAATATCGAAGTCCGCCAGTCATTAGCAGAATATTTGTCGAGAATGTACTCGCAAGCGGACGAAATACTAAAAAAGTCGACATCCGTGCGTCTTGTAAAATCCCTTCTTGAAAATAAACCGCAGGAATTTTTTACCATGCTAAAAATGTTTCTTACCAAGGTTGATTATTCTCTTAGCAGCAAAATAACCGAATACTATTTTGAGTTTGCGGTCTCCAATATTATCAATATGTTAGGCTTGCGTTGCGTTAACGAAGTCCACACCGCAAACGGCAGAATGGACAGTGTAATTTTTGCTGGAAAATACATTTATATTTTTGAATTTAAAATAGACAAACCAGTCGAAGATGCAATGTGGCAAATCGAAGATAAGGATTATGCTTCAATTTACAAAGACAGCGGAAAGGAACTAGTAAAAGTCGGCGTTATTTTTAGCCGTGAAATGCGAAATATCGTCGAATGGAAGATAACGCATCCTTAACACCCCTAAATCACTAATCATTAAACACTAGTCACTAGTCATTAGTCATTAGTCACTAAACACTAGTCACTAAAAATTATCCAACCTGCCCGATTGATGTATCGCTATTCCCTGCAGACTTACAGCTGAATTCAATGGATTAACTTTGATTTTTCCAAGTACTTCAAGCGGGTGTTCCGGGTTTATCGTGAATTGTATATGGTTTGTAATATCAAATGTAACAGTTATAATTCCTTCCAGTGTTCTGCGCGTATCATATCCCACAAGAAAATCAAAACGGGTATATTCATTTGTTATATTAATGTTAGACGCCATTCCTTTCCAGATTACATGAACATTATCATAAAGAGCGGGTTCTTTTCTGACATCTGATAATGAAGGAATATTTCTGTCTTTTAAAGTATCAAAACTGGGAACCTGTGTATTATCCATTATAACTTTTGCCCTGTTTATAATTGGTATTGATGCATTGGACTTAATAATTTTATTCAGGTTTATTTTAGCTTCTTCATCTTTAAATTGCCTGAAAAGAGCAAGTGCTTCTTCATATAGTTTAATTGCCTGATCATGTGTAAGAATATATAAAAAGGAGCCGTCTATTTGTACAGGGGCGTTTTTGTCATCATCAGATAAAATAAATTCCGCTGTAGATCGCAGTTCTTTTGGTTTAAAAAAAGTTTTAATGGCATTCAAATTCAATAAAATTACCAAAGTTAGAATTGCTGCCGCGGATAGTGTCAGTGTTCCAAATACTATCGTTTTTGTATCGATAACAGGAGCCGGAATAGGCGGAAATAGTTTGACAAGATTATCTGTTAACCAGTCTGATAAAGCTTCAGATTCCGAGTTTTTGCGTATAACAGCAAGCGCTTTTTTGGCAATTCTGTTTGTTGGCTCTATTTCCTGTACATCAAGATAATAATCTACAGCCTGATTTATATTCATCCGTTTTAAATATAGGATAGCTAAACCCAGCATTGTACAAGGATCTTTCATTTTAATTTTTCTGGCTAGATTAAAATTGGAATGGGCTTCTACAAAACTTCCCGAATAAAGACAGATAACAGCGTAAAGATAATAATATTTAAAAGATCCATAATATCGGTCTTCTTCATCTTTTAGTATCTTTAAAGCGCCTTCATAATTGCCTTTTTTTGCGAGAATAGAAGCTTTATTTAATATAGGATCGGTTCTCATATTCAGGACAGCTACCTGTATCTGTTAATCGCGCTTTCAATTTCCAATAGATCCTGCTCGTTAAGTAATATTTCTCCAGCGATAAACTGGTTTAAAAGATCCTGTAATTTCATAAGTGTAAGTGTATACGCGTTATCGTTGTATTGTTCCGCCTCATAATACGCTTCCTGCTCAATCCTCGCTATATTTACATTAAGAGAAAAAGGCGGATTGGAAGCAGGTGTTTGAGTAATAATAACTGCATTAGGCGGGAAAATATTTTCTGCTGCAATAAATTGCTGATTGTTTGTATTGTACCAGCCTGCATCTTCAGTAGTTAGAAAAATGGTGTATACGAATGATCCTTCTGCGTGAAGCTCTGCGGGTTCATAAATATAACAAACAGCGGAATCATTATTAAATGATCTTCTTTCTGAATAACGGGGTTTCCATTTGCTGTCGTTTAGTCTTTTCCAGTTAGCGAAATAAATGTAATCCGGTTTATACGCATTTGGATTTAACGGATTTGTTATACTGCCCATTAAAGAAGTATTTTGCCCTCTGGAAATCCAGAAATTGCTGCCGGATGAACCTTCTATAAGTGTTTCATTAGAAATAACCTGATTGCTTGTTATAAATGGAACCCTTCCTCTTCCTTCTCCCAATTCAGTATCAATAAGCATCCTGAGACCAACCATTAACGCCTGATCGCTTTTATTCTGAATTGTTACATTAATCATTATTCCATTTGCGACTTGCGAATTTGATGTCTTAACAGGAGAAAAAACCTGACTTACAATTAAGTCCCTGGATTCAAAAACCAGAGCCGGATTTCCGTCAATTCTCTCGAATCTGGAACGGTATCTTCTGTCTCCAAGCCGATTGACTCTTCCGTTTACATTAACAGATAAATAACTGGCTCTGACTTCTTCGGTATTAAATAAAGCTTCATACCGCGATCTGCTCGGATCTGAAAGGAAATATAAGGAAAAACTTCCTGTTCTCTCATTTAAAACCAGCCGTACACTTCCGTTTTTGTCATCTATATTTTTTATTTCATTAATTTTTTGCCAGTCTCTATTTTGATAATTATCTGATGTAAGACAACTTCCCAGAAAAAATATCAATAGAAAAGTAAATATAAAAAATCTTCCTGGAAACATTAAAAGCCTCCTTCATATTCTTTCAGGATTTCCTGTACGTTAAACCCCAGCTGCCTTGCTCTTTCTATCAGGTTTTCATTTTGATTTTGCTGTACAAATAATGGAGCTGGTATATTTTCTTCCGGTACGCGGAAATATTCAATGCGGCTTATACTGTCAGATTCATTCGTTTCATTATTATTGTTTACTTCCGGTGAGTTAATTGAATTTATAAGTTCTGCGATGCGTCTTTGATATACATTCAATGTATGCTCATATGTCCTGAGCGTTCTTTGGTAATCTTCACTTGTCCTTAATGATTCTTCATGGCTCCATTGCAGTAAAGCCAGAAGTTCAGCTTCTATTTTCTTTTGTTTGATTAAATCAATCCGGTAAGCAGCCGCTTCATACCTTGGACTATCAGGATATCTGCCGATTACCCATGCATAGAACCTTTCAGCATCATCAAAATGACTCATAGAATAAAGACATTCACCCATCCAGAAAAAAGCCGCTGCTCTGCGGTCTATTGATTCACGATCTGAATCGCTGGTAGAATTAATGTATCTGTTGAATAAAACAAGAGCGTCCTCAAAAAAACCCTGATTATAATATACCCTGGCTCTGTGAAAAACCATATCCCTGTTATGTGTAGAGCTGGGCGCTCTTCTTTGCAGTTCATCCATATCGTTTAAAGCGGAGCCGTAATCGGAATAAGCGAGCTGACTCAGAATAACCCAATAAATAGCCCTGGACCAATCATTGCTATTATCAGCATTTTCCTGAGCGATACGGAATTCCATCGCAGCTTCATGAAACCTGGAAATATTATATAACAGACTTCCATTCCGCATTCCGCGTGAATATAGAAATTGAGCGTTTTCCTGAGCTGTTACATTCCCGGTTAAAAACAGAAATAAAATTGAGAAAACAAGTAAATTTAAACGCCTGCATCGCCACATACCCTTATTATAGCAAATTCTGACAGAAAAAGCCAATATAATTGCAAAAAAGAATAATCTGTTAATAAGAAATAACCACAGAGTTTCACAGAGTGTCTTGAGTAATTAGATATTCTCCTTAACCTTCAAATACCACGAACTGCGATAATCTTAAAGGTTAAGGAATATTTCAAATTAAAGTGATCACTCTGTGTAACTCTGTGGTTAATACTTATTAATTAACTTTGTAATCGGGAAATAAGTCCGGATTTATCGGTATTTTTAAAGAAAGCGGACCCCATTACCAGGGTATCAGCGCCTGCTTTTTTGGCTTCTTCGGCGGTTTTCTCGTTTATCCCGCCGTCAACGGAAATTCTAAAGTCATAACCAGCATCCACTCTGATTTTAGCGAGTTTTTTTACCTTTTCGAGACATTCCGGGATTAGTTTTTGCCCGCCGAACCCGGGGTTTACAGTCATTATCAGAGTTAAATCAACATAAGGGAGTACTTCTTCCAGTATTGAACACGGAGTTGAAGGGGTTATAGCGATACCTGCCTTAAGCCCTAAATCTTTAATTTCTGTCAAATACTTCTGGGAATGTACCTCAGCTTCATAATGAAAGGTGATAGAGTCAGCGCCGGCATCGGCAAATTCCTTAATAAAACGCCCTGGACGCGCGATCATTAAATGGACATCCAGAATAGACTTGGTTTTTTCCCGTAAATCACGGATAAGCTGTGACCCAAAAGTTATATTCGGCACAAAAAAGCCATCCATTACATCCAGGTGAATCCAGGAAGCTCCTGAAGAGTCTATTTGGGAAACAGCGTCTATAAAATTAGAAAAATCGGCGGCTAAAATGGAGGGTGAAACAATAGTTTTATTCATTTTTGACATTATACCTTTGGTCTAAAGTATTGTCAAACCTTTAAAAAATGGTATACTGTTACAAGATAATGGAAAATGGGCAGGTTACGCTTTCAGCAAGTGCGGGTCTTTTGAAAAAGGCCTATGATAAATTAAAGGCCTCTGATACGGTTACGGCCTTGGCTCTTTTGGAACAAGCCCTGAATTATGATTTTGATAACGATGAAATCAAGCACGCTCTTAAATGTATTCATTGGTGGCTTGAGCATACCAGGAGGATTGATGAAATAAAGAATCCTTATGAAAAAGGCTCCTTTATTATTTCCCTTATTAAACAGTATCATGTTTTTTTAGGGCAATTTACAATTGTATATGATCAGTGTCAATACGCTGTTCGTTATTTTGTTTATTCAAGGGCGCTTCTTTTTCTTGAGGGTTTATTGGGAAGCCCGGCGAATCATAGTGATCCTGGATTACTTTTACTTGTCGGGCGCTGTTATAAAGGGCTTGGTAATTATGATGAAGCTCTTAATTAGCTTGAACAAACTGTTCGTATAAAAAAGGAGGATGCTGAAATACTTGCGGAGGTAGCGGATGTTAACGCTCTTTTAGCTCAGACTAAAGCAGCTAAAGCGCTTTTCAGGGAAGCCTTTTTTTTGGATCCTGTCAAGGTGGATTTAAGATTTTTGGAATCTGCGCTTATCCTTAAATTACGGGATAAGGTTTTAGCTCTTGGTTATAAAGATGATGAATTGCTGGAATGGATTCCTGTTTACGGTTATTTATGGGGGGTATTTTCAGTCAAACGGGAATTAAAACAAATAGAAGCCGGCAGACTTAAACAGTCGATTTTTTCGTTACAGGCAGAATATGAGTCTAATCCCGCCCGCCGGGATTTTATAAAACCAAGGCTTTTGAATCAATATTTTTGGCTTATTGATTATTATGAAATAAAACGCGAGGATACTTCGCTTATCGAAGAAACCTTGTTAAAAATAAAAGTTACCGATCCGGATATTTATAAAATGTATACCGGTTAGATTGATGAGGAGTGAATATTTATGAGTAATGCTGAAACAACAGTGACACAATCAGAAAACGCCCAGGCTCTGTTGAACAATTTACAGGAAACGTTGAATGAAGAAAAATGGACAAGGGCAAGTCTCGGTAATTATTCAACTTCCCAGTTCATGGAGCTTGACAAAATCCTGAAAACCGCCCGCGATGAAAAAATTATTGATGATCTTAAAAAGAACTGTGACGAGCATTTATCCAATACAAGAAACAGTATTATTGCTCTGTACCTTTCAGGCATGATAGCTCTTTCCCGTCAAATTATTGATGATTCGGCAATGATCAATCTTGTTTCTATATTTTTAGATAATAATAGATGGAATATTGTAAAATACCTTTGCGAAAGAATACTGGATTACGGAGAATCAAAATACGCCCTGCGTACTCTTGCCGATTGTTTTAAAAATGAGAACGAAGAAGAAAAATTATTTAATGTATGGGAACGGCTTGTTAAAGTAGATTTTGAAGAAGCTGATATAGCTAAATCCCTGGCTGAGCATTATGAAAAACAAAAAAACAGGGAAGACAGCATAGATTATTATAAAAAAGCCCTTCACCGGTATATAAACAAGGGAAATTTTACAAATATTAAGGAAATATGGGAAAAACTTATAAGTATATATCCGGAAGATATTGAGTTCTTTATTCATATTCAGAAGAAAATCGCCAAAAACGTGAGCGAAGACAAAGCAGTAATTTTATTAAATGAACTTTACGCTGTATATAAAAATAAAGATATTGATACCTCAATTAATATATTAAAAATAATTCTGGAATATGATGAAAGAGATACTCATGCCCGCCGTGAAATAATTGAATGTTACAGAAAAAAATACAGTTCCCACAGTCAACTGGAAGAATATATCCGTATTTCGAATCTTTTACAGAATTACCGCGCTGTTCATCAGGCAATTGCCGATTTTGAAAAGCATATCGCCTTTGACAAAGGTAACTTTGTATATCACAGAACATGGGGTGTCGGTCGTATTGCCAGCATTGTTGGCGATGAAATCTGCATAGATTTCTCAAAAAAGCGAGGACATTCAATGTCTTTAAAAATGGCGGTTGATGCGCTTCAGACTCTTACAAAAAATCATATATGGGTTTTAAAAGCTACCAAAAAGAAAGAAGAGTTAAGAGAAAAAATAAAAGATAAAGACGAAAATATTATTTGGGCTTTAAAAACCATTATTAGAAGTTTTGGAAACGCCTGCGATATGAAAAGAATAAAAGCTGAACTTTCTCCGGCGCTTCTTACAGCGGGAGAATGGACTACATGGAATTCCAAAGCGAGAGATATATTAAAATCTAATCCGGATTTTGGAATAAGCCCGGATAACAGCGATATCTTCATTGTACGTGACAGACCTGTAAGCGTTACGGAAAAATTATATAATGAATTTACAGCCAAGCGTAACTTTTACGACCGGATATCTGCAATCAGGGATTATGCGAATAATAAAAAAGCTTCTCCGGATTCTGATTATTTTACAGAAATGTTTTCTTACTTTACAGCGTTTTCCCGTGTATCCAAAACAGAAGCGAATGATTCCAGGAGAACATCGTCTGATACAATAAATCAGAATACAGAATACGCTGTCGCATCGTATCTTTTAATAAATGAGCTTTCTCAAAACAAAAATTATTCGCATTTAAAAACGGCTATTACAGATAGCTTTGCAGACTTGTTTTCCAAAATCAGCGATATTCCTTCGCTTTTTAAAAACATTAAAGACGCTAAATTAAAAATTGACTTTTTAGGCAATGTAAAAAATTATATCAGCGATTGGCCTGATATTTATGTAAAACTTTTTCCGTACGCGCAATTGGTTTCTATACCTGAACAGCTTGAAGAAGCTGGTTTTTATGATAAACTTTCGGCATTATGCATTGAGTGTTTTGAACGTCAAAGAGAATACCGTGAAGCGATTGTATGGCTTTATAAAAACTCAAGGGAAAAAAGCTGGTTTAAATCCGCCAATATCGGTAAAGAGAAACAGCTTATTACATTAATTAATATCCTTGATATCACATATCGTGATATCGAAAATCATAAAGATACAGTTGAAAACCGTAAAATAAATAAACAGGTACATAATATCCTTTTTAAAGACGGTGAATTGGCATCTTTTATCAAAGAATCTGACGAAGAAGCGATTATAAGGGTATTTACATTTATTAATGGCGTAAAAGACCTTGATCCGCAGGATAAACTTAATCTTCGTTCAATGATTCTTGATAAATATCCGGGTTTTAAATTCTTTGGAGACGCGGAGAAAAAAGTATCCAGAGGTCTTATGGTTACTTTGGCAATGTTTGAGGAAAAAAAGAAACAGCTTTCTCATATCATGGATGTTGAAGTTCCTGCAAATTCCAAAGAAATTGAATACGCTTTATCTCTTGGCGACTTGAGAGAAAACGCTGAGTATAAAGCTGCTAAAGAGAAACAAGAACAGCTCAATTCTCAGGTTGCGAAATTAAAAGAAGAGATAGAAAGAGCGCAGCTATTCGATCCAAATTCCGTAAGTACTTCCAAAGTTTCATTTGGCACAAAAGTTGTCCTGTTTAATGAAACTGAAAACAGAAAAGAAGAATTTACCATTTTGGGTCCCTGGGAATCTGATCCAAATAATAATATTATTTCCTATCTTTCTCCGTTTGGAAATGCTATACTGAACAGGATATCCGGAGAAAAGTTTGAATTCGCGATTAATCAGGAGAGGTTTTCTTATATTATAGAAAATATAACACCGGCTGTTTTTTAAATGTATTATAAAGGGGTAAATATGAAAAAGACTATTATAACGGTAATACTTATTGTAAGCGCGTTTTTTATCGTTTATGGACAAAGCTCGTCTTCCATGGATGTTGTATTACTTTTAGATACTTCTTCCGGGATGAGTTCGTCCTACGAGAATGTGAATAACTACTTAACCGGCGCTTTTCTTTCTGAATTCCTGCGAGTCGGTGATACATTTCATTTAATTGCATTTTCCGGTAATCCAAGGCTTGATCTCGCAAGACGTATTAACGGCATTGGTGATGTAGAAACAATAATAGGACGCATATTTCTTCAGTACCCTATCGAAAGCGGCAGTAATATTGGAGCGGCGTTATCCTTCGCTGAACGTTATATCACTACTCTGCCCGACCGTCCTAAAAAAATAATACTTGTCAGTATTGGCGCCTCTGATACTGATAACCTTGTAGATGCTTCAAAACAGCGTTTAGACTCAAGAAACGCGACATTAGATTTTATTAAAGTAACTCCCGGTCAACCTCTTGTTAATCTTCCAAGAGCTGATCGGGTTACAACAAGTCAACCTGTTCAACCCGTACAACCCATACAACCTGTACAACCAGTGCAACGCGATGAACCTGCAGTTCAGCATGAACCAATTATACAACCACCGCAAATTACTCAGCCAACACCTATAATAATTCCTGAATTTTTAGAACAAGATGATCCTTTTATAACTTCTGAATCTGATGATTCTGTAATTACTTCTGAAACAACAGATCCTGAATCTGAAACGTCTGACATAAGTTCGGTTGACAGCCAGACTTCTGATATATCTTCAACAACAACTGATTCTACAACACAAACAACTTCAATTAGACAACATGAAGAAAGCGAAGAATCATGGCGTCCTTCGTTATGGGTAATTATTATTTTTATAATACTTCTTTTACTGCTTATAGCTCTTATTATTTTCCTGGCTTCCCGCAGATCTTCCGGTTCAAGAAGACCTACCCGCTCAGTTATGGACACATCTTCCAGCGGTACAAAAGATACAAGATTTGTAGATCATAGCAAAGACCTTGCCAGTTTCGCTTCCGCGTCCGGCAGCAGCAGGCGTACTACTCCGTATGATGATCGTCCGGGAAGTAATATAAGCTCGGCGCCGGTAATTAATCCGTCTGGTCCGCTTATTCTTAATCTTTTTGTAGAAGATCAAAGCACAGCCATAGGTAAACGTAATATACATTCATTAAAATCCGGTTATGGACTGTCGGTCGGCGGCAGCGGTTCAGATGATTTCCATATCTTCCTTGTTCCAATGCCGTCCCATCTTGGAGAAATACGCAGGAATGGAAGCACATTAACTTTTATTCCTAAAAAAGCCAAGTATTTCCCCGATATAGGTTCCAGTGAAGTAAGAGATTGTATTAACAAAACAATTCGGATTATCTCTGATAAAAATTATGAGATGCGTTTCAGATTTGAGATGTACGAAGATCCTCTTATAACATTAAACAGGATGCTTATGTCCGTCAGAGTGCCGGGCTGATAAGTTTAGCCCAGCCCCTTTTGCCTGTAAGTTTACCGTCGCGCATTACAAATGTTCCCCTGATAATTGTCGCGACGGGAAGTCCCTGAACAGAAATTCCATCGTAAGGACTGGTTTTACATTTTGAGTGAAGATCGTTAACTGATATTGTCTTTTTCATATTCATATCAACAATGGTAAAATCAGCGTCTGCTCCAGGGAGAAGATTTCCCTTTTGCGGATAAATACCCCATATTTTTTAGGCATTTCACTCGCGAGACGGACATAATCGTTAATACTTAAACTTCCCTTGTTTACTTCGTTTAACATAAGAGGAACCGATGTTTCTACACCGCTAAGACCTGCCGGTGATTCCCAGGTTATTTTTGATTTTTCTGAAACTTTATGCGGAGCGTGATCGCTGGCTATCATATCTATTTTTTTATTTGTAATCGCTTCCCACAAAGCGTTCTGATGGTTCTCGTCACGGATAGGCGGATAAACTTTATGTGTATGTTGTTCGCAGTTTAATAACAGATAATGAGGACATGTTTCTGTTGTTACATTAATATCTTTTTTATCTTTGGCTTCTGATATAAATAAAACACTATCTTCTGATGTAACATGATGAATATGAATTTTTATTTTTGTTTCCAACGCGTAACTTAGTATAAATTGAATAGCTTTTAATTCCGATAAAACAGGTCTTGCATAATCAAGCCAAAAACCGTCAGGTTCATCTGTTTCTATTTTAGCGACAGAAGTAAAGCTCGAGTTTAAATCATTCGATTCAGCGTGAAAACCAATACGCAATCCCAGGCTTTCGCACTTATCCATCTGTTTAATTAAAATTTCCGGTGAAGGAGCCGCGAGATCTCCTGTTGAAGTTCCAAAAAAAACTTTAAAACCAAGAACCCCTGCGTTTCTGAATTCTTCCATTTCGTTTAAATTGTCATTTGTTAAAAGAGCAAAAAAAGCGAAATCCACATAGGATTTTTCCTTCGCTATATTTACTTTTTCATTAAAACATTCAACCGAAGAAGTAACCGGAATTACATTTGGCATATCCGCTACCATGGTAATGCCGCCAATAACCGCCGCGATACTACCCGACTCAAAATCTTCTTTTTCCGTAAGGCCAGGATCGCGAAAATGTACATGAGCGTCAATTATACCTGGAAGAATATGTTTACCTTCTGCGTCATAAATCTCGTCCGCTGTATCAGAAGCTTCCAGGTTTCCTGTTTTTACAATCTTGCCGTCTTTTACAGCAACATCTCCCTTAATGGTTTCCAAAGGAGTAACCAAAGTCCCGTTCTTCAAAATTAAATCATAATGCATAAGTAATTATATCATACATTTATTATTTATTTAACCACAGAGTTTCACAGAGTGTCTCTGGTAGTACGTTAACTCTTTTTAACCTTCTTGTTTTCCGAAGTTCAAAAGATACGAAGGTTAAAGAAAATTATCTGATTATGCTTTACACTCTGTGAAACTCTGTGGTTAAATTCCTTATTATTAGTCGTAAAACAAGCATATTCCGTAGACAGTTTCTGTGCCGTTTTCTTTAAGGACCTGTGAACAAACTTCCATTGTGGAGCCGGTGGTTATTACATCATCAATAATAAGGGCTATTTTGGGAGCGGTACCATTCAGGTAAATACGTCCTTTAAGATTTTCCATACGTTCTGTTCTGGTAAGCTGCTTTTGTATTTTGGATCTTTTACGCTTTAAACATTTATTGATACTATAAAACTTTGATAATCCTTTTAGTTTTTTTATCAGATGGTTTACCTGATCCCATCCTGTTTCTTTTATTTTACCTGGTCTTGGAGGGACAGGAACAATAACAGCTTCTTTAAGAACCGGGTTTTCAGCGATTATTTCCATTACTTTTTTCGCCAGTATATTAGCCAGGGACAGGTTCTTTTTAAATTTGTAAGCGGCTAATAATTTCCGGTATTTACCGGTATAAGGATAAAGTGTCCAAAGACGATTATAAGAGCTCTTATTTCCGTTTTCCTCTCTTTTCCTGCATGGAAGACAGGTATTAATTTCAGAAACAAGAGGTTTCCCGCAAACATTACATTTTGGCTCTTCAGACAGTTTAAGGATACCCTCGCATTGTCCGCATATTCCGTTTTTAATTTCATAAGCTTTTATGAAATTACCGCCGCACAAAGCACAATATGAGGGAAACAAAAAATCCCTCACATAAAACAAGATTTTGGTTAAAATATTCATACCCTATATATGGCGCGCAGATGCGTGGCGCTTGACTGAAATTGAAAAAAAAAGAAAAATTTTCATACCTATATATGGTGCCCATGTAAGCACGCGCATGCGTGCGGATGATTAAATCAGGGAGGCATGGCGCAAAATAAAGGTCAATGAGATAAAAAACGCGTGAGGGATTCATCCCGAACAGCGCGCCCGGGGCGCAGATGCGTGGCGCTTGACCGAAAACGAAAAAAAAAGATAATTTATCAAATTCTTTCTCGCAGAGACGCAAGCTGCTATCGCAGCCAATTTTAAAAGCAGAGAGCGCTGAGCTGTAATTCGGATTTTTATCTTAATCCCTGGAAATCCCTGTAGCTATCTTAGATTTCTTAGGTTTAAGATTATATTTCAAACAATAACTCTGCGCTTCTCTGCGGCTTACGAACCAGAGGTTCGACGTCTCTGCGAGAGTTAATCTTGTATCTTTTATTAATCAAATAATGAGGGGGTGAGGTCTTCGATGTTTTTCTTTTTATCGGGTTGTTTGAGTTTTCCAGAGGAAGGTTGTTTCTTTTTAGTATTCTCCTGCTTTTCTTCTTCGTTAACTATATTATTATTCTGGTTAACGAAAGTGTTTCCGGTAAAAGTGTCGCGTAAATCCTTGTCGCGCTCTTTTAATAGAGTCATTATCTGCGCAGCTCTGTTCAGTACATTCTGGGAAAGACCGGCAAGCATTGCGGCGTGAATACCGTAAGACTCAGCGGCAGGTCCTTCTTTTATTTTTCTAAGAAAGATTATTTTTTCTCCCTTTTCCAAAACTTCCATTGAACGGTTCGCTAAACGGGGATGCGATAAAAGAGATAATTCATGAAAATGTGTGGCAAACAGGGTTCTGCATTTAATACGGTTTAATAATTCTTCACTTACTGCCCAGGCTATTGAAAGACCGTCATTTGTTCCTGTTCCCCGGCCTACTTCGTCCATTATTACAAGGCTTTTTTCTGTAGCGGTGTTTAATATAAAAGCTGTTTCATTCATTTCTACAAGGAATGTAGATTCTCCCCGGGCTAGATTGTCGGATGCTCCTACTCTGCAATAAATACGATCACAAATACCAACTTTTGCTTCTGCCGCCGGAACAAAACTCCCAGCCTGAGCCATTATAGTTATAAGAGCGGCAGAACGCAGGTAGGTGGACTTTCCTGCCATATTCGGCCCTGTTATCATGGCGAAAGATATTTCTTCTTCTGCGGTATTAAGTAAAATATCATTTGGCATATATTCACCGCTTCCAAGACGCATTTCAACTACAGGATGCCGTCCTCCGAAAATTTCCAGTTTACCGCTGTTATTTAATTCCGGGCGTGTCCAGCCTCTTATTACAGCCGCTCTTGCTGACGACTGAGCGGCATCCAGTTCCGCTATATGTTTAGCTGCCGCCATAAGGGAAAAAACGCTTTTTTTTGTTTCTTCACGGATATCCAGGAAAAGTTTTTTTTCAAGTTCTATAACTTTGTCTGACGCGCCGTTTATTTCTGATTCAAGTTCCGCCAGACGTTCAGTTGAATAACGTTCACCTCCGACAATTCCCTGCCGTCTAATAAAGTGTTTTGGTACTTTTTCCAGATTTGTTTTTGTTACTTCAAAGTAGTATCCTATTAATCTGTTATACCTTATTTTAAGGCTTGTAATTCCGGTTTCTGCTTTTTCTTCTTCAAGGTATTGTTCTAAAATCTGCCTGCTGTTATCCCTCATTGAACGCAGTGAATCCAATTCAACATTGAATCCTTCTTTTATTAAATTGCCTTCGCTTAAAAGTATCGAAGGTTCTTCTTTTATACTTTTTTCCAGTAAAAGCCGTATTGAATTTAATATATCAAAATCAATTTTATCAATAACTTCGTATTCAAAAACAGTACCATTGGTATTTTTTTTAATATCCAAAGAATTAATTTCGTGGAAAATAATTATGGCGTTTTTTATCGCGAGCATATCCCGTCCATGGGCTTTATCCATTGCCAGTCTTGAACAAAGCCTTTCAAGGTCCGGGGTTTTTCCCAAAATATCACGAACAGCGCTCAATAAACCCTGATTTAAATAAAGATTTTCCACTAAATCAAGACGCTTTTTTATCTTCTCCAAGTCACGCAGCGGATGAAGGATGCGTCTTTTTAACAGCCTGCGTCCCATTGAGCAGCGTGTTTCATCCATTACTTCCAATAACGAAAATCTAACATCCTGATCTCTCTGATTACAAAGTAATTCAAGATTACGCTGACTGGATTCATCCAGCCCAAGATATTCACTGTCGCGGTATACTTTAATTGTTCTGATATGAGGAAGCAGACTTTTGGAGGTTGTATCAAGATAATCAAGTAACGCTCCGGCGGAAACAATTTCACCGCTTCCTTCATCAAGGCCGAAACTTTTAAGATTAGCCAGACCGAATTGTTTTTCCAGCCTTAATTTTGCCTGAGAGGGATCAAAAAGCCAGTCAGCCCATTTATTTATAACGATAGAACTTCTGTCATTAACAGCGGCTGCCACATCTTTATCTTCTTCCAAAAGAGATTGTTGGATAAGCAATTCTTTAATTTGAAGACGTTCCAGTTCCTGGCGAAGTATTTCACCCTGTTTTGGAAACGAGGTAGTAAAAAAATCTCCGGTAGAAAGATCGATATAAGAAAATGAAAGCGCTTTATTATAATACGCGAGGCATGAAAGATAATTAGAACTTCCTTTGTCAAGGAAATCTTCATCAACTATTGTTCCGGGAGTAATTACCTCAACTACATCACGTTCAATAACCTTGTTGCCTTTACCAGGAGGAGTCAACTGTTCACAAACAGCTATTTTTTTTCCCAGTTTTAAAAGACGCGCGATATATGTTCTTGCCGCATGATAGGGAATTCCGCACATAGGAAGTCCGTTTCTGCTTGTAAGTGTAAGGTTTAAAAGAGAAGATACTTCAACGGCGTCCTGCGCGAACATCTCATAGAAATCCCCCAGTCTGAAGAAGAGGATATTTCCTTCCTGCTGCTTCTTGATGCGTCTATATTGTTCGAGCATTGGACTGGTTTTAGACGCGTCCATGTTCTATTAGTTTCTGGCTCTGGACTGCAATCTCCGAATCAGGATGTCTGTTATATCAACTGAAGGACTATACCAAATAATGCCTGCTGTGTTTTTAATATCAATAACCATGGAATAACCTTCGCTTTCTCCGATAAAACGTATTTCGTTTTGTACCTGGTTTAGAAATGAGTCTGACTGCATCAACTGGTTTCTTTGAGCGTTAAGTTCCGCTGTTCTGGTCTGAAAAAAGTCTCTTAAAAATTCATTTTTTGCCAGTATTTCCCTGTCCAGTCTGAGAACTTCCGTTTGATTATTCTGTGCAACTGCCTGTTCACGCCTTGTTCTGAGCTCTTGTATTTCTCTTTGAAAACCGTCAATTTCGGCCTGAACTCTGGCGCTTTGCTGTTCAAATTCTCTTACAGCCTGTGAATCCCGAAGGAATACCTGGTAGACACGCGGTAAATCTACTACCGCTATTCTTGTTATCTGTTGACCATAAATCAACCCAAAACAAGAAACACATAAAATAAGTAAAACAACCACACGTTTCAACATAAAAACTCCTTAATATATTAATATGATAAAACAAATGACATGACAAGATCCATACCTAAAAATGGATTTGTCTGGCTTCCAAAGATCGCTCCTGGTTTCCAGACAACCGCGCCTTCCTTTATTTCAAAACATTTAACCAGATTTAACCTTATAGGGAATTGAGGTATGGTAAATCTAAAACCGGCTCCATAACTAAATTTAAAATTATCGATTGTGAAATTTGGATTTCCCGTGCTGTTTGTACCAAAATAATAACCCTGTTCGGTTTCTACAGCAGCAGCGTCGAAGAATAAATCAAAAGCCAAAAGACCGTGTACGAGCGGTATACGCAGTTCCAGCCAACTGTCCATAAGCATAAGGCCTTTATCCCTAAAAGCAGTACTCCACCCTCTTCCTACAAACATACCATCTACAGAAAGCTTGTTTCCGTCTTCGATTACTGGTGTAAGTGAACTAACATTACGTCCAGGCTGTTTGGTTAATAAGGATAACCCTACATGGAAACCAAGGACGCCTTTAAAATTCCAGCTTTCGCTTACAGGAATATTGAATAAAGTATGAAAATACTGAGCTTTAGTATCGCTGCGGATATAATGCTCTCTTTCCTGATCAAAAATACCGTATATTCCAACCCTCTCATAAAGGTAAAAACCTCTTGACGGATCATAAAAAATATCACGTTGATCAAGCGAAAACGCCATCCAGAAAGAATTCTTGGGCATCCATGTATTATTACCGGCTCTAAGGGCGGGATCAAAAGGTCTGTAAATCTCGCTGTCATATGAATTATTGATTAAACCAAAACGTAATCCGCCGCTCATGCTGAAAATACCTAAAGGCGTTAACCAGCGGTATCCTGTGGATAAACCAAGTGATATGTACCATTGGTTATAATCCATTAAAAAATCCCTTGTAGGGACGTAATTCCTGTTTACATAATCCTCATAAGAATAAAAACCATCAGGAAAAGCGAACTGCTCATCACCGTTAAAAATTGGATTATTCGGTCCGCCGTTATTCATGGTAGTTAATCTTTTGGAATGATTGGCGGAAAAATCCATTCCTAAAGAAAGGGGAAGCCCAAACGCCCATCTGTGCAGGTAGTTTAAGGATATTACACTGTTTTCTACGACAGATGAATTTAATTCTATACCGAGTTCATTTCCGCTTCCCCCGATATTACGATCATTCCATTTAACAAGTCCCGATATAGGAAAGACATCCGGGTCGGCGCTTCCGGAAAAAGTAAACCCAAATTGTATATCTGTAGTGGGCTGTTCTTCCAAAGTAAAAACCAGGTCCATAAGACTTTCAGTGCTGCCGGGTAAAGTTTCCGGAATTATAATGGAAAAATACTGCAGGTTATAAAGATTACGAAGAGCTTCCATTACTTTGGTTTTGGAGAAAACATCCCCTGGTTCCATTGGGATTTCCCTCAGGATTACTTCTGTAGATGTTTTGATATTTCCAATAATAATAATATTTTCTATGTATGCTCTGCTTCTTTCTACAATGGTAACTGTATAGGAAAGCGTATTTGTCTGATTATTTTTGTCCGGAGTCCTCATTATTGAATTAAAGATATAACCATTTTCAAAATAAAGATCCGCTACTCTTTGTAAATCCATTTCAAGCCTGGACATATTAACAACATCGCCTACACGGGATGATACAAGCCTGGAAAGCTGCTCGGAAGAAAAAATAACATTGCCTTCAAAGGTTACTCCGCCAAACTTGAATTCCGTTCCTTCATGTATCATAAAAGTAAGAACCATATTGGTTCCGCTGGCATCGGTATCAAGAGTACGCGTAACATCCCTTACAAAAGCGTCAATAAACCCGCGGTCATGGTAATATTTTGTTATCGCTTCCCTGTCAACTAATAGTTTGGATTCCTGAAAAGCTCCGTCATTTAAAAGCGACTTCGCTTTTAATGAAAGCTGGCTTCTTAATGTATTGCTTGAAAATCTTGAATTATCCTGAAATTCTATTCTGGATATAGAAATTTTCTCGTTTTCTATAATGTTAAAGATAATTAAAATGGTTGAGTCAGCGGATATTGATTCAGAAACAGTTACAACTACATTGGGATAACCTTTTTCTATGTATTTATTTCTTATAGCTTCGATATCCAGCCGAATTTTAGCCTGATTAAAAATGTCATTTACTCTGGAGGTTACAGCATCCTGTAGTTCAGAACGGCGTATACCCGAATTACCGGTAAAATTAATCCTGCCAATAACAGGCCTTTCTGTTACATTTAACCGAATAATTACTTCTGTTCCCGCAGGATTGGCTCGTTGTGTAGAGGGTTCTATACGATCAAAATACTCAAGAGCGTATAATCTGCCGAGTATTTCCCAAAAAACAATGTCATTTAAAATACGCCCTTTAAAGGGTGTCATTATCGCGTCAAGTTCAGCCGGAGCGATATTCCTTAAACCAGAAAAAACAATATCTCTTATTGGTTTTCCTATATACCAATCATCATCATCCTGATACTCCTGAGAAAAGCCTAACATAGCTGTCATAAGCAGCAAAAAAACAAAAAATCTAAATCTCATTAATACTCCTAAAACGACTTACTCCAGCTTAGAGTAATTGAATTATCGATCACAAACCAGTTTTCAGGGTTAAATGGGAAAAAATCCCACCTGATGTTAAAAAACGGACTTTGCAATTCGATACCAAAGTCTGGCTCAATCCTTAACCTTAAATTACCCAAAGCGCTGCTGCTTTCATCATATCTCATTGTAAGCATACCATGTAAAAACATATGTTGTCCTATGTACTTACCCATAAAAACAGTTGTATTATCAATATAGTTACCGACAGAACTAAACCTGTCAACAGGTCCCTGTCCTCCAAATGCCGAAGCTCCGGTAGCAAATACGTTATGAAGCAGCCTTGTCCTTACGCTGAATATATCCAACCCTATAAAATCCCTTACTTGACGTTCCAACTGCCTGAAAAACACAAATTGTGATAATATATCCGAAGTAGCGATAAATTGCGTTACAAGATCAGTTGTGGTTGTTAACATCCGCTGAACCATTTCAGAGTTATCTTCTCCCTGAGTAGTAGTGAAATTCTGTCCTAAAATTGAATAAATTTCAAGCTGTGTCAGGCTGGGACTAGCTTCAAAACGCGGTTCAAAGCCAAATAATGGCTGATTTTCAACAATTAAGTGAATTGTAACCGGGCCAGTGTCCGTTCGATCCCGTGTTTCGGCTCTGGCGCTGAAATAAGGATCAAATGAACTTTCGTTTTCTTTAAAAACAATATGTCCCTGGCGGATAAAAAAGTTTCTGTCAAAGTAATATAGCTCTCCAGAACGCACCCTTATATCACTATTTATTGAATATTGTCCTGTTTGAGTATCCAAAGTTACATAAAATACCGTTCCCATTTCCGGATTTGCCCTGATTATAGGGCTGTTGGTTGGCCAAATAAACTCAACCATTGAGCCGGCTGTGATAGACAGATCAACAATTGAACGAAAATCTATATCTACAGGTTCTTCTTCCGATATTGACATCATTTCGTCCATATTTAACCCAAGATCAGCGTCATTTGTAAAAAGATTACCCTTTATTTCCATAAAACTATTAATTCCATCAAATAAAAGGTTTAAACTACCAGAAGCATTTCCATTAGCAAGAAATCCATTAATATTGACATCAAATGGAATCGGACTGTCCCTTGGAATTGATATATCAAGACCAACAGTTGATGGAGACCAATTCTGAAAAAGAAACCAGCCGTTTACGGTTCCGCCGCCTGTTCCGCATAATGTATCTGCAGGGCCAAATGTCATTTCGTACCCTTCCGCTAATACATTAAACGGAACAGCTCTGATATCTTCGCTGATATAACCGGGAACACTCATACGCAGGCTTGATCCTATCGCTGTACCATAAAATTCCGGATTCCAGAATGGACCTCGCATATCAATTTGACCAGTTATATAACCTCCTTTAATACTAAAATCCTCTCCTACAGATACCAACGACCAGATTGATTCCAAATCAATAAAGAAATTATTACAATAAGCGTCGATTATCCCGTCATTATATGTGCCAATAATAGTTCCCCGTATTGGCATAGGAGCGGATAAACCGGCAAAGAAATTTCCTTCAGGATCCATTTCCAGTCTTATCATGTTCCTGATGCCGCCATTAACTGAAATTGCTCCTTCATTTCCGGAAAGCGCGAAAATCATTTCATCCTGATTAAAAGCTCCATATTGAACATCTTTCATTATTACTTTTCCATCAAAATTATAAGCGGCTCTCTGTATATCCCTCCATGAATTTACCCTGTCAAAACTAAAATCAAGGTTAATATTCGTATTAAAATTCCTATTCATGGTGTATCCGCTGACATCCGCTCTCGCTTTTAATATACCTTCTTCCCTGTTTACCAGGAATTCAGGAATAACAGCTCTTAATCCGTCAATGTTCAGCCATAAATTCTCTACCAATACATTTTCATTTGTCATGTTGATAATAAAAGCTCCGTGTATATCACTGTTCTGAATTCTTGTATAAAATGACGAAAGATTAATTTTTGCATTAAATGAATCTATTGAACTCCAGGAAGCTGATATATCCGCGCTTACTAACATGGGAATACTGTTTTTTATAAAGCGATCAAAATTCATTTCTGATATCGAAGCATTAACAGTTATATTTTCGTTCCTATAAACACCCTCCAAATGATAAAATTCACCGCGTTCCCGTCCATCAGTAATATTTGCGGCAAATGCAATGTAGGAAAAATCTGTATCCCACGAAAAATCTGCGCTTCCCGTGAGAAATCCCCTCGTATCGTTATAAATAATTTCCCTGAAACTCGCTCCATCCTGATTTGCCGCTCCGGAAATCCTCAGGGATTCCATTCCATCCTGTGAATTTACATTACGAACCAAAAAATGATTCAGGTTAATATCCCAGGAATCCAATGCGTTATAATTTATAGTTGAATAAAAACTAAGGTAAACAGGCTGCGCGTTTACCGGAATTGGAAAATCTATCGCTTCAATGTAACCCGATACAGCTCCGGTATCTGACATATTTCCGTAAATATTAAGGCCGTTTGGATCATTAATAACCAATATTGACGAATCTATAAGCTGTCCTGTTATATTCCATGAAAATTCCAGATAATTAGCGTTAAGTGAAAAATATAAATCCTGAGGGTTTGAATAATTAATATTAGCGGAAACAGCCAATTCATTGTCATCCAGGTTAAATAAACCATTACTTAATGTAAATTGACGATCTGTACCTGATAATGACAATATTCCCTGCGTTTCACCCATATTTAATACCAAATTTGGCGCGTTATACATGATATTCGTAAAATTGGTAGACATAAAAATATCTGTATTTATTAAACATTTTCGCGCGTATTCCTGACCTATTGCAGGAATTGGTATAAAATCTGTGAAAGGGCGGATATATTCGGTTATTTCATAAACAGATAAAGAGTCCAGAGTCATGGATACTACAAGTTGATCCGGATTATTGTTATATATCGCGTCGATAAACATATACCCCGAATCCATACTATAACCGGATAATGATATACTTATATCTCTGCCGTAAGGATATATGAATACATCCAAATTATTTATCTGAGTCTGCGCTATCGCTACCCTTCTGCTGGAAACCTGAATCATATTATTTCTGCTTGAAACATTAAAAACCGCGGAAAGATGATCATTTCCTGTAAGACTAAAATTATTTATTAATAATGTCCCGGACGGTTTAAACGGGCTGAACTCTATATTTCCGGAAAACCTTGCGGTACCCTGAAAAAACCCGTTTCTTAAAGCGTTTTCTGATGTAGAAACAAGTAAATCGTTAATAAATAGGTATTTTTCATTTCCGTAAGCATTAATTAAAATTGAATCAATAAATGATGCGGAAACCGCTGCGGATGTATTTCTGCCCAATAAATTAAGACTGTAATTCAATTCATTTTCATTATTGTAAGATAATGATGCTGAACCAATTAACCGGGTGTAAAGCAAATATTCAGCATAATTAATCTTGCTGGATAACATAATAATTTCGCTCATTTGGAAATCATCAAAATACAGTTCTGCATCTATATTGCCATTTTCAATTTCATAATAAAAACTGTATTCCAGAGATGTATTTTCAATTTTTTCCGATGCGAATATTGTTTTGTCTTTGTAATTTACAGAAAATTTTATAGGAAGGACAGTAAATAAAACCTGTGTATCCTCATCACATGTAATATACGCAAAAGAAATATCAGAACTGCCTTCCTGTAAATCATCCGAGAATACTCCATTAAGGCCAACATTGGTCTTAATAGTTAGATTTCTGTCCAGGACATCAAGATTTGTAAATTCCGCAGCGAAATATCCATCAATATGAAATTTGTTATCTTTTCCTTTCAGGTTAAAGTTTATATCCTCTATCTGATAAGTTGTTTCACCATCAACCAGATAGAAACTGCCATTATGAATCTGATAATCAACATCTTTTGGAAGGAAATTAGCGATCTGCTGAATTAAATCGCGCTCATCCTGGGAATCTTTTTCCTGTTCTTTAAACCAGGTTGATATTTTATCAAAAGTATCTTTATCTCTCAGGGTATCGATACTTAATACCGGCTTTTCAACAAGCACTGTATGAATAATTGCTTTTTTACTGACAAGTATTTCCCTAATCGAAAAGTTTAATTTAATACCTGACACTGAAAAAAGAGCGTCTTCTTCTTTCATAAACCTAAGGTCTCTAATGTCGAATGATCCAAGGAAAGCGGGACGGATTGATGAGTAATATACATCTAAACCGGTAACATCTTCAACTTTTCCGATTATTTCGGAACGAATTTGAACCATTACCCTGTTTAAAAGAGCTTGTATTGGCCGTAAAGTTATAAGAGACAGGCCTATAAACCCTAAAAAGACGAGAAGTTTTATGTAAGCTGAACGGAGAATTAACTTTTTTCCGTCTTTTTTAGTAAAAATTGACAAATTTGCACCTGTAAATAGATATGTTTACTTAAATTATAATACTTTTATATCGGAAATAAAGGTGACAGGCACTCTTTTTTATGATATCTTACTATTAATGGACATAATTTCTAATTTTATAGTCTTTGAAGGCGGTGACGGAAGCGGAACAACAACGCAATTATCATTACTTTCTGAACGTTTTAAGAGTATAAATAAACCTTTATTCATTCCAACTTATGAACCAACAGACGGGCCAATTGGTAAAATTATCCGTTCAGCGCTAAAAAAAGAATTAACTGTTAACCCTAAAACCCTTGCATATCTTTTCGCCGCTGACCGTAATGAGCACCTATATGGACCGGATGGTATAATAGAAAAAACGAAACATCCTTGTCTGGTTGCCAGCGACAGATATGTTCTTTCTTCCCTTGTGTATCAGGGAATTGAATGCGGTGATGAACTGCCTAATATATTAAATTCCCGCTTTGGCATCCCTGAATTGACTATATTTCTGGATATCGATCCGCAAATTGCCCTTGCAAGAATGAATAACCGTTCTTCCCTGGAAATATACGAATACCATGAGTTCCAGGAAAAAGTCCGCGAAAAATATAAAAAACTTATAGAAACATACCGTTCTGCCGGCGCCAGGGTTGAAATCCTGGACGCATCAAAAAAGGCTGGTGATATTTCAGAGCAGGTATGGAGCATTGTCTCAACTTTGCCGATATTTAATACATAATGAAAACTGCCTTTAAATTATCCGCCATTATTATCTTTTTTTCCGTCGCTTTTCCGGCAAGCGGTTATTTTGTTACCTACAAAGAACAGTATTACAGGCTTTTCCATGTTCATTACATCCAATATCCGGATGACACAATGGAGAATATATACTGGCTTGAACAGGCATTAAAGGCAGAATTTGCGAATCCATTATATGCTTTAGCCCTTATAGAAAACGAAATCCAGTGGGAAAAATACCGTTATCTTTTTACAATGCACATATATCTTAAACTAATAGAACAATACCTATTTTTGGGCAACAAATGGAACAAACGAAATGCCTACTTTTACAATGCTCCCTGGAGGGATCAAAACCTGGAAAGCCTTGATATCGCCGAATCCTGTTACCGCACTGCCCTTCATTACTGGAATGACGCTGTCGCCTGGGCTCAAAGAGCCAATGAAAGACGTTTCAGGTGGATTGACCTTCCCCGCGTTCAATTCTGGATGGATGAAGCTTTCAGAATAGAAAACGGCACTCTTAATTACGCCCGGACAATTAACCGCGAACTACGTTTCTTACAAACCGTCCGCGAAAGATTCGAAGCCATGGAAACCTATTACCTAATCGAAGATACCTCGGAATAGTAATGTCCGCGGATTTACGCAGATTAATACAGAGACATCTTTGATTCAAAAATATTAAATTTTCTCTCGCAGGGACGCAGGGACGCAGAGACCGCAGAGCTTTAGTTCGATTTATTAATTTAATCCTTATTAATCTTTGTAGTTATTTGAGATTCCTAATTTTTAAGGTAGATATATCAAACAATAACTCTGCGCCTCTGCGTCTCCGCGAGAAAAAAAAAATAATTATTGTTTTAAAACAATTCACCTTGCTGAGGGGTGGTTGGGGGTTTTGGTTTGGAATTAATTAGGGATAAGAATTTTTCTTCATCAATTATTGGTATGCTGAGTTCGTTTGCTTTTTTGTTTTTGGAGGAACCGGAGGTGGTGTCATTTGTTACGAGATATGAAAGACCTTTTACTACAGATGATTTTACTTGAGCGCCAAGGGCTTTTATTTTTTCTTCCGCTTCGCCGCGTTTAATGAATTTTAATTCCCCTGTAAAACAAAATGATAATCCGCGTAAAGGCTGGGATTCTTTGGAAGGAGGATCCGCTATGGAAATTATTTTTGTATCAAGGACAGAATCCATTTCTTTAATACACTCTTTAAGACCATCAACAATGACAGCAGCGGTAATTTCACCAAGTCCGTGTATGGAACTTAAATCCGCGGCTGCAGCGTTTCGTAATTTTTCCAGTGTATCAAAACCAGCTAAAACAATTTTATCCATTGTTGTTTCTGCTATACCTTCCAGATCAAACCCGGCAACAAAAGCAGAAAGAGAAAGAGTACGTTTTGTCTGTATATGACGTATTACCTTTGCCGCGGATAGTTCTCCCATCCTGTCGTATGTCGCAAGTTCATCAGCCGTTAATGTATACAATTCATGTATTTGCCTGATGTTGTTATCGAACAATTGCCTTATAAGTTTTTCACCCAGTTCCCGGATATCAAGAACAGATACCCATTTTTCAAGTCGATGCAAAAGCCGTTTTGGACATTGCGGGTTTGGGCAATAAAGTCTTGTACCGGCGTCTACAAGCGAAGTTTTGCATGAAGCGCAGGTTTCCGGAAAAGTAATATCTTTTGTTTCTTCAGTATTGGAACCGGGCGCGAGTCCCTCAATTTTTGGTATTATCTCTCCCCTTTTTACCACTGTCACATTGGAACCTATTTTAAGTTCCATAACCCTTATCATATCGGGGTTATTAAGATTAGCCCTTTTAACAGTTGTTCCTGCAAGCCTTACCGGATCAATAATACCAATCGGAGTATAGGTAGCTCCCGATTCACTCCAGATAACTTCCCGTAAAATACTAAAAGCGGTTTCCAGTTCAAATTTAAAGGCGATTTGTTTTTCCGGACGGGCTTTACGAAGATCAGACATATCGGTTTCGATATCCTTTACTACAAGACCGTCTATGTCAAAAGGCAGTTTATCCCTTTTTTTAGCTACTTCATCCCGGTAAATTAAAATTTCCTTCGCTGTATTAAAGGACTTTGTTTCCGTAGTATTAAACCCAAGCTTTTTTAGCCATTGCAGTTTTTGCAGTTCATCCTGGAAATAACTGTCATTGTTTAATGCCGCCGCGTCATATACAACCAGATTTAAGTCTTCACATCCTTCCCCGTCTTTGCGGCGCATAATTCCATTGGCGGCATTACGGCAATTCGCCTTTGTTGGGTACTTTGTTTCCCAGACATCATGGGTCATTATAACTTCGCCCCTAATGCCCCCTGAAAACGGGATACCTAATTGCTGAACAGTTCCAGCCATGCGCCGCGCGTTATTGGTAATATCATCACCTATAATACCGTCTCCCCGGGTAACAGCCTTTGTTAACAATCCTTTTTCGTACTGCAATTCAAGACTCGCTCCATCTAACTTGTACTGCACAATAAATGTTTTCGTTAACTCGCTTACACCTTCGGTTAACAATAAGTCTTTTTCATTGATTTTATTATTTTCGATATCACTTTTAATCCTTTTTTTTACCCAGGTTAGGAATTCCTCTGGGTTTGACGCTTTATCCTGACTTCCCATTGGAATTAAATGTTTCGCTTTTGGAAACCCATCAACATCATAATGGTCTGTCTGGTTATTGGAATCGGTGCCTATTTTTTTAAGAACCTCACTTTCCGGGGCGATGGACTTTAACTCATCCCAAAGAAGATCAAACTGCTCATCAGAAATTTCCGCTTCTCCGCCATAATAAGAGTCTTGGTATTTAAGAATTAACTTTTCAAGTTCATCAATACGATCGATCTTTGATTTCATAAAATATCATTATACACGAAAGTAAGAATTTTATAACCATGAAGAGAATAATAAATCATATCTATTTTTATCTCGCAGAGATGCAGAGTCGCAGAGGTCGCGGAGCTTTAGTTCAAATTCTTTATTTTTATTTCTAGAAATCTCTGTAGTTATTTGAGATTTCATAGGTTTAAAGTAAATATTTCAAACAATGACTCTGCGGCTCTGCGGCTCCGCGAGAGTTAATTTTGTAATTTTTTAGATGTATAGACTACTATAAGTCTTATTGGGCGTTTCTGGCTACTCGGAAACCATTATAAAAAAAGCGGAAGTTCTGGTGCTGTCCAAAACGGTAGGCGCTGCGGCATTGCGTAGAAGGGAAATCCCAGCAGCCACCGCGGTAAACGCGGCGATTGGTATATGGAGCGGTTCTATAACTTGTCGCAGGCCCTGTAGGATTAACCTTTGGCTCCGGAGTATATGGGGCAAACCAGTCCCAGCACCATTCAAGAACATTACCGTGCATATCATAAAGTCCCCAGGCGTTAGGCCGTTTTTGCCCAACAGGGAAAGTAGACCTTCTTGTTACAGGGTGTAAGGCGTTATCCCTATGCCATCCGGCATCATCCATCGAATTTCCTATGTTAAACGGCGTTTGTGTTCCAGCCCGGCAGGCATATTCCCACTCAGACTCTGTAGGAAGCCTGTATCCGTTTGCATTCCGGTTCCAGGTTACATTATTGCCATCGATAGTATACACAGGCGTTAAACCCTCCGCGATACTTCTTCTGTTGCAGTAATCAACAGCATTATTCCATGTTACCTGTTCAACCGGAAAGTCCGGTCCGCTGTAATAACTTGGATTTACTCCCATTATTTCTAAATATTCCGCCTGGGTAACGGGGAATTTGGCTATATAAAATGAACTTAAGGTAACCTGATGCTGCGGACCTTCATGATCCATGTGTTTCCCAGGTTCCCCTTCAGGGCTGCCCATTGTAAAAGTTCCGCCCTGTATCATAATCATCTCATTTCTAACCTGAGAATGAACAGATTGCACAAATAATGTAAAAATTATACAAATCGATAAAACCCTGATTTTCTTAATATCCATATAGAAAATATACACGCGATGTAAAAATTATTCAAGTAAAAAAAATAGACAAATACTTTTATATGTTTTTGAAAATAAGTATAATGATTTATGAGTATTTATGAGCTATATGTAGAGAAAAAGCCTGATTTCGCGGAAGAAGCGATTATATTAACCGCCGATTTACATCTTATTTTACAAATTGAGACAATTACCAAGATAAGAATTATTAACCGTTATTTTACTGAAGGTATTTCAGTGAGTGATTATGAGACTGCGAAAAACACAGTTTTTTGTGAGCCTCCTTTAGATATTATCTATGATACAATTCCTTCTTTTACCAATACACAAGAAAAAGTCCATGTATTCGCTGTAGAAGATCTGCCGGGGCAATATGATCAAAGAGCCGATTACTGCGCTTCATGTATTTCAATGGCGACTGGTAAGGAAAGACCTGTTATTAATACAGCAAAAATATATGTTATATACGGGAATGTTAGCGCTAATGAATTATTAAAAATTAAATCATGGCTTATTAACCCTGTAGAAAAGCGCGAAACTTCCTTAATAAAGCCGGATACTCTTATACAAAAATTTAATACTCCAAAAGATGTAGATATTATTTATGGTTTTATTTCTGTATCAAACCTGGAAGAAGTCCGCTTATCACTTAATCTCGCAATGGATATATCCGATTTAAAATTTTGTCAGGATTATTTCCGGGACAAAGAAAAACGGGATCCTACAATAACTGAAATCCGTGTTCTTGATACATACTGGTCTGACCATTGCCGCCATACTACATTTTTAACAGAACTGGATGAAGTACAAATTGATAATGATGTTATCCGGGAAAGTTATAACAATTACCTTGAATTACGCGCGTCACTTGGACGTTCAGATAAACCCATAACCATGATGGACATGGCGACAATAGGAACAAAAGCGCTTAAACAAAAAGGCCTTCTTTTGGATTTGGATGAATCAGAAGAAATAAACGCCTGTTCTGTAAAAATAAAAGTTGATGTCGATGGAAAAGATAAGGACTGGCTTCTTATGTTTAAAAATGAAACACATAATCACCCGACAGAAATAGAACCATTCGGCGGAGCTTCTACATGTCTTGGAGGAGCTATACGCGATCCTCTTTCAGGCAGGGCTTATGTTTATCAGGCAATGCGTATTACCGGAGCCGCCAATCCATTACAAAATGAAAAAGATACCTTACCTGGAAAATTACCACAGATAAGAATTTGCAGAACTGCTGCCTCCGGATATAGTTCCTACGGGAATCAGATTGGATTAACAGCGGGCCATATACATGAAATTTATCATCCGGGATACGCCGCTAAAAGAATGGAATTAGGAGCGGTTATAGGAGCTGCTCCCGCGGAAAACGTAGTACGTAAAAAACCTGAACCGGGAGATGTTGTAATTCTTCTGGGCGGAAGAACCGGACGTGACGGTATAGGCGCGGCGGCAAGTTCATCTAAATCCCATACATCTTCTTCACTTGAAACCTGCGGCGCGGATGTTCAAAAGGGAAACCCTGCCGAAGAGCGAAAAATACAACGTTTGTTTCGTAATCCAGAAGCTACAAAATTAATTAAACGGTGTAATGATTTTGGCGCTGGTGGTGTAAGCGTTTCTGTCGGAGAACTTGCGGACGGACTATTAATTGATTTAAATAAAGTTACTACAAAATATGATGGATTGGACGGCACAGAACTAGCTATAAGTGAAAGCCAGGAAAGAATGTCCTTGGTTATAGCAAAAAAAGATATTAAGGCTTTCTTAAAACTTTCCTCGGATGAAAATCTTGAAGCGACAATTATAGCGGAAGTTACTAAAAATGCTCGACTTGTAATGAATTGGAATGGGAAAACAATTGTAAATCTTTCCAGGGAATTTTTAAATTCCAATGGAGCGAAGAAATACGCGAAAGCGAAGATTGGAATTACTAATGAGGAGTTACTAATTACTAATGAGGAATTAGTAATTAGGAATGAAGGTTTGGCAATTACCAGTGAACAGGAGATGGGGAAGTTTGTTAGTGGTTTGAATGTTTGTTCGCAGAAGGGGTTGATTGATAGGTTTGATTCAACGGCTGGAGCGGCTACTGTAATAACTCCGTTGGGAGGGAAATATCAATTGACGCCGGCTCAGATAATGGCGGCAAAGATTCCATTGTTAACTGGGGAAACAAATACTTGTTCATTGATGAGCTGGGGGTTTGATCCGTATATATCAGAGATTAATCCATACCATGGGGCTATTTTTGCTGTTGTTATGTCTATCGCGAAAATTATAGCCGGCGGAGGTCAGAGGAAAAATTGCTGGCTTTCATTACAGGAATATTTTGAAAGGCTTCGTGATGAACCTGTCCGATGGGGAAAACCAGTGTCTGCTCTCTTAGGCGCCCTGGAAGCGCAGCTTGGCCTTGAAGCCGCGGCAATCGGCGGAAAGGATTCAATGTCCGGCAGTTTTGAAGAAATCGATGTCCCTCCAACCCTTGTATCTTTCGCTGTGTGTACAGCTAAAATTGATAATATTATTACACCCGAGTTTAAAAAAACAAACAGTAAGGTTTATCATTTTAAACCACCCTACTCCGCATTTGAAAAACCTGATTTTACCGCGTTATGTGAATATTTTAATACTGTAGAAAAACTTATAACAGATGGAAAAATTCTTTCTGCCTGGGTTGTTGGTTCAGGCGGCACCGCCGAAGCTGTTTTTAAAATGTGTATGGGGAATCGTATTGGTTTTACCGCTGAAAATGATTTGTGTTCTGGTAATGGTTTTGGCGGATTTTTATTTGAAAGTAAAGAGTGTGTAGTGTTGAGTGTGGAGTGTGGAGTTAAGAGTGGGTTTAGTTTGGAATATTTAGGAAGCACTACAGAAGATTTTATACTAAAGACCAGGTCTTTTAAGGTTTCGTTAGATAAATTGCAGGGGCTTTGGCTTAATACCCTTGAACCTGTTTATCCGTACTTAATAAAGCAGGATGGTAAAATAGATAATCTAACTTATGAAACAAAAGATTCTGATTTATTAACCACGAACCACACGAACTCGCAGGTCGATATCAAAGCTAGGGTTCGTGATGGTTCGTGGTTAATTAAAAAAGGATCCAAACCTAAATTTTTAATACCGGTTTTTCCTGATACAAACGGTGAGTATGATATGGTAAGGGCGATTGAAAAGGCAGGAGGAGAGGCGCAGCCTTTTATTATAAGGAATCTTACTGTTTCTGATATCAGGGAAAGTGTTAAAGGGTTTATAAAAGCTGTTAGTAAGTCACAAGTGTTAATTTTCGCGGGTGGTTATTCCGGTTCTGATGAGCCGTCGGGGTATGGCAAGTTTATTACATCTTTCTTTTGTAATCCGGTTGTTTCTGAAGCGGCAATAGATTTATTGCGAAAGCGGGATGGATTAATTTACGGAGTTGGAAGCGGATTCCAGGCTCTTATAAGGCTGGGATTATTACCTTACGGTGAGTTACGTGACATTACAACATCCTCCCCTGCTCTGTCTTTTAATACAATCGGAAGACATCAATCTACTTTTGTTACTGTAAAAATTGTTTCCAATAAATCGCCCTGGCTTTCTAATTTTAAACCGGGTGAACAGTTTATTGTTCCCATTTCGCATGGAGAAGGACGTTTTATAGCTGATGAATTAATAATAAAGGAATTAGCAGCTAACGGACAAATAGCAACACAATATGTAAATTTTGAAGGCAACGCTTCATTGGATATCCGTTTTAATCCCAATAATTCATATTTCGGTATTGAAGGAATCACATCCCCTGATGGCCGTATCTTTGGCAGAATGTCCCATACCGAACGTTACGATGACAATCTTTTCAGAAATATCCCAGATATTCGTAAAATGGATATATTCTCAGGCGCTGTGAATTATTTTTACTAAAAATTATTTATTATTTTTTCTCGCAGAGACGCTGAGGCGCAGAGATCGCAGAGTTATTGTTTGAAATATCTATCTTAAACCTAAGAAATCTCTGATTACTAATGAGATTTCTAGGAATTAAAATAAAGAATTCGAACTACAACTCTGCGATCTCTGCGTCCCCGCGTCTCTGCGAGAACTCTTTTTAAAATAAAAAGAACTAATGCTTAAAGTGGCGGGTGCCGGTGAAGACCATAGCTATATCGTGTTTGTCGCAGGCTTCGATGGATTGTTTGTCGTTCATGGAGCCGCCGGGTTGAATAATAGCTTTAATGCCGGCAGCAGCAGCCGCTTCTACTACATCAGCAAATGGGAAAAAGGCGTCGGAAGCGAGGACTCTGGCGGGAAGACTGTCAAACCAGGGGCTGCCTCCGGTATCGGCTGTTTCCAAAGAAGAGGCTTTTAAAATAGCGGCGCTTCTTTCCAGTGATTGTTTTGTAGGCCAAATACGGTTTACCTGCCCGCCTCCAATGCCTGTCGCGGATAAATCTTTTATAATCATTATAGCGTTTGATTTTACAAATGTAACTGCCCTCATTCCAAAGATCATGTCATTTATATCTTGTTTTTCCGGTTCTTTTTTTGTTACTACTTCCCATTTATCCAATAGAACCTTATCGCTTTTTTGAACAAGCAGGCCGCCGTCTACAGAAATATAATCAAA
>Ga0123356_10000567_pt1 | contig 41073 bp, 34 predicted proteins | sample TergutEmb28metaG_2_FD_92546 | JGI IMG/M metagenome (GOLD analysis project Ga0123356, IMG submission 92546) | Embiratermes neotenicus P3 segment gut microbial communities from Petit-Saut dam, French Guiana - Emb289 P3 | ecosystem: Host-associated > Arthropoda: Insects > Digestive system > Gut ...
CAATTTCGATGAATAATTGTCGATGACGCCGAAATCCCGGTATGCGGTGTACGTCCAAGTACATAATTGCCGGGATTTCGGATGTCATTCGGCGATTAGGCGCGAAATTGAAAAACTTAGATGGGATTTTTTGTCTTTAATCTATTATTTCAACTTTTATAGCGCCGATAGTTGGACGTGAAAACCTTGCCCTTTCGATTTCGCCGCGTATGCGAACGCGGTCATTCTCGCGCGCGGAAAATTGGCTAATCTTTTCCGGAGTGATTTTAACGATGATTGAACCCGTATCATCCTCAAAAACGTACATGTCTTTGTCGATATAGCGCTCGATTCTACCCTCAAGTATAACATACGATCCGTTGCGGAACTGCCGCACGTTTTCGACCGAGACTATGGTGACGTGATCGCCTATGTCGTCGCCGTTGGCCCGCGCTACGCCCGCGACGAAGGCGAAGACCAACGCGAATATGAAAGCTGCGATCAGAATAAAATTTTTCATGCGGCATGATACCGCGGCCGGCGTGGATTTTCAATCCGCCAAAAGTCCTATCTCGTTATCGCCTTCGGACAGCACTGCGGTCTTTACGACCCTCGCGCCAAGCAATGAAACGGCCTTGTCGCAAATCCAGTCCATCGCGGCGCCAAGGTTTTTGTCGTTGCCCAAAGCGTCTTCGAAAACTATTATCGCGCGCGAAGTGCTGGGCGTCAGCTTCGTTATGTCGGACTCGCGGTAATTAAAGTTGCGGCACACCACGGTGTCGCCGAATTTATATATTACTTCGCCGGCGGCCGGAACCTCGACTTCGGTTGATCCAAGCGGCAGAAACTTCTCGGACCCATTTGCGAAAGTCAATTCCATATCGGAAGTGATCGCGTCCAAATCCTCGCCGCCTGCGGGCAGCTCGAACTTCAATGACGCAAGATTATATATGTCGACAAGCGGGCTGATCCGGTACAAACCTTTGTCGTTTTTTATACGCTTGATCAATGCCTCGATTGACGAGCGCGCATCCTTCTCGCCAAAGGATTTGTAAATCTCCCGCCAACGTTGAACCACGGGATATTGCGCCAATTCGACACCGTTGAATTTCGTTCTGATGCCTTCTGTTATCGCGGCCAGTTCGCTGTCAAAAAACGCGTTCACATCGGCCTTATTGTTTACGCCCTCCAAAACCACGACCGCTACTTTCAGCGGCGCAAATTTTGAAAATATTTCCTGATTTACTGTAAATTTCATAACTTCTCCCGATTAAAAAATGGTGGGTTGTGCAGGAGTCGAACCTGCGACCCAGTGATTAAAAGTCACTTGCTCTACCAACTGAGCTAACAACCCAATACGAAAATAGCCATTTGGTGACGGGCTATTGTAAAAATGGAGCAGGTGACGGGGTTCGAACCCGCGACCTCAACCTTGGCAAGGTTGCGCTCTACCAACTGAGCTACGCCTGCTTAACGACCCGCATTCTATTGCATTATTTCCCAAAAATCAAGCCAAATTTTGAAGCCCGCGACATCCGGCTTCCCGAACATCGCAGCAAAAGGCTTCGCTTGACAGAAACCTTATGCAAACAGTATAATAGAAAGAATAAATCCTTAAGGAGACTTCCGCATGTTCAAATTTATCGACAAACTATTACAACTTAAACCTACCCGCACTACCGCGCTGATCACATACCTTGCATGCATGGGATTTTGGGCGCTGAACTGTAGCTGCAACGACGGCGGCAACCCGGTGACGACTGGGGACGACTCGGTCGATGATTGCCTTAAAAAAGCGTACGTCCTAAACCAAGATCAGCCTGTCGGGTCAATGATGGAACAGTGTAAGGCGGATTTTTCAGACATCTCGAAAAATCACCCCGAAGTGGGAATCTGCCAAAATGATCAAATCGACCTTTCTCTGACTATCATGCAATTGGCCGCTGCCTGCGGACTGGACACCACCGGAACCGGAGCCGAACAAGTAAAAAAAGCGCTTGAAATGATCGTTTTGGGAACCGCCTCGATAGCTATGATCGCGGTCGAAACCGGCCTGACCGCAGCTCAGGTCACGCAACTTCTTCCGGAGCACCTGCGTAGCTTTGCGGGTTTAAATAATAATGATTCGATCAATGCCATGCAGGCCGCCTTCGAAACCGCAGAGCATGACGCAAAAATCGCGAAAGCCAACGAAATGATCACCACTGGAACAAGCTCTATAAACGCCATAGCGGCCGAAACCGGCCTATCGGCGACCGAAATCCGCGCCCTTCTTCCGGAAAATCTTCGCAACTTTGCAGGCCTGAACAATACCGATACAATCAACGCCATAAAAGCCGCATTCGAAGCCACGCAAACCGGCCCGAACTGCGCCCTGCATGAACAACCGACCGCAGACGGTAAAGGATGCATGTCCAGACAGTGTGAACCTGACCAAGCGCTTTTTGTTGGCTTCGGCTGCCGATCTTTGACAGGCAACGATCCAACCTGCCACCCGGTGAACGAACAAATTTCACCCGACGGTAAATCCTGCACAACCAGGGTATGCGAACAGGGATTCGAATTTATTTTCAATATGGGCTGCATATCCACAAACTGCGGCACAAACCTTGTGTGGACTCCGGGAGTAGGCTGCGTTTTTCAAGACAAACCCGGAGACGCAGAAAGAAGAGATGTCTGCCTGACAAATGTCGAAAACAAAACATTGGACCAAATTCATAACGATTGCCCAGTCATCATTACGAATGAACATATGTTTGATAAATTCCCGCTCTTCAAAGATGCTTGCTTTGACTGGCATATACTTAGCCATTTGACGATCAGCCAAAACATAGCAAGTTGCGACTCGATGAGAATAAATTACGGAGTAGTCCGGTGCATAACGGATAATCACGACCGGCCGATCAGTTACTTAACAAGCCACTGCAACGCAACAACAGCAGATCTTGTTCGTACATACGAACGGATTGAACGCACCTGTCTTTCCAAAGGAAAGCAGCTAAACCTAAGCTGGACGCTCGAGCAAAACGCGTCTTTTTGCGCCGAAGAGTTTCATAACTGCATAAACGACCCTTCCGTAACCGTCAGGGAGATGTTAAGCCGATGCGGCGCCGGAACAACCATAGACACGATCCTAGCAAGAATCCCGTCCCTTCAAACCTGCAGCATAAACGGCAAAGAAATTAATCTCGACGCGACGGTCCGGGATAACATAAGAGAGTGCGAGGGGCTTTTCAATAACTTTCGCAGCCTTCAGCTCTGCATTCCTTCTACCGAAGGTATATATTTCTGGTTTGGCGGCTTCGCCGAGGACTTTGAAATAACCAAAAGCTCCTGCTTAAGTCAAGGCTCCGACGTTGTTTCAGACGCAAGCTCGGTCGAAATCTACTGCAACTTCTGGGGAGTTATACCCCCTTTCCGGGCATACGAAGGAGATGTCTGCAATGTGGAAGGTTTGATTGGAAGCTTTGCAACAAGACAACAACTTGAACGATTCGGCCAACTGCAACCGCAATCCTCGCCGGCGCCGTTGCAGAAAAATCAATGGGCTCCGGCAAAAAATCAGCGCAACAATTATAATCAGCCGGCTCCGCAAATGCTTCACAAACAACAGCATAAAAACAACAGACGCGGACGCTGATTGATGTTTGAAAACGGTTATTACGAGAAAATCGGCGCTGAAATATTCGACGACATTCCTGACTTTTGGTCAAAATACGTAACGCATTGCAGCAAATATCAGATATGTTTTCTGATGGGCCTTATCCGCGGCAAAGGAATGAAAAACATCCTTGAAATCGGCACGTCCAACGGCGTGGCATCCCTTTATATGCTGAAAGCGATGGTAGAGGGGGGGGGTACGAAAAACAGTGATTTCAAGCTGCGCAGCATAGACATCGCAAAGGACGACTTCATAGCCAAGGCCGTACTAAGCGAAGCATCAAAGACCGAGCTTGAATCATTCGAACTGCACAAAGGCCGCACTGCGTTCGACATTGAAAATATCCTTCCCGAAAATACAAAACTTGATTTGGTTTTCATCGACGGCGGCCACTCGCACCCCCACCCTCTGTTCGACCTGATATATATCATTCCGTACCTTCACGATGAATCGCTGGTGGTTCTGCACGATGTCATGGGCCTGCACCTGCGCCCGAATGCCTGGGGCGAAAGTTTTATATTTGAAGGCTGGACCGAAAGCAAATATCAAAACTATAACATTGAAGGCAAACACAAAGAAACCCTTGGCTGCATAAAAATTCCGAAAGACCCGGCCGCCCTGCGCGAGAATTTGCTGCGTATTGCTAAAATTCCGATGCGCGCCGCGCCTTGGAAATGGGACGACTGCCGTCTTGGCTTCGACAAAACTCATCTTGATCGCCTATGCGAATTTATGAAAAGACATTATACGGAAAACCTTGCCGACGAAATCTACCAAGCGCTGCTGAAAAATTACACGACATATATGGAAGAATGGCTTTTACGAGTCCACGAAACAAGATTCATAGATCACATATACGAAAAATACTGGGACTTCGAAAGCCGGCTTCTTAAACTGGAAACCCCTAAAAAAAGCTGGCTGGGCAGAATTTTTAACAATCCCAAAAAATCCCATCCCGATCACTTATAATAATCTCAAAAAATATCAGGTGCGTCGCGTTTTCGATGAATAATCGTCCAATACCAAGGAAAACGAACCCGCGCGTGTACGCCTAAGTACATAAGGGTTCGTTTTCCGAAGCGTAGTGGACGATTAGGCGCGAAAACGAAAAACACACCGATATTTTTTGTCCTTCCTAAACTAGAAATTCAAAACCGTCTATGGCTTTACGTAGGGCGGCCACCAACTTATCCTGATGCGAATTCGTGTTCAACAACCGCTCCTCGTCGCGGTTCGACAAATGCCCAAGCTCGACCAATACGGCCGGAGTGCTGGCGCGCAGTACGGCGAACGGAGCGTGCCGCAAAGGATTCTCCTGCAGCTGAATTCCCTTGGATCTTGTGATGCCGTTCAACCTATGCCCGAACTGTCTGGAATTGTCTTCGAACGCGGTCTGCTGCAGCGAGGATAATATGTGCCGCACCTCGATTTCGAATCGCTGGAAATCGTCGACCGCAATCCTGTCCGCGGCGTTTTCCGCCTCGGCTATTCGTTGCGCTTCGGTGTCGGAAGCCTTGTCGGACAAAGTGAAAACCGAGAACCCTTTGACATCGCGCGACCTGTTCGCATTGGCGTGGAGCGAAATAAACATATCCGCGCGGTGCTGCTCGGCCAGAGCGGACCGGGTGTTAAGGTTTAGGAACACATCGCGATCCCTTGTCATGTGAACGGTGTAATTTCCGCTAAGATTGTCGCGCAGCTTTCTTGCAATCCTAAGAACTACGTCTTTCTCCTTGGTGCCGCCTCGACCGATCGCGCCGGGGTCTTTGCCGCCATGCCCGGCATCTATCACTATCACTCGGCGTCCGGTCGCTGCGGCAACCTGACGAACTGGCGCGGCGGGCGCGGAAGCTGCGGCGGGCGCGACGCCGGCCCTAGCTGCGCCGCCAGCCTCGAAATCCAATACAAGTCGAAAGTTTTTATTGCTTCCGCCGGGGCTTAATATCATGGTCTGGCTTTTTGGAATTTCGCGCACGGGATGGGTCAAAGTCGCGTTGATCACGACTGAACTTCCGCTTTGGCTGGAAGTTATGCCGGACACCAAAGTATTTGCGACAAGCGTCGGCGTTGCGGTGCCGGAAGTATCGCGCAAAGTTATCCTAAGATTGCCGTCCGGATACGCGATTCCGTGCGAAGGTCTGCGCGAAGTCTCGATTACAAGCCGCGTCCTGCCGTTCGGCTGTTTGCCGGTGCGTATTGCGACCAATCTGTTTACGGCGGACGAAACAGCCGCCCGCGGCGCGATCGCAATGGCCAAGGCGGACAACGCGGCAATCTTGAAAAAAGCGCGGCGGGATATGTTCATTTCAAAGAAATTATAGCATAAATCGGTTTTTCATACCACATAAAACAAACAAGGAGCTTTCGCTCCCCGTTTGTTTTACTTTTACTTCTTCCAGAAGGAAAACGGAGATTTGCGATCTCCCCTATCGCCGCCGTCGCGGTCGCGGCGCGGGCCGCGCGGACGATCACCGCCGCCGTCGCGGTCACCGAACGAGCTGCGGCGCTCGCGGAAACGCTGGGCCGAAGCTTCATCGCGCTGAATAAGTTTCAAAGTCTTGACCGATTCCTTGCCGTTCCTGTCTTCCGTGTCGAATTCTACCGTATCGCCTTCGTTAAGAAAGCGTATATCCGCGTCCTTCAAAGCCGACGAGTGAACGAACACGTCCGGAGATCCGTCGATCGGAGACACAAATCCGTAGCATTTTTTACCATTGTACCATTTTACTTTACCTTGACGCATTTTTTAATCCTTAGGTTATGCGTTGCGGCTCCGCGATGTTAGGTGCGGAACCTGCCGCCATTCTATACGCTAAAACTGAATTTTGCAAGCCATTATTTCCGGCACCCTGTCTTGGGGTTTATCCATACTTGCTCTTTCGCCAATTTCATCATGGGCAGATCGGATTTGGAATCGGAATAAGCCCGCACTACGTCCAGCTTAACGCCCTGGCTCCATTCGCCCAAAACATCGACTTTTCGCCTGCCCCAGCAAAGCCGCTTATACCCCCAAGGCCTGGCCTTATCGGCTTCCGAACATATAACGACGTCAAAACCCAAGTCCTTGACCAGTTCCGGGATTAAGTAATCCACGCCGGCGGAAATGCAGATCGCGACGTTCCCAAGCCGTTTTTCCTCGGTTACTCGCTCCTTAGCCCAGCCAAAGCGGTTCATCTTGTGCTGCTTTATGAATCCCGGCGCATACTTTTTAACCATTCCGGGCGTCAGATACCGTCGCATTACCTGCCGCCACCAAACCCCGCCAGGGTTAAGTAACCGACCTACGCCGCCGACTAAAACCCAAGGCAGGAATAAAATTTGCCTTGGCGTCTTCCAGAACGTATATCGGTAAAACCCGCGGTTTGCGTCCCCGCTGCTAAGCGTCCCGTCGAAATCGAATAACACTACTTTCATTTCTTCCCCCTAAATTTTATCTTTGCTTCTATTTTTTGTCATTGCGCAAAACAAACGCCCTAAGTTTTTCCATAGCTACGAACAACGCCGGAGTCAAAAGATAAGTGAAGACCAAAGCGGCGATCATGCCTCCCACTATGACTGCGCCCATGGACGACTTCATGCCTTCGGACGACCACAGCTGCGGAATCATGCCTGATGCGACCGCGACCGAAGTCATTATCATCATGCGCGACCTCTCATTGAACAACCGCCAAAGAACTTCGGCCGGCTTTCCGCCCGCGCGGATTTCCTGTATCGCGGGTTCCAGAAGTATTATATTGTTGTTCACGGCCAATCCCACAAGCATGATCATGGAAAGCATGGCGGCGATATTCATCGACGCTCCGACCAGGAACAGCATTATGAACACGCCCGCGAACGAAGTCACTATACCGGTTGCGATCGTCAAAGGATGCAGGAACGAATTCAGAATCGCGGCCAGCAGCATATAAGTCAAAAGTAGGGCAAGCAAACCGGCGGCCGCCATCTCGCCCGAAGTCTCGGCCTGAATCTCACCCATTCCGGCGAAATAAAATCCGTAACCCGGCGCAAAATCCAGCGCCTCGAATTCGGCCGAAATTTTTTCCTGAACTGGGCCTATCGTGGATTTTCCGATGATCACTTGTATCTCGGATATGCGCGACTTGTCTCGGCGATATATGTTTGGGGCGGCCGGCGCGCGGATTATCTGACCAAGCTCGGCCAGCGGCACCAATCCCTTGACGGTCTTGACGCTGATGCTTTCGAACATGTCGGGATGAACGAACCTGTCGGCGACTCCGACTATTATGGGAATCTCTTTGCCGCTGTCGCGGAATTTAAAGTTGTCGTTTCCGTAAAGCGCGGCGCGCAGAACCATGGCGGCCTGAATGTTGCTGACTCCGTAAAAATTCATCTTGTCCGTATCGGGAATAAATCTGTATTCGTATCCGGGATTCATGGCGGACAAGCGCGCGGACTGAACTTCTGGTATGCGGTTCAGGATTTTGACCGCGCGATCGGCGTAATCGTCGCGCGTTTTGGCGTCGTCTCCTGTTACGTTTATCACTATGTCGGCGGCGTTTCCTGGATAGATTTTACCGGCCTTGACGCGTATGTCGGCGTCGGCTATGTCGGCCATCTTCGGAATGAACATCTGAGCCATCTGCTTGTCGGAAAAATTTCGTTCTGCCCTGGGCGTCAGTGTTGCGACGACGGAAATATTTTCGACGCCGCGTTCGCCTATGCGGACGGAAGTGGCTATGACTTCGGGGAATTCGGACAACCTATGTTCGATTTCGCTTACGATCTCCATGGACTTGGCGTAAGTCGCGCCACGCGGAGCCTCGGCGATAATGGACACTTCGGATATGTCGGTTTCGGGCGCGAATTCGTTTCCGACGAACCGCATAGGCATGGATGACGCGAACAGAAACGCGAACGCCGCGCCGATTACCACGAAAGGACGCCTGAACTGAAACTCGAAAATCTTTTTGAATAAACCATTGTCCTTACTTTTTTCCTTCTTCCTTCTTACTTCCACCTTTTTTATTCTAAGAACCAAAGCTATCATCATGGGCGTCAGGCTGAACGAGAACATAAGCGACAGCAAGGTAAGATACACGACGGACAAACCGAACTGCTGCATGAATAATCCGGCGATTCCTCCCATGGTGGCGATCGGGAAGAACACGCAGACGTTTGTGCCCGCTCCGGCGATCACGGCGGCCGCGACGCGTTTGGTGCCGACTATCGCGGCTTCTTTCGGGGCCAGCCCGCTTTGCATAAGCGTAAGCGCGCTTTCGATTATTATGATCGCGTTGAATATCAAAGTGCCAAGCGCGGTCGCCATGGCAAGCATGGTAAGCGAGTTTATGGTGAACCCGCTTAGGTCCATAAAGAAAAATCCCGACAGCAGCGACGCCGGAATGATAACGGCGGCTATGACGGTGGTGCGCCAGTTTCGCGTGAAGACAAGAAGTATAAGAACGGTCAGCGCAAGCCCAAGTACTATTCCGTTTATTGTTGAATTCGTTTCGCTTGTGATGGCGGTCGCGGTGTCGCTGACTATTTTTATCTGCGCGGATTCGCCAAGCGCGTCAAACGTCATGGCGGAATATTCGCCAAGCCTTTTATTGACTTCGGAAGATATGCGTACCGCGTTTCCGTCGGAAGCCTTTATGACGGACAACATGACTATGTCGCGGCCGTCATAGCGCGCGCCGTCCTCGACCTTGCGGTGCGAATCGGATACTTCGGCGATGTCTTTAAGGCGGAACCTAAGGCCTTCCATGGTGGTGATTTCCATGTTGGCTATGTCCTGAACCGTTGCGAATTCTCCGACGAAGCGCACCTGCATGCTTCCTTGTCCCTGCTCGATCCGGCCGCCCGGAAAATTAAGATTACCGCGTGCCAAAGCGTCTGTGACGTCGGATATTCCGATCCCGCGCTGGGTCATAAGAACGGGGTTAAGGTCGACCCGCACGGCGCGTTCCAATCCTCCTGAAATCTGCACGCTTGCGACTCCGGTTATGGACGTCAGCCTGCGCGATAAAACGTCGTCGGCGTACTGATAGGCGGCGCGTAAATTATCGGAAACTATAATAAGATCTATCACGGACTCCTGAAGAACGTTCAGCTTTTCGATCCTGGGTTTTCTAAGATCCTGCGGCAGATCTCCTGTGATCGCCTCGACCTTGTCTTTGACTTCCAACAGCTTGTGATTTACGTCGGACTCAAGTGAGAATTCCACCATGATGAATCCGCCGCTTTCAAATGACTGCGAAGTCAGGCGCTTTATACCGGATACTTCGGACACTACGTCCTCGATCGGCTTTACGACCTGCTCTTCCATCTCGGCCGGGTTTGCTCCGGGATAAATCAAAGTCATGGACACCATGGGAAAATCCATTGCGGGCTGTCGCTCGACGTTCATGTTCGGCAGCGACCAAAGACCCAAAACCACCCAAAAAAGCACGAACATTACGGTCGTCGCGGGACGCTCTACGAAAAATCTTATCATCTTACTTTGTCTCCGTCTTTAAGCGCGGCGGTCGAAGAAACTATAATAAGCTCTCCTTCTTTGATTCCGCTTGATGCCAATATTTTGTCCGCGTCCTGCGCGGCTATTTTTATTTTCCGGCGGACGGCGCGGCCGTTGTCTTTGATCCAGACGAACCCTCCGCTTTGCGCCTCGCGCGGGATGAAGATTCCGCGCATGGGTTCTTCGGCGTAAAATTCTCCGGACAGGTTTCCCGATACGCGAACTTCGAACTGTCCGGTGTTAAAGTCGATGTTTTTGGAAACCGAAGTTATCTTCTGATTTCCGACTTTCATGCCTACTTTCAAATTATCGCGGACATTCTGCGGAACGAACGCGCGGCCCCGGCGCAAAGACAGCGGATGCTTTATGAAATCGGAAGAAATTTTTAACTGGACGGTCCTGACGGGCGCGCCCAGCTCGGCGTTGATGCGTGCGATGTTGTTCACTTCGCGCCTGGATTCTTCTACAATCTGCGCGGCTCGATATATCGAAATTGCGGCGATCAAAGCGAACACCAGAATCACGCCGTTCCGTTTCAAAAGTTTTTTGACTATCGCGTCCATTATTTTTCTCCGACAAGTTTGCGAATATTTTCAGCCGCGATCGCGGTCTGCACGCGCGTGTTAAGCAAAGCGATTTCAAGCTGCACTAACGAGGATTCGACATCGGACAATTCAACCGCGCTTGTCTGTCCGCTTGCGAATCTGTTTGCGGACATCGAATAGGTCTGGCGCGCCAGGTCCAAAGCTCGCGTTTGAATCTTCATGTTTTCGATCCCAAAGTTGTGTCGTTCGATTGCGTCGGTTAACTCGTTGCCTCTCAGCTTTTTCGCCTTGTCCAAATCCTGCATTGCGCGGTCTGCCTCTCGCGCGTCCTGCGTTGCCTGGAATCTGGCGCGTCCTCCGTCGAAAATGGGGATTTGAATTGCCAGTCCTACGCTTGCGTTCTGCTCGCGCGTTCCGTTCCATACGTCCATGTCGGTGTGAAGCATGAAATAGTTGTACGACGCGGTTGCGGCCAAAGTCGGAAGCCAGTCGGCCCTTTTGGATTTCATCGCGGACCGCGAAGCATTGTGCGCTTCTTGATATATGTCCCACTCGGGATAGCTTTCTATCCTTGCGTCACCGGCGCGAATAAATGCGGAAGGTATTTCGTCGGATAAAATTACGACTACGTCGTCATCTATGTCGGCCATGATTTTCAGCATTCTCATTGCGGATTCGTAATTGAATCTTGCCTCGCTTACTTGCGATTCTTTGATGGCTATGTCGGTGGATATGCGAAGAAGGTTCGCCTTGTTCGCGCGCCCTCCTCCGGCCGTCAAAGCCCGTTGATTTCGCCTCGTGCTTTCCAACGAAGCTGTCATAATTTTCTGAATATTTTCGGCCATCTTCGCGCCGTAATAAATCTGAACGGCGGCTACGCGCATCTCGCGTCGGGCAAGCTCGGCGCTAGATTCGGCGATTCTGATTGCGGATCTTGCCGCGTCCAACCCGTGGCCGATGCGTCCGAAAGTGTATATTGGCTGCACCAGTTCTACTCCGGCTATGCCGATGTTATCTGGCACGCGGAATCCTCCGATTCCGGTTGGCACGAACCCGATCTCGTTGCCCGTGTTGTCTATGACTGGAAGATTTGGAATGCTGACATACCGGGCCTTTCCTGGTCCATCCAGGTTTATGTTGTTCATAATGCTTGCGGTTGCGTTGACCTGGGGGAGTCTGCCGGATCTGGCCGCTCGGTATACGGCCTCGGATTTTTGAACGTTCAGCTCGGCCTTGCGTATGTCCTGCGAAGCGGCCAATATTTTTGCAACTGTGTCTTCAAGCCCGATCCGCATGGCGGCGCGCGCGTCGAACGACAAAATTATTCCTATAAAAATTAATATTATTTTTTTCATGCTATTGCTTATCCTTGATCTTTTCCAACACTTCGTTGACTGTCATTAAACCGGCGGTCAAACGTTTTTCGTCGCTTGCGGATAATCCTGCGGCCATATCGGTTATTCGTCCCAGGAATTTGTCGATGGCGTCGCTTGCCGCGCGCGCGCCGTCCGGCGTCAAAGAATACCAAACGTTGCGGCGGTCGCATTTGCACGTTTCCCTCATCACCAACCCTTCGCTTTCAAGATGCTTGACCGTGGTGCTTATGTTTGCGGCGGACATATACGACTGGGCGACCATGTCTTTCAGCGACGTCCTTCCGGCAAGCTTCAGCCGGACCAAAACCTCGAACAGCTGCTTGGATTTTTTCGCCAAGGCCGAGCTCTTTTTGATGTGGTTGGACAACCTGTCCAATATCGCCACATTCTGCAAAAGCAAATAAGCGTATTCTTTGTGCGCCATACCGTTTTTACCTTATTGTTTTAATTTAGAATAGTTTTATATTAAAATGATTCCCAAGTCAAGCATAAATTCCCAACTTGCTTAATTTTAATTTATGACATACAGTTAATCCATGATTCCCGCGCACCACTTATACATACACGTCCCGTTCTGCGTCAAGAAATGTCCTTACTGTGCGTTTCATTCGACGGTCGGCGCGCCTGACTGGAGCGCCTATGCCGCGAACATAATAAACGCTATCAAGCAACAGCCTAAATGCCGCATCCCGACTATATTCTTCGGCGGCGGCACGCCAAGCCTTATGCCCGCAAAAATTCTATCCGATATATTGGACGCCGCCCGCTCTCACTTCGACGTGGCAGGCGATGCGGAAATCACGATCGAAATGAATCCCGGAACGGCGTTTCAGGATTACAAATCCATCGGCGTAACGCGCATCTCGGTCGGCGCGCAAAGCTTTGACGACAAGGAACTGGAATTTCTTGGCAGAATCCACAGCGCGGCGGAAGCGCGGCGGACGATCGACGCGGCGCTGAACGCGGGCTTTGATACCAGCGCGGATTTTATCTACGCGCTTCCCGGTCAAACGACGCAAGATGTCGCACAACTATGCGCTGAAATAAAACGCATCGGTCTGAAACACGCCTCGCTATACGAACTTACACCGGAAGCAAACGCCAAATTCGCGCCATGCGAACAAAATACGGAAATGTTCGTCGAAATCGGCCGCCGCCTAAGACGCTATGAAGTATCAAACTATGCCGAACCCGGACACGAATGCCGCCATAATTTCGGAATTTGGGCCGGAGAACCTTACATCGGACTTGGCCCTTCGGCCGCCGGCCGGCTATTCGACGGAACAAACTGGCTTGAACAATCAAGCGGAATAACAAAACCGCTAACCGCCCGTGACCGCGCGATAGAAAAAGTGATCACAGGGCTGCGCACTACCCGCGGAGTCAAACTTACAAACGATGTGAAAGAAATCCTGAACTGGAACTTTATCGAAAAAAATCCGATTTTATTCTTGCAAAAACGTGACAGCTTGGTGTTAAATAAGCAAGGCCTTCTGATCCTGGACGGCCTGCTTCCAAAGGTTATCCTATGAGAACATTGATTATAATCCTATGCGCGCTGATTACTCTTCCGGCCTTTGCGGGCAGCCGGGCTAAACGAACCGACGGGATTACGCGCACGGGCGACGTGCTGCAATTGGCAATTCCAATTTCCGCGCTTGCCTACTCGTCCTATATACAAGACTGGGAGGGCGCGAAGCAACTGGGCTTCGCCTATGGCGCGACCTTTGCGACAACGCAAGTCCTAAAATATACGATCCGCGAGGAACGTCCATACCAAGCGGACGGCGTAAAAGGAACTACGTTTCCGTCGGGCCATACAAGCTCGGCTTTTGCGGGTGCGGGATACTGGCAGATGAGATACGGTTGGTACGTTGGCGCGCCTATGTACGCTACTGCGGCCTTTGTCGGATATTCAAGAAATCACGCTAACATGCACAACTGGCTGGACATTGCCACGGGCGCTGTGATCGGAATCGGATTCAATATCCTGTTTACTTCAAGATATAATAATGAAAGCGCGCAGCTGTCGGTCAGTCCGACCCAGGGCGCCGGCGCAAAACTAAATTTCAATACCAAATTTTGATTTGATTTACCCGATCACCCGCGCATTTTTTGACTGAGAGCCGCGACCAACGCATCCCGTAAACCCGGGTCATTGCGCAAGTCAAACGCGCAGTTGCTCAGACCGCGTCGGGCGTAAACCTCAGCCAAGCAGCAGTCCATGCGGAACACCCAGCCGGATTCTATCAATTCAGTCGTGCCTTTATTCCTTACAACTAGCTCGCAAGCGTTGTTTGTGCCATCCTTACTGGAAATGGGCTTTTCCGCGTAAACATCTTTATAGTTTTCTAAACGCTCTTCCGCGCACATAGATCTTATCGCCACAAGCTCCCATTCCACGTTCTCTTCTTCAAATACTATTTTCGCGCCGTCAAGCTCGACCTGATCCTTGTAAACTTCCTGATCAAAATAAACGTCGGTGTTGTAAGTCTTAGCGTCAAAATTATACTCGACATAATCAACCTGGCTAATTGTTGAAGCCAAAACTACGGGCGCGGCCAAATTGGCCATCATAAGCTGTATTTCTTTGTTCAACTTAATTATGGCACTTAACTTATGAATAGCGGACTGCGAGCTTTTGATAGTATTGTCGATATAGCCCAATTTTTCTTGTACGGCATTATACGTCTTTACTGGAATAATGTAATCTTGATTGTTGCCCGACATGACGGATCCCTATTTTATATTGCCTAATTTTTCTCTCAATATCTTCTGCCTTGCGGCACATGTTATGCAAACTCCCCCTTTCATTGCGTCAAAAATCGGGTTAATTCCAAGAACCTCGGGATTATCCTCCCATTTTACTTCTCCCTGTATTTGAAATTTTATTTGAACAATCCTCGCCCCAACCGCTTCCCGCGGACAATTCTCTACCGTTACTACAAGACTGGGATCAGTATCACAAACATATTTAACAGATGTCGCCATTTATAAACTCCTTTATGTCTTTACACGCATATCCTACCCCCCCCCGAATCCTTTTGTCAAGACATCTTATTTCTGTCTTTGATCAAACGGTTCAGGACCTAACATACTCAAGGCTATTGATCAAAAATTTCGTGAAGCTTGATTTTTTATTCAAGTCGGTCGCGCAACTGTGCAGACCGTATCCCAAGAAAACCGGCTGCTCGAAGAAGTCGCGAAACACCCATCTGGACTCGAACAATCCGGTTTTGTCCTTCTTGCGCACTACTATCTGGCAGGCGTTGATCAAGCCGTCTTTGTCTGCCTTGGGCGCAACGTCAAAAGTAGCGTCACTGAATGACATCCGCTGTTTCGTGCATATTGACCTAATCGCCGCAATTTCGTACCCGGTATTATCGTCGAAGACTTTTTTGGCGCCGTAAATAACTTTAATATCTTTATAAACTTCTCTGCCGAAATATACGTCGATATTGAATTTTCCGCTGTCAAAATTAAATTCTACGTACTCGACCAAGCTTATACCTGAAGACGCAGTGATCGGGGCGCCATTAAGCTTCTCAAGCAAAGCCTTTATCTGCGTGTTGTTTGCCGCTATCTGCGCCATGGAGGCTTCGTTCTGCTCAAGCAGATTACTTATTCGTAAAATATATTCCTGACCAGCCATAAAAATCACATCCCCATAGTTTATGGATACGATTTTACCCCCCCCCGAATCATTTTGTCAAGTAAATACTTAACTCCGAATTAATACCTAAGACAATTAGCCTATATCAAGCACTTATTGCTCGTTTCACATGAAGCGCAAATATTATTCTACTATTTTATCCAAGTATTTTCTTAACTTTCGAGATCAAAAGCGACTGCTCGACAGGATCGTTGCTGAAGTACCCTTCTACCGCGCCGATGCGTTTCCCGTCTTTATAAAAAATTAAAGCCGGAATTTCTGATAATTCCAGCCCCCGCTTTACTTCGTCTGTAACCTGAATTCTGACGTGATTCCAGTTATACCCCGCAAAAATTTCGGCCATCGGAACCGACATTATTAAACAGGAATCGTTCTCCCCGTCCCAAACTTCCAACACAGTAATACCCCCCCCCTACAACTTTGGTTTTGTCAATCGCTTCCGCATACGATATAGGCTGCATATCCACAGTGGTCGAGCCATAGCGATCAACAAACAATTCCTCGACAGTCCTTGGATCGGCGTCGATTTCAGCCATTATCTGTCTTTCTTCCTCGGCGTTTCTTGCAAGACTTAATGCGGCCGCGGGACATTCGGCGACGCAAGCTCCGCATCCAACGCATTTAGACTCGTCAAAGTTTATCTTGCGCGCGGCCTTGTCATACTGCAAGGCCTGCGTAGGGCATACCGCAACCCCTCCGCATATCGGAGAAAGATCGCACACCTTGGGATTTATAATTATTTTATTCATCTAAAACTCCTTTTGTTTAGATGGCCCAATATAACAAAAAAAACCAAAAATTTTCAACAAATAAAAACACCCCGTTTCGGGGGTGTTTTTATTTGGAGGCCGAACCCGGAATCGAACCGGGGTGCAAGGATTTGCAGTCCTCTGCATAACCACTCTGCCATCCGGCCAATCTGGCCTGCCATCCATAGCCCAAAGGGCGAAGGATGGTGCGGCGGTAAAGTAATCTCTAGTTCCCCATACAACAATGGAATAACTGGGGTTTACTGGGCTTTTTCGCGTTTTAATCGCCTTTTTTATGCCCACGTGCCGCACTGTTTGCCCGAATTCTGGCACCTTCGGCCTTAAAAGTCAAGAATAAGCCCAAAAAAGAACAGGGCTTTTATTCGCAAGAACAGGGAATCTACAGGGAAAATCGACGATTTTGCGAGTTTTTGTATCGCTCAGATTATCCTACACTTCACAGAATTCTGCCAGTTTTTAAGCATGCACTAATCAAAACCGAGGCAAAGTAGCAGGGAATTTATTTTGCGGTATCAGGGAATAATTTTTACCCTAACAGCGAAACTTTCCGTGTTAACAGGGAATTTTCACAAAAAACCCAAACACCGAATTATTTACCGAAATAATTACCGGATAACTGTATTTTTTAGAAAAACGCCCCCTCTTGTGAACTTTGACTTTCTTTTAGAGAAAGTCAAAGATAGCCCTTCCTTGACAACAACCATTGCGTAAATGCATCCATAGAAAAGACGAATTATAGTCCAATTCCTGTAAAAATAGGCCAAATACTAATTATTGACCCCATTCCAAAACACTTAATCTTAGAAAGTTTTTGATTTAAGAGGCTCTTTTATTGGCAACTTGTTGTAATAACTGAGTTGCGGATCTTAATACTACTTCGCTTTCATTTCCTAATAGGATTTTTGCCCATATTGTATCTATTGCTCTAATTTGCACATTTTGCAGATCAATGTTCTGTACATTTGGCATTTCTGATAGCAATGACTTAATATCGGCTTTGCCGAGTTTATTCATATCAGGCGTTAGCATTTTTAACATATCTGCTACTTCGATTTTCCTAAGCCCTTCCTGATTTTTGCTAAAGTATTCCATCTGCAATTGACCAAATATCGAAGAGAACCAACTGGACAAGATTTGGGCAACAACAATATTATTTGCGGATAAAACAACCAGATTTGTAGATACAAGCATTGGTTGGTCAGTAAAAGATACCTGTCCATATCTTCGAGTTGCCCTGGGTAATAAAACCAATTTTCCAGAGAACATATTCGAATACTCTCTTTTAAGAATATCTATGCTTTCATCTGATGTTTTTTCTTTCTTTAATTGTTTAGCATTTGGATTTACTTTTTGGTTATCTAAGTAGAATTTAACCAAAGACGAAACATCGGCCTTTGAGAGTTTATCTAAATCTGCACACACATTATCACCTACGGTATACAGCCCCAAAGATTCGGGAACATTTCGCAGTCCTTTGACAGTTGGCAAGGTCGGCAGGTGATCTTTGAATAGCGCAGGGTTTAAAAAGATTAAATCGCTAAGACCTGCATTTCCCGCAGTTCCGCGTCTGATGTCATAGCCTAAAGTATCCAGTGGTGACAACAGATTTTGCCTTGATAAATTACCTATAAAAAGCTCCAGTTTTTCATTTGTACTATCAGCGCTTCTCCAGCCAGTATCGGTAGTTTCAGCAAGAATATTTGCCGCAACAAACTTTGCTTCGACCCCAGGCATTATATCAACAAATATATTGCTGTTTATACCATTCGTAACAGCCCCCAAGAACTCATCTATATCGATATCTGCAATTTTACAGTTGCTTGAAATGATTTTTATATGATCGGCTTGCATTCCTTTTATTCCAACGCAAACGAATGTGGATTTTGTAACTTCATCAAATAAACTTTCCCGCGGGTAAGTAAATATCATTCTTAAGCCAAACTTCTCTAATAAAAGCTTTCTTAATGCTACAGCTTCTTGACCTGTCGCGGATAGACAGGTAGTTGGCAAGATGCAAGATATTACTGTACCATCGGCTAGATTTGCTAACAGCAATTCAAGAAAGACACCCTCTAAGCCCATTTGACCTATATTTGTAGATGATTCTCCTAATATGTCGACAATCCTATCGGATAATATGTTTTTCTTTCCAATACAGTCTATGCCACGAACAAAAGGCGGATTTAAAACTATGACTTTTACATCCGAAAAATAAGTCTGCGCCAGTTCACTCAGATTTTTTGACGATACTTCTGGGCAATTATCACGATTGATCGTTTGTGGATACGTAAGCCCCAGTCGTAGCGATAGCAATTCGCCTAAAGAACTTTTAATGTCATTGGCTTTAATTTGTTTTGGAGTGATATTAAAGATATTTGCCGCAGATGCTAGCAAACTTCCACTTCCGGCCGCAGGATCACAGACTTTTCCCTCTGACGGAACATTGGGCAATAGACTCTTGGCTAAGACTGCGACAACATTTGCCAGCTCCAGATCGGTAGCAACTTCGCCATCAGAATGTTCGCATCCCGCTGACACAATCTGATGCAAAGTATCTGCTATTGCATCTCCTGATATATTTTGTTTGCCTAATTTGAAAAGTTCGCCAAGCAAATGGGCATCGAGATTGGCTTCTTCGGCATAAAGATCCGCATTATAATCAAATATACTATGGAAATTCACCCTAGATGCAGTTTCACAAATCTGCCTTATATCACCTTTAAGAAGCCGAATATCCGACAATTCATTTCTTCCGATGCTAGACAACGAGCCTCGTATATACTCATACAAGAGAACAGCTAAATTGCTTTTCCACAACCTCGGATTGTCTTTGCTTTGCTCCATAATTTCTGCAAAATTATCCAGAGTAATAAACGGACGCGCAGTGTTATTTATTATGCGTGAAAACCTATCAACGAATACTCCAGTTAGCTTTTCGACAAGATCTCTATCAGAAAGCTTGCCTATTTGAATAAGTCCTGGCTCTAATATCTGCTGAAAGATTCTGGGTCTTGCAGGGTCGTATTTAAAAGGGATTAAGCATTCAAGGTTAGTCACAAAATAGTATGGAGCTTCTAAATTTTTTGCACTTTCTTTGACATATGATTCAGCCTGAATCTGATATCTGGCACTATTTACATCTTGTGGGGTACGTTTTACTTCGATAATAGAAAATATCTTTCCTGTATTTTTATTTCGAATTGTGAAATCTGCTTCCAACGATCCAATCATAAGATGATGAACCACTTCGTATGTATCTGATAGATTTAAGCTATGCAAAGCTCTGTTAAGAGCCTCCTTGCATATTGGGTGGAATTCGTTCACTTCAGAAGAATAATACGATAGAGCCATCGTTAAACTGTCTCCAAATGCTTTCTTATTTGTTTTGCAATAGCTCTAGCCATTATTGGCGGAACAGCATTTCCAACGATTGTGCATTTATCCCGAGTGCTTTTTGCAATAAGGTCATAGTTATCAGGAAAACTTTGCAATCTCAAAGCCTCACGTATTGTAATAAGCCTCGCCTGATCATAATGGATATTACAGCCAACATTTGGTCGATTAAAATATGTGTTTATGGTATAGGACGGCTTGCTTGGCGACAATCTTCCATAACAAGTTGTGTGACCGCCAGTTTCTTGCAATCTACGTATACGCTTAGAATTTACGGATTTTGGAACATCCATGTAATTTCCACCGGGCTTTACATGCTTGATTATATATTTATCAAGCTCGCTCAATGTAAATGCAGAATGCCCACTAGTGCGTTTGGAAGTCCCCCTAATATTTTTTTGGAATGCTGTTTTGGGCAAATGAATGTATGCAGCCTGTCCTGTTGATAATTCCCCAAGATCAGACAACGCATCTTTTGCAGAAACATGTTTTTCTTTACGACCGTCACCGTGAGTTTCCGTAGGAAATTCAAACTTTGCTTTACCTTTTACTCCAACAATTATAACGCGCTTACGATGCTGTGGCACTCCATAATCTGCGGCATTCACAACTTTGTGAGTGACAGTATATCCGATAGAGCTAAATTCTTCTACCAGCAAATCTAGTATCTTTTTCCCTTCGCTATTCTTTGCGGACAACAAACCAACAACATTTTCGAACATAAACATCTTTGGCTTAAGTGTTTTAATTATATCCATATATCTCCAGACCAACCGACCTCTATCATCTTCAGTTTGCCGCTTACCTATAAGGGAAAATGACTGGCATGGAGGCCCCCCAACAACAATGTCACATCTGGGTATAGTTTTTAAATCAACGGTATTTATGTCTGCGCAAACAATATGATCGCCAATATTATGTTTATAGGTATCGACTGCGCTTCGCATATTATCAACAGCCCAGACAATATCAAAACCCTCTTGGATAAATCCCAAGTCCAACCCGCCCCCACCGGAAAACAAGCTAACGACTCTAATTGACATTTCCCCCAAGTCTCCTTCTCTTGTTTTCATTATACCTTTTTTCGATATCTTTTGCACCTATTTTTTCATATTTTGCAATAATTTCTGTCATTTGGCGTATTAAATCGCTAGATTTGGCTTTATCGTACTTTTTCGCTAAATCTCTGAGTTTTTCTGTGCTTGATGTGCTAAATTTCGAAACATCTGGTAGATACAGTTGCTTAAAGTCATATGTCTGAAGTTTTAATAGTCCATTCCCATAAGTTTTGCCCATATCTTCGAGCTGAGTATAGGTATAAAAATTATTCAATAGAGCTAACAATAAGTATTTGTCTATCTTTGGTTGAATTATGTAGAAATTATCTCTAACTAAATCCTCACTTGAATTTAAAAGGAATTCCATATTATCTCGGATAATATAACTAAAAATTATACCATGACAGTCAATAGCTTTAATACAATACCAGTCAGGCTCTCTGTTTGTTATTTTTTTGTACAAAACACTAGGTTCCTGTTTCTTCAAAATAACATTTTTGTATTCATTAATATACCATTCCAAGCTTGGATATTTTGAAATATTGGTATGTGTTGGTATTATTAATACAGAATCAAGACTTGAGCCTTGTGCCAAGTTTTTAGGAGAAGATATTATAGGGTAAATGAATTTTGCACATCCTGTACATTTATCAAACTTAGGATTTATAAACATTTCATTGTAGCCTGTTGTTATTCCTCGCCGAATAGATGCATAGTCTTCAAAATTAGCCTTGGAGCGCTCCAGATTGTCTGACTTATTTGTTTTTATTATTTCTATAAGAGTGCTCCCATTGGAAACAAGTTCAAGCTTTTTTGTTCGCTCACAATTGTGACTCTTGATAATTTTAAGTATTATAACATCAACTAACGCACCAGATGTAAAGGCTGTCGTGCGAACATCAATCTCCATAGAAATATGGCCATAAGTGTTAATTACAGATAAAAGAGATTGCTCGTTTTTAGAGTTGCGCCATGAATTTGGGAATATAACTATCAGCTCCCCCCCCACCTCCAGCAAATCTAATGCTTTTTGTATGAAATATAAATACATATTAGAATTTGCAGGAAGGGATTTATATAGAGGATTTTGTCTCAGAGATGCTTTAGAGATTCCATATAAATCCAGCTTGTCAATAGCTTCATGCCTGATGTATGGCGGGTTCATAATTATGCCATGTATTTTAGCATCAGGAACAAAGCTCAAAAAGTCAGTATTGTGTATTTCGATTTGCGAACTATTGAATTTGCCAAATAATTCCTTATCGAGCTCTACACCAATTAGGTTTTTATACCATGAAGATAGGCTATCTAAAAATACTCCTTCACCGAAGCAGGGGTCAAGTATGGTCTTGTCCTTACCAACAGACAGAAGTCCGACCATATAGTCAGCAATTTGCCGTAGGGTAAACACCTGCCCAAGGGCTTTATTGGTCATTTCCTGGAGCCTCCTGTCCTTCGCTTTTATAATAGCGATATAAAACAAGGAAATCCATAGTTAAATGGAGCTAAAAATAAATCGCAATAAACAAGGCCTTACTGCGCTAATATAAGCCCAACAACTCGATTGATTTTTCTGGATGTGCCCCCTATAATCCATATTATGGGTAAATACGACAAAATCTTTAAAAATGATAAACTTAGCATTCAATCGGATGTCGTAGATTTTGCGCACTTGATAGAACAAGAAGGTGGCGAGGCAAAGGTTTATTCAATTTCTGCTGAATTTGGTATAGGAAAAACATTCTTTTGCGATAGATTGCAGGAAGTCCTTACGCTGGATGGTATCCCAGTCGCAAAGATGAATATCTGGGAAATGGATTTTTATGAAGATCCGTTGATTCCGATACTTATCAAAATTCAGGAAGTTTATAAAAAGCATCATAAATTTTCGACAGCGGCAAAATGGACGTGGAAAAGAATAATAAATTTTCCAAGGGCGTTATTTTCAGCGACCACAGCCACTGCATCCCAGGCGGGGTGTGGGGCTAGATTTGACTTTGATAAGTTTATTAAAACATATAAAAATCTAAACCAAAAGACAGAAATTTATGGCGAGTATAAAAAATATGAAAAAGAGCTTAAACTTCTAAAAGGATTTTTACAGAGCTGGGCAAAGGAAACTAAAAAACCGATAATTATCATTATCGATGAAATGGATAGATGCCGACCAGACTATGCAGTAAAAACATTAGAGGTTCTGAAGCACTTCTTTGATATCCAAGGCTTTGTATTTGTCCTTGCGCTTGATGAAAAACAACTGGAAACCTCTGTCAAATGCCTGTTCGGAACAGAAAACTTTGATGGCTATAAACGGAAATTTATAAATAACTCATTCCTGTTGCCTGCACCCGATAAAATAAAGTTTGTAGATTTCTTGTATGAAAAGACCGGCATAGCTAAGACTATTGGAAAGATTCAAAAAGACAATCGTGACCTAGTATTCAAAATAAAGATCGATGGATACGGTAATTTTGTTCACCAGAATTTTGGTGTTGGTCAAAGTCAGGGCGATGTTAAAGAACTAACAAGATTTAATGATATGCAAACTCCGGAATCTATCATAAAACGATACTTTGCGGCATACAGCATTTGGTTCAAATTTTCATTACGACAGATGGAACAGGTCTTCGACAGACTGGTTCTGTTTGCAAAAGAAATTGCCAATAGCAATGAACTATTTTCCCCTGATTTGGCCGTATTGCTCGTATGTTTGCATGAATTTGATGTAAAAATATATGCTGATTTGCGCAAAAGCAACAACCATCATATTTATGGAATAAATCCTGGCATTATAAACAAAATATATTGTGGCAGCCAAATAACTTCTTGTGCATATCAAGTGTATAAAGAAAAATCCTTTGAAATGTTCGATGGAAATTTTAATAGAACGCTTGTTCCTAAAATACCACTTGTGGCAAGATATTCAGGAACAATAGAACCATATAGAGACTCAAAAACTACAGTTATACATGATAATGTTGATCGTTTTTTTATCCCAGATCCGAAAGCAGAACCGCCGCTTAAATGGCTTATTGAAATTCAAGATTCAGATAACGGAATATATTCCAGCATAGATAATAATGGTAGAATTGCACAAATCACTAAATCAAAGCATAACGCCCAATGGGAAACGCTTGAGCCTGATATAGACACCGCCAGCACCTTTGACTTAGACCAATTCCGACTGACTTATTTTTCAAAGATGGATTTTATATCGAAATTCAAGTCAGCTGAACCAGCCAAATCATCAGAACCTACAACAACCACGCATGAATGAGAATTAAGAGTCCGAGCTTTCGGACTTTTCTTCTGCAGTAGTTTCCAACTCTATTCCAAACCCTTTAAAGTGTTCCGAGTCTTTTTCTTTCATAAAGCTGAATAGCTCTCCAATCTCCTGTTTCCCTGATGCATAGCTGAACGTGGCATCATCGGTTATACTTGTAGTTTCCAATGTGTGCGAAAAGGCATGTGCCATATTCAATAACGATTTGTACTTCTGATTGTCTCCAGCCAAAGCGCTCATTTTATCGAAAAGCAGATGATTTTTATTTGTGTCCTTAAAGGACAAAAAGACCTCTAATACCCTTCGTATCATGTTGCCAGTGGCGACATCTTTTTCATCATCCTCTTTGATCCAGATCGCTTTTAGAGCGTCCATCAGGCTCATATATTCAGAGATATGAGTCCTTACATATCTGCTTGCCTTTTTAATTTGAGAGCCGTTTTTCTTGTCTTTTGTAATCTCAAAAATTTCCAATGAATCCTTTTCCTCTTTTTTATGTTTGCGTAATTGCGCTTTCATCGCCTCGCGGACTTTCGCAAAGAAATAAAAATTATGGGTAAGAAAAAACTGCTGACCGTACTGTGCTAAGGCCGATACAACCAAATTCTGTATAACGAACAGATTGGTACTGTCCAAACTAGAAACAGGGTCATCGATGACAATAATCTCATTTTTCTTGTCATCCGCCGTGGACGATTTTAATGAAACAAGGAAGTATAAGAAGGCTATAAGATTTCGTTCGCCCTCGCTAAGATTTGTAGCTGGCTTATTAGATGCACCATCAATTTTTCGCTCAAGCTGGTATTCTCCTGAGCCAGGCTCAATTTTGAACACTAGCCCGATGTCCAACGTGGTTTCCAATAGCTTATTTATTTCGGTTATTATAGTTGCTTGATTTTCCAGGGTGGCTTTTTTGGTATTGATATCGGCATCAAGCACTTGCATGGCGGCTATGGCTTGTGTATGCATGGCTGTTTTTGTGGCCTGTTCTTCTTCAACCTTACTCAACTTAGATTCATTCTGTTGTATATGAAAAGCGATGACCTTGTCTTTGCTTTCTTGTTTTAGTTTGTCGCTCTCCGCAACAGCAAGGTTATTCTTGTTTATTGCCTCTATGACTTTGGTGGCGGCATCACTAAGCTGAGAAACGTTATTATTAAAATCATCCGTATCATCAACTTGAATTGCGCTGTCCTTGCGAGTTTCTTTTTCATCAATCTTGTCGCCCAATTTTTTCAGTGAGCTATCAAAAGCGGAATACGCAATGTCAAATGCGGCGCGAGCGGTTTTATACTCTGAGAATAGCTCTGTAGTAAGGAAATGGGCTTCTGTTAGGTCGCAGGAAAAGACCTTCATTACATCGAGGTATTTGTCCTTTACCGTTTTTGTGGTTGTAAATTCACCTTCCAGTCGTTCAAACTCATCATCTTTTTTAATTAGCTCTTGGATTTGTGTCGTCCGCGCCTTCCAAGTTTCGGTGGTTATCCCTTGTCCACAAAATTTGCAAGCTTCATGTTCGGTTTCATGTAGTTTTGCACCTTCTTCAACCCATTTGATGACTTCTTCTTTGAGAAGTGCGCCCTTGCGCTTTATCGGAGTTTTAAGCAGGTCGAATATTTTGGTATAATCCTGAGGAATCAATATAGCGCCGAGGTTGCTTAGTGCCGTGATATATTTATCCTCTATTGCAGGTTTTACGCTGGCAACATAAAAACCTGCCGCCTTTTTATAGTCATCTTCGGATACCGTAGGTTTGACCGCTTGAGCTTTATATTTGGTATAATCGCTCGTGAAATGCTTTTTCGTGTAGGCTGGGGCGTTTGTGATTTGTAATGATGCTCTGATAGTCTGGGCAATTTCCGTTGTGAGATTATCAAATGCACCTATGGCCGCATCCTTCTCCGCCTCTGCTTTTAATTTCCCGCTCTTATCTTTCATCTCGGATTTTTTGGCCTCTAAGTCATCGATTTCTTTTTTGACGGCAATATTGTCCGCCCCAATGACGGCAGAGAGTTTTTTTGCCTTATGCGATTTTAACTCAAGGTTATTTTCGACGAAGTCCTCATTGAACACCTTGACTTTACCACCAACATTCGTTTTTGCGAAGTCTTTTATGGAAGTATCGTTGCAGGTTACGTCGATTTCTCCGCTCGAAAAGTCTGGAAACACTACTCCATCACCGAGACCTGAGAAAATGCGCGTTAATGTCGTTTTGCCGCTTCCGTTATAGCCGTAGAATAGATTAACCTCTTTGCATGCCAAATCCTTCGGAGCTATAAAATCCTTGAACGAGCCAATTTCCTTTAATTTTCCAATACGGTTTATCGTGTTAGCCATCAGCGTCCTTTCCGTGTGAAGTCATTACCTTTCACATATAGGATGGGAACTGCGATTTTTCAAGGGTATAACTCAATTTTTTCAGTATTTTAGTATTGTCCGACCTGAACTTGTAAATCTAGATGGTTGACTTGCTTCTCAATGCATAAGAATGTATCATTTAAATAATTAAACCGAGGAACTCTAAATGGCGTGGGTGGTTTATGATCTTGATAATGGCATTGTGTGCGACAGTCCTTTAAGGGGACAGGCAAAAACTACTGGCGGCGCAATTAAAACTGAGTGGTATAAGAATGCCCCGCTCAGAGTTAACTCGCGAATAATTTCTCATTTGCGCAATCAAAAAGGCCGAGGGCATCGCGTCTGTATTATCACCTCGCGCTATGGTGATAAAGAAGGCATAGAGCTTACTAAAAAATGGTTGCGCTCGCTCTCCATTCCTTACGATAAAATCATATTCCGCGAGACCAATAATTCAAGTCCTGATTCCGTATTCAAACCGTGGGCACTTGTGAAGAACAGCCTCTCTGGGGCACAGGTCGTTTGTTATGTCTCTGAAACCCGTGATTTGGAATCAGCGCTCAAGCGCATCGGAGTCAAATTCGAGGTTGTTTGAGGATTATTTGCCTTAATTCCCCCTTTATTGCCTTATATCGCTCAAATACTGGGAAATCTGTCATTTTTCTGCTTATAAGACTGGACTTAGTGCTTTATCTAAGCATTCATTGAGCTGTGGCGGAGCAAGAGATTGCAAGGCCTGCAACAAAAAATGAAAGGATAAAACTATGATAATGCCAACTACATACGAAGAGCTGAAAGCCCTCGACAAGCCCCAGCTTGAGGCGATTTGGGAGCACTTCTTTAAGAGCCCCGTTATCGCGTCTGCGTCGAATTTACATCGCCCATTGTGGTATAAAATTCAATGCGCCCGCTACGGACAGAAACTGGAACAGAGGCACATCACGCGCCTTAATACATACTCGCTCGACCCCGATGCATATATCGAAAAAGCACTTAAAACAAAATACCACCTTAAGCATGGAACTGAAATCGTCAAGACTTTTAAGGGCAAGGAATATGTAGTGCGTGTCGAGAATACTTCGGTGTTTTCATACCTTGGCGAAAAATACTCGAACCTGTCCGCAATCGCTATGAAGATATGCGGCCACAAGGTCTCCGGCAACGAATTCTTCGGATTGATGAACAAAAATACGGGGAGAGTGAGCGCATAAATAGACCGAAAAGAAAGTCAAAAAATAGCGCTTATAAGACTGGACTTCCATCGATTAGTAAGCGTAAATGGAGCTAGAACAAGAGGTAAAATATGAATAAAACAAACTGCGCGATATATGTCAGAAAGTCCACGGAGCATGGGCTGGAGCAGGAGTTCAATTCGCTAGATAACCAAGAGCTGGCCTGTAAATCCTACATTGCTTCGCAGACCTTTCAAGGCTGGGAATTTGTGAAAACCTACTCGGACGGAGGCATTTCTGGCGGCACGATGGCGAGGCCGGGATTACAAGAAATGCTGGACGATATTCGCGCCGGAAAAATCCAATGCGTGCTTGTATATAAGATAGACCGCCTGTCGCGCTCCATCTACGATTTCAAACGCATGATGAAAGAGGATTTCGAAAAACACGACTGCAATCTCGTGTCCATCACCCAAAGCTTCGACACTTCAACCGCGATGGGAAAACTGACCCTCAATATGCTACTCAGCTTCGCGGAGTTCGAACGCGAGGTCGCCTCCGAACGTGTGCGCGACAAGATGTATGCAACCAAGACAAAAGGCATGTGGGTCGGCGGCACACCTCCGCTTGGATACGATATAAAGTTTAAGAAACTTGAGCCGAATGAAAATGAGATTCCGCAAGTCAAAGAGATATTCGAAACTTACCTCGCCGCCACAGGGCTTAATCAATGTCGCGACATTGTGGAAGAGAAAGGAATCCGAGGAAAGCAATGGACTACCAAAACTGGCGAAGTGCGCGGTGGCGGTATCCTATCCCTAAAATCCGTCCACAACATACTTCGCAATGCGACCTACATCGGCAAGCTCCCGCACAAGAGGACTGGCGAGATATTCGAAGGTCAGCACGAAGCGATACTTGATAAAGAACTTTACGACGCCGTGCAGAAGAAACTTGCCGACAACAACATCTGCGGCGATTGCCCAAGGTCGAGAGGTGCTCCACTTCTGCATCAAAAAGTATTCGCCGCCGATGGAAAAAGATTTGTGAACAAGAAAGGAAACAAGGGACAGATAAAATACCGCTACTACAGAAACGGAAAAACTTCGCTACCCTCCGGAGACATTGAAAACATCGTGCGAGATACTTTGAAAAAGTTTCTAGATAGCGACATGGCCGGACTGCCCGACACCGCACGCCTAGCGTTCAAGCAAGTTGACTTCACGGACAGTCTTGTCACACCGATGGTAGAAAAGGTCGTGTATCACGAGGACAAACTGACGCTCTTCGTAAAGCTTGATAACCTCTCATACCTCACACCATTCAAAAATGAAAAAGTAAATCACTCCGCCGAACCGATGAACGGATGCTATGTCAGCGCGGACGGCAAGCACGTCATTCTTGAAAAACAAATCTTCATCAACCGCTTCGGCATGAAAAGCAACCGTTATATCGGGAGCGGTATCTCCGTCCTCACAAAAAGCGAGAACGCGAACAACCTAATCCGTGCGATGGCGATGGGGTGGCGGTATCGGAAAATGTATGAGACAGGCAAGACCATAAATGAAATCCGCCTTGGTGAAAATGTGGCTGACCGAACGGTTTACAAATATCTGAACCTCGCATATCTATCGCCCCGCATAGCAGGTGCGGTCATGGATAGCGAAGTGCCGTCCCATGTCAACCTGCAAACGCTCTTCGGCATCGCCTCGAAATACGAGGACTTTGGAAAACAGGAACAAGCCTTCTTCGGGTGCTAATCCCCCTCGGCTCCAACCCCGTCGCCCGGTCATGCCGGGCGGTTTTTTATGCTCCGGCCATACCCATTGACTCTGCAAAAATGGCCATTGTATAGAAAGTTCGGGAATTCACCGATAATCGGGCTATTTGCCCCATATACCATAGTCAATGCCCTGCAAGACCCCGCAGTCTGCGGGGCTTTGAGGGTATCTATACCAATCTATGAAGAACTGGTGCAGACGGGGAGACTTGAACTCCCATGGTTTTACCCGCTACCACCTCAAGGTAGTGCGTCTACCAATTTCGCCACGTCTGCTTGCAAGTGGGTTGATTCTAACGTCCAAACCAAAAAAATGCAAGAAAATTCAGCGCCTCATTTCCATACGGCCGCCACCGCCATGAAATTCCCCGCCTCCGTGGAATCCGCCGCCATTAAAGCCGTCCTCGTTACGAAAGCCTTCCACGTGATGACTAGTGAAATCCGCGCCATGACGGCCCTGCACGAAATCGCGCCGCGCGTCCGGGTCCATTCTATGCCAATGGTCGCGGTCGGCCCCGCTCCAAAGAAAAACCGCGTCGCTGCAGTCGCCGTCAAGATACTGCCAGTTCCACGCCATGCAGTCCCCAACCATGGCCGATCCTGTGCAATACCGGTCTATATAAGGCTCGCACGCGTCAAAAAACGTATAGTCCCTGACATCGGCGCAGGCCTGCGCCGCAAACGCCGCGCAGAATATGAACAACATTGTCTTCTTCATTTTTTCTTTCTTACATACGGCTTTGGGCGGTTTTTCGGATCGCACTTCATTGCATTTTTATCGGCTACCGAGAGCGCGATCGCAACCGCCTGTTTCACTGGCTTGCCTTCTTTTATGGCGGACTTTATATTATGCCTTATCGCTTCGCGCGAACAACCTCTGACCACTTTCATAAATCCCTCCTTTGGGTTTACCCAAGTATGTATCCCGCGCTTTGCTAATTCATCAGGAACTTTGTCTTAGTGAAGAAACGCTGCGGTTATGAGATAATGCCTCATGAGATTTATTGCATTTATGTTAGTGGCCATGTTCGCGTCAGCCGCCCACGCCTGGGACGTGAAAAGCAATGTTATTCACGAGGGCGAAGCCTTTATAAAAGACCAGGCAAGCATAGCTTGCGACGGAGCGAACATATCTCCGGACCTTTACTGGGGCGACGCGCCCGAGGGAACAAAAAGCCTTGCCATGATAATGCACGATCCGACCGCGCCCAAGGAAAACGGATATTATCATTGGATGGTTACGGATATTCCGCCGACGGTGAAAGGATTTTCGCAAGGCGAAAAGTTAGCGCCGCCTATCCGAGAAATAGCGGGCGACGCCGGATACCCCGGATACGTGGGCCCCTGTCCTCCCAAGGATTCGGGCAAGCATTTTTATACTTTCACGGTCTATGCGCTTGACGTTAAAAAGATAGGGCTTCCGCCTCAGCTAAGCCCTTACCAAATGCACATGATCATCCAAAAACATTCCATCCAAGCTACCCGAGTCACCGCAACTTATCAAAGATAAAATTCTAAAAAACTATTCGGCGCATCGCGTTTTCAATGAAAAAATAATAATCTCAAAAAATCCAATCTAGGTCGCGTTTTCGATGAATAATAAATAACTCAAAAAATATTAAGGTCGTCGCAAATCGAGGATAGATCGCCCAGAAGCAAGAAAAACCAACCGGCGCAGGCCTAATAGGCTGCCGCGACGTGTTGGTTTTTCGAAGCTAATCGGCGATATAGACCGATTTGTAATACGACCTAATATTTTTTGTCATTCCTTTCTAAGTGGAAATGCGCCGGCGTCAAGCATCTTCTGAATCTCGAAGTGCTTGATCTTCTTGGCGGAAGTCTGCGGCAGCTCGTCTTCGGTGATTGCGAAGTGGCGGACCCATTTGTACGGCGCAATCTTCAAGTTCGACGCCTTGATCAGCATATCGACTTTCGCGATCGTGGTCTCGGGCGTTACTTGAAACACTCCGTACGCGACGGTCTTTCCGTTTATTACTCGCTCGACCACGGCGGCGGCAAGTATGTCCTCGTTCTGAAGATACAGGTCTTCCAGCTCGTCCGGATAGACGTTTTTCCCACTGTCCAAAACTATGATCTGCTTCCAGCGGCCTTTTACTACCAATCGGTTTTTGCTGACGATTTTTCCAAGGTCTCCGGTCTTGAACCAGCCGTTTTCGAACGCTTCCGCATTTGCCTGCGGATTGTTCAGATAGCCGCTCATGACGGTGTTTCCCTTCAGCCATATTTCTCCGACTCCGTTTTTATCCGGATTGTTGATTCGGATTTTATTGCCCGGAAGCGGACTGGCATAAGTCATCTCTTTGTTATCCATCCTGAACTTGAAGTTCATGTTTCCTGTTCCGACCGTTTCGGTAAGTCCATAGCAGTCGCCTACCGCGAATCCCATGCGTTCGAAGAACTTGCGGATCGTGGGCTTCAAAGTCGCGCCGGCGGATACAAGAACCTTTACTCGGCCTCCGAATATATCCTGTATCGGCTGCTTGACCTTTCTTACCATAAACCCAAGCCCTATAAGATTAAGAAATCCCTGTGATGCAAGTATGATGCGCATAAGAGTGTATTTCTTTTTCTCTTTCGCTCCGGCGACTATCTTTTTATAAAATCCTTCCCAAACCCGCGGCACGGCCGGTATGACGTGCGGACGGTACTTGGCGAAATCGACCAGGAACTCTTTCGGATTCAGCACGGGCTGTATCAGTAACGAGCAGCCAAGCGCTATGGGCGCAAGCATATTTATCACGACACCGTATATGTGGTACAACGGCAAAAAGCCGTAGAACATATAGCCGGGCTTCATGACGGGGCTGTAGAACTGAACGCCTTCGCACAGCGACACCATGTTGTGATGCGTCAAAGGCACGATTTTGGGATTGCCGGTGGTGCCGCTTGTGAATGACAATTGGGCTATGTCTTCGCGTTCGACGCCGGCCACGTTGAAGCCATTCTCGTCGTCGGAATCCTCTTCGTCTATGTTCATCGTTGGAATGTCCTTTGGAATCTCGAAACTGTTCTGGGCGATCGCCAGTTTTGCGCCCGTGATCCTCATCATTTCCTTGTGCTCGTTCGCGGCCAGGCCCGTGTCAAGCATCAGCGCTCGCGCTCCCTGCGACAGGATCGCGAAGTACGATACTACGAATTCGGGGCATGTGCCGGACAGCAAAGCCACGACGTCGCCCTTTTTTATGTTGTATTTTTTCGCCAGTTTGACGGCGCGTTTCTTTACCATGCTTAAGAGGTCCGCGTAAGTCTTGTTCGTGCGGACAAAGAAGACGCCGGCCGAATTTTTTTGACAGGCGGCGGCCAGGACTTCGTACATGTTTTTTACCATGTTTTCTTCCTTTTTGTTTTTTTGTTACTGTTGGTCGACGGTAAAAGGTTACTGGGATTTGCATCCCTAAGCAATAATAAAATAATAAAGCTTGACAGGTGGGGGGGGTAGGGACTACCATAAACCTTTGAAGAGCCGGGAGATTTGAGAGAGCAAACCTACAAGGCTGGTCCAACGTGAGCAATAATATTCTTTTTTTCCAAAACAAAGTTAATCCCAAACTATATTACACCGTCGAATATAAAGGAATCCCCACCGCCGAGGAACAAGCCAAGCTTGAATACCTGACTAACGGAACCATGGTGGATTCCGATACTGTTACCCTGACCCACCCGCTTATCGGTACCCGCAAGGAACGCATTACTCCGTTTTCGACTTCCGCCACGGGAATAGCCTTGGCCATAGGCCTTGAAAACGTTATGCGAGTCGAAAACTTTGTCGAAGCCACTTCGGAATTTCCAGATTACGACGTCATGCTTAACGAAGTCTACCCGTCGCTTGGCCAGGATATGTTCAAAACCGACCGCCAGCCCCAACCGGTCAAATACATCGAAGACCTGCACAGCTATAACAAGGAACACGGTCTTGCGATTTCGGACGAAGAAATAGACTATCTGATACAAGCCGCGCAGCGTCGCGGCCGCCTGTTCACGGACGCTGAAATTTTCGGATTCAGCCAGGCGAATTCGGAACACTGCCGCCATAAAATATTCAACGGCACCTTTATTATAGACGGCAAGGAACAGGCGAAAACCCTATTCCAAATGATCAAGGAAACCACCATTGATTCAAATTCTTTGACCGGATATAAAGGCGCGGTGCTGAACGCGTACGCCGACAATGCGGCCGCCGTCGGCAGCGCAAAGGTCATGCAGTGGGCCCCGGGACCGGACGGCAAGATGGTGCTTACCCCGATAGAAGTCAGCGCGCTGCTTAAAGCCGAAACACACAATCACCCGACGGGCGTATCGCCCTTCCCCGGCGCGGCTACCGGCACTGGCGGAGAAATCCGCGACCGCATGGCGGTGGGACTTGGATCGCACCCTTTGTCCGGCGGACTTGTGGTCATGACGAACGACCCGGCGAAAGAAGGCAACTACCTTTATTCTTCCGCGCAAAAGATTCTTACCGAAGCGACCGACGGCGCATTCCATTACGGCAACGAATTCGGCCAGCCGCTTGTAATTCCGCCATTGGTCTATGCCTTCACTCACGAAGAAAACGGGATCAAATGGGGATACAACAAGCCGATCCTGCTTGCCAGCGGACTTGGGTACGTAGACAAAAGATATATGCATAAAGACGATTCCAAAATTAAGAAAGGCCAAAAAATCATACTTCTTGGCGGATCGAATTATCTGATCGGACTTGGCGGCGGATCGGCTTCAAGCCTTAACAGCGGCGCGGCATCGAAAAAAGTCGACTTCGCTTCCGTACAGCGCGACAACGCCGAAATGCAGAACCGCGCCTATCGCGTCACCCGCGCCCTGACCGAAGGAGCCAAAAATCCGATCGTATCCATACACGATCACGGCGCCGGCGGCCACTTCAACTGCCTTGTGGAATTGGTTGAAAAACTGGGCGGTCGCATAGACATGTCAAAGCTTCCCGTGGACGACAAGACTATGTCCGCAAAAGAAATCCTTAGCAACGAATCCCAGGAACGCATGGCGATTTTAGTGAACGAGGATGATGTGGAATCCGTCATGGAGATCGCCGCGCGCGAAGGATGTCCGGCCTATGAAATCGGAGAAATCACAGGCGATAACAAATTCGTCTGCGAACAGGAAAACGGTGAACGACCGGTCGATATGGAAATAGCGGACCTGATGAGCAACCCTCCCAAAACGATAATCAAGGACTCAAATGTGCGCTATACCTTCGCGACGGTGGAATATAGCGACGACGATTTCATCGAAAACTTAAAAAACGTACTTGGAATGCTGAACGTCGGAAGCACGGACTGGATGGTTAACAAGGCTGACTGCTCGGTCAAGGGTCTTACCGCCGCGCAGGCCCGCGTCGGGGCGTTGCAGCTGCCTATCTGCAAATACGGAATTTCAAGATTCGACTACACCACCGACGTCGGAATCGCCGGAGCAAAGGGCTATGCCCCGGCCGCAACTTTGATTAACGCCGGAAGCGGCGCTCGCCTTGCGCTTGCCGACGCGTTGTTGGGCCTGATCTTTACGCCTTTGAAAGATGGCCGCCAAAGCATAGAAATACCGCTGGAAGACCAACTGCAAAAAGTCTTCACAAGCGCCAACTGGATGTGGCCTTGCAAAAATCCGGGCGAAGACGCGCGCCTTTACGCCGCCTGCCAAGCGCTAAGCAATTTCGCGCAGCAGCTTGGAGTAACAATACCCACCGGAAAGGATTCGCTGTCCATGACACAAAAAGTCGACGGCGACAAGATCATGGCTCCGGGTACGGTCATACTGACCGCGTCGGGCTTGGTAGAAAACATCGACAAGAAAGTCCTGCCCGTCATGCAGCCGGACGTTGATTCGGAACTTTGGCATATTGATATGTCGAATTTTTCGGGCGAAATCGGCGGCTCGTGCTTCGCGCAGTCCTTGGGTTTTGTGGGCAACCGCGCGACGGACGTTCAATCGAAACCTTTAAGCACAGGATTCGACGCGATCCAGGAACTGGTGCAAAAAGGATTGCTGCTTGCCGGACAAAGCATCTCGCGCGGGGGCATGATAACCTCGGTGCTTGAAATGGCCTTTGCGGCTGATCAAGGCGGAGTCAAGCTGGACATACCGGCCAATTCGGAAAAGCTATTCTCGGAAGCTCCGGGCGTGGTCGTGCAGGTAAGCAAGGAAAACATCGCCGAATTCCGCAAAATACTATTCGATAACGGAGCGCTTATAAACGCCGACAAAATCGGCGAACCGTCGGTCAACCGCTGGCTGTCCGTGGGCAAGCATAGCATGCACATCGACGCGCTGCGCGAAGCTTGGATGAAACCCAGCCATGACTTGGAAAAATACCAAAACAAGGAAGCCGAAGCGCGCAAACGCAACCAGCTTATGCAGCCGCTTGTCGCCGACTCGCGGCGCCTATACAAAAACGTAAATATCATCACCGGCGCGAAAAAGAAAACCACCTGCGCGGTGCTGCGCGACAACGGCACTAACGGCGACCGCGAGATGATGTACGCTGCCAAGCTGGGCGGATTCGACAATGTGTTGGACGTGCATATGTCCGACCTTATAACGGGCAAAAAAGATCTTGGCGCTGCGGATTTCCTTATACTGGCTGGAGGATTCTCGAACGCCGACGCGTTCCGCGCGGGTACGGGCTGGGCGGCGAAACTTAAATATAACCTTCGCGCCAACGACGCTTTGATGAACTTTATCAATCGCGACAATACCCTTACGCTTGGCATATGCAACGGCTGCCAAGTCATACAGGAACTGGGCCTGATCGGAGGAACCCCCGCGCCCATGCAGCGGAACGATTCAGGCAAATTCGAAGCGGCGTTCGTATCGACTCATGTGCCGGCAAACAACGCCGTCATAATGAAAGACTTGTCCGAAATACAGCTGCCCGTCTGGGTCGCGCACGGCGAAGGGAAATTCAACCTGTCCGGCTTGACCGAAGGCAAGGATTACCAAACGGTGATGAAATACGCTTACAGCGGATACCCTGGCAACCCGAACGGATCGCCTGATAAAGTCGCCGGAATCGCGTCTATGGACGGCCGCGTCGTCGCCATGATGCCGCACCCGGAACGCGCGGTGCAACCGTATCAGTGGGCTTGGAATCCGGGCAATATGGACTGTCAAATATCCACCGGCGGCATTGCGACGCCATGGCTGAAGATATTCGCCGCAGCGCATAATCACGCCGCAACGAAATAACCAAAAGGAAAAACCCTATGAGAAATCAAAAAACCGTACTGCTTAGCGTATACGATAAAACCGGAATCGTAGATCTTGCGAAAGAATTGGTAGCAAAGGATTACAGGATAGTTTCCAGCGGCGGCACGGCAAGCGCCTTGAAACTTGCGAATATTCCCTGCATGGAAGCTTCGGAACTCACCGGATTCCCGGAAATGCTGGACGGACGAGTGAAGACTCTTCATCCGGTGATTCATGGCGGAATACTTGCGGATCGCAGCGACGCCAACCACGAGGCGGAATTGTTCGAAAATGAAATCGATTACATAAGCATGGTGGTATGCAACCTCTACCCGTTTGAAGAGGCGATAAAGGATATACCGAAAACCGGGCAGGCCTTAATAGATAAAAAAGAAATCGAAAATATCGACATAGGCGGCCCGACTATGCTCCGCGCCGCAGCGAAAAACTATAAGGACGTCGTAGTCGTGACAGATCCGAAAGACTACCCGGAACTTATGAAACGCATGAAGGAAAACGATGTCACCCTTATGTTCAGAAAACAGCTTGCGGCCAAAGTCTTCGCGTATACGGCCTATTATGACGCGGTGATCGCGAACCGTTTCTGCGATGAAAAATTTCCGGAATTCATGACAATACCGATGAAAAAAGTTCCGGTCACGATGAGATACGGAGAGAACGGACATCAGCAGGCCGCCATGTATCAAACCCCGACCGACAAAACCCCGTCGGCTTCCATGGACGCAGAGCAGCTGCACGGACAGGACATGTCGTTCAACAATCAGGCCGACGTCGACGCGGCTTGGAGATTCGTCGGAGAATATTCGATTGATAGGCCTACCTGCTCGATCATCAAGCACCAGAACACCTGCGGAGCGGCGGTAGGAGAAACCGCCCTGGACGCGTACAAAAGGTCTTTCGTCTGCGACCAGCAAAGCGCGTTCGGCGGAATCATCGCGATCAACTGTGAAGTCAGCCTTGAAATGGCGGCCGAAATAATCGAAACCGGACATTTTGTTGAATGTATTATCGCGCATGATTACGACGGCGAGGCGTTGGAACTTCTGAAATCTAAAAAGAAAAAACTTAGAATCTTGAAGCAGCCGAACCGGTACGTTGTGCCCGCGGGCTTGGCGTACAGGCAGATCGACGGCGGAATGCTTGCCCAGGATCGCGACACCGTACTTTACGAAAAGTTCGAGCTTATGACCAATGGACGCCAGCCCACCGAGGAAGAAATCAAGGCTTTGGAATTCGCCCTCCGCGCGGTGAAAAACGTCAAATCAAACGGAGTCGTCGTGGCTTACGGCGAACAGCTGGTCGGCGTGGGAACGGGGCAGCAAAAACGCATCAGGTCATTGGATATAGCCATCGACAACATGAACGCCATGCCCGCCGATTACCGGGGTTCCAAAGCTCCGCTTGTAATGGCAAGCGACGCGTTCTTCCCGTTCGGCGACTGCGTCGAGAAGTTCGCGGCGCACGGCGGCAAGGCGGTGATATGGCCGGCCGGCTCGAATAACGACCAGGAATCGATCGACGCGGCGAACAAGCACGGGATCATAATGATCGCAACCGGCACCAGACACTTCTCGCATTAACGAAAACGCTAGGGCAACACGCCAAAAAACCTGTCCAATATATTGGACAGGTTTTTATTTTCTGTATTTTAATGATTTAATAATAAATCCCAAAAACCATTCGTCGCATCGCGACGTCGAGAGGAAATCTCACAATACCAAGAAAGACCGACCGGAACGTGGACACCCAAGTCCCTGTAGGGAGGTCTTTCGAAGCGTAGTGGGCGATTTTATCCGACGGACGAAAAATGCGGCAATGGTTTTTGTCCTTAAGCGCGGGCGCGTTTCAGGCGGTCCGAGATGGTGACTCCCTTGACGCAGTCCATCTGAGCTATCATGGAATCCAAATAATATCCGTACTTCTGATCCCTTTTGTACCTGGCCATGCAGCGCGCGCCGGAATATAAAGCCCTGGCGGTAAACTCACCGTTGTCGCCCTTCCAATCCATTTCCAGCTTTACCGATTCCTTATCATCGCTAAGCAGATATCCGCCGTGCGTTTTAGTGTCATACTTAGTCACATCATCCACAACGTGAATATCTGTGTGCTGCTCGTCGTTATCGACGAAATATTTATGAGCCAAAAGCGCGGCTTTTAATTCGGCATTATCGACTTCTATATAAAGGTCGCGCTGATGCTTGCCCGGGATGAAAACTCCGGCATCCGTATGGAAATGATCCGTAATTGAAACGGCCTTAGGATCCTCTATACCGAATCTTTCCATAACCGTTGCGGCCTGCCCGCTGTGCCCCATGCTTTTTCCGGGACCGTAATTTATGGTGCTTTTGACCCAGGGATTTATACGGTATCCTATAGCCATGCCGGTGGAATATATGCCGGGACAAAATCCGGTGTTAAGACCGCAAGCCTTATAAATCTTGGCAAGCTTGCCCAATTCGTCCAAGGAATCGAAAAGCAGTCCGCGATCGTCAAGACTGTCGACGGTGCAGAAACCCCATTTCAAATACTGTTCTATTATCGGCATCACGAATTCCGAGCGCTTGGTCTGAATCACCACATCGGGACGCACGGGTAAATCATGCACGTTCGTGACTATGGGCAGCCCCGCGATTTCTTCCCCGGGCTTGGCCTCGCGACGGATTATGCCGACGCATTTCATATCCATCTTTTCGTTATTTTCCAGACAAAACTTCTTGTCTTTAATATATACGCCAAGAACATATTGTCCTATTCGGCCCAAGCCGTCGATCGCAAATGTGAAACTCTCGCTCATCTTTAACTCGCCTTTTTTCATTTATTGTCTGATTTTACCCCCCCCGTCGGGTTTTGTCAAATAAAAATAAAACAATTTGCAACAGGAGCGCATTGTATTTATAATTTCCGCATGATAAAGCTTTACAATACCCTTACCCGCAAACTCGAAGAGTTTACTCCACTTATCCCAGGCCGTGTTTCTATCTATTCCTGCGGACCGACGGTTTATGACTATGCTCACATCGGCAATCTTAGGGCTTATGTGAACGCGGATCTTCTGCGCCGAATGTTCGAGGCCAACGGATACAAGGTTACAAACGCAATAAATATAACGGACGTCGGACACCTGGTTTCCGACGAAGACACGGGCGAGGACAAATTGCAGAAAGGCGCCGCACGCGAGGGAAAAACCGCTTGGGACGTTGCGAAATTCTATACCGAAGCGTTCTTAAGCGACATGCGCGATATGAACATCGAAAAGCCTACTTATATGCCCCGCGCCACCGAATATATCAAGCAGCAGGTAGCGTGGGTGAAAAAATTGGAAGACATGGGATATACCTATGAAATACCAGGGGACGGAATATATTACGACACTTCGAAATTCCCGGATTATGGAAAGCTTGGCCGTCAAAACCTGGACGAGCTGAGGGCGGGGGCAAGAATCAGCGGTGAAGGCAAAAAAAATCCGACCGACTTCGCGCTTTGGAAATTTTCCCCGAAAGACGCAAAGCGCGACATGGAATGGGACAGTCCCTGGGGCAAGGGTTTTCCCGGCTGGCACATTGAATGCAGCGTTATGGGCTTTGAAGTGCTGGGCGCGCACTTTGATATTCACACGGGCGGCCCCGATCATATAAAAGTTCATCACACTAATGAAATAGCGCAATCCGAACCAATAGTCGGCGCGCCCTGGGTCAAATATTGGATCCATGGCGAATGGCTGATTGATAAGTCCGGAAAAATGAGCAAATCCAGCGGCGAATTTATGACCTTGGATCTGCTTAAATCTAAAGGTTACGACCCTATGGCTTATAGATACCTTTTGATGACCGGAAATTATAAAAGCCAAATGATGTTTTCATGGGAAGCGCTTGATGCCGTCGCCGCGGGTTACAAAAATATTGTGCGGAAAATCCAAGCGCTGAAACCCGATGGCGACGCCGCGAACGCCGGAATCTGGAAAGATAAAATCTTGGCTATAATTTCAAACAATCTGGATACGGCAAATGTTTTGGTCGCAATGCAGGAACTTTTGAAGTCTGAAGAAACCGGCGCGACTAAACTGGAAGTAATTAAATTTATTGACAAGCTGCTGGGCTTGCGCCTGATCGAAAGCGCGCAAAAGAAGACTGAAATCACAACTGAAATCCAAAAACTGATTGACGAACGCGCCGCGGCGCGAGCAGCCAAAGACTGGGTCAAGTCGGACGAACTGCGCGACAAGCTTATGGCTATGGGAATAATAATCGCTGATGGCGGCGGCGGTGGTGGCGGCGGCGGTGGTGGCGGCGGCGGTGGTGGCGGCGGCGG
>Ga0123356_10000568_pt1 | contig 41063 bp, 32 predicted proteins | sample TergutEmb28metaG_2_FD_92546 | JGI IMG/M metagenome (GOLD analysis project Ga0123356, IMG submission 92546) | Embiratermes neotenicus P3 segment gut microbial communities from Petit-Saut dam, French Guiana - Emb289 P3 | ecosystem: Host-associated > Arthropoda: Insects > Digestive system > Gut ...
GCCCGCAACCCCGACCCGGCCGTCAACGCGATCGTCGAACGCGAGTACGGCGCCTACGGACTCGAGGTCGTCTCGCTCCCGGCGGCGATCGCCGCGCTCGGCGAATCGCTGGCGATCTGCAAGCGGCTCTGGGCCGAGCCCGCGCCGTTCGACTTCGACGGCACCCATTACACGCTCCGCGGCGCGATCTGCGAGCCCAAGCCGGTGCAGCAGCCGGGTCCGCCGATCCTGATTGGCGCCGGCGGCGAACGGCTGTCGCTGCGGCTGGTCGCCGAGCACGCCGACGTCTGGAACTGCCCGGACCCCCGCCAGCTCAGCCACAAGCGGGCCGTGCTCGACGAGCACTGTGCGGCGGTCGGTCGCGACCCGGCCGAGATCGCCACGCAGGTCCAGGTGCTGGTCCGCGCCGACGACGTCGACGGCGCTCGGCGGCAGGTCGCCGAGCTGGTGGACGCCGGGGTCGACCAGGTCGTCCTCGCGCCGATCCCGCCGTGGCCCACGAGTCCGGCCCGGTGGCTCGCGGACGAGATCGTCAGAACGGTGTAGTCCCGGTAGTGGTCTCGCGGGACCACTACCGGGAAGCAAACGCCGCTGCTAGACGGCGGCCAGCTCCGGCTCGTCGCTGAAGATCTCGCCGCTACGGCTGAGCTCGACCAGCGACGCGGGCGGCTCGAAGCGCTCGCCGTAGCGGGCCGCGAGCTCGCGGGCGCGGGCGACGAAGCCGGCGAGGCCGCCGTCGTATCCGTTGATGTACTGCAGCACGCCGCCGGTCCAGCCGGGGAACCCGATCCCGAAGATCGAGCCGATATTGGCGTCGGCGACCGACTCGATCACGCCCTCGTCGAGGCAGCGGACCGACTCGATCGCCTCGATGAACAGCATCCGCTCCTCGAGGTCCTTGAGCGGCAGCGCGGCGGGGTCGGCGACCGGCGGGAACGCGTCGCGCAGGCCCTTCCACAGACCGGTGCGCTTGTCGTCCTCGTACTCATAGAAGCCGCGACCCTCGAGCCGGCCGGGCCGGTCGAACTCGTCGAGCATGCGGTCCAGCACCGCCTCGGCTGGGTGGGCGTCCCAGCCGCTCGAGGTCGCCTCGGCGGCGTCCCTGGAGGCGTTGCGGATCTTGCGCATCAGCTTCATGTTGAGCTCGTCGGACAGCTGCAGCACCGGGGCCGGGTAGCCGGCCTGCGAGGAGGCCTGCTCGATCGTCGGGGCGGGAACGCCCTCGGCCAGCATCGCGATCCCCTCGTTGATGAAGGTCCCGATCACGCGGCTGGTGAAGAACCCGCGGCTGTCGTTGACGACGATCGGGGTCTTCTTGATCTGCTTGACGAAGTCGAGCGCGCGGTGAACCGTCCCCTCGCCGGTCTGCTCGCCCTTGATCAGCTCGACCAGCGGCATCTTGTCCACCGGCGAGAAGAAGTGCACGCCGATGAAGTCGGCGGGGCGGCTGACGTAGTGCGCCAGGCCCGTGATCGGCAGCGTCGAGGTGTTCGAGCCGAGCAGGGCGTCAGGCGCCAGCTGCGGCTCGATCTCCTTGAACACCTGCTCCTTGATCTTCGGGTCCTCGAACACCGCCTCGATCACCAGGTCGGCGCCGGCGGCAGCGTCGGGGCTGTCGGTCGGCGTGATCAGCGCCAGCAGGGCGTCGGCCTCGGCCTGGGTCGACCGCCCGCGCTCGACCGCCTTGGTCACGAGCTTGACCGAGTAGCCCTTGCCGCGCTCGGCCGCCTCCAGCGAGACGTCCTTGAGAACAACCTCGATCCCCGCCTTGGCGCACACGTACGCGATCGCCGCGCCCATCATCCCCGCGCCGAGCACCACGACCTTGCCGGCGGTGTGGGCCTCGGCGTCCGCCGACCGGCCGCGCTCGCCGTTCACACGCTGGAGGTCGAAGAAGAACGCCTGGATCATGTTCTTCGCCACCTGGCCGGTGGCGAGCTGGACGAAGTACCTCGTCTCGATCGCGAGCGCGCCCTCGAAGTCGACCTGGGCGCCCTCGACGGCGGCGGCCATGATGTTGACCGGCGCCGGGTAGTTGGCGCCCTTGATCTGCTTGCGCAGGTTGGCCGGGAACGCCGGCAGGTTGGCGGCGAACGACGGGGTCGAGGGGGTGCCGCCGGGGATCTTGTACTTGGGATCGGCGTCCCACGGCTGGGCCGCCTCGGGGTTCTCCGCGATCCACCGCTTCGCCGCCGGAATCAGGTCCTCGACGGTCGGGACGATCTCGTCGACGAGCCCGAGCTCCTTGGCCTGGGCGGGGCGCAGCCGCTGGCCCTGCAGCAGGCAGCCCATCAGCGCCTGGACGATTCCGAGCATCCTGACCGTCCGGGTGACGCCGCCGGCGCCGGGCAGCAACCCGAGCTGGACCTCGGGGAAGCCGACGACCGCCTTCGGGTCGTCGACGACGACCCGGTGGTGGGTCGCGAGCGCGATCTCGAGCCCGCCGCCGAGCGCCGCCCCGTTGATCGCCGCGACGACCGGCTTGCCAAGCGTCTCGGTGGCCCGCAGCCCTGCCTTGACGTCGGTCAGGAAGCCCGTGAACTCCTCGGCGCTGGCCGGGGTGACCCGCTTCAGGTCGTTGAGGTCGCCGCCCGCGAAGAACGTCTTCTTGGCCGAGGTGATGATCACCCCCGTGAGCTCGTCCTTCTCGGCCTGCAGCCGCGCGACCGTCGCCTTCAGCGACTCGGAGTAGTCGGCGTTCATCGTGTTGGCCGACTGGTTGGGGTCGTCGAGCGTCAGGACGACGATCCCGTCGTCGCTCTTGTCCCAGCGGATCGTGGACGTCATCTAGATCGCCTCCACCACGGTCGCGATCCCCATCCCGCCGCCGATGCACAGCGTCGCCAGGCCATAGCGGCCGCCGGTGCGGTGCAGCTCGTCGATCAGGGTTCCGAGGATCATCCCCCCGGTCGCGCCGAGCGGGTGGCCCATCGCGATCGCGCCGCCGTTGACGTTGACCTTCTCCATGTCGAGGCCCATGTCCCTGACGAACCGCAGAACGACCGCGGCGAACGCCTCGTTGATCTCGACCAGGTCGAGGTCCTCGACCGTCAACCCCGCCTTCTTCAGCGCCTTGCGGGTCGCCGGCGCCGGCCCCGTCAGCATGATCGTCGGATCGGCGCCCGAGACCGCCGTCGCGACGATCCGCGCCCGCGGCGTCAACCCCAGTTCCTCGCCGGTCTGCTCGTTGCCGACCGCCAGCAGGCTGGCGCCGTCGACGATCCCCGACGAGTTGCCGGCGGTGTGGACGTGGTCGATCTTCTCGACCCAGTGGTACTTCTGCAGCGCGACCGCGTCGAACCCCCCGAAGTCGCCGATCCCCGCGAACGACGGCTTCAGCTTGCCCAGGCCCTCGACGGTCGTGTCCGGGCGGACGTGCTCGTCGTGGTCGAGCACGACGTGGTCGTTGACGTCGAGCACCGGGATCACCGAGCCGTTGAAGCGCCCCTCGGTCTGGGCGGCCGCGGCCCGCTGCTGCGAGCGCGCGGCGTAGGCGTCGACGTCCTCGCGGTCAAAGCCCTCGAGCGTCGCGATCAGGTCGGCGCCGATCCCCTGCGGGACGAACGACGTGTGATACGCCGTCTCCGGGTCCATCGCCCAGGCGCCGCCGTCGGTCCCCATCGGCACCCGCGACATCGACTCCACCCCGCCGGCGAGCACCAGGTCCTCCCACCCCGAGGCGACCTTCTGGGCGGCGACGTTGACCGCCTCCAGCCCCGAGGCGCAGAAGCGGTTGAGCTGGACTCCCGCGACCGTGTCGGGCAGACCCGCCGCAACCGCGGCGGTCTTGGCGATGTCCGCGCCCTGATCGCCGATCGGGGTCACGCACCCCAGGACGACGTCGTCGACGCGGCTCGGGTCGAGGTTCTCGTTGCGGCTCAGCAGCTCGTGCATCAGGCCGACCACCAGGTCGATCGGCTTGGTCGTATGCAGCGAGCCGTTGGGCTTGCCGCGACCGCGCGGGGTGCGGATCGCGTCAAACACAAAGGCATCAGTGGCAGGCATTCTCGTTTGCTCCTTCGCGGAAGAGTTCGATGCCGGGCGGCTTAACCGACACCTGTGTCGGATATTATCACTGCGCGCGATGCCGATCCGTCAACACAAACGCCGAATCCCCGCCGCGGCGCGGCGCGAACTGATCGTCGAGGCGGCGCTCGCGGAGTTCGCCGAGCGCGGCTACGAGGCCGCCTCGATCGGCCGGATCGCCGCCGCTGCGGGGATCACCCGCAGCGTCCTGTACGACCACTTCCCGTCCAAGCACGCGCTGTTCGTCGAGCTGCTGCGGGCGCAGCACGCCGACCTGGTCGAGTTCATGCGCGTCCAGATTGTCTCCGACGCCCCGCTCCGCGAGCGGTTGCGGGCGACCTGCGATGCCTTCTTCGCGTTCGCCGAAGAGCGGCCGCTGGCGTGGCGGCTGCTGTTCCCGTCGCACCCGCCGGTCGACCCGGCGGTGGTCAGCGAGTACCGCCGCTCCCGGTCTGAATCCAACCGGCTGCTGGCCCAGGCCTGGGCCCCCGACGCCCGTCGCACCGGCGTCGATCCGCAGTCGGGCGTCGGCCGCGCGATCTTCGCGATGCACATGGAGGCCCTGCACGGCGCGGCGCGCTGGTGGCACTCGCACCCCGATGTGACGCGCGCGGAGATGGTGGCGTCGGCGATGGCGGTGCTGTGGACCGGGATGGGGGCGGTCGACCGCGGCGAGCGCTGGGTGGCTTAGGTTTTAAGCTGCGGGACGGATGGCCATCCAGACCCGCAGCGACATCCGCAACCTCGCGATCGTCGCCCACGTGGACCACGGCAAGACGACGCTCGTCGACGCCCTGCTGTTGCAGTCGGGCGCCTTCCGCGCCGGCCAGGAGGTCGCCGACCGGGTGCTCGACTCGATGGACCTCGAGCGCGAGAAGGGGATCACGATCCTCGCCAAGAACACCGCCGTCCACCACGGCGAGGTGAAGCTGAACATCATCGACACGCCGGGCCACGCTGACTTCGGCGGCGAGGTCGAGCGTGGGCTGACGATGGTCGACGGGGTGCTGCTGCTGGTCGACGCCTCCGAGGGCCCGCTGCCGCAGACGCGGTTCGTGCTGCGCAAGGCGCTGGAGGCGCGGCTGCCCGTGATCCTGGTCGTGAACAAAGTCGACCGGCCGGACGCCCGGATCGACGAGGTCGTCGACGAGGTCTACGAGCTGTTCCTCGACCTCGACGCCGACGAGTCGCAGATCGAGTTCCCGATCGTCTACTGCAACGCCAAGGCCGGACAGGCGTCGCTGGATCCCTCGACGCCGGGAACCGACCTGATGCCGCTGCTGGATCTGCTGGTCGAGCAGATCCCGGCCCCCAGCTACGACGACCAGGGTCCGCTGCAGGCTCACGTCACCAACCTCGACGCCTCGCCGTACGTGGGCCGGATCGCGATCTGCCGCGTCCGCCAGGGGACGATCCGCCGCGGCGAGACGGTCGCCTGGTGCCGGGCCGACGGCTCGATCGAGCGGGTCCGGGTGACCGAGCTGTACGTCACCGAGGCGCTCGATCGGGTCTCGGCCGACGATGCGGGCCCCGGCGAGATCATCTCTGTCGCCGGGATCCCGGAGATCACGATCGGCGACACCCTGGCCGATCCCGAGGACCCGCGGCCGCTGCCGGTGATCACCGTCGACGAGCCCTCGCTGTCGGTCACGGTCGGGACCAACGACTCGCCCCTGTCGGGGCTCGACGGCGACCGGCTGACCGCCTCCCAGGTCAAGGCCCGGCTCGAACGCGAGCTGGTCGGCAACGTCTCGCTGCGGGTGCTGCCGACCGAGCGCCCCGACGTCTGGGAGGTCCAGGGCCGCGGCGAGCTGGCGCTGGCGGTGCTGGTCGAGCTGATGCGCCGCGAGGGCTTCGAGCTGACCGTCGGCAAGCCGCAGGTCGTCACCCGAGAGCTCGACGGCAAGATCCACGAGCCGGTCGAGCGCCTCAGCGTCGACATCCCCGAGGAGTTCGTCGGGGTCGTCACCCAGCTGCTGGCGCTGCGCAAGGGCCGGATGGAGCAGATGGTCAACCACGGCACCGGCTGGGTCAGGATGGACTACCTGGTGCCGGCCCGCGGCCTGATCGGCTTCCGGACCGAGTTCCTGACCGAGACGCGCGGCACCGGGATCGCCCACCACGTGTTCGACCGCTGGGAGCCGTGGCAGGGAGAGATCCGGACCCGCGGGTCGGGGTCACTGGTCGCCGACCGCCGCGGCAAGGTCGCCGCCTACTCGCTGTACAACCTGCAGGAGCGCGGAACCCTGTTCGTCGGCCCCGGCGAGGAGGTCTACGAGGGGATGATCGTCGGCGAGAACGCCCGCGCCGACGACCTCGACGTCAACCCGACCAAGGAGAAGCACCTGACCAACATGCGCTCCTCGACCGCCGACGAGCTCGTCCGGCTGGTCCCCAAGCGCGAACTGTCGCTCGACCAGGCGCTGGAGTTCCTGCGCGAGGACGAGTCGGTCGAGGTGACGCCGCTGAACGTCCGCCTGCGCAAGACGGTGCTCGACGCGAACTCGAGGCTGAAGGCGTCGCGGGCGCGCAAGCGGGCGCCCGCATGACGGCGACCACGAGGCTGCTGACCGTGCTGGCGACGGTCTCCGGGCTGGTCGTCTGCGCGTGGTTCGCGCTCGGGATCCGCCAGGCGACCGACCAGAGCCGGGCCCAGGCGATCATCGCCGCCGGGCCGCCGTCCCCGGCCGAGGCGCGGCGCGCGCGGCAGCTGCTGAACAGCGCCGGGACGCTCAACCCCGACCGCCAGATCGACCTCGACCGCAGCGCGCTGCTGAACCAGACCGGCCGGCGACTCGCCGCCCGCCGGATCGCGCTGGGCGTCGCCCGCGCCGAGCCCCAGAACCTGGCCGCGTGGCTGGCGGTGGGCGCCACCGTCGGCGACAACCGGCGGCTCGGGCTGGCGATCATCGCGCACGTGCTCGAGCTCGATCCGCTGCACTAACCTCCTGAGTCCGAGTGATGGAGGGGAAGGCCAACACGAAGTCTGGGGCTGGTGCGCAGCCGCGCCTGCCGCGGGTCGCCCGCGCGATCCTGCGCGGGGCCGGACTGCTCGCGGCTGGCCTGCTGGCACCGGCGCTGACGGCGCCACCGGCCACGGCGGCCACCCCCGCCTACGGAACAGGCCGACCGCTTGCCGTGATCGCCCGCAGCGTCGGCAACGTCGACGTGTACTGGCGCGGCTCCGACGGATACCTGTACCAGAAGGTGGAGTCCGGAGGCGTCTGGCGCAGCCCGGTGCGCACTCCGATCGGAGGCCTCGCCTCCGACCCCGCGGCCACAATCGGATCCCACGGATACGACTACGTGTTCTGGGAGGGAACCGACGGCGGCCTCTGGGAGGCGGCCGCCGGTCCGCAGGGGTGGATCGGGCCGACGAAGATCAACGACATGGGCGTGCTGGGCTCGCAGCCCACCGCCGCGTCGATCCCGAACGCGTCGGGCGTCGCCGAGATCGACGTCTTCTGGAAGGGAACCGGTGCCGGCAACCTGTGGCGGGCCGAGTACCTGACCTCGACCGGCACGTGGACCGGCCCGTTCGGCCTCGGCATGGGACAGCTGGGCTCCGCCCCGACCGCGACCGAGCAGCAGACCTCGGCCGGCACGCAGATCCAGGTCTTCTGGAGGGGGACGGACAACGCGTTGTGGGAGGGGGACACAAGCGGCGGCAGCAGCTGGAGCGGCCCGACGAGCCACGGCATGGGGCCGCTCGGCTCGGCCCCGTCCGCGGCGTCGTTGAGCTACGGAAAGGAGATCGCGTTCTGGGCGGGCACCACCACGACCCTGTGGCAGGCCAACTGGGATAGCACGACCTGGAACGGCGTGAATATGAACGGGCCGAATTCGGTGGGGTTCGGACCGATGGGCTCGGCGCCCACGGTCGCCGCGCAGCAACCCGACGGGTGGGACGTGTTCTGGATCGGGACCGACTCGAACCTGTGGGAGGCCACGTCGATGGGCCCGGCATGGACGAGTGACGAGAGCCTCGGGCCGCTGACGGTGCCGGCGACCCCCGGCTCGGCCCCTACGACCCCCGCACCGTCGCCGACGACCCCGGGCACGAGCACCAGCCCGAACACGAGCACGAGCACCCGCACCAGCACGACGGTCACGGTCCCGCCGCCGAAGCCGGCGCTCAAGCAGGTGAGCGTGGCGATCAAGCTGGACTGGAAATGGGACGGAGACCGCACGCGGCTCATCTGGATCCGTTTCGGCCGCCTGCCGGCGCACGCGACGATCCGCGTGAGCTGCGACGGCAGGCACTGCCTGCGGCCAGCCAAGGCCGCCGGCACCGGCGAGCGGCGAAAGCTGATCGCCTCGCTTGAACACAATGTCTTCCGCGCCGGGCAGAAGCTGCTGATCACGATCGGCGCGCCCGGCCGCAAGCCCGAGCGCGCCGAGTGCCAGATCCGCAACGGCAAGGAGCCGCTGGCGAAGCTCCTCAAGTGAGCCCCAGCGCCCGCTCGACGAACGCCAGCACCGGCTCGCCGAACGACTGCTCCCACGAACGCGGCCAGCGCACATCGCCGCCGGCGACGCGGGCGTCGAACTCGCCGACGCGCGCGGCGGCCTGTCCGAGCGCCGCGGCGACCGCCTCCACGGTCGGCGCCGCGACGATCAGGTTCGAGGAGATCGGCGCGAGCGCGGCCGCGGTCTTGTTCTCGAATGAGCTGGTGACCGTCAGCATCCCGGCGGATGCCATCTCCAGCGGCACCAGGCTCGGATGCGGTGTGTACATCAGCGCCAGACCGACGTCGTGGCGGCGCAGCAGCCGGGCGTACTCGTCCTGGTCGACCCGCCGCCCGAGCTGCAGCGCGAGTCCGCCGCCGAGCGGGATCCGCCGCTCGTCAGCGACGCTGCCGATGCCGTGCAGCTGCCATTCGTGCTCGGCGAACGCGCCCGCCTCGGCGGCCTGCTCGAGCGCGAGCAGGCCGAGCTCGAACAGGTTGCGGGCGGCGTGCGGCTCCGGCCGCGCGTAGAACAGCAGCCGCCTGATCTCCCGCGCGGACAGCTCCGCGACCGAGACCGGCGGCACCGGCGTGATCGCGTTGTCGAACGCGGCGCTGCTCGCGTCGCCGTCCTGGACCCCGTGCTCGTAGACGCCGATTCGATGCGCCCTGAAATAGTCCCGAAGCAGCTCGGTCGAGAACAGCGCGGCTTGCGGAAGCTCATATGACGCCCGCGCCAGCGCCGCGTGGGTGCCCATCGGGAAGGTGAACGGCTCGTACTCCTGGATCAGATACAGGAAGCGCTCGGCGCCGAGGTCGCGGACGGCCGCGCTGGCGATGTGCGCGGTCCACCACGTGGTCGCGACGAACCGGTCGGAGCGGCTGACCTCGAGTGCGCCGCCGGCCCGCCCGAACGCGACCTCGACCTGCTCGCCGAACCCCGCCAGTCCCGCGAACGACTCGACCCGCGCCATCCAATCGCGCGGCAGCCGTCCGACCGGGTCGACGCACACGATTCGCGCCCGGTGACCCCTCCGCGCCAGCGCCAGCGCCAGGTTGAACTTGGCGATGTAGCCGGCGAAGAAGTGGTCGAGGTCGATCGTCGGGATCAGCACGTTGACCCGCGCGGGCGCGTCCTGGAGGACATCAAGGTCGAGCGGCGCGAGCTTGGCGGCGATCGCCCGGGTGGGGCCGATCCCGCCTGGCTCGCCGCGCTCGTGGTCCTCGGGGCCGGGGGCGAGGTCGTCCGGAGGCAGCGCGTCGAGCCGCAGCCGCGACTGCGGCAGATCGCGCGCACTCCACTCGAGGGCCCGCCGCCACAGCAGCGCCAGAAACAGGATCCACTCCGCGGCGAGCGTGTCGCGACGCCGCCCGCTGAGCTCGAGCAGTCCGCGCCGCAGCAGCCGCAGCCATGACAACGACGAGTGCTCGACGGCCAGGAATCGCCGCAGGTCGCGGCGCTTCGCCGCCGGCATCGTTACCCGGGCCTCCAGAATCAACGCCATCTGCAGCAGCCGCTGGACGTCGACGAAGTAGTGCATCCGCCACTTGCGGACCTGGTCCTGGACTCCGAGCCGGAAGCGGCGCCGCACCCTGTCGGCGAGCGAAGTGATCCGGTTCGCCCGCTCGTGCCCGAGCGCCTGCCCGCCGTGCTGGACGTAGTCGTACAGCGGCCGCCCGACGAACCGGATCTGTCCCTGCGCGCACGCGACGAGCGCCAGCCAGTGGTCGTGATAGTGGAAGAACTGACGCGGGGGGAACGGCAGCGCATCGGCGAGCAGGCCCGCCGGCAGCATCGACGCGGCGCCGGTGACGCAGTTGGCGGACAGCAGCGACCACAGGTCGGAGTGGTTGTTGGTGCGCACCGGCCAGTAGGTGTTCGAGATGACGTCGCCGTCGCGCGTCACGACCCGGGCGTCGCTGTAGATCAACGGCGCGTCGCCGATCTCCGCCAGCAGCACCGCGAGCTTCTCCGGGTACCAGCGGTCGTCCTGGTCGCAGAGCGCGACGAACTCCGCCTCGGCCGGAGCCATCGCCAGCGCCCGCTCGAAGTTCCGGTAGAAACCGAGCCGTCGCGGCGTGCGCGAGATCACAAACCTCGGGTCGCCTGCGACCGCGTCCTGCAGCCCGCGGAACGCCTCCGGCCGCGAGCGGTCGTCGCTGATCACGCACACCCAGTGCTCGTGCGTCTGCGCCCGAATCGAGTCGAGCTGGCGCCTCAGCAGTTGGGCCGGCGGGTTGTGGGCGGCGATGCAGATCGCCACGAGCGGACTGCCGGTGGCGCCGGCCTGCTCTTGGGGTGACCGTGGCGGCCACGTGGCCGCCACGGGCGGGCCCCCTGGGTGTGTTCCCGGCGCCACCGCCGGCGCCTCGCCGGTAGACAGCTTCGGCCGGACCGCCAGCGTCGCGAGCGACGCCGTGGCTATCGTGCCGTCGTCGAGCTCGGCCTCGAGCTCGAGCGTCATCTCCCCTTCGGCTCCCGGGGCGACCTGCACGTGTCCCCAGAAGCCGCTGCGGTACGCGAGCGGCTCGCCGAGCTCCCGGTAGGGATCGAGCCGTGGCATCCGCTGGGCCTGCACGGGCTGGCGCCGGCCTCCCCAGACGAACTCGAGCCGCCGGATCCTGCCCTGCGGGCTCCAGCACCACCCGCAGACGAACAGATCGGTGCCGGCACCGGTCGTGAGCTCGTCGGGCAGCTCGACGTCGAGCTGCGCGAATAGCGGCTCGGGCACGGCGGGCACTCTAGTGGCACCGTGCGCGACCACTAGACTCGCCGCTCTCGTGGCGCGGTTCGAGCTCGACTACGACCCGATGGCCTCCGATCCCGGCCGCTGGGGCCATTCACTGGGCAACCTCGCGGAGCTGCTGTTCGCCTGCCTGGACGCGGCGGCGCCGCGGTCGCTGGTGGAGGTCGGCGCGTACGCCGGCGACCTGACACGGATGCTCGTCTCGTGGTCCGCGGGAGCGCCGCTGGAGCGGATCGTTTCGATCGACCCGAACCCGCAGCCCGAGCTTGAGGCGCTGGCCGCTGACGATCCCGGGCTCGAGCTGGTCCGGCAGGCGAGCGTCGAGGCGCTCCCCAACATCCCGGCGGCCGACGCCTACATCATCGATGGCGACCACAACTACTACACGGTCAGCCAGGAGCTGGCACTGATCGGGCGCGCCGCCGGCGGGCGGCTGCCGCTGCTGTTCTGCCACGACGTCTGCTGGCCGCACGCCCGGCGCGACGCCTACTACGCGCCCGAGCAGATCCCGCCGGAGCACCGGCAGCAGACCGTCAACGGGGCGTACGTGTTTCCGGGCGTCTCCGGAGTCCACGACGGCGGGCTGATCTACAGGTGCGTGGCGGCCGAGGAGGGCGGCGGGCGCAACGGCGTGCTGACGGCGATCGAGGACTTCGTCGGCGAGCGCGAGCAGATCCGCCTGGCGATCATCCCTGCCTTCTTCGGGCTCGGCGTCCTGTGGGCGCGGGACGCGCCGTACGCGGACGCCCTCGAGCAGATCGTCGGCCCGTGGGACCGCAATCCGATCCTCGCCCGGCTCGAGGCCAACCGCGCCCTGCACCTGGCGGCCTGGCAGCGCGAGGGAGCACGGGCGGCGTGGCACGCCGAGGACGGCGCACAGAAGGACGCCCTGCTGCGCAAGTTCCTGCAGTCCGGGACGTTCGCGCTCGCGGTAGCCGTGTCGCGGCTGCGACAGGGTGGGAAGCCCGCGTTCTCCAAGGACGAGATTCGCGAGCTGCTACCCGAGTACCGCAAGCACTAGGAGCGCCGGCGCCAGGCCTGAAAGCGCCTCCGCCAGAGGTTGGCCCGGCGCAGGGGCTCGGTGATCCGCCAGCCGATGCTGGTCTTCATCTCCTCCAGCTCGCGTTCGAGCTCGAGCGCGCGGGCGTATCCCCTGAGGCGGTCGGACACGGCCTGACCGGCGGACGCGGCCGCCTCGGCCTCGGCCCGGCGCGCCCGGTACTTCCAGTCCCCACCGGAGGTGCCGACGGCCGGCATCCGCCCGTCCCATTTCTCGGCGACGCGCATGTGTGCCGCGATCCAGCCCTCGTGGTCCTGGATCAATTCCAGCGAGTGGTGGTGGATCGCCCTGAAGTCCGTGGTCACGACCTTGCGGCCGGCTTCGCGAACCTGCAGGCAGAAGTCGAAGTCGTAGCCGTGCAACGCTCCCAGCGACTCGTCGAAGCGGATGTTGTGAACCACCCACGGCGACAGCCCCAGGACGAAGCCGTCGACGGTGTCGACTTCCCCAGTCCGCGCGAACGGCGGCAGCTCGTCCTCGTTCCACGAGAAGGCGGGCACGTCGCCGCCGCCGAGCTCGGGGTAACGATGGATGAACGAGCCCCACGTCACCGATCCCTCCCACCAGGCGATGCTCCGCACGCCGATGGCGCCGACACAGCCGACGACGCCGACCTCGGGATTGGCCAGCGCCGCGCGCAGCTTGGCGCAGAAGTCCGAATCGACCAGCTCGGCGTCCTGGTGGACGAGCACCAGCGCGTCGAGGTCGTCGCGCTCGGCGGCGAGCTCGAGGATCAGGTTGTAGGCGCGGAACAGCGATCGCCCGGGCGCGTTCGCAAAGACGACCGAGTCGGGCTCGGAGGCCAGTTTGATCCCCTTCTCGGCGTACCGCCGGTACGCCTCGGGATCGGTGATCGCGCAGCCGAAGGCGATCAACGTCCGGTGCCGGGCCGGCGCCACGCGCGCGCCGCGCGCAGCGGGCGCGAGCGCAGCTCCTCGATCTCTCGCTGAGCCGACTCCAGCTGGGCGCGCAGCTCCGCCAGCTCGTGGCGCAGGGCCATCTCCTCCAGGGCGGCCACCCGTCGGTGCGGCTCGCGGTCCACCGGGCTGGCGGAGTCGCCCGCGACCGCCGGGGCCTGCGGGTCGGCCGGAGGCTGCACCTCGGGCCGGGTCTCGCGGCGCCAGCGCGCGCAGTTCCAGTCGACCTGCTCGATCGGCTCGGTGATCCCGTGCTCCCGGCGGAAGTCATCGACCGCCGCGCGACACGGTTCGAGCGCCAGGTAGTCGTCGGCGATCAGGTAGCCGCCGACTGCCAGATTCGGATACAGCGTCTGCAGCGCGAGCCTGGTGGCGTCGTAGCTGTCGCCGTCCAGCCGGGCGATCGCCCAGTGCCGCGCGGGCAGGCCCGGGAGCGTGTCCTGGAAGAAGCCGGGGACGAAGGTCACGCCCTCGTGCAGGCCGAAGCGGGCGAAGCTCGCCCTGACCTCATCGAGCGGGACCGCGAGGAAGTCACAGCCGGCGAGGTCGGCGTCGAGGTCATAGCCGGAGGCGGCGTCATGCCCGGCTTCTGGGAACCCCTGGAAGGAGTCGGCCACCCACACGGTGCGCTCGCGCTCGCCCAGCGAGTCCAGCGTCGCGCGCATCAGCACCGAGGCGCCGCCGCGCCACGAGCCCGTCTCGATCAGATCCCCGGAGATCCCCTCGGCAACGACGGTCTCGACGCAGCCCTGGAGGTCGTCGAGCCGCGCCAAACCCACCATCGTCAGCCCGTGCAGCGGCCAGTCCAGACCGGCGCTGCGGAAGCTCAACTGCTCGCCGCTGAGCTCGCGTGACATCACCTCCCCGCCGATCGCCCGCACCACCGACGTCGTGGTCGTGCCGGCGAGATCGCAGAGGCACAGCTTGAGCACGTCCAGATACGCCCGTCGCAGGCCGCCGGGATCCGCGGTCGGCCCGCTCGCGCCGGGTGCTCGCGCTGCGGTCAGGGCATCGCCGAAGTGGGCCTCGATCACCTGCAACAGCCGCTCGGCTGCGACGTGGGGCGGCTCAGCCGGCGACTTCGCGAGCGCCATCCGCGCGATGATACGGCGTGTGGCCGCACCGCCTGCGACCGACACCGCGACGGGCCTGCGGGTGGCGATCGAGTACCCGCTTCCGGACAGGCTGCGGGCCGGCCGCGCGACGGCGCTGTTCATCTTTGGCCACTGCTTCGACGTCCGGCGGCGGGTGACCGGGCTCGAGTTGCTGGTCGGCGGCCGGCGCCATCGGCCCGACGCATGGCGGATGCCGCGGCTGGACCTGCTGCGGTGGCTCCAGCAGATCGGGGAGGACCCGAACGGCCACAGCTACCGAAGCGGCTGGTGGTGCTCGGTCGCGATCCCGGCCCCGGAGGCGGTGGGGCGGGTGCGGCTCGTAGCTGCGGTGCGCCTGGACGACGGCGCCGGAGTGACGGCGGAGCTCGGCGAACTCGAGTTTGCGGTCGATCCCGCTCCGACGACGCCCGCCACGCCCCGGCCCGCGGGAACGATCGCCGTGTGCATGGCGACGTTCGAGCCGGAGCTGGCGCTGTTCGCGGCCCAGGTGCAGTCGCTGCGCGAGCAGAGCGACGACCGCTGGGTCTGCGTGATCAGCGACGGGGGCTCAGGTCATGACCGGCTGGCCGAGATGCGGACGGTGCTGGCCGGCGATCAGCGCTTCATCCTGTCGGTGTCCGAGCGCCGGCTGAGCCCGTATCGCAACTTCGAGCGGGCGCTGACGCTGGCGCCCGTCGCCGCCGACTACATCGGGCTGTCCGACCAGGACGACCGCTGGTACCCGGACAAGCTCGCGATCCTGCGGGCGGGGCTCGGCGCCGCCGCGCTGGTCTACTCGGATCTGCGGCTGGTCGCGCCCGGCGGACACGTCCTGCGCGACTCGCTCTGGGCCGGACGCCGTCATGACCGCGAGAACCTGGGATCGTTGCTCGTCGCCAACACCGTGCCCGGCGCCGCGATGCTGTTCCGCCGCGAGCTGCTGGAGCTGGCGCTCCCGTTTCCGGACGTGCCGGGCGTGCCCTACCACGACCACTGGCTCGCCCTGACGGCGCTGGCCGGGGGTTCGCTTGCCTACGTGGACCGCCCGCTGTACGACTACGTGCAGCATGACGCCGCCGTTCAGGGGACCGTCGCCGGTGGAGATCGCGCCGCCGAACACGGATCGCGCGGCTGGCGCGACGCGTACTTCGGGGGCTACGTGCAGCGCAAGCTGCAGGCGCAGACGCTGCTGGCGCGGCAGGCCGCAGCCCTGACCCCGCGCAAGCGGCGCGCCCTGGAGCTGATGATCGGCGCCGAACGCAGACCGGCCGCATTCGCCTGGCTGGCGCTGCGTCCGCTGCGGCGACTGTGGGGGCGCGACGAGACGCTCGGGGGCGAGGTGGCGCTGGCACGCGGGCTCGTCTGGCGCCGGCTCGTCGCCGCGGCCGCGGGGCGCGAGCACCCCGGCGGCCGGCCCTGGGACGCGAGCTTTCCGGACCCGCCGCGGTTCGAGCAGCGGCGCCTGCGGCGCTGGCGGGCCGGCGCCTAACGTGGGATCTTGAGCAGGGCCATGAGCAGCGCCACCCGCACCGGCACCGGCGAGATCACCGCGGCGGCGCACGACCGCTCGCGGCTGACCGAGGGGCCGGTCGTGATCGAGGCGAGCCAGATCGCCAAGACGTTCCGGATCCCGGACCGGCGCGTGGACTCGCTCAAGGAGCGGGTCACCCACCCCCTGGCCCGACAGACCTACCGCGAGCTGCGGGCGCTGCGCGACATCAGCTTCGAGGTGCACCGGGGCGAGTTCTTCGGGATTGTCGGCCGCAACGGGTCGGGCAAGAGCACGCTGCTGAAGATCATCGCCAGCATCTACCGCCGCGACGACGGGCGGCTCCGGATCGCCGGCCGGCTGGCGCCGTTCATCGAACTCGGCGTCGGCTTCAACCCCGAGCTCACCTCCCGCGAGAACATCCTGCTCAACGGCGTGCTGATGGGGCTGACTCGTCAGCAGGCCGCACGGCGACTATCCGCCGTGCTGGCATTCGCCGAGCTGGAGGAGTTCGCCGACCTCAAGCTCAAGAACTACTCGTCGGGGATGATGGTGCGGCTGGCGTTCGCGGTGATGGTGGAGGCCGACGCCGACATCATGCTGATCGACGAGGTGCTGGCGGTCGGGGACGCCGCCTTCGGGCAGAAGTGCATGGACGTCTTCCGCGCCCGCAGGCAAGCCGGCAAGACCGTCGTCCTCGTCACCCACGACATGGCGACCGTGCAGAGCTTCTGCGACCGGGCGATGCTGCTGCACGACGGCGAACTCCGCTATCTGGGCGATCCCGAGGAGGCGGCGCTCCGCTACTACCGGCTGAACTTTGGGGGCCGAGTTGTCGGCGGACAGCCCCAGGACGTGCCGGACGTCAACGTCCGGCTGATCGACGGCTGGCTCGAGGACGGCGCCGGCAACCGGGTGGAGAACCTGGAGCAGGGGGAGCCGATCGGCTTCAACGTGATCTTCGAGGCCCGTCACGACCTGCGGCACCCCGTCTTCGGCTTCCACTTCCACAACGCCGACGGCGTCCAGCTGTTCGGCTTCAACCGGTCGCTGAAGCCGCCCGACGGAGAGCCGGACGTGCTGCCGGCGGGCCGCCGCGTGCGGCTCTCCGGCACGATCGAGAACCGGCTGCTGCCGGGTCGGTACTCGGTCAGCGCGATGATCAGCCGCAACCGCAGCGTCGGCGATCTGGCCCTGCATGTGATGCGGCTGCTCGACTTCGTCGTCTACGGCACCGAACCCGGCGCCGGCAACATCGCGGTCAACGTCGACGTCGACGCGACCCTCGAGGAGGCGGAGTGACGACGGTGAGCGGCGCGATCGGCGCGGCGATGCCCGACGAGGCGGTCGTCCTGCGAGACGTCCGGGGCCCGTCGGCGCTGGGCGGCGGCGCTCGCCGGGCGTTCGAGCTTCTGTGGCTGATCGCCACCCACGAGTTCAAGCGCACCTACTTCGGCACCGTGCTCGGGTACCTGTGGTCGCTGTGCCGTCCGCTGCTGATGTTCGCGGTGCTGCTGGTCGTCTTCAGCCATGTGCTGCGGCTCGGCAACACCGTGCCGCACTACCCGGTGTTCCTGCTGCTGAACATCGTCCTGTTCGGCTTCTTCCAAGAGGCGACGAACATCGCCGTCGGCTCCGTGCTGGCGCAGGAGGCAGTCGTCCGCAAGACCCAGTTCCCCCGGCTGGTGATCCCGCTGGCGGTCGTGCTGACCAGCGTCTTCAACGTTCTGCTCAACCTGGTCGTCGTGTTCATCTTCCTGCTGGCGTTCGGAATCTCGCCGACATGGACCTGGCTGCTGCTGGCGCCGATCCTGCTGGCGCTGTTCGTCCTCACAACCGCCGTGGCGATGATCCTTTCCTCGCTGTACCCGCGGTTCCGGGACCTGGCGATCATCTGGACCGTGGTGTCCACCGCTCTGCTCTACGCCAGCCCCGTGCTCTACCCGCTGCAGCACGTCGGCGGCAGCCTCCGCAACCTACTGGCCCTAAGTCCCCTCGCGCCGCTGTTCGAGCTGGCCCGAAGGTGGGTTATCGAGCCGGGCGCGCCGGTGCAGACGGGCGCCCTGCAGGTGGTCGTGCCGGCTGCTCTGTTCGTCGGCGTCTGCGCGCTCGCGGTGTGGATCTTCAGCCGCGAGGCGCCGCGGATCGCCGAGGTGCTCTGAGCGCCTGCGCACGATGGTCATGGGGAGTGCTCAGCGTGGCTGCGGCTACGCGCTCGCGTCCGGATGACGCGGCGTGCGACCATCGCGACCAGCAGGACGCCCGCCGCGATCGCGAGGTAGACGCTGCCGTTGGCGGCGTCGTTGTAGATCGTGTTGATGTGGCTGCCGGAGAAGTAGCCGATGCTGGTCCAGACCGCGACCCACAGGGCGGCGCCGATCGCGTTGAACATCAGGAATCGGGCCCAGTGCATGCCGGTGGTGCCGGCGATGATCCCGTTGGCCTGGCGGAGGCCTTCGATGAACCGGGCGACGACGATCACCTTGCCGCCGTGGCGTTCGAAGAAGCCGGTGGCCTTGTCGAGTCGCTCCGGGGTCAGGAAGATGTAGCGTCCGTAGCGTTCGGCGAGCGTCCGGCCGCCGAAGTGGCCGATCGCGAAGCCGATGTTGTCGCCGATCACGGCTCCGAGGAAGCCGAGTAGCGCCACCAGCGCAATGTTCAGTCGTCCGGTGCCGGCGTAGACGGCGCCGAGGATCAGGACTGTTTCGCCGGGTACCGGAACGCCGAAGTCCTCGAGGATCAGCAGACCGACGATCGCGATGTACCCGTAGTGGTTGAGCGTCGGCTCGAGGCTGCGGAGCACGCCCGGAAGGTGGGTTGAGATGACGGCCGCGAGCATCGCGAGGGCGGCGTCAGGTCATGCGTCGGTAGCGCCAGACGGACAGCGGGATGAACACCGCGATCAGGCCGGCGATCCAGGCGATCGCTTCCCCGAGAGAGGAGGGTATCCCGGGGTGAAGGGCCAGGGAGCGCGCCGAGTTCGCGGTCAGGGTGATCGGGCTGACCTTCGCGAATGCCTGCAGCCAGTTCGGCATGCTCGACACCGGCACGAACACCGAGCTGGCGAACACGAGCGGGAACAGGATCACGAAGCCGGCCGTTTGCGCCGCCTCGGCGCTGCGCACCGTCAGCGCCACGAACGCAAAGATCCAGCTCAGCGCGAGACCGAAGGCGCTGACCAGCAGGACACATAGGAGCGCCTGGGCGACGCCGGCCTGGAAGCGAAAGCCGATGATGTAGCCGACGGCGATCATCAGCACGACGATCAGCACATTGCGCACCAGGTCGGCGGCGGTCCGGCCGATCAGCACCGCGGACCTTGCCATCGGCATCGACCGGAACCTGTCGATCACGCCGAGCTTCAGGTCATCCGATAGCCCCACGGCGGTCTGGCTCGCCCGGAAGGTCACCGACTGGACCAGGATGCCCGGCAGCAGGTAATCGATGTAGCTGACGCCGGGGGCCAGCGAGTGACCGATCGCGCCGCCGAACACGTAGGTGAACAGCAGCACGAACATGATCGGCTGGATCGTCGAGAACACCAGCAGATCCGGCTGGCGGACGAAATGGCGCAGGTTGCGGCCGCTGACCACCCACGCGTCGGTGAGGTCGGCGCGGAGCTCGTGCGGCGACAGGCGCCGCCAGCGCGACGGTCGGCTCGCCGCCGGACGAAGCGCCGCGGGCGCGGCAACACCAGGAACGCTCGGGGCCGGCGCGGTCGGCTGCCCGTTGCCGCCCGCCAGGTCGGCGCCCGCCCCGTTCTCGCTCGGCGGCGCGCCGGTCAGCTGCAGGAACACGTCGTCGAGCGTCGGCCGGCGCAGCCCGAGATCGCTGACCCTGATCTCCGCCCGGCGTAGCGCGGACGCCGCGTCCTCGATCATCTCGAGCCCATCCCGCGGCGCCGGTATCGTCAGCTGGGCGAGCCGCTCGCCAGGCTCGGGCTCACCGCAGCCGATCCCGGCCAGCGCCGCCCGTGCGTTGTCCCGTTCCGCCGCGCTGACAAGCTCGACCTCCAGGATCTGCCCGCCGACCCGGTCCTTGAGCTCGCTGCCCGTGCCCTGCGCGATCACATGCCCGTGGTCGATCACGGCGATCCGCTCGGCGAGCTGATCTGCCTCCTCGAGATACTGGGTCGTGAGCAGCAGCGTCGTCCCCTCGCGGACGAGCTCGCGCGCGATCGACCAGATCTCGTTGCGGCTGCGCGGGTCGAGCCCGGTCGTCGGCTCGTCCAAAAACAGGACTCGGGGGCGGGTGAGCAGGCTCGACGCGAGGTCGAGACGTCGCCGCATCCCTCCGGAGTACGTGCGGACGGGGCGATCGGCGGCGCCGGCCAGGTCGAAGCGCTCGAGCAGCTCGTCCGCCCGCCGGCGAGCTTCGGCCGTCGAGAGATCGAACAGACGGCCGAACATCTGCAGGTTCTCCCGGCCGGTCAGGATCTCGTCGACCGCCGCGAACTGGCCGGTCAACCCCAGCAACTCCCGCACGCCCGCGGCGTCGTGGACGACGTCGCGGCCAAACACCTCGGCCCGCCCCGCGTCGGGAATCAGCAGCGTGGCCAGCACCCGGACAAGGGTCGTCTTCCCGGCGCCGTTCGGCCCCAACAGCCCAAACACCGTCGCCTCCGGAACCTCCAGGTCGACCCCGGCAAGCGCCGTCGTCGCCCCAAACCGCTTGACGAGCCCCTCGACATGAAGGGCCGAATCAGCCATCACTCACCCTCCCAAAGCTACCGAGCCTGGAACAGGCTCAGGCGACGTCGATCTCGCCGCTCCCCCGGGCGACCAGATCGACCGGCAGCACGACGCGCTGCGGCGGACGCTCGTCTCCCTCGATCCGGCTGAACGCGATCTGCGCGGCGACCTGACCGATCCGGTAGGGATCGGTCTTCACCACCGTGACGCCGAGCAGGTCGGCGAGCTCGAAGTCGTCGAATCCGACCAATGCCACCTCGCCCCGATGCGCCCGCAGCGCGTGCATCGCGCCGACCGTGCAGCGGTTGTTGGCCGCGAAGATCGCGCTAGGCCGGCGCTTCGGCGACAGTGCCATCAGTTGGTCGACCGCCGCGTTGGCGGCTTCCGAGGTGCTGTGGCCCATCGAGATCAGCTCGGGCTCCGGCGCCAGCCCGGCGCCGGCGAGCGTTCGCAGGTAGCCGTCGAGCCGTTCGCCGGCGGTATGGAGCTCCTGCGTGTCGCCGACGATCGCCACCCGGCGGTGCCCGTGAGCGACGAGATGGGTCGTCGCCCGCTCGGCGCCAAGGGCGTTGTCGATCAGCACCGTGTCCGCGTCGGTGCGCACCGGCGGCCGGTCGAGGAAGACGGTGTGGCCGACGAATCCGGCGCGCGCGATGTAGCGGTGGTCGGGGCCTGCCGGGACGATCAGCAGCGCGTCCACACGCCGGCGCAGCAGCGCCGTCACGAGCTCACGCTCACGCGCCGGATCCTCCCGGGCAGAGGTCGTGATCAGCAGCGACGAGTGGACCCGCGCGATGTCCTCCACGGCCTGGGCGACGAGCGCATAGAACGGGTTCGCCACGTCCTCGATCACCAGCCCGATCGTGTTCGAGCGGACGCCGCTGCGAAGGCTGGCGGCGAGGTCGTTGCGCGCGTACCCCAGCGATTCGATCGCCGTCTCGACCTTCTTCAGCGTCGACTCGGTCACGCCCGCCTCGCCGTTGATCACGCGCGAGACCGTCTTCAGGCTGACTCCCGCCGCCGTCGCGAGGTCGTTCATCGTCGTCTGCGTCCGCCTCTGCGGACGCTCGTGTTGATGGTTGTCTGGTTCCTCGGGCATCACTGGATCTGCGGCCGGTGGATGCCGCTCGAGCATCCACCAAAAATTATGACATCGTTGTCACTTGCATTTTGACAACGTTGTCAATACTCTAGGGCGGCAATGTGGGAGGTAAGGACAGGCGGCGGGTGCGCCGTTGGTGATGTCGCAGTCGTGTATGGCGCGGACGGTACTTCGGGCGGCGCCACGGCGGTGCGCGACCCGTCGCGACGCGGACCGGCACCGGTGGCGCTGCCACCGAACCCGGTCTTCCGGTTCTACCGCGGCGGGCCCGGGATCGATGTCGTGCGCGGCGTCGAGCCGGGAACCGGTCCGGGAGCGCCCGAGGACTGGGTCGCGTCGACGACCACCTCGTTCGGTCACGACAGCGAAGGCCTGGCGACCCTCGCCGACGGACGCGTCCTGCGCGACGTGATCGCCGCCGACCCGATCGGGTATCTGGGCGAGGCACACGTCGAGCGTTTCGGCGCCGGCAGCGGCGTCCTGGTCAAGCTGCTCGACACGGCCGAGCGGCTGGCGGTGCACTTTCACCCGGGAGACGAGTTCGCGCGCACCGAACTGGGGTTGCGGTTCGGCAAGACCGAGGCGTGGATCATCTTGCGCGCCGAGCCGGGCGCCGAGATGCGCCTGGGTCTGCGCGAGCCGGTCGACATCGCGACGCTGAAGCACTGGGTGCGCGAGCAGGACAGCGACGCGATGCTGGGGGCGCTGAACCCGGTTCGGGTCGCCCGCGGCGACGTGCTGTTCGTGCCGGCGGGAACCCTGCACACGATCGGCGCGGGGATCACACTGATCGAGCTGCAGGAGCCGAGCGACATGTCGGTCGTGCTCGAGTGGCAGCTGACGGGCGTCGACAACGGCGAGGAGCATCTGCACCTCGGCTGGGACCGGGTGCTGGCCGCTGCCAACACCGCGCCGAGCTCTCCCGCACTCGAGACCGCGTACGAGACCAGTGCCCGCAACTCCGGCGTCGAGTCCCTGTTGCCCGCGGCGGCCGACCCCTACTTCCGGGCGCAGCGCCTGTCGGTCGACGGGCACGAGCTGGCGCTGGCGCCGTCGTTCGCGATTCTGATCGTCCTCGACGGTGAGCTGACGTTGTCGACGCGGGACTTCGAGCCGCTGCGCCTGACCCAGGGCGACGCCGCATTGGTCCCGTACGGCGTCGGCGATACGAACTTCTCCGGGCGCGGCACCGCGATTCGATGCCTGCCACCCGACCCGTCCGCGGCGGAGGCCTCCAGGTGACAGCCGCCACCACACCGATTCTCGAGGCGCGCAACATCGTCAAGACCTACGGGCACGTGAACGCGCTCGAGGGCGCGAACTTCAGCGTCAGCTCCGGCGAGGTCGTCGCCCTGATCGGCGACAACGGCGCCGGCAAGAGCACGCTGACGAAGGTCATCTCCGGCGTGGTGCATCCCGACAGCGGCGAGCTGCTGTTCGAGGGAACCCCGGTCGAAATTCATTCTCCCTCCGACGCACAGGCGCTCGGGATCGAGACCGTCTACCAGGACCTGGCGCTAGCACCGGACCTCGACGGGGCCGCGAATGTCTACATGGGTCGTGAACTGCTGAAGCCAGGCCTGCTGGGACGGCTCGGGGTGCTCGACAAGAGGGCGATGAAGGTCGCCACCGAGGACGCATTCACGCAGCTCGGCGTCGCCATCAAGGACGCCGGCGCGGCCGTCGCCTACCTGTCCGGCGGCCAGCGGCAGGGTGTCGCCGTCGCGCGGGCGGCCTCGTGGGCGAGCCGCGTGATCATCATGGATGAGCCGACGGCCGCGCTCGGCGTCGTCCAGACCGAGAACGTGCTGAACGTGATCAGGCGCGTGCGCGACCGTGGGGTTGCCGTCGTCCTGATCAGCCACAACATGCCGGACGTGCTGAAGGTCGCCGATCGGATCGAGGTGCTGCGCCTCGGACGCCGAGTCGCGAGCTTCAAGAGAGACGACGCGACGATTGAGTCGTTGGTGGGCGCGATGACCGGCGCGATCGTCCAGGAGGACGAGCGGTGACCAACCTGCCCAGGCTCGATTCGCCGGAGCAGGGGAGCGCGGCGCCGCAGCCGGCTGCGGACGGCACGGGCTCGCGGCGTCCAGACGAGGTCTCACTCGCCCAGCGACTCCGCCGCTCCGCGATGTCGTCCTCCAGCTCGTTGTGGATCTTCCTGGCGCTGGTCCTGATCATCGCGGTCTTCGCCGTGATGAAGCCGAGCGCGTTCCTCGGCTCCTACAACATCAAGACGATCTTCATCAACGCCTCGGTGGCGCTGTGCCTGTCGGTCGGGATGACGTTCGTGATCATCACCGCGGGCATCGACCTGTCGGTCGGATCGGTCCTCGTATTCGCCGGCGTGATCGCGCTGAAGGTGATGATCGCCCTGGCGGGCGGGGCCAACGCCTCCGCCGGCGCCGGTTGGGGCACGATCATCGTCGGGGTTCTCGCCGGCCTCGGCGTCGGTGCCGGCTGGGGCGTGCTCAACGGCTTGCTGATCGCCCGGCTGGAGATCCCGCCGCTGATCGTCACGCTCGGCAGCTTCGGCGCCGCCCTGGGGCTGGCCGACGTGCTGACCGGTGGTGTCGACCTCAGCGGCGTCCCGACCCAGTTCGGGTCGACGATCGGCGGCGGCAGCGTCGGACCGATCCCCGTGCTGGTGCTGGTCGCCGGGATCGTCACGATCGTCTTCGGCCTGATCCTGCACACGACCCGGTTCGGGCGCTACACGTACGCGATCGGCTCCAACACGGAGGCCGCCAGGCGCGCGGGGATCAACGTCGACCTGCACCTGATCAAGATCTACGGGCTGTCCGGCCTGCTGTCGGGCCTCGGCGGCGTCCTCAGCCTCGCCTACTTCACGACGACGACGATCTCGGGCCACGAGACCGACAACCTGACCGCGATCTCGGCGGTCGTGATCGGCGGCACCAGCCTGTTCGGGGGGGTCGGCGCGATGGCCGGGACGGTCGTCGGGGTGTTCATCCCGGTCGTGCTGGCCAGCGGTCTGGTGATCGTCGGGGTCCAGTCTTTCTGGCAGCAGGTGATGATCGGGGTGATCCTCGTGGCTGCCGTCTACTTCGACCAGCTCCGTCGCCGTGCGAGGTCTCGGCAATGACGCCTGGCCGGTCGTTGGCACACAAACCACGGCGCCGATTGGGGCGCCGCGACAAGGAGGAGTGAACCTATGAGAAGTCTCAGATCGGCCGTCGCGGGGATCGTGACGGTCGCGCTTGGGCTCGTTGTGGCGGCTGGTGCGAGCGCCGCGTCGACGAACAAGAACCTGGTCCTGATCCAGGGAACCAAGGCCGACAACTTCTACGTCACGATGGGATGCGGCGCGAAGTTCGAGGCCAAGAAGCTCGGCTACAACATCTCCGTCCAGGGTCCCGCTACGTTCGCGGCCCCGCAGCAGATCCCGATCGTGCAGTCGGTCACGGCGACGAAGCCGGCGGCGGTGATGATCGCCCCGACCGACGTGCACGCGCTGATCGCGCCGATGCAGCAGATGAAGTCCGCGGGCATCAAGGTGATCCAGGTCGACACGAAGGTCAACAACAACTCGATCGCTTCGGCGTCGATCTCGTCCAACAACACCGAGGGCGGCAAGCTCGCAGCCGACTACCTGGCGAAGGCGCTCGGCGCGAAGGGCGGCTCGGTCGTCGTCATGAACGAGCAACCGGGTGTCTCCACGACCGAGGCCCGGATCGCCGGCTTCCTGCAGGAGATCAAGAAGTTCAAGAACATCAAGGCGCTGAAGACCCAGTACACCGGCGATAACCCGGCCCAGGCCGCTTCGACGATCACCTCGCTGTACGCGGCGAACCCGAACCTGGCGGGCGTGTTCGCGACCAACGTGCTGGTCGCCGAGGGCACCGACACCGGCCTCAAGACCACCGGCGCCGCCGGCAAGGTCAAGATCGTCGGCTACGACGCCGACCCGGAGCAGGTGTCCGACCTGAAGAAGGGCATCGTCCAGGCGCTGATCGCGCAGGAGCCCTATCAGGAGGGAGTCGACGGGGTCGAGCAGGCCGTCAACGCGATCAACGGCAAGCCGACGCAGTCGATCCTGACCTCACTCGCCGTCCTGACGAAGGCCAACCTCGTCTCGGACGCCAAGTTCATCTACAAGAGCGCCTGCTGAGCCGCATCTGCTGAGCGGCACTTCCGGGGCTGGGCCCGACAGTGGCCCAGCCCCGGACAGGCGTCCCGAACGATGATCGTCGTCGCCGGAGAGGCGCTGATCGACCTGATCCCGACGCCATCCGGCGACCTCGGGGTGCATCCCGGCGGGGGTCCGTTCAACACCGCGCGCTGGCTCGGCCGTCTGGGGATGCAGGTCGGGTTTCTGGGCGCGCTCGCCGGCGACCCGTTCGGTCAGCGGCTCCGTGAGTCGCTGACCGAAGCGGGCGTCGCGCTCGACCCGGTCGTCGCGACGCAGCTGCCGACGACGCTCGCCCTCGCCCAGCTCGACGACACCGGCGCGGCCCGTTACAGCTTCTACACCGAGGGGACCTCGATCCGCGACGTGCGCCCGGAGCAGGTCCGGGCACGGCTGCCGCACCAGCTCGACGCGCTCTACCTCGGCAGCATCGGGCTGGTGCTGGAGCCGATCGCGGACGCGGTCGAAGTCGCCGTCGCGCTCGCCCGTCAGCGCGGCGCGCTGGTGATGGTCGATCCGAACGTGCGCGCCGCGCTGATCGACGACCGCGCTCGCTACCTGCGCCGCCTCGACTCCGTGCTCGCGCAGACCGACGTGCTCAAGCTGAGCGTCGAGGACGCCGCCTGGCTGATGCCGGACCGGACGCCGGACGCAGCCGCGCGGGCGCTCGGCGAGCGCGGCCCGCGGGTGGTCCTGCTGACCGAAGGCGGCGACGGCGCGACCGTGTTCAGCGCCGGGACGCAGGCGCACGTTCCAGCCGCTTCGGTCACCGTGGTCGACACGATCGGCGCCGGTGACGCCTTCGGCGCCGGCTTTCTGGCGAACTGGCTCGGCGCCGATCGCAGCGCCCCGGACGCCGTCGCCGAGGCGACGGCGTCCGCCATCCGGGCGGCGGGCCTGGCCTGCACCGTGCAGGGAGCCACTCCGCCCGCGGACCTGGCGGCTCGGCTGTCGCCGACCCAGAGGTGACTTACAGCTTCCCGACCACCTTCTCGAACGCCTGCGCGATCACCCCATAGCCGAGATCGTTGGCGTGGATGTTGGGGCCGACCGGCGGCGGGCTACAGGCCCAGGTCCAGGCGCAGACGTATGCGACGTTCTCGGGCACCGAGACGCCGTTATAGGTCAGCGTGTCGGTGGCGTCGTAGCTGTGGAACGCGTCGGCGACGTCGGCGGTCCGGAAGCCGGCCGCGGTGTCGTCGCTCTGGATCGCCGAGTTGACCTGCTGCAGCAGCATCACCGAGCCCTCGCCGAGCGTCTGCAGCGGGTTCGCGGCCGGCAGGAACCAGTCATCGAGCACCGGGTCGTAGAGGTTCATCCCGAACAGCCTGGCGCCCTTCGGCGCCGCCTTCGCCAGCGCGCCGAGGATCTTCGGCGTGTTGGTGTTGATCGAGTTGATCCCGCCCGTGACGCAGCTCAGCAGCTGCGCGGAGGGCACCGTCGCGCAGCCATCGACGTCGTTGGCGCCGATGTCGATCGTCACCAGCGGCACCTCGCCCCTGGCGTGGTGGCTCTTCAGGAAGCTGACCGCCGCCTTCAGCTGCGACCCGCCCGCGCGGTCGCAGTGGAACAGCTTCGCGCTGGCGGTGTCGCCGACGCCGGTCAACAGGCTGGTGGTCGTATCCCCTGGGCAGCCGAGGTCGACGAGCTTCAGGTTCGGCACGAACCGCTTCTCGTAGTTGTACAGCTGGTACACGTAGCCCTGGGTGGTCTCGTCGCCGCCGCCGTTGGCGGCCGGCTGGTAGCCGGCCGACAGCGAGTCGCCGAGCGCCAGGTAGTAATGGGTCTGTGACGTCGTCGCGGCCGACGTCGTCGCCGCGAGCGCGGCAAATATCGCAAGCGCCGTCGCGGCGCCAGTCAGCAATCGCATTCTCATTGAGCGTCTCCTCTCGTTGCCGGATAGCTCCGGCCGCCCCTCAAGATAGCGGCAGGTCGGTGCCGACTTGCGAAAACGTTTCCGGGCTGATACGTTGCGCCGCTATCGGGGCGACGCGAACGCGGGGTAACCCGCGGCCGCGTAACCAAAAGGGGCTGGTGCCGGGGGGTTGGCACCACGGGACAACAGGAGTGCATCATGCCGAGAAGGCTGGCTGGCGGCCGCATGGCCCGCTACGTACTGGTCGCGACCGCCGGAGTGCTGGTCGGGACCGGAGGACTGGCGTTGGCGTCCTCAGGCGCCGGCGTCATCAGGGCCTGCGCGAACAAGAAGACCGGCGCGCTGCGGCTCGCCGCGACGTGCGAGAAGAAGAACGAGACGGCGGTCGCCTGGAACGTGCAAGGCCCACAGGGACCCGCCGGGCCTGCGGGTCAACAGGGGCCTCAGGGTCCGGCCGGGCAGACGGGGCCAGCCGGACCACAGGGCCCCGCTGGATCGCAGGGCCCGAAGGGCGACACGGGCGCGCAGGGGTTGCAGGGGCTGCAGGGCCCGAAGGGCGACACGGGCGCGCAGGGGCAGCAAGGGCCTCAGGGCGCCCCGGGTCTCGCCGGGACCGCACGCGCCTACGGGCTCGTGAGCGGACTGGACGGAACCGAGTTCAGGGACAGCCACAACGTCGTGTCGGTCGCCAATCCAATCGACGGAACGTACTGCATCACGCTCGCATCGAGCATCGCGCAGGGCACGACGCTACCGGTCGTCACTCCGGACGAGCAGGGCGACGCCACTGGTCCGGGGAATCCCGGTTCGTTCGCATACGTGGCGGCGTACGGCGGTCCGCCCTCGGGCGTGGGTTGTCCATCGGGGACGTTCCCGGTGCTCACCTACCTCGTCCAGGGTACGAAGGTCACGCTGACCGACCAGGGCTTCTTCTTCGCGGTGCCGTAGCAAATCACCAGCTATTGACCGTCCGTGGCGCTCGCGATCAGGCTGCCCGCGAGCGCCACGGCGATCAGCGTCAGCGCCGGCATCTGCCAGTCCCAATCGAGCGGCGAATGGGCCAGGTAGACGACGCAGCCGGCCAGCGGGCCGGCCGCCGTCTCGGGGTCGAGCGCGATCGCCCGCGCCGCCGCCAGGCCAACGCCGACGAACAGCGCCAGCAGCAGCGCTGCCCCGACGAGTCCAAGTTCGCCGAGCGTCTGCAGCTCCAGCGAGTGGGCGTCGGTCGCGCCGTCCCGATACGGCCGGTAGCGCAGCCACCAGACCGACCAACCGCCGGCGCCGACGCCGATCAGCGGGTCGTGGGCGAAGGCGCGCAGCGCCACGCGCCAATAGTCGTAGCGATCCGATCGCAGGGTCGTCAGACGGCCGGCGCCGCCGCCGAGCGGCACGCCCGCCGTCTCCCTCGCCCCGACTGCGACCGCCAGCGCCAGCGCCGCGCAGATCACCCCCGCCGCAATCCAGGGAGCCCGCTGGGGCAACCGCGGCGCCGGCCCCGCCGGCCGGGCTGCGAGCGAGCGCTGGGCGAGCCAGGCCGCGGCCATGATCAGCGCCAGCAGCACCAGCATCAGCGCCCCCTCCGCCTCGCGGCTGCCGAGCGACCCGCGCATGCCGGTGATCCCAGGCAACGGAGCGGCGGCTGCCGCCGCGATCGCGCCGGTCGCCAGTACGACCGCGATCGCTCGCCACTGCGCGCGATCGGGGCGAGCGACGGCCAACGTCACGACGCCGGCGAAGCACGCGAACAGGGCACCTCGGGAGAACGCGACGTAGAGGCCCAACCCGAGCGGAGCGGCGGCGGCCGCCGCCGCTCCGCGGGCCGGACGGCGCCGCCGCTCGTCGCCCGCCAGCCTCGCGCACACGACGAGCCCGATCGCCGCCACCATCCCCATCGCGTTCCAGTAGGTCAGCGGCTGCTCGAGCCGGCCGTCGGCCGTCGCCGACTGGGCGAACCGCAGCAGCCCCGGCAGCAACCGCTCCGACAGCCCGTAGCCGACCACGACCAGCGTCCCCGCCGCCACGGCGGGCTCCAGCGCCAGACGGGCGGCGGCGCCGTCCGGCCCGCGCAGCAGCAGCACCGCCGCCAGCAGGCCGCCCGCGTAGAGGACGGCGATCTGTCCCGCCGCGTACGCGTTGCCGGCGATCGGAGCCCAGGCGATCGACGCCAGCGTCCAGGCGGCGAGCGCGATCAACGCGGCCGGGGCGAGCCAGACGGCGGGTCCGGACCGAGCCCGCGGCGCGGCCGGGAGGCGAGCACCCGTCCAAGTCAGGACCACGCCGGCGACGACCAGTGCCCACACCGCCAGGCCGGCCCAGTTCCGCGCCTGCGCGAAGTAGCCGCCGGCGAAGAACGCCAGCGCCGTGGGGCCGGCGAGCAGCACGGTCCGGGCCGCTGCCATGCCCCTGCTGCGCATCACCGCTACCTCATGCGAAACCGACTGCGGCGCGTACTTTCTGCGGCGGCGCGGCGTCCCGGGCCGCGGCGGCGATCGCCTCCTCGACCTGGGTGACGATCCCGCGCTCGAACTCCTCGGCGCTGAACCGCTTGGCGTTCTCGATGCAGGCGGCCGGGTCGATCGCCTCGTCGTCGAAGCCGGCGACCGCGGCCACGAGCTGGTCGACGCCGCCTGACCAGAGGCGCCCGGTGACGCCGTCGCGCACCGTCTCCAGCACGCCGCCGGCGGCCCGCCCGATCACCGGCCGCCCGGCGGCCTGCACCTCGACGGCCGCGATCCCGAACTCCTCGACCGAGGTCACGACCAGCGCACGGCAGGTGGCGAGCAGTTCGGCGACCGCCTCGTCTGAGATTCGACCCGCGAAACCGACGGTCGGTCCGGCGAGCCGTCGCAACCGCCGGTAGTCGGGGCCGTCGCCGACGATCACGAGCTGGCGGCCGAGCCGGTTGAAAGCCTCGATCGCGACCTGCAGTTGCTTGTGCGAGATCAGCTCGGACAGGCACACGTAGTGGCGCCCGACCTCGCCGGGCGCGAACCGCTCCAGCGCCACCGGCGGGTGCACGACCTCGGCGCTGCGTCCGAAGTACTCCCGGATCCGATCGCGTGTGATCTGCGCGTTGGCGACGTAGCGGTCGGTGCGCCGCGCCGCCCGGCGGTCCCAGCGCCGCCAGGCTGCGAGCACCTCCGACAGCGCCGGGCGCACGATCGCGGCGCGGCTGTCGAGCGTCGGCCGGCGTTCGCTCCAGGCATAGCGGAACGGGTTGTGGCAGTAGCTGACGTGAACCGCGCCGGGCGCCGGCCGGACGCCGTGCGCCCACGCCGACGAACTCGAGATCACGAGCTCGTAGCCGGACAGGTCGAACGACTCGATCGCCGACGGGTACAGAGGCAGCAGGCCGCGGAAGCTGCGGGCCGTGGGGCGCAGCCGCTGCAGGAACGAGGTGTTCACGGGCCGGCCGGCGAACCGTCCCTCGGTCCCGCGCTCGTCGTAGATCGCGGCGAACACGTCGGCCTGCGGCCAGATCCGGCAGATCTCGAGGAACACGCGCTCGGCGCCACGGACGTCGACCAGGAAGTCGTGGACGAGCGCCACCGTCCCCCGCTGCGATGTGGTTCCCCTGTCCAGGGTTCGCCAGTCTAGTGACGACGTTCCAGGGCGAGCGCCGTGAGCCGGAACGCGGCCAGCGCCGGCTTGGCGATCAGCTGATCGTGCTGGTAGCGAAGCAGCCCTGCGTAGGCGAAGCCATACTCCCCGCGGCGCTCCTGGGTCGCCCACGAGTAGTAGTCAAAGCCGCTCAGGCCGAGGCTGACGCGGTTCTCGGCCAGCAGCCGCATCGCCCTGGCGACGTCCAGCGCCTGGCCGATGCGGGTGGTGTCGATGCCGAAGCCGAGCAACTGCCTGGTCTCGCCGAGATCGGACACCCAGCCGAACTCGTTGACCGCGATCGGTTTAGCGCTGTCGCCGTGGGCGTCCATCACCTGCCGGACCCTGCTCAGGATCGCGATCATCCCGGCCGGGGTGGAGGTATAGGGGTGCACGCCGACGACGTCGAAGGCGCTCGCGGCGCCGGGAATCGCGTAGATCGACTTGAGCGCGGTCCATGAATAGTCCGGCAGACCGCCGAGCACGACCTTGCCGGTCGGTTCGGCAGCCCTGATCGCCCCGGCGGCCGCCTTCAGCAGGCGGACATATGCAGCCGCGAACGGTTGCTTCGGCCAGAAGTACTTGTCGTTGGGCTCGTTCCAGATCTGCCACTGGGTGATCGGGTCCTTCGCGGTGGCGCGCTTCCAGAAGCTCCCGTTCGGGCCGTATCGGTGAATCAGCGCCGTCAGGAAGTCGGCGTAGCCGGCGTCGTCCGCGGGCGCCGACAGGTAGCCGTCGGTCGCGTCCCACGGTGGGTCGTAGATGACCGTCGGCTGCACCACGAGCCCGTGCTCGGCGGCCAGCCGGACGATCGCGTCGGTCTGCTGGAAGTCGGTCGGAACCCCGCCGGCGTCGGTGAACCGGCTGCGCTGCGCCTTTGGCACACGCGACCAGCTGGCGTACGGCTGGGCGAATGCCCAGCTGAACACGACGTTGATCGACTCGACGCCGTCCGCCCGCATCCGCTTGAGCTGCTGGCCGAGGTTGACCCCAGCCGCGGTGGTCGGGTACATCGGCCCGTTGACGTTGACGCCGACGAACCCCGGGGGAAGTGGCTCCCGCCCACCCGCCCCCGCCTCCCGCCCGCCCGGAGGCGCCGGGGTGGCGCCGGCGGCCGCCGCCATCGCGCACAGGGAGCCGGCGACCGCGGCAAGACACGCTTTCATCCTCACGACGGCGCGAGTGTAGTCACGTCAGCAGGTCTGTCAGGAGCAGATCCGTCCGGCGGGTCGTGTGCTCCCAGGTGAAGTTCGCGACCCGTTTGCGACCGGCGGCGATCAGTCGCTCCCGCTCGGGGCCGCCGCCGTGCGCGAGTCCCAGCAGGGCCTGCGCGAACCCGTCCGCATCGGCCGGGTCGACCAGCGTCGCGGCGTCGCCGCAGGTCTCGGGCAGGGCGCCGGCCCTCGCCGCCACGACCGGAGTGCCGCAGGCCATCGCCTCGAGGCACGGGAGCCCGAAGCCCTCGTGCAGCGACGGCATCGCCAGCGCCAGGGCGCCCGCATACAGCCCCGGAAGCAGCCCGTCGGGGACGTAGCCGACGCGGCGCAGGGACGTCTCCTCCTCGGAGGCGGCGTCGGTCGCGCCGGCTGAGCCCGCGGGCCAGCCGGCGCGCAGGTACGCGCGTACCGATCCGGCCACCACCAACTCGATCCCGCGCCGGCGCAGCTCCCGGGCCGCGGGCTCGAGCGCCGCGTGGTTCTTGCGGGCCGAGGCGGTGCCGACGGCCAGCACGTAGGGGTGGTTCAAGCCCAGACTGCGGGCGGCTGTCGCGGCGTCCGCCCGGTCGCTGAACCGCTCGGCGTCGACGCCACCCGGGATCACGCTGATCCGGTCGGGGCTGATTCGCAGGCGGGCAGCGAGCTCGCCGCGCGAGAACTCGGAGACGGTGATCAGGTGCCTGGCGCGGTGGGCGAGGCGGGGGAGCAGCGCCTGCTGATAGGCGACGTACTGGGTCGAGTAGGCCTCGGGGTGGACCAGGGCGGCGAGGTCGTGGATCACCACCACGTTGCGCGACGACAGCACCGGCGCCACGTTTGCAGGCGAGTAGATCAGCTCGGCGTCGCCGCTCGCCGCGGGCAGCACCAGCTGCTCCCACGCGTGGCCGGCGCGGTGGCGCAGCCGGCGGCGTGGGACGATCACGCGGTAGCGGGCCGGCCGCAGCGCCGGCAGGCGGAGCGCCAGCTCGCGGGCGTAGCGCTCGACGCCGCCGAGCTCGTCGCGGACCGCGGCGCGCGCGTTGATCGCTACCGGTCCGTCGGCGCTCACACGCGACCGGCGCGGCGACGGATCACGAGGCCACCGGCGGCCAAGACGACGATCGCGGCGCCGCCCACGTAGAAGGCGGCGGCCGGCCCAGAGCCGGTCGAAGCCGGGCGGCTCGCGCGGGGCGTCAGCTGGATCGACTGGGTGCCGACGGGCCGGGTGATCGGCGCCAGCGGGTCGACGTACTGGCTGTCGGCGGCCGAGTTCGGGCCGGCCATCGCCGGCCCCGCGAAGGGGCCCGCCGAGACGGCCAGGATCGCCGCCACCAGCGGCGCCAGCACGGCCAGACGACCCATCGGGCGAGTATCGCAGTACCGCCGCTGGGGCGGCGAAGGACTCGTTTTGCAGGATCTCTTGCAACTCAAGGACGAAGACGATGCGCCACGACGAGCCGTGTTACGGTGCACCGCAGCCCGCTGCCCCCGGGCGAATTCGAGGAGATGCGACTGGTGCTTGAGCTCAGGTCGTGTCGATCACGCACACCCTGATTCGAATGCCATCGCATCGATACGCCAAACGACTCGCGATAGCCGGAGCCGCGGTCGCTGCACTGCTGATCAGTGGTTTGATCCCGCTCAGCTTCGGCGACCTGCAGACCCAGATCGCAGCGCACAAGTCGGCGGCGGCGGCGCTGCGCTCGCAGATCGCCTCGGACACAAGCCAGATCGAGCGGACCAGCGGCGGGATCTCGAATGCCAAGCACCGGCTGGGCGTGGTGCAGATGCAGCTCGAGACCCACATCGCGCAGCTGCGCACGGTCCAGACGCAGCTGATGAACGCCCGCGACAACCTGGAGCTGCTGGAGCAGCGGCTGCAGCGCGCCTCGGCCGCGCTGGCGGCGAACCTGCGGGCCGCCTACGAGAGCGGATCGCCCGACCTGGTGTCGGTGATCCTCAACGCGCACGGTTTCACGAACCTGCTCGAGCAGGTCAACTTCCTGCAGCGGGTCGGGCGCCAGGACGCCCACATCGTCGGCTTCACCCGCAGCGCCCGGCTGCTGGTGCTGCACGAGACGATCCGGCTCGGGGACCTCGAGGTGAGGGACCGCAACCTGACCGACCAGATCCTGAACCAGCGCAACCAGGTCGCGGCGCTGGAGAGCGCGCTGCTGAACCAGCAGATCGACGAGGTCCAGGCCCGGTCCGGCGTTCGGGCCAGGCTCGCCAGCGTCAACACGCAGCTGGGATCGCTGCAGCAGAAGCTCGCCGCGCAGGTCGCCGCGATGGAGGCGCGCCAGCGCGCGATGGAGGCGCGCGCGGCCGCGGCGGCCGCGCAGACCGGCCAGCAGGTGAACCAGTCGGTCGGCGGCATCGCGATCGACACCGGCGGGATGGTGCAGCCGCCGGCGGGCGCGCCCGCGGCCGTCAGGCAGATGATCGCCGCCGGCAACGCGATCGCGACCCTGCCCTACATCTGGGGCGGCGGGCACGGCTCATTTGTCTCCCCCGGCTACGACTGCTCCGGCTCGGTCAGCTACGTGCTGGCGGCGGCCGGACTGCTGAGCGCGCCGGAGGTGTCGGGCGACTTCGAGTCCTACGGCGATCCGGGGCCCGGCCAGTGGGTGACGATCTACGCCAACGCCGGCCACGTGTGGATGGACATCGCCGGCTGGCGCTTCGACACGGTCGCGCTGGCCGAGTCTGGAACCCGCTGGTCCCAGGGCGGCGGCGAGTACGCCGGGTTCGTCGTCCGGCACCCGCCCGGGCTGTAGCCGGCCGGCGCGCGGGGGCCCGGGCGCCCCGCGCGGGAGCGTTCTTCGGCGATCCAGTACACGTATGCGGTACTAGATCGCTAAAGAACGAATCGAAGGGCGCTAGACGGGGACGGCCGGCGCCGGGCGGGAATCTCGCGCGGCGACGAGCGACAGCACCGAGGCGACGATCATCGCGGCAATCAGCTCGGTCAGACGTGTGCCGAACGCCGCCGGGATCCCGAGGATGAGCAGCGCCGCCGCCCCGACCAGCGGCGGCCAGCCGCGGCCGTGCCCGAGCCACAGCTTCGACATCGCGATTCCGAGCAGGTACATCGCCGGGCCACCGAGACAGATGATCGAGAAGCCGACCGTTGGGGTCAGGCCGGGCGCCTCGACGGCCAGGTGGATCGCGTCGGCGACGACGATCACTGCGCCGACCATCACCGCGTGCGCATAGGTGTAGACGGACTGGCCGACGCGGGCGGCGTCGCGCCCCGAGCGCGCGATCGGCGCGGCGGGGCTGGTGACCGCGTGATGCAGGAAGTAGATCGACCACAGGGCGATGATCAGGATGAATCCGACGACCAGCGCGGCGTCGACGGTGACCGTGCCGCGGTGCACGGCGTAGGCCTCGCCGATCCGCAGCATCGTTTCGCCGAACGCGACCATCAGCACCTGCTCGCAGCGCTCGGCGAGGTGCGCGCTGGCGATCGTCCACTCCTCGACCGGGATCGGCGCGACACGCGGAAGCCGAAAGCCGAGCAGCGGCACGCCGTAGTCGAGGGCGACCGCACCCGCCCAGATCGCCAGCCGCGTGTCGGCGCCGTGCACGAGGCCGCCGGCGATCCAGGCGACCCCGGCGATCAGCGCCCAGACGAGCATCTGCCTGTAGTTGCGGCCCATTCTGGTCGCCGGGCCGAACGCCCAGATCATGAACCCGATGCGCAGCACCTGCAGGGCCACATACGCGATCGCGAAGCCCGAGCCGCGCTCCTCGAAGGCCGTCGTGATCGTCGCCGACAGAACCAGGCTGATCGCCATCAGCACCGCCAGCAGCGCGACGACCGGGGGCCGCTCCGGATCGATCAGCCCGGTCGCCCACGCCGTGTGGTCCCACGCCCACCACAGTGCCAGGAACAGCACGGCTGTCTGGAGCCCGCCGACCAGGTTCCGATGCTCGTACAGGTGCTCGGACAGCTGCGTGAACGCGAACACGTACACGAGGTCGAAGAACAGCTCCATGGCGGTGACATGGGCTGCCTTGTCTGCCCCACGCTCACGGAGTACCCGGGTCCGGCGCACCGAGGCCGAAAGACTAGAGTAGGCGGCACTGAACAAGAACTTGGAGCGGCCACATGTCAACCAACAGCTTCGACGCCAAGGCCCGGCTGGAGGTCTCCGGGCGCGCGTACGAGATCTTCCGGCTCGACGCGCTGCAGTCCAGATACGACGTCGCGCGATTGCCGTTCTCGCTGAAGATCCTGCTCGAGAACCTGTTGCGAACCGAGGACGGCGAGTCCGTCCGGGCGGCGGACATCGAGGCGCTGGCGAGCTGGAACGCGAAGGCGGAGCCGAGCGACGAGATCGCGTTCACCCCGGCGCGGGTGGTGATGCAGGACTTCACCGGCGTGCCGGCGGTAGTCGACCTCGCGGCGATGCGGGACGCGATCAGGGCAATGGGCGGCGATCCGTCGAAGATCAACCCGCTGGTCCCCGCCGAACTGGTGATCGACCACTCGGTGCAGGTCGACGAGTTCGGCTCCACCGGCGCCTTCCAGCGCAACGCAGAGCTCGAGTTCGAGCGCAACCAGGAGCGGTACGCATTCCTCCGCTGGGGCCAGACGGCGTTTGACAACTTCAAGGTGGTGCCACCTGACACCGGGATCGTTCACCAGGTCAACCTCGAGTACCTGGCGCGAGTGGTGTTCGTCGACGAAAGGCTCGGCCAGGCCTACCCCGACACGCTCGTCGGCACCGACTCGCACACGACGATGATCAACGGCCTCGGCGTCCTCGGCTGGGGCGTCGGCGGGATCGAGGCCGAGGCGGCGATGCTCGGCCAGCCGCTGTCGATGCTGATCCCGCAGGTCGTCGGATTTAGGCTCCACGGCGAGCTGCCCGAGGGCGCGACCGCCACCGACCTGGTCCTGACCGTCACCGAGGCCCTGCGCAGGCGGGGCGTCGTCGGCAAGTTCGTCGAGTTCTACGGCGCCGGACTCGCGACCCTGCCGCTGGCCGACCGCGCGACGATCGGCAACATGTCGCCCGAGTTCGGCTCGACCTGCGCGATCTTCCCGATCGACGCCGAGACGCTTCGCTACCTCGAGTTCAGCGGGCGTCCGCCGGAGCAGATCGCTCTGGTCGAGCGCTACGCCAAGGAGCAGGGCCTGTGGCACGACGACGGCTCCGAGGAGCCGACCTTCAGCGACACGCTCGAGCTCGATCTGGGCACCGTCGAGCCGAGCATCGCCGGTCCGCGGCGGCCGCAGGACCGGGTCCCGCTGTCGGATGCGAAGGAGCTGTTCGGTGCCGCCGTCCGGGACTTCCTGCCGGCGATGGGCGACGAGGACGAGTCGATCGCGGAGTCGTTCCCGGCCAGTGACCCGGTCGCCACCCACGTGTTGAACGGCGCCGTGCGGACCGCTACGCCGGTCACGCTCGCCGACGGCACCCGGACCGAGCTGGACAACGGACACGTCGTGATCGCGGCGATAACGAGCTGCACCAACACGTCGAACCCGTCGGTGATGCTCGGCGCCGGGCTGCTGGCCCGCAACGCCGTCCAACGAGGCCTGCAGGTCAAGCCGTGGGTCAAGACCTCGCTGGCTCCGGGCTCGAAGGTGGTGACCGAGTACCTCGACCGGGCGGGCCTGACCGAGTACCTGGACGCGCTCGGCTTCAATCTCGTCGGCTATGGCTGCACCACCTGCATCGGCAACAGCGGCCCGCTCCCGGCCGAGATCTCGAAGGCCGTCGGAGACCACGATCTGGCGGTCGTGTCGGTTCTGTCCGGCAACCGCAACTTCGAGGGGCGGATCAACCCGGACGTGAAGATGAACTACCTCGCGTCGCCGCCCCTGGTCGTCGCGTACGCGATCGCGGGCACGATGGACGTCGACCTCCAGTCCGAACCGCTCGGCGAGGACGATCGCGGCGCACCCGTGTACCTGAAGGACATCTGGCCGAGCTCGGCGGAGATCGCCCAGACGATCGAGGAGGCCGTCCAGTCGGACATGTTCCACAAGAGCTACGGCGAGGTGTTCGACGGCGACGAGCGCTGGAACGGCCTCGAGGTCCCGAGCGGCGAGCTGTTCGCGTGGGACGAGCGCTCGACCTACGTGCGGAGGCCACCGTTCTTCGACGACCTGCCGGCCGAGCCCGAGCCGCTCGAGGACATCCGCGACGCGCGCGTTCTGGCAGTGCTCGGCGACAGCGTCACCACCGACCACATCTCGCCGGCGGGCTCGATCAAGCGCGACGGTCCGGCGGCGCTGTACCTGAACGGCAACCACGTCGAGGCGGCCGACTTCAACTCATACGGGTCTCGCCGGGGCAACCACGAGGTGATGATGCGCGGCACCTTCGCCAACATCCGGCTCCGCAACCGGCTGGCGGGTGGGCGGGGTCCTCTTCCAGAGGGCGGGGTGACGCTGTACCTGGCCGACGGCACCGAAACGGAGATGCCGATCTACGACGCGGCGATGCGCTACCAGGAGCAGCAGATCCCGCTGATCGTGCTGGCGGGCAAGGAATACGGCTCAGGGTCGTCGCGTGACTGGGCGGCCAAGGGCACGCGGCTGCTCGGCGTGCGGGCGGTGATCGCCGAGAGCTTCGAGCGGATCCACCGCTCCAACCTCGTCGGAATGGGGGTGCTGCCGCTCCAGTTCAAGGCTGGCGACAGCGCGGCGTCGCTGGGCCTGACAGGACACGAGAAGTTCGGGGTCGCCGGCCTCGCCGGCGATGATGAGATACCCCGCGAGCTGACCGTCACCGCCGACGGGAAGAGCTTTGAGGTGACGGTGCGGATCGACACCCCGAAGGAGCAGCGCTACTTCCGGCACGGCGGCATCCTCCAGTTCGTCCTGCGCGAGCTGCTGGCGGCGTAGACGATGGCGATCCCGGAACTGCTCGAAGAATTGCTGAGCGCACCTGGCCCGTCGGGCCAGGAGGCGCGACCGGCTGCGGTCTGGCGCGACTGGTGCAGAGAGTTCGCGACCGAGGTCGACGTCGACGACGTCGGGTCCTCGTGGGCCCGCCTGGCGGGCAATGCCGGCGGGCCCACGCTGATCGTGGTCGGCCACATCGACGAGATCGGCGTCCATGTGACGCACATCGACGACGACGGGTTCCTCCGGTTTGGCCTGGTCGGGGGCTGGGACCCGATCGTGCTGGTCGGGCAGCGGATCGTGCTCGACACGCGCGGCGGGCCGGTGGTCGGGGTGATCGGCCGCAAGGCGATCCACGTGCTCACGGACGACGAGCTGAAGACCCCGCCGAAGGCAAAGGACCTGCACATCGACATCGGCGCGGAGAGCGGCGACGACGCTCGCAGCCGCGTTCGGATCGGCGACGTCGGGGTGATCGACGGGGCGCCGGTCGAGCTCCCGAACGGACGCGTCGTCGCGCGCTCGCTCGACAACCGCGTCGGCTGCTACGTGGCGGCGCGGGCGGCGCAGCTGCTGGCGCAGAGCGGCGGCTCGCCGGGCGACTTCCTGGCGCTCGCGGTGACCCAGGAGGAGACGTCGTTCGGCGGCGCGCGCACCAGCGCGTTTAGACACGATCCCGACGTCGCGATCGCGGTCGACGTCACCCAGGCGAACGACCAGCCCGGAGCCGAGGTGGGCCCGATGACCAGGCATCCGTTCGGGTCGGGGGCGGTGCTGGCGCGCGGGACGACGCTCAACCCGCGAGTGTTCGAGCTGCTGCACGCCGCAGCCGAGCGCGAGGGGATCCCGTTCACGGTGGAGTCGCTGGGCCGGTCGACCGGGACCGACGCCGACGCGATCCACATCAGCCGTGCCGGCGTGCCGACCGGGCTGGTGTCGGTGCCGTTGCGCTACATGCACTCGCCGGTCGAGATGGTCGCGCTGTCCGACGTCGAGGCGAGCGCCCAGCTGCTGGCGGCGTTTGCGCGCGACTTGGCACCGGGGCTATCGTTCGCGCGGTGATGGGGTGACTTCAGCGGCCACGTGGCCGCTGAAGTTGGGCCCCCAGATCGAATTTCTGCGCACACTCCGCCCCGGAGACGGTTCTTGCTACTGCTGTTTGACATCGACGGGACCCTCCTGCGCGGAGCTTCGTCGGCACACGCGCAGGCGCTACGCGCCGCGTTGCTGAGCGTCCACGGCGTCGATACCCGCGCCGTCCGGCCGAGCGCCGACGCCGCCGGGCGCACCGACGGCGAGATCGCGCGGATCATCCTGCTCGACGCCGGGGTGTCGGCCGAGCGGATCGACGAGCTCGCCGACGACGTGCGCGCCGAGTGCTGCCGGCTATACGCGGAGATGTGCCCGTCGGACCTGTCGGACACGGTCGTCGACGGGATCCCCGACGCGCTCGACTGGCTGGCGGCGCGGGATGGAGTGCGGCTGTCGCTCGTCACCGGCAATTTCGAGCCGGTGGCCCGCCTGAAGCTCAAGCGGGCCGGCCTCGGCCATCGGTTCCCGGCCGGTCAGGGGGGATTCGGCTCCGACGCCGAGGACCGGGCGCTGCTGCCGGCGATCGCCCGGCGCCGAGCGGGGTCGCTCGACGGGAATGTGGGTTGCTCCTACCCGCGTGAGCGGACGATCGTGATCGGCGACACGCCGCGGGACATCGCCTGCGCCCGCGCGGACGGCGTCCGCTGCGTCGCGGTCTGCAGCGGGCCCTACGACGTTTCGGAGCTGACCGGAGCCGACGCGGTCGC
>Ga0123356_10000569_pt1 | contig 41050 bp, 46 predicted proteins | sample TergutEmb28metaG_2_FD_92546 | JGI IMG/M metagenome (GOLD analysis project Ga0123356, IMG submission 92546) | Embiratermes neotenicus P3 segment gut microbial communities from Petit-Saut dam, French Guiana - Emb289 P3 | ecosystem: Host-associated > Arthropoda: Insects > Digestive system > Gut ...
ATATATACACTTATTACAATACGAAACACACTGTTCAGCGTTGAATGTCCAGTTCTGAACACTTTTAGGTAATTTGTCTTGATAAGATATGAAATTTTAGGGTATTTAAGGAGAAGGCTCTAATGAAAAATACAGAAACAAAATTGAAAGGTAACCCTGAAAATAACCGAAACGTCCGCCGTACCAAGCTGGCTTTACGAAATAGTCTGATTGAATTGATGAAAAATAAATCTATACTGCGTATCTCTGTAAAAGAAATTTGCGATACTGCCGATGTGGGTCGTTCGACTTTTTATGCTCATTACGAAAGTCATTATAATCTTCTTGAAGATATTGAAAATGAGAGTTTGTCTATTTTTGAAGAAAAACTGTCGATGGATCAGCCTTTACGCAAGTATAATAATCAAGAGATTTCGCTAAAGTTTGAAAAAACTTTGCAATTTATTGCTGACAATACAAGTTCAATACAAATACTTTTAAGTGAAAATGGCGATTTATCTTTTCAAAGAAAGTTTATTCGCCGTCTTGTTAATTACTTTAAAAATGCAAAGAAACATTATACTGATAATTTAATTGACGAAAAAACAAGTGAATGTTATACGGTATTTGTTATTCATGGAGCGATTGCCCTTATACAGCATTGGTTGACTAATGGTATGCATATTTCTATTTCCGATCTCGCAAAAATGATCACTTCATTAACTCGTGAGATGAGACAATAAATATAGTTCTGTAATTTCATATAAAAGTATAGTTTCAAAATAGATAAAAAGAGTTTTTTGACTTTTCTAAACTTGCATAAAACGCCTATATAAACCTCTGCTTGCCAGAACTATCTTTAGTTTATGACTTTAGAGAACGGCAAGGAAACAAAAAACCTGTATACTCTAATCCCCTTAGAGGAGTTTAAGGCTCTTATGGGGATAGACGACAGAGAGGACAAATTAGCCCGATTTTGCCTAATAACCGCTACTTTGACGATAGAGCAATACTGCAAGCGGAAATTCCTGCGGAAAAAATATTTTGAAAATGTGCCGTTTTCGGGAAGTCTTGAAATTCCATTGAAGGAATATCCTGTTACGGAAATACTTGCGGTTTTCACAATGAACGATGAGCAGTTTAGAGCCAACTGCGGAAAGATACTTGAACCTGTTTTTTACCGCCCGATGTTGGGCTGTGATTATAAAGAAGAACTGCCTTTTAGCCTTTTATTATCTCCCTCTTTAAGACCGTATCAATTAAAAGCCATAAGAATAATTTATTGGGGTGGATATGTTGTAAATTCGCATCCTTGCGAATTTACAACACGAAGTTTTTGTAAAACAAAAACTTCAGCTAAAGCAAGGAAAACAGCGGCATCCGTGCCACTTATCCCTGCTGACTTGGCAACTGCCTGTATGGAATTAGCGACTTGGAATATAAACCGATACCGTGGTCGGCGTGTTGGTATGACAGGAAATATAAGGGGCGCAGGAATTCTCGGCACAAGTGCCGCAGGCGAACATTTTGAATTGTCTATGCCAGAAAATGTAAAAACGTTACTGGAACCGTATAAACGTAAAACGATTTAACTCTCGCAGAGGCGCAGAGACGCAAAGAACGCAGAGAAGAATTTAGGAGTTGTTGTATGGAAGATTTTATTGAACTACAGATAATTTCCGCTGTTAGTAAGCTTTTAACTGTAAAGGTAAATGAAATAATTGGAAACTGGAACTTCTTTTTTCCGTTAGTTGAAATTGGAAAATATAACGGAAGTAATGTTGTTAATCCTGTTATTTCGCTTTCTTCTTGTGAACAAACAGAGAAGGAAAGAATTATCAAGATTGACAGTTATTCTTTGACAATAACTTTTACTGTTCCTGAAACGCCAGATTGTGAATTGTACTGTTACGGTTATTCAAACGCTTTTGATAAGGCTTTGAGTTTAGATAAAACTTTAGGCGGTATTGTTCAATGTGCCACAATAACAGGAACAAAATATATACCGCCCAAAAAACCTGATTGCGGTTTATTTTGGGAAGTGATTATTTCCTTGCGTGTAACAACTGAGGGGCGTATATGAAAATGCAGGGTTGTAATTGTTCAATACTTATAAAAACAGAATACAGTGAATTAGATATACCGTATTCAGAAGAAACTATAAGAGACGCAATTTCTGTTTTACAGGAAGAAGCGAGTATCGAAGGAGACGGCACTTGTAAGGCAATACGAAAAAAAAGCGGCGTAACTGGCTGTGTTGTTACATCATTAACTATTGGTACGGCTCCGCTGTTGCTTTATCTTGCTATGGGTGCTGTCGGGTTGCCTGTTTTGATTTCACAAACAAGAAGCCTTTACAGATACAGTCTTTGTTTAATACCGCAGGAAGATACAGAGTATTTTAATTTGGTTCAAGACCGTGGCGGAGAGAGAAAATATTTTGAAAGATGTTTTGTTCAAGGTTTTGAATTGCGTTTCGAAAGAGAGCAAGCAATTAAATTAAAACTTGATGTTTGCGGAGACGCACCTTCTGTAATTTACCCATATGCAGATAAATTTGAAAAAATAACAGAAGAAAGATTTTACAGTGATAATGTAAAGTATTTATTAAACGGCAAAGAATATAAAAATATTTACGGTATTACGCTTCTTGTGAAAAAAGAAAGCGGAACAAAAACAGAAATATGGATAAAACGTTCATTAGAGCAAGGTTCAGACTTGCCAGAAATTATTGATGAATTTGTTATTAACGCACAATTATTAAGAGATAAATATGAATACAGTTATTACGGCGCATTTAAGATAACTCTTAAAAGACTGGTTTTAATTTCAAATGAAACGAATGTAAACAATAGCGATACTGTTATTAGCCCTCTTAGATATTATACGGCAGGAACTGTGTCCGCTGATGTTTTCTCAACAAACAGCATCCATGCTGTTTGTTGAGATCGAAGTTTTTGCAATGCAAAAACTTCAGCTAAAGCAATTTAACAACGCCATCCATGGCGTGGGGAGAACATTATGAGGTTTTACGATATTGATAATGCCCTGCAAGAAGCGATAATCGCTGCGGATAAACCAGTTAGGCTTCGGATAGATATTGAATGTGGTAATTATTTTAACAGAGTTTTTGAACAGGATATAATCGAAGCCAATTTTTACGGATTAAAAGAAGTCTCTGGCGGTACATCTGCAAGAGGTGAACTGCTGCTTGATAATACTATCGGGATTTATAACTATTCATCTGCAAGACCAAATAGTCAGGTTAAGGTTTCATTTTCACTTGGCGAAGGTCTGCCGTATTTTCAGAGATTTGTTTTTTACATTGACGAAAAAGGTATACAAGATATAAGGGGAAACGGCAGAAAGAAATTTGTTTATATCGGTTTACAGGATTTATCGGCAAAGTTAAGAAAAACAGATGAAGCAAGGGATTGGACTTCCCCTGCAGTTTTTACATATTCAGTAGTTTGCGATAAAACGCAACCTGAAAATTCACTGGTTCACGGCATCGCTAAACGTGCAGGATTAGCGGTTAATGATATTGATTGTTCAACTATTCCTGTAACGCTTCCATATATTCGGTTAAGACGCAATATATGGGGTGAATTATCAAGTCTGGCTACTGCTTATAGGTGTCATTTAGAGTGCGCACCTGAAAAGCCGTTGGTTTTTGCACATTCTCCATACCAGACAGAAACAATGACGGATAATGAATACTCTTATATTTTTACTGGCGATGATATTTTTTATCTGCGTAAAACTGCAAGGGCTGATTATTACCGTAATACTGTGCGGTTAAAAGTGAATATGCCAGTATCACTTGAAAAACAGGATATATGGCGTTATGACGAAGCTCCAATTTTTTATGATGATAATTTACAGCCATATTATCCGTTTAGAAATGCGATTGTAAGAGAAATTGAAAGCGGAAGATATGAAGCTCGTTACAAGGTTATTGACGAAAATGGCAAAGAACGGAATGTAGTCTTTGCTGATGAGATAGACGACAGAGAAGAAGCAGAAACCAGATTTGAATATCAAGGCGGTTCTTTTTACTATTCCTTTTATGATGTTACTACACATTATGACAAAGCGATTTTAACTCTTAATAAAGACGCAGACGGAGATTTATACAGGGCTGTTATATACGGCAGACCGATTGTATTGGATTTGAACCGTTCGTGCTTTCTTCGTGATGAGGAAGGTATCGAAAATTATGGAACTGTTGCATTAAACATTACAGGTTCTTATTTTTCTGAATATGAAATAGACGGTAGACCGCATTATGAGGATTGGGTAATCCGTGAACTGGCGGAAAGAATACAAAACAAAAGAGAATTTACTGTTAAAACTCACAGAGCATTATTTAACGCTCGTGTCGGCGCAAAGGTAAAAATCAAAACAAAGAATGAGGAATTATCGGGAACGGTTAATGCGTTCTCGTTTAGATATAAGCGCAATAAAGCGTTTGTTGCAAGCTTCAAAATTATGGAAAACAGGGAGGGTGCTAAAAATCTTCATCCGTGAAGATTTTTAGCTTTGAGTTTTGCTTTGCAAAACTCATAACATAAAACTAAGCGGCATCCGTGCCGCTTAAAACGGGAGGGACAATGAATAAAAGAACAGGGGGAAATTCTATGACCGTACAGGACAGACAGTTGATTGTTGAGACGTTAGGCGAAATTAAAGAGCTTAAAGGTGAAATGAAGGAGTTTAAGGAACACGTTATCGGGCGTGTATCAAGGTTGGAGAAAAAAGACAATGAACGAAGCAAGGAAAGTAAATCTACTATCAGCATTATTATTGCTTCGATTGCTGTATTACTGACGATAATTATCAATTTTTTTACACACGGGAGTAAATGAATGAGTATCAAATGGGAAAAGTGGCAAAAAATCAACATCCGTGTCGATTTTTTGCCTAGAAGTTTGCAGAGCAAACTTCAAAAAGATTATTCAGTATTCGCCATCCTTGGCGGAAGGAAAAAAAATGCATATTAATTGGACTAGTCTTATGCAAAACGAAAAAAAGCAATTTGAAAATATGAACGAACACGATAAATTCGTTTATTTTTTATTATTGCAATACGGCAGTCCTTATGGTTGGGGAATGGAAAACCCAATCTCTGCGGACTGTTCAGGAAAAGTCTGTATGGCTTTATTCGCTGCTACTGGCTTGTTAATTCGTACTACTGCGGATGATTTATTCAAAAGAGTTTTTACAAGAGTAAATCCTCGCAATACGGATATTCGGGCGGTGTTCTATGTAACAAAAAAGGATATGAAACACGGAGACAGAATGGTCGCTGCAGGAACTTGTACGCATATTGCAGGGTTTGTTGATGAGGGTGTTATTCTCAATTCACAACAGCCTACGGCAAGGGTACGGCGTGTTAATGATGTTTCAGACTGGTATCAAAGAAACGGTTACGACATTCATATCAGAGGGTTAAACCGTGCGGAATTGGAACGGCTGGCGAAAGAAGGGAAAACTGTCTATGGGCTTGATAAAGAGTTTAGCGACTTTTTCAATGTCGTGTAAGCGATATTGAAACATCGCTTACACAAGCGATAAACGACATTAAAACGTCGTTTATCGAAGCGGTTTACGGTGCTGTACCAGCACCTACATTTCACCTACGGTGAAACGTCGTAAACCGCCATAGGGGGATAAATGAAAGTTAGTAAAGTTACAGAAAATGATAGTAAGAAAACCTGCGGTGATTGTTTGCATTGTAAAGTTTCTTATTCACCTACAAAAATAAATAGACTTTGTTTTTGTGCGAAAAAAAACCATAAAGAATACGAGACAGAAATTAAATGGCTGAACAGATCAGTTTGCGGAATGTTCGAGGATATGTCGGCGTGAGTAAAACAGACGGTATTCAAATATCAGACAAGCCGACTTGGGAGCATACATTCAAAGAGTTGTTTGCAATTCTTGGGAAACGGATAGTTTCGCTACCTTCTAAATTGCTTGGGTTCAAGCCTTTTTGTTTATACGCTGCGACTTGGTTATTAATTGGCGGTCATATCAGAGATTGGATTTGGTTTTGTATTGTGGTCATAGTTCTTTTTGGAATTGTGGGTCTTAAAGTTGTATCGAGGTGGAAGGAACATCATTAAAAATCTACATCCGTGTAGATTTTTAATGTCGAAGTTTTGCTGTGCAAAACTTCAGCTAAAGCGTTATAACAGCGGCATCCTTGCCGCAGGAGAATTATGAAAAAATGTAAATGTATTCTGACTGATTTTGCTTACGGTTTAATTATCGGGTTTGTAACTGCGGTAATTATTTGTATGACGATATTTGGATTGATTTATGTCAATCATAAAACTAAGGAGAGATTGGAATATGCAGAAAGGCAAATTGAGATTGAAGTCTTACGAGAAGATATTATCAATCGTGATGTTGTTGATATTCTTGATACAATCCCAGGGGTTCGCAATGCCTCTGACGGAGCAGCAGCAGAATTTGAACGAAGAAGAGACGAGATTTTACACGGATTTAGAAATCGAAATACTGATTGATGAAATTTCGGAAGCGGCATTGGAAGCCATAGAACAGGCTGCAGGAGAAGCAGCAAGAGCAGCAGTTTTGTCTATGCTGGAACGTGAAGCCATAACGTTAAGAGAAAATCAACGATTGCGAACTGAAGCTGAAGCGTTAAGACGAAATAGATTATTGATTGGGGTTCTTAGTTTTATTGGTGGTTTGATTACTGGCGTTGTTATTAAAAATCATCTTCCATGATGATTTTTAATACAGAAGTTTTGCGTTGCAAAACTTCATAAATCATATTTACACCGCCATCCATGGCGGTATTGGGGGGAGATAAATGTTTGAAAAAATAAAAATTAAAGGAAAAGTTACGGTACAGGTTTTTGACAGTAACGGTAAAATTAAAAGGCGAAGTCCTTGTTTCCTGCGCAGATTATTTGGCTTGCAGGGAAAGTTTATGGTGCAGGAGTTTCATAACATTGTAACAAGAGAGGGAGACGCTTTAATAGCTGACGCTCTTTTGACTGCGCCAACACGGTCTAAAGTTACAAGCGCAAGCGGTTTTATTCAAGTTGGTACTGGTTGGACTGGAAACTCTGTTAAAACCAATACAAGGTGCAATACTCCAACTGGAAGTATGAAAGCCTTAGACGCAAGTTATCCTGCATTGAAGGCTGCTTGGGGAAGCTCTGGTGATACTACTGTTACATATCGTGCTACTTTTGGCGCAGGACTTCTTAATGTAAATGGAATAAACGAAGCCTGTCTGTTGAACGGAAATAGTACATCTGCTAACTGTTTGGCATACGCTCAAATTACACCTAGCGTAAATGTAACTGCAAGCGACACCCTGCAAATAGTATGGGAAATTACAATACTCGGTCAATAGCGCAATAAAAATGTCATCCGTGCCATTTTTATTGCTATGAGTTTTTACTTCGCAAAAACTCAATTAAAATTTATTGGCTATACGCCATCCGTGGCGAAAGAATTGAAATATGGTAAATTTTGTTCAAAGTTCAAATGATTTTCCACTGGTTGTTTCTCTTGGTGAAAAAGAGCCGTCTTGCGGTCTTTCACGTTGGGGCGGTAAAGAACGGTTAATGTTTATACCGCCTTGTGATGAGGGGCTTTTGCTTAGGGGGAACAATAGGCAGCTTGTCTATAAAGGGAGAAAGCAGTCTCATAGGTATACTATTTTGGGAGACGGCGCTTTTGAGTACGATTGTATATTAAATAAAGAGCCAGAAAGTAATGTTGTTGTTTTGAGAATGGAAGGAGCTGAACATTACGATTTTTTCAGACAGCCTGATTTTGTCCGTGATGATTTTTTGAAAGGTAGTTATGCTGTTTATAAAAAGCAAACTCTTGTAGGTCAAGGTACAGGCAAACTTTGTCATATACACAGACCGTTAATTATTGACGCTCGTGGTCGTAAGGTTTGGGGGGAATTGTCTGTTGTCGGGAATGAATTGCGGATAACGATACCAGAACAATGGCTGTCAGAAGCGAAATATCCTGTTGTTGTTGATCCGACTGTTGGTAGTACGCAATTAGGAAGTCAAACACATTGGGATAATGAAGATAATGAAAGTTATGACCCTTTACATATTGAAGTGGCTATTGCGGTTAATCGGTTTTTGATACCAGAAACATTAAATGGTTTAGCAACTGGATATATATATGCTTATAATAATGATTATGACCCACCTGTAAGACCTGCGCTGTATTCCGATAACAATAATTCTCCATTAACAAGAAGATCTGCAAATGAGGGCTTTTATGATATTGAAGTAAGAGCAGGAAAACCAGCAAGTTGGAGAAGTGCAACATTTCAAACTAATACAAGTATTTCAAGCGGTAGTTATGTTTGGTATGGTTTTTGTTCGTGGTGGTATGCTACAAGATTTGATTATGGAGCCAGATGTTATTTAGGAGACTGGAGTAATAATTCTGTTATTCCAAATACATTTCCGATTTATAATGTTAATTGGTACGAAAACTTTAAGCTGACAATGTATTTCACTTATTCATCGGCTCAAAATTATGTGCGGACTTTAACGCAGGGTGTAAGGCTTACTGATGTAAGAAGCAATAAAGCGGACTATAATAGATTATCTACACAGACAACAAGAGCGTCAGATTTGTTACAAGGTTCTGTTTCATTTTTCCGCAGTTGTCTTTCCAATGCTTTTAACAATACATCAATGATAAGAACTCCAACTTTTATTCGTACAAGAAGTGAAAATATTGGTATATCTGGTGAATTGAAAAATAATCGGGAAATTAAAAGACAGGCTTTAGAAGATGTGCAAGTTAATGAAAAGTTTACTAGAAGTCAAGGATTTATACGAAGTTTAATAGATGATTTATTTTCCAGTGATAATTTTAATTTTGATGTTTTAATTTTACGTTCTATTTCTGAAAATGTAGAAGTTAAAGATATTTTTATAAAATTAAATGAATACTTTTGTAATTTATACGAAGAAGCAGGAATAATTGAACAAATAGAACGACAGGGAGATTTTTACAGGACAGAAAAAGAAAATGTTATTGCAGAGGGTTCTCTTTTTAGACAGTTATGTATTTTTATTAAACTGTTTTCTTCTTCGATTGTTCGGGATTTTATCCTAAAACGGTTTTTAATTGCCAGAGAGGAATTAGTTTTGAAATCAAATATAACAAGAGATTTAATTCTTGAAAGTAAAATAAGTTAAAAATGGCTTCCTTGCCATTTTTAACTTTCGGAGTTTCCGCTTTGCGAAAACTCCACAATAAAACAACGCCATCCATGGCGTAGGAGTAAATATGGGAAAAATATTTAAGGGTCAAACTGCTTTACGCTTAACATTAAAAACTTTTACTGATTTGGAAGATATTATTTCTGCTGTTATTAAATATAGAAAACCAAACGGCTCTACAGGAGAATTTAACGCTGCTGTGAGTGATGTAACTAAGGGTGTTATTTTTTATGAATGTATAGAGGGAGATATTGACGCTACTGGTTGGTGGGTTTTTTGGGCTTTTGTTACCTTTGCTGACGGCCGTACGGCTGCAGGAGAAGCAGCAAAAGTTTATGTTTGGAAGGAAGGCTGCTAAAAAATCAACTTCCTTGTTGATTTTTTAGCTAGGAGTTTGCTTTCGCAAACTCCATTAAAATGGGAAAACAGCGCCATCAAGAGGGGAACCTTCGCCACTTTGTGGCTCGGTTGAGGTTCCGTGGCGCAGGAGTTTTATGGCTAAACGAAAAACCATTGAAGAAAAATACAATGAAAATATACGGAAACAACAAAGAATACTTGATGATTTCATTGCTCACGAAACGGAATGGGCAAATGATTTAATGCTTTGGTACAGGGTTAAAAAACTGGAAATGCCAGAAGATGAATATAGGGGTGTATCTTATTTTTTGAATAAAGAGTTTACAAAGAAAACTGGTTCTTTGTCCTTGCTTTATGAAACTTCAGTACGATGTGATAACGAATTACCAGAGTTTACAAAAGAATTGGCTTTTGACCTTGTTAGGTTCAAATATAAAATGTATTCCGCAGTTTTGGAAAAAGGGGGTTACGGTGGTACAACAGTTGGGTGATGAGTGTATTTATTTAAGGCTTCAACAGCTACAAAAAGGTTTATTACAATTTACAGATACGACAAACGCATACAGATTATTAAAAGAATATGGCAAGGATATTCGTTATAATTCTGTATGGAAAAAATGGCTTGTGTGGAATGGCTGTCATTGGGATATGGATGACGGTTATTTAATACACGATAAAGGCTTGCAGATTATCAGAGGTATTTATCAAGAATTATTAAAAACATCTGATTTTAGAGATAGAATTGATATTGAAAAACACGCTATGCAAAGTGAAAGCGCAAGAAGGAGAAAAGCGCTCATTGAGGTTGCTTCGTGGATACCTGAATTAAATGTTAAAACTGATGATCTTGATAAAGACCCTTGGCTTTTGAATGTGCGAAATGGAACGATTAACTTGCAGACTGGAGAAATTAACGAACACAATGCGGATAATTTAATTACCCGATGTGCGAATGTTGATTATGATAAAAACGCAGATTGCCCTGTTTGGAAAAAGTTTTTAATGGAGATTATGAATTACAATAGTGATTTGATACGGTTTATTCAAAATGCTGCAGGTTGGGCAATTACTGGCGATACTTCCGAACAAACTATGTTTATTTTATTCGGTACTGGCGCAAACGGAAAATCTACTTTTCTAAATACGATTATGAATTTATTGGGTGATTATGCTTCCGCTACGCCGACACAAACTTTTATGAAAAAGACAGGCGACCAAATGACTAATGACCTTGCAAGGCTTAGGGGTGCAAGGTTTGTTACTACTACAGAAACGGAACAAGGCAGAAGATTGTCTGAACCGCTTATAAAACAAATAACTGGAAATGACAGAATTACCGCACGGTTTTTGTACGGAGAGTTTTTTAATTTTCTTCCGACTTTCAAAATTTGGATGGCGACAAACCATAAACCAGTTATTAAAGGAACTGACCACGGTATATGGCGAAGAATTAAACTAATACCTTTTACAAACCGCATAGAAGAAGAAAAACAGGATAAATATCTTGAACAGAAACTAATGCAGGAAAGTTCAGGTATTTTGAATTGGTTGTTGGAAGGTGCAAGGCGTTGGTGTAATGAAGGTTTGAAGGCTCCGAAAATTGTATTAAATGCTACTGCTGAATACAGGGCGGAAATGGATGTTGTGGGAGATTTTATAAATGAGCGTTGTATTCAAATATCTGGTGTTGCTATTAAGGCAAGAGAACTTTTTAAGTGTTATCAGGACTGGTGCGAAGAAAACAATGAACGTGCTGTTAGTGAAAGATTTTTTGGTTTGCGCTTAAAAGAAATTGGTATTGACCAGAAACGAAGTAATGACGGTAGGTACTGGCAGAACATTCATTTGAGGGCATAGCCTGTGGCTGGGCGCACTGCTTCACCTAAAGGTTCAGCGCATTTTTCATCTCATTGACATTTATTGTGCGCCACGCTGTGCTAAGTTTTTTCATCTACACGGCTGCGCCGTGCATTTTCGGGCGTCCCCCTTGCCCCCATTTATTTTGGGTCGTGAAAGCAAGTGATTGTTTTAATTCTCTTTTTTTACCGTGCTTTGTGTTGATTGGCTATGCAGGGTTATGTTTTATTTGCGACATTAGGTACAGAAAACAGAAAGAATATTTATTCCTACACAAAAAAATCAATCTGGTAGAAAAAACTAGCAAAAAAAAGTCCATGCACACACTCCCCGATAAAAAAAATCAGCCCAAAATGACGGTTTTTTGCCGTAAAGTGCAGTATCAAAATCAAATAAGATACACGAATTTAATTATGTTTTGTTATTCTTTGTATATCTCTATTACTAAATTTTATCTTTCCTTTGTTGCTTATTCATAAAAAAAAGGAAATTAGAAAAAGGTAATGAAGTATAGGGGGTTTCCCGAAAATTGGCGTTTATCATACACATACTGCACAATCGGTTTTTTGCCCTGCCAAGACTGAACAAACTTATGTCTCCCTACGGTCGACGAGCTTAAGGAAATTTATTTTAACGCCGCAAAAATGCGGCTCTAGCTTCACTACAAAAAACTTTTTATAAAGACATTTTCCCTTTCAGTTTTTCAGAAACTGGCAGGGCGAGTGGCGATCAACTCAACACGACAATAAAAGTCCGCTATGGAAGGAAAGAGAGAGTAAACTCCTCACTAACGATACGGCGCTGGTCTGATGATTGCGAAGCGAGCTTGCGAGCGTAGCAAGCGTCTGTCCAGCGGAGAGCCAATAAACTCTTGTGTTAGGCATTGCCGAGAAAAGTACCGCATACAGAACCGCAAAGAGGAAATAAACTTTGCATTTAGAAAAATAATTTAATGAGCCAATAAACTGTTCACATCATAGTGCGGTGGTGCACCGCACTTCTGCGGTTATGTAGGCGGTTCTTTTTCGGCGCTTAGATTTCCGTCTTTTGTTTTTCCTTCCTGCCATAGCAGAGGGGAACCTTCGCCAACAAACCTTATGGTTTATTGGCTCGGTGCGGGTTGCGGAAAGAGCCAGATAAACTTTTTATGAGCTATCAGATATCGGAACTGTTACCAACTTTTCACTTGCGAAGATAAGAGCCGAATAACTTTTTATTTTTCAAAATCGGCGGAGTGATGATACTCGTGTAGTGAGCGTAGCGAACGAAACGATGTTGAAGAACGGAGAATAGCCAATAAACTTTTTCACTACGAAGTCTTGGGAAGGTTGCTAACACTACGTCAGCCGTGGGCGAATATCAGGGTGCTTGTTGGGAATGAGAAAAACTGGGTGGGCGTACTACAGCCAGCTGTGGCGGATTTGTGGTTGGGCATCAAGGATGATGCCTGTATTATACAAAATATGCAAACACGGATGTTTGCATATTTTGTATTCCTTATTGAAAACAGGGGGGGAAGCTGCGCGGCGAGGGGGGGGGACAAATAATGCAACCACAAATCCGCCACCTTAGCACTCTTAGCTTGTAGGTTAATCGGGTCTGGGTGGGCATACTACGATGAACTCCCACGGTTTACAGAATGCAGATAAACTTTTTAAGTTTGTTATTTAATGATTTGGAAAAATTGCGGAGTTTTGAACGGAGCAATTTTTTCCACTGACCAATTGCCACAAAGAATAAAATAGCCACTTTAACAGATAACGTGCTCCCCCTCGCCGCAGCCAGGGTGGGTGGGTCGAGATGAATAATGCTTTCAAGGCGGAAAATGTGGGTTGGCTGCGGCGAGGGGGCAAGATGAATAATGCGCTCTTCTTCTTTTTCGAGGAAAAGCCGAATGCAGTAGGGGATTTTTTACTTCTATGTGCCAGTTATATGCCAGAAGGTTTTTTCTTGTTTTTTAACAGTTTTTAATATTTTTAACAGCTTTTCTTTCGTTCAACAGTTGGTTAATCTGATTGTGAAAAAATATAGCCTCATATTAATGATTTAACTGGCATATAGACTGGCACATAAACTGGTATAGCAGGGTAATTCGGGGTAATCTAAAATAGGTCAAAATACGCTGTTTCTATTGACTTTTACCCCAATATATGCCAATATAATTCAAAATGATTTCGTATTCCCCAGAGTATTCATACTCTGGATCTGCTTGTGGGAGTTCAAATCTTCCCTGGGGAATTAATAAAAACCTCCGGTTTTTATTTAGGAGAAACTTTCAGTTTCTCCATAAATAATTCGTGAAGATTTGAACTCCCGTAGTGCTGTGACCGAAAAAGGCGAAAGCCTTTGAAGGGTTGAGCCGCAAGGACGCGGCGAAAAGCACGAAGGCGGGCCTGGAAGCCCGAGACACGAAGTCGAGGGCTGGAAGGTTCAAATCTTCCCTGGGGAAAAATCATTATTAACCCTAAAAATCTGCTTAAAAAACGCCGATGATCAAAAGAGGAGCCTACACCAGACTTGCAGTCAGGTTCGGTTAAGGTTCTAAAAGAATGGCTGTAGATTTTGATAATTTCAGCTATAATTTATGTATGAACGGCGCAAAAACGCCATAAATGTTAATCCATGGAGGTTTTGGAATGTCTGATAGTGATGATATTGATCTTGATGGCGGTGATGAAGCAGAATCCGGAGGTTCTTCAAAGAAAAGAGGCGGCGGCGGATTAGGAAATTTACTTCCAACTATATTAAAATTTGTGGCTATTGGTCTTGGAGCTTTGATTTTTATCATAACTGTATCTGTTATAACACATAATATCATGAGCCAGGGCGGAAAGTCACAAACCGTTGTAAATGATCCTCTCTCTCCATATGTTGGAAGGCGGCCAGAATATGCCATGTATACCATGCTTGGCTCAATCCAGACACGAACAAGGGATTTCCCGATACACCATTCTGTTTCGGTAGAAATGGTTATTGGTTATGATTTAAATGATCAGGCGGCATCTTCGGAATTAATAAGCCGTCAGATTGAGCTGCAGGATTTTGTCCGCCGTTACTTTGCGGGAAAAAGCGCGGCTGAATTGGCTCCCAACAGGGAAGATGAGTTAAAGGCAGAGATTCGTGAAATGTTAAATACAAGGTTTTTAGATACAGCAAGAGCAAGGATTATTCTGTTTAGAAAATTAGATGTAATGGAAGCATTTTAAAATGCCAATTTTAAATGAACCTTGCCAATATTTTGGTAAAGGTTTAACATAAAGAAAAGGTCAGGCAGGGGTAATTATGACAGAAGTTCTGTCCCAGGATGAGATAGACCAATTATTAACCGCGATAAATGCAGGAGAAACCGAGCCTGAGGATTTCCGGCCGGCTGCGGATAGCCGTAAAATCAAAATATATGACTTTAAACGTCCTGACAAATTCTCCAAGGAACAAATCCGTACTGTTTCTATTATGCATGAAACATTTGCCCGTCTTACCACAACATCACTTTCTGCGCAGCTTCGCAGTATGGTTCATGTGCACGTAGCTTCGGTAGATCAGCTTACTTACGAAGAATTTATCAGATCGATACCTACGCCTACGACCCTTGCAATCATCAATATGGATCCTTTAAAAGGAAATGCCATTTTAGAAATTGACCCTGCAATTACTTTCTCCATTATTGACCGTCTTTTCGGCGGTACCGGCGAAGGCACAAAATCTCAGCATGAATTAACCGATATTGAGCAATCTGTAATGGAAGGGATAATTGTCCGTATTCTTGGAAATATGCGCGAAGCATGGACAACAGTTATCGACCTTCGTCCGCGTTTGGGTCAGATCGATACTAACCCTCAATTTGCGCAAATTGTACCCCCGACCGAAATGGTTGTTCTTGTTACGCTAGAAACCAAGGTTGGCGATGTAGAAGGCATGATGAACTTCTGTATCCCGTACCTTACGATAGAACCGATTATCGGCAAACTTTCCGCTCAATTCTGGTATTCATCAGTGCGCAGAAATGCTACGACTGAGAACCTCAATGTTCTAAAGGATAAGCTCGCAACAGTCGATGTTAATGTAACAGCCGAAATTGGAAAGATAAACGTACCTGTACGGGATGTTCTTTCCTTACAGATTGGGGATGTAATACGGCTCTATAACACCCGCATTGGTGATCCCTATTCATTGAACATCGGCTCACGTAAGAAGTTTTTGTGCCGCCCCGGTATTATCGGGAAGAAAATTGCGGTGCAAATAACACAGAAAATTGACGAGCTTGGACACGAAGAATTCGAAGAGCTCGCTTCTGAAGGAGATGAATTATGATGAGCGATGGTGCCTTATCCCAAGATGAAATTGATGCTCTGTTGTCAGGTGTAGACTCTTCGTCTATGAGCGGTATGGGCGGTGCTTCTGCTACCATGACTGCTCCTGCAGGCGGTGCAGCTTTTGATCGCGGAGCTTTGGAAAAATTCTTCGCTTCTACAACTAATGCTCTTTCAGCTAACCTGGCTGCTTTAACAGGCGCATCTGTAACTCTTGTAGGTCCTCAGGTAGATTCTCAATCGCGTGACAGCTTCCTTGGGCAGCTTCCTGATATGGTAACCGCCATAAATGCAAATTATACATCTGGTTTTCCCGGCGAACATATTTTTATTCTTTCAGAAGATTCAGCAAGAGCAATTGCAGCTTTAATGACCAAAGAAGATGATATTCAGCTTGATGATATGGCAATGTCTGTAATTGGTGAAGTAGTCTCTCAGATGGTAGGCACTCAGATTACAGCTTTAACCGATAAAACAGGAAATAAATCGATAGTTGCGGCTTCTCCTTCTGCGGCGAATGTGCCAAAAGCGACTGCCGCGCTTCCTGCTGGAGATTTTGCCGTTATGGGTTATCACCTTGATCTTGGTGACGGACAATCACACCAGATGTGGGAAATTCTTGGCGCAGGCCCTGCCGCTGATATTTCCAACGGTTTAACAGGCGGCGGTTCTGCTCCGCAGGCGGGAATGGGTCAAGCAATGCAGAATATGGGCATGGGTATGGGAGGCATGGGTATGGATATGGGCGCAATGAACATGGGAGGAATGATGGGCCAAGGCATGCAAATGCCAGGAATGGGTATGCAGGGTATGGGAATGCCAGGCATGGGAATGCCAGGCATGTCAATGCCAGGCATGGGTTCTACCAATGTTCAGCCAGTTCAATTCCCTAACCTAATGCAGCCTCGCCTTGGCGCTCATGAAGCAGGAAACATCGGTCTAATCATGGACGTTTCCATGGAAATGACTGTAGAACTTGGCCGCACCCGCAAACTTATTAAAGAAATCCTGGGAATGGGCGAAGGTACAATCATCGAGCTTGATAAACTTGCTGGTGAACCTGTAGACATTCTTGTAAACCATAAACTTATCGCCAAGGGTGAAGTTGTAGTTATCGATGAAAACTTCGGTGTTCGCGTAACAGAAATCGTATCGCCGATGGAACGCATAAATGACATGGGGTATAATTAATTTATAAACAGCCATAGGGCTCACAGAGACCTGATTGCTTCGGCAATCGGGTCTTTTTTTTGCTTGAAAAAAACTGTAAAATGAGCGATATTTATGTATAATGAAGTACAGGAGGTAAATATGGGTGAATATTGGACCGAAATGCAAAAACAAGATATTTCATATTTTAATGAAAACCTCGAAACTTGGGCAAATAACCCGCTTTACAAGCTGAAATTCGTTATTATTTCCGGTAAGGAATTAAAAGGTATATATGATACATTTGAGGCTGCCTTAGGATCTGCGGTAATATCTTTTAATAGCGGTGATTACATTATTCAGCAGATTTTATCTGAAAAAGAAAATGTTAGTTTTCTATATCCCGCTTTGGCTTTAGCCTAAAACAATAGGTAAGCAGTATGGCAAATTTTCATCATCATAACATTGGTTTTCAGATAACTCCAACTCCTCCGAAAGGAACCCAATTAGGTCTTAACTTATCGCCTATTCCTTTATTCCAAAATGGTTTTAATATACCTGTGGAAATATCAACCGCAAGCGCATTTAGGAAACCGCCTATTAACTTGCCGCTGTCATCTATTGTAGTGATGGCACATTTTGATACTGGCGCAAGTATTACATCTATTGACATTAACCTGGCAAAATATTTGAAATTACAGTCTGTAGGTCAGTCGGAGAGTTATACCGCATCTGGTTCTCAGATTATGCCCAACTTTGCTGTTGATATAAGCTTTCCAAATACAAGGCTGTCCCCGTTCTTTGATTTACGTGTAGGGTCATGCAGACTTAATTTTGATCTGGATAAAAATCTTGAAAATCCTAATGTTCCCAAGAATTTTGGATTGCTTTTAGGACGTGATATCATGTCAAGATGGATTGTTTTCTGGGATGGACAAACATCAACCGTAACGATTAGTGATTAATATTTCAATAATTTGCTAATAAATATAAACAGAGACTTGGTTGCACAAACAGCCGGGTCTTTTTTTTGGATATTATATCCCAAGTTCCTTATGAAAATATCTTAATGTGGAAAAACGGCATAAAGAAGAGTCTGGTAGTGTTGGTATTTTTTTTCGACGTTGTACTTCCTTCTTGTATGATTTAACGTAAAACGAAAATCTTTGTTTTATTTGGTATTCTTTTTGCTTTAAGATATTATATTCATGTTGCCGAATAGTTACAGGTGTTGAATCTGTATACTTTGATAAATCTGAGATAACAACAGCCTTTGAATAATCTAAACCCCTTTTCTGTTCATTAGAACTATCAGCTATGTAACAAAAAGGATGGGTGATATGAGAGCGAAGCGGAATCGCATATGTTAAATAATCTAATTCCAGAACTAAAACATAATACGGACGTTTTTCTTTTGTAAGGATCTCTTCACAATGAGCATATTGGGTATAAAAAGCAGCATTCAAACGACGGAATTCCATTAAATAACCCATAAAAATACCCCCAAGCCGGGGGTGAAAATAAGGCTTTTTTTAGATTTACGTGATTGCGCCCTACAATCACTTCACCAATCGAACTTTCTTTTGATTAACGTGATTGCGTTCTACAATCACCTCATATATAAACAATAAGTTGTTTACGAAAGTATGTCAAGATAAATATTTAATTTTTGCATTTGAAAACCTGCCATCAATACTTCGCTAATTCTTCAAAAGCGTTCTTTATTTCGTCTGATATTGATTCCTGCAGTTTTTTTTGAATTGATTCCATGTATTTTTTCTGTGCCGATTTATTGGATTTTACTGTTTCATCATAAAATAATTGATACGGTTCTATTTGAAGAGCGCTTGCGATTTTTCCGATAAAAACAAAAGAGGGATGCCCCTTCCCGCTTTCTAACTGCCTTATATACGAATGAGCGGTTCCGCATTTTTCTGCTAATTTTTCTTGAGAAAACCCCATGACTTTACGCCATCTTTTTAGATTATTAATAAAAAGCCGCTCCATATCCATATTTATGTATTCTAAGAACGATCATTTTTTAAATATATAGATGCTTGACACATACATAATAATTATTATATGATCGTTATAAACGAACATTATTTTTACGAAAATTTGGAGGATTTTATGAAAAAAATAGCTTTTGCCGTGGTTTTAGTGGTGCTGATGGTGGGCTGGATGGGGGCATGTGCTTCTATAACCGATGTTTATAGACCTTTATCTGGAGTTCAGGGTGCTGATGTTTTAGGAACAATTCAAACAGAGTTTGAATCAGTATTTGCATTTATGCCAGGAACATATCCAGGTGCTAGTAAGTCTTGGAAAAGGAATGTTGATCAAGCAGCCTATAATGCATTATTAGAAGCTGCAAGAAAAGAGTACACAGGTAATATAGATGTTTACGATGTTACCTTTACAGTTGTTCATTATGCAAGTAGGCAAAATAATATGAATAAATATAGAGCAACTGGAAGAGTCGTTTCATTAGGTGGTAGCAGTGGAAGAACTACTACTGGCAGAACTGGCATCGAAGGTGCTTTGCAAAGAGCTGCCGAAGAAGTATCAGAAAGTTTTACCGCAAGATCTAGACTTGCAATCGTCTATATAACAGCTCAAGACAGAGGTCAGACAGATTACATTACAGGCGAGCTTGAACATATTTTACGCAGAATGGGATATGTAATAATCGACAGATCCGAACTTGACAAAATACGAACCGAACAGCGTTTTGGTGCAAGCGGCGAGGTTGATGACAACACCGCAGCAAGAATAGGTCAATTAGCAGGTGCAAGCGTTATAATAACAGGCAGAATTGACGGCGAAGGCAGTCTTCGCAGGCTTCGTTTAAGAGCATTGGATACTTCGTCTGCACGGGTTGTAGGAACAGCTTCAGAGCCGCTGTAAAATGATAAAGCGAATAGTGCCGTTATGTGCAATTTTAATTGTTTTATTCTCTGGTTTTGTTTTTGCGCAGACACCAAATGAAGCAAATGCCGCCGCAAGAGATGCGCTTCGCAGGCTTGAATCTGCTTTAAGCGGCGAATCTGTAAGCGGTTTAAGTACACCGCCTCCAGCTCAGGTAACACGAGGCGGTAATCAGCCCCGTTGGACAGATGATCCGTACGCTGCATATCCAAGAGAACGGTTTATCGCCGTTACAGGAACAGGTGTTAACCGCAACGATGCAGAACGAAGAGCCCTCGTTGCGTTAGCTGCATATTTCGGCCAGTCTATACAGGCAGATTTTTCCACAACAACTGCATATACACAGGCTGTAAACAGCGGAACTGTAAACGTTTCTGAAAATTCAAATGTCAGAGATCGAATAATTACTGCCGCTTCCATGGATAACTTAATCGGCGCAGAAATTGGAAACATTTGGGATGATGGCCGAGGTACTGTTTATGCAGTTGCTTTTTTGGATAGGGCAAAAACAATTTCTATTTATACGGATATGATAATTTTGAATAATCAAAATATAACTCTTCTTACAGCAATGAGTAATGCCGAAAAAAATACATTTAACGGTTTGGCTCGTTTCCGTCTTGCTTCTAACATTGCAGGCATTAATACAAATTATGCTTCTGTAGTTTCTATGGCTGGCGGTTCTACCGCTTCTTTAAATTTAAGAAATGCAGAATTTTATAATTTGGAAGTTCAGAATATTATCCAGAATATCACTGTGGTAGTGAATGTCAGTAATGATCGTTCAAATCGTGTGCAGGATGCATTTGCGAGGGTTTTAAGTTCTTTAAGATTACGAACAAGGGGAAACAATCCTCCGTATACACTGGAAGTACGTTTAAATGTAAGTGAACTAAGAACACCCGCAAGTGAATTTGTTTTTTGTAATATCGAATTAAGCGCAAACTTAATAGAAAACTCAACAGGTGCTTCTTTAATTGCTTTTAACGAAAGCGTTAGGGAAGGTCATACGATTTATACAGGCGCAGAAGCAAGAGCATTTTCTGCAATAGAAGGAATAATTGCAGAAAAGTTTTCTTTTTTACTGCAGGGGTATATAAATTCGTTAATTCCCAGGTAAGTAATTTTTATTATATGTTATGTGAAATTAGTTTCTTAAGAAACTTTTTATATTAAAAGGAGAGTAAAATGAAAAAGATTTTAGTATTGTTTGTTGTTTTATTTGTGATGGCTTTTATAATTGGCTGTGCTTCTGCGCCAGCCGCACCTGCAGCACCATCTGCAAATTTGCAGATTATGCCGTCATGGTTTAATCAAGTAGCGCCGCCAGATGAAATTTGGGGAGTTGGTTTTATAAATCTTCAAAATGCGAGTTTGGCTATGCAGACAGCTACTGCCAGTGCACAAACCGATGCCGCACGGCAATTAGGCTCATTAGTTAAGGCTCAATTAGTAAATTATGCCAATGAATCAGGACTTCAGAGTAATCCAAGATCGATGATAGCAATAGAAAATATTGAAAATAATATTGTAAATATGAATCTTTCTGGCGCTGTCGTAAATGCCCGTGAACAAACATCGGATGGTACATGGTGGGTAAGAGTTGCGGTAAAAAAGGCGGAAGTTTCAAGGCAGGTAAATTCGATTGTTAATAACGAAATGGCAGATTTTGCCGAATTCAGAGCAGATCAGGCTTTAAGAAGACTGGAAGCCGAATTGAACCGATCTCGTTAATGGAGAAAAAAATGAAAAAATTAGCTTTTAGTGCAGTTTTGATTTTTGGATTATTACTGCCTTATGCAGCTAACGCACAGGACGGCAATAGAAGACCTTTGCGAGCAGGCGAGCAGGTAATTGGAACTGTGCAAACAACATTTCAGGCATTTAATACAAATACTAGATCTCTACGTGAAAGTGCAACAGAAGCAGCTTACATAGCTTTAGTTGCCGCGGCAAACAGAGAACATCAAGGCGCAGTTGATGTGCGTGATATTACATGGGTTCAGGGAAGATCGGTTCAAGGTATGGGCATGTTTGAATTTTCCGCTAACGGAAGAGTTATTTCATTAAGCGATAACAGAGCATCAGGCGGAGAACAATCAATTGGAACTGTGCAAACAACATTTCAAGCGCTTCTTAGTAATACTAGATCGGCTCGTGAAAACGCAGGTCAAGCCGCTTATATTGCCTTGCAAGAAGAAGCAACCAGGAGATTTCAGGGAAACATTGATGTAAAAGATATTACTTGGGTTCAGGGAAGATCAGTTCAGGGTATGGGAATGCATGAATATTCTGCCGCTGGAAGAGTTGTTTTATTAGGCAGCGGCGGAGCATCGGCTTCTGCCACTGGTATCGAAGGCGCTTTGCAAAGAGCCGCACAGGAAGTATCAGAAAGTTTTACAGCAAGATCACGCATAGCTATTGTTTACATAACAGCGGAGAGCAGAGGGCAGACAGATTACATTACTGGCGAACTTGAACATATTTTGCGCAGAATGGGTTATGTAATAATAGACAGATCTGAACTTGACAGAATACGAGCCGAACAGCGTCTTGGCGCATCACTTGAAGTAAACGATGCAACTGCCGCAAGGATTGGTCAATTTGCGGGAGCAAGTGTAGTAATAACAGGCAGAGTAGACGGCGAGGGCAATCTTCGCAGGCTGCGTTTAAGAGCGCTGGATACTTCATCTGCACAGGTTGTCGGAACAGCTTCAGAGAGATTGTAGACACAGGTTGTGTTATTGAAAAGGCCGGGTAATTCCGGTCTTTTTTTTTACAAAAACCACTTTACTAAACTAAGTTTATGGACTAAGATTAATAGTAGGAGGCAAATATGCACCAATATAATATTCATTCTGCAAAAACTCAATTATCAGCATTGGTAGATAAAGCCGCTATAGGCGAAACATTTGTTATCGCTAAAGCTGGCAAACCATTGGTAAAGGTTATTCCTTACATGCCGCAGAAATCTGATCAACAGCGGATAGGTTTTCTAAAGGATCAAATTAAAGTTCCTGCCGATTTTAATAATATGGGGCAAGAAGAAATAATTAATATGTTTGAGGGTATTAAATGAAGCTTCTTGTTGATACACAGTTATTATTATGGGCTGCATTAGACATATTGCCAAAAAAAGCAATTCCTTATTTTTCTGATGAAAACACTCTATATTTTAGTTCTGCAAGCATTTGGGAAGTAATAATAAAAAGAGGGTTAAATCGCAAGGATTTTCAGATTGATCCAACAATGTTTTATGGCGGACTCTTAAATAATGGCTATGAAGAAATCGAGATTTCAAGTCACCACGCTTTATTAGTTGCTCATTTACCGCAAATTCATAAAGACCCTTTTGACCGAATTTTAATTGCTCAAGCCAAAGCAGAAGGAATGATGTTGCTTAGCTCTGACGAAGTCATTTCGCAATATCCCCATGTGGTTTATGTAAAGGGTTAAAATTAAATATGGGACTTATGAAAACTACCCTCGCTGTTTTTCTCCTCCTCCTAACTTCAACTCTTCCCGCGCAGGAAAGGAATTTTGATAATTATTCTATAGTTAATTTACAGAACTATCCCTTTAGAACAAGTCCAATAACTATTCAAAGACTGGCTTTTAAAAATGATACTCAATATGCGTATAACGTCATTTTTACATCGATGGGGTTAACGGTAAGTGCGCGTTTAAGTGTGCCGGCGATAAATCCGCAGGATATAAAAGGAATTGTTATAATGCTTCGCGGGCATCAGGGGCAGAGGGGATACTACACAGGAAGAGGAACAGAAAATCCTGCAAGAAGGTATCTGCAAAACGGCTGGGCTGTAATCGCTCCGGATTTTTTTGGCTATGGTTCGTCATCTCCAACCCCTGCGCCATGGGAAATGCATCAATTTTATTGCACGATTAACGCTGTAGAATTGTATAAAAGTTTACAACAGCCGGTATTCAGGTTTGATTCTGCAGTTGCGCAGGCAGACAGAACAGCGCTTCCGTCAAATTTTAAAAAGATTGTTTTGTGGGGTCACAGTAATGGCGGACAGGCGGCGCTTCATTTTCTGCAAGTTATCAGAGAACCTGTTTCTACAGTTTTATGGGCTCCTGTAAGTATTGCTTTTCCTGAAAACATCGCGCACTTTAACAGAAATACAGAATGGGTTAGGCGTTTTAGGGAAAACCATACGCGTACAATCGATGATTTTTCGCTGTTAAAAAACCTTGATAAAATTGCTCCGGGAACAGCGATACTTTTGGAACAGGGAACGCGAGACACTGCTGTTCCCAGAGCGTGGAACGATGCTCTTGCCGCGGCAATTAATACAGAAAACAACCGCAGAAGACAGGCAGGAATAGGAATTATTAATCTTCGTTACGAAGTTTATACAAACGCAGATCATAATTTAAACCCTTTCTGGAACACTGTGCTTCCGGGAAATATTAGATTTTGGGATAGTAATCAATAATTATTCCTCCGTGTTCCCAGTGCCTCCGTGTGAACTCTTCCGAATATATTGAACAAGAAATTTAATTATCGTATAATGCTCCCATGGAACTTGTTAAAACCGGAAAGACAAAAGACGTTTATAAACTGCCAGACGGAAATTATCTGTTAAAATTTAAAGATACAGTTACAGGCAGTTCTGCAACAGGCGAATCTGATCCAGGCGGTAACAAGGTTGTAGGTTCTGTAGACGGAGTAGGCTCCGCCGCGCTTAAAATGTCCGCTTATTATTTTGAACTTTTTAAAAAGAAAAAGATAAATACGCATTATATTAGCGCGGATTTAACAAAAAATGAAATGCTTGTGCGGCCTGCTGTTTTTTTCGGAAATGGACTTGAATTTGTTGTACGTTATAAAGCAACCGGCAGTTTTGTTAGAAGATTCGGTTCTTTCTGCAAAGAAGGTGATGTGTTGTCTAATCCTGTTTTTGAAGTCACTTTAAAAGATGATGAGCGCGAAGATCCTCCTGTTACAGGCGAAATCCTTGCGGCTCTAAAGATTTTAACTCCCGCGTTGTACAATAAGATCCGCAAAGAAACACTGAAAATCTGCGATATTGTAAGAAATGATTTAAAAAAGCGCAGTCTTGAACTCATCGATATAAAGATCGAATTCGGCATGGTAAACGGCAGACTTGCCCTTATTGACGAAGTTAGCGCAGGCAATATGCGCGTATATAAAAACGGCAAAAAGATCGATTATATAACGCTGTCAAAACATATTAAATAAAAATCTATTAAAACGGTTCCATCTTTAATACAGCGCTTTCAAATAACATATATTCTTTTGTCTGAACATCGTCCATAAATGCTGTAACAGACGTTAGTGCGCCGCAGTCAAATTGAATTAAAAACCTTGTAAATATTTTGTATTCATCAGGATCAGGTGTTCTATTAACAAGATCGGCATCAGTTAAGGTGTAATACCCGCCGTAACTGTTCTCTGTATTTATGGGAATAATTACCGCTTCTCCTTCTACAGATTGCAAAGCGTAAGTGTTACTCTCTTCTTCCAGCATTACAAAGAGACGTTCTCTTGTCATTCCGCTGGGCTGAGCTGGTACAATAATTGTAATTAATCCCAGAAAGCGAACATCGTTATCTGTAGTAACTGTTAGGGTATAACTAACGCCGCTTCTTGTTTCTGCTCCATTCATTTTAACATGCCAGGTTTGCGGAATATCAATTTTAAGAGCGTTCCTTTCATTAAACCTATAAATATTCGATTTATATTCCGGAAATGACATTTGGATTCCGCATATCACTTTTATCATAACATCCAATGCTGGATCTAAAGGATCATCAACATACAATGTAGCTGCGGCAACAGGATTATTTTCCTGGTAAATAAATAATAATCCCCCAACCTTTGCTCTTCCGTCTGCGGGCGGAAGCCCGGCATATGCTGCAAATTGAGCTGTAAAATAATAAGCAATGCCGTTATCAATATTTATTTTTCTGAAAGACGGTGTTTTTTCTGTATATTGATAAGCGCTTTCCATATACCATTCATTAATTTGAGCTAAAAAACCAGCTTCTGTATACGCAAACGGACGATTTCCTGCCATGATAAAAACCGTAGCTCCGGGTTTGCGGCTTTCATCTGCATAAAAAGTTATCTGATGATTTCCTCTTCTGTCTGTATTTTCTACTGCCCAAATTTCCCAGCCTGACGGAGGGGTTAGTGTTACTGTATCCATTTGCCTGAAAGTGAATGTTTCTGTAAAAGCGGACATGAACGGCAGACAAAATAGGACTGTAATTATTAATGACCTTTTCATGAATGCACTATCCTCCTTATTAAAAGTATAACACAAATAAAACATATACTTCTGCAGTTTGACAGAATCTATAAAATACTTTGCTTTTCACCCCTTTTAATCTGTTATTTTTCGAAAAATCTGTTTAAAAACCAATTATTTTTTGTTTTTTCATACCTTTCTATTGCCATTAATAGAAAAATAATGTACAATAATTCAGAATCAGTTTGATCTGGGGGGGGAAAACTGAAAAAGTCTAAATTTGCCCTGTTTTTGATAATGGGGATCCTTATCCAATTTTCAATTTTCCCGCAAGAAACGGCTTTGGACATTGCCGAAGGAGAAGCTGTTACAACAGAAGATTCTTTTAGAATTGCCGAGCAGGCATTTGTGTTTACAGATTCAGCTTCCGATTCAAACGTTGCAAACCCTTCCATTTGGGCTGTTGTAAGAATGCTGCTGGTTTTAGCTCTTGCTGCGGCAGCAATATACGGCGCAGTTTTTTTTATTAAACGTACTTCAAGGCAGACACCGGGAAGTGATCCTTTCCTTAAAATTCTGGCAAGCTCTCATCTTGGCGTTAATCGTTATGTGCACATTGTCTCTGTCGGGAGCCGTGCATGGCTTTTGGGCGCAAGCGACGGCGGAGTAAATGTTATAAGCGAAATTGATGATAAAGAAACAGTAGACGCCCTGCTTCTTGAAGAAGACAGAAGAAATAAAGAAAAGCCGCAAAGCCGCTTGTTGGATTTTGTTTCCATGCTTAAACGTCACGGCGCTCCTGTGCAAGCTCAAACTCCGCCGTCCGGAACAGAAGAAATCCGGAAGCGCATGGAAAGGATCAAGGGGTTATAATGCGGTTAATCGGGCTTTTTTTAGCGTTTATCTTTATTTTTATTCCAACTGCGGCATTTTCGCAGGAGTTATTTCCTGATAGATCTGTTCAGGGTACAACAGCCATGAATGCTCCTCCAGGGCCGCCGGTTATTCCTTTTATCGATTTAACTGTCCGTAACCCCTCAAGCGGACAGGAAGTAGCTTTTTCGCTGCAGCTTCTTTTATTGCTTACAGTGCTTTCTCTTGCTCCAAGTATCATTATTTTAATGACAAGTTTTTTGCGTGTTTCCATTGTACTGGACTTTATTAAACGCGCTCTTTCGCTGCAGCAGGTTCCGCCGAATCAGGTAATTTTGGGAATCTCGCTTTTTTTAACAATTTTTATTATGTGGCCTACATTTAGTGCAATTTATACTAATTCATTGCAGCCGCTTTCTGCAGGAGAGCTTTCTGTAGAAAATGCATACAGGGAAGCGGAAGCTCCTTTAAGGATTTTTATGTACAGCCAGATGAGCAGCCGCCCGGAAAATATCCGTCTTTTTATGGCAATGCGCGGACTTGACCGCCCGGATACGTTAGCTGACGTTCCAACCTATGTTTTAATTCCTGCGTTTATTTTAAATGAGCTTACTGTGGCGTTTAAAATAGGGATAATGCTGTTTATTCCGTTTATTGTTATTGACATGGTAGTGGCAAGTTCACTTATGTCCATGGGTATGATCATGCTTCCTCCTGTCATGATTTCCATGCCGTTTAAATTAGCGCTTTTTGTTTTAGTTGATGGATGGGCGCTTCTAACGGAGCAGCTTGTCCGTTCATTTATGTAAGGGGAAAAGAATGAGTATCGGCGATATAGTAGGTCTTTTACGCGGAGGAATAATACAGGTTTTAATGATGGCGGCTCCAATGCTGTTATCTGCACTGGCTGTAGGTTTAATCGTAGCGATATTGCAGGCTGCAACGTCAATTCAGGAACAGACGCTTACATTTGTGCCTAAAATTGCTGTTATTTTAATTGTGCTTGCTATATTCGGCGGCATGATGTTTACATCGCTTGGACAATATACAAGGGAATTGTTCATGCGTATTCCTGAAATGGCACGTTAGGTGCTGCGGAGAAAAAATGGTAGATGGCGCTGTTTTACAGAACATTCTCGCTTTTGGCCCGGTCTTTTTATTGATCGCGGCAAGGGCTCTTGCAATGATTCACACAGCGCCTCTTCTTTCTTCTGAAGCCATCCCCCAAACTGTAAGACTTGCGCTTGCAGGGCTTGCCGCCTTTGCTGTAATCCCGACAGCGGAGGTTTTTCAGGCAGCTAATTCACCTAACGGCCTTGTTACGCTGCCCGGCGGAACTTTAAGCGATCTGCGCTTTGAAGCATTTTCTCTGCGCTTCGGCCTGCTTGTTGCAGGAGAAGCCATAATCGGAATAATTATTGGTTTTTACATGACAATAATTTTTGCATCATTCTCTACCGCAGGCCAGTTCTTTTCACTGCAGATGGGTTTTGGCGCTTCTGAAACATTTGATCCTGTTGCGCAGATAGAAAATCCTTTAATGGGTCAGTATTTTAACCTGGTATCAATGCTTATTTTTGTAACAATAGGCGGCTTTCATCAGTTATTTCTTGGCGGATTCTGGCGTTCTGTGCAGACCATCAATATAATTTCCCTGATAGAAGGAAGAGAGCATGTTGTAACAATGATCGTTTCCGGTCTTTCGCGTTTATTTTTAGATGCTATAGTTATTTCACTGCCGATTCTTGGAACATTGTTTCTTACATCGCTTACAACAGGGTTAATTTCCAAAGCATCTCCGCAGATTAATATTCTTTCCGAAGGTTTTCCCATTTCCATTATAACAGCTTTTGTTCTAATTCTGGCTTCTTTGCCTTTCCTCATTGAAGCGTTTACCAGAGTAATTGATTCAGGTTTTAGCAATATACAGCAGCTTTATATACAGATCGGGCGGCAAATTACAGGAGGGGGTTATTAACAGTGAACAAAGATCAATTAACAATTAATAATGAAAATATCAATCCATTGTTCCCTGTTCCCTATTCACTGATAATTGATCTCCAGTGGTTCTCGGATGAAAACGATGAAAACGCGCCGGGTAAAACAGAACAGCCGACCGAACATAAAATAAAACGGCTGCGGGAAGAAGGTCAGGTTGTAAAAAGTCAGGAATTAACGGGCGCTATTGGATTGTTTTTACCGGCGCTAGCTTTGTTTTTTCTTGCGCCTTCCATGTTACGTACATGTATAGATATGGTTCGTTTTTTCTTTCTTAGAGTAACAGAAATGGATCCAACAACAGATGGACTTGTTGCAGCTAACTTTTTAAACTTTTTTGTAAGGCTTGCAGTTCCTATCCTTGTTATTGCAGTTATATCTGCAATTTTTTCCAATTTGGCGCAGTTGGGCGGCTGGTTATTTACTACAAAACCAATTACCCCAAACTTTACAAAAGCAATACCAAAGTTTGGTCAGTACTTTAAAAGAATATTCTCTACAGAAGGATTATTTAATCTCGGCAAATCGCTGATAAAAATTGTCATTATCGGATTTATTGCGTTTACGTTTATTAGTTCCGATGTAGAAAAACTTCTTAATCTGCAGAAAGCCGATCCTTACACAGGTCTTACATTAATAGCATCTATCGCAATACGAATGTTATTGGTTGTAGCTCTTGTTTTATTTGTTCTTGGAATTGCGGATTATTTTTTCCAGCGCTGGCGCTTCAGGGAACGTCACAAAATGACACGTTACGAAATAAAAGAAGAAATGAAAATGTATGAAGCGGATCAAATGATTCAAAGCCGGATCCGCAGCCGCTTCCGCGAAATGTTAAAGCAGAATATTAATGTTGCTGTTCCCAAGGCAGATGTTGTTATCACAAACCCGACGCACTATTCGGTTGCTCTGCAGTATGATCAGCTTTCGATGCCGGGTCCTATGGTAGTTGCAATGGGTGCGGATGAAGCGGCGTTAAGAATAAGGGAGATTGCAAAACAACATGATGTGCCGCTTATGGAAAACAAACCGCTTGCCCGTGCGCTTTACAGCGAAACAGATGTAGGAGACATTATTCCCGAAGCTTACTGGAATACAGTAGCTGTTATTTTAAGTAAAGTTTGGCGCCTTAACGAAGAACGGCGTGAAAGGAAAAGTGCGTAATGGCAGATGCTGCATTAACAAACGATAATTCCCGGAATCCTTTAGGTTTTATTAAAGACAGCTTCCCTGCTGTTGCGGTAATAACCATTGTTCTTGCCATTATTCTCCCAATGCCGCCGGTTATTCTTGATGCGCTTATGGCAATAAATCTTGTTTTTGCGCTTATGGTGCTTCTCATTGTTCTTTATGTGCAAAAGCCGACCGAGTTCAGCCTCTTCCCGACAATGCTTTTGGTTTCTACAGTTTTCAGCCTTGCATTAAATGTTTCTTCTACAAGATTGATTTTAAATCAGGGTGAAAAATTTCAAGGACAAATGATTAAGGCCTTTTCAAATTTCGTTGTCGGCTCCGGAGGCAATGAAGGTCTTGTTGTCGGTTTTATTATCTTTATCATTATTATTGCCGTTCAGGTAATTGTTATAACAAAAGGAGCAACGCGCGTATCCGAAGTTGCAGCCCGTTTTACATTGGACAGTATGCAGGTAAAAATGATGGCTGTAGAAACCGAATACAGCTCCGGGGCAATATCGGAAGAAGAAGCAAAAAGGCAAAAAGCCGAAATACGCCAGGAATCTGATTTTTACGGATCAATGGACGGAGCAAGTAAATTTATTTCCGGAAACGTAAAAGTCGGCGTTTTTATTATTATTGTAAAAATGCTCGGCGGATTTATTATAGGCTCGACAAGAGGCGAAGCAGATGTAATAGGAATTTATATAAGACTTGCAGTCGGCGACGGCCTGGTTACCCAGCTTCCCGCTCTTTTAATTTCTACCGCAATGGGTATTGTTGTAACAAGGGCTGCTGCAACAGGTATTCTTGCAGATCAGCTTGTTAAACAGATACTTGAACGCGATTCGCTCGTTTACTGGATTTGCGCGATTGTGCTTGTTGTTCTTTCTGTATTGCCGGGTTTTCCATGGTATGTGCTTCTTCCAATGGCAGTACTTGTCGGTTTCCATGCTTACAGAACAAAAGAACAGAAAAAGCGGGAAGCCGGCTTTAACGAAATGATGACAAAAACACGCGAGCAAAAAGAAGAAAAACCTGCGGATTTCCCCCCTGTTGTTCCGCTGGATGCTCTTTCGCTTGAACTTGGTTATGGTCTTGTTCCGTTAGTTGAAAAAGAAAAAGGCGCAGAACTTCTGGAAAGGGTTCAGGGTGTAAGGCGGCAGTCGGCTTATGATCTGGGGCTTGTTATTCCAAAGGTACGCATTATAGATAACTCGATACTTGAGCCGTCTGAATACTGTTTTAAGATAAAAGGCGTAGATTCAGGACGCGGAAAAATCCGCCTTGGTTACTTCCTTTGCATTAATCCTGGAACTGTAATTTCAGAAATGGAAGGTGAAAAAACGGTAGATCCGGCTTTTGGGCTTCCTGCAATTTGGATAGATCAGGAAAAAAGGGATGAAGCAGAGCGCGCGGGATATACTGTGGTAGATCCGCCGTCCATTATTGCTACGCATTTAACAGAAATAATACGCAAGTCTGCGGCAGAAATACTCGGGCTTCAGGATACGCAGGCAATCCTTGATACATTACGCAAGGAGTATCCGGCTGTAGTTGATGAAGCATTAAGAGAGGGCAGAGGATTGCGCGTAACAGAGATTCAGAAAATTTTCCACGGTTTGTTACGCGAAAGAGTATCTATCCGCAATCTTGTATCCATTCTGGAAGCAGTTGCAGATTTTGCGCCGGTTTCAAAGAATATATGGTTCCTTACAGAAAAAGCGCGTCAGGCTATCGCAAGCCAGATATGCCATCAGTATATTGATGAAGACAGGATATTAAGAGTGCTTACGATAGACCAAAGCCTTGAACAGAGAATAATTGATGCAAAATATGAAACTGCTTCCGGTCTTATCTGCGCTCTTGATCCGCCGACGCAGAAAGCGTGGATAAGGGCTGTTGTTAAGGCTGTTACGGCAGTAAAGGAACAGGGCTGGATGCCAGTTATCCTTTGTTCGGAACAAGCGCGTTTCCTTGTAAAAAATTCTACAGATCGTGAATTGCCGGATTTGGCAGTATTATCAGTTCCCGAAATTGCAACCGGCATAATTCCGGAAGCTGTTGGAGTAATTAGACTAGAAGAGATGGAGCAGTAAAATGGAAATGTTCATCGAGCAGGGTGAAAGCCGCGAAGACTGTATGTTAAAAATTGCCTCTAAATATAACAGGCAGTTTCAGATTCTTAGCCAGAAAGAAATTAGAATCGGCGGAGTTATGGGATTATTTTCCAAACCCGGCGTACAGGTAGAGTTTTATTTTCCTCAGCAAAGGAATGTGTCTGCAATGTCAAAACACGGCTTGCATTATCAGTTTGCAAAAGACGGGCAGCCAGGTTATAAACTGGAAGAAGAAAAAATGAAAGTAATTGCGGCTGCAAGAAAAAATATAAACGAAATATCTTTAAGCGGCAAAGAGTCTTCGCAGCAAATTCTGGATGCCCTAAAAGAAATTAAAGACAAGGTAGAACAGACAGGGCTTTCATCAGGCGCAAAAAAGGAAGAGCATCCTGCATTTAACCGCGTTTCAGAACTTTTAAAATTAAACGATTTTTCTGACAAATATATAACCGGCATGATAAACAGGTTACGCAGGGAATTTTCGCTTGAACAGCTTGATAATCTTGATACAGTGCAGGATAAACTTCTTGAATGGATTGGAGAAAGCATCGGTATATTTAAGGAAGAACCTGTTGTAAGAAAACCTAGAATAATGGTTCTTGTAGGCCCTACAGGAGTCGGAAAGACAACAACTATTTCCAAACTTGCAGCTATTTACGGAATAGGCACCGATGAGATTCAGGCAATCGATGTAAGAATGATAACGATAGACGCTTTCCGTATCTGCGCAAAAGATCAATTGGAGCAAATAGGCAACATTATGCAAATACCTGTTTCCTGTGTTGTAAATAAGCAGGAACTAAAAAAAGAATTGGCTTTATACAGCGATTCAACAGAATTATTTTTAATTGATACCATTGGAAAAAGCCCGAAAGATTCATCCAAGTTAGGTGAAATGAAAGAAATACTTGACGGAGCGGGAAAAGCTGCAGAGTTTCATCTTGTAATCAGCGCCGCTACAAAGACATCGGATATAGAAGATATTTTACAGCAGTTTGAACCTTTTAATTACAGGTCTGTAGTGCTTTCCAAAATGGATGAAACAGACCGTATCGGCAATATTATTTCTGCACTGGCAGAAAAAAATAAGTGTTTATCATATATTACAGACGGACAAACTGTACCAGTAGATATAAGAAGAGCGTCTGTAGTGCGTTTTCTTATCAATCTGGAAGGTTTTAAAGTAAACCGTGATAAAATAGAAAGTCTTTTTCCTTCGGGAGAAGCTGATCAATTTAAATGGAGATAAAAGAGAGGAATTTATTTATGGAAGATCAAGCTGAAAAATTGAGAGAAATAATGAAACGAAAAAAAGACAATTCGTTAAAATCCTCTTCTGTAAAATCCGGTAAAGCGGCAGATAAAGCCAGGATAATTACTGTTACTTCCGGTAAAGGCGGTGTAGGCAAAACAAACCTTTCAGTTAATATGGCGCTTGCTTTTGCAAGGCTGGGAAAGAAAGTTGTTGTAATGGATGCAGACCTGGGGCTTGCCAATGTTAATGTAATGTTAAATATGATTCCAAAATATAATTTGTACCACGTAATAAAAAAACAAAAAACAATAAGGGAAATACTTGTAGAAACCGAATACGGCATTTCTATTGTAGCAGGCGCTTCCGGTTTTTCCCAGATTGCAAATATGGGCGAAGTAGACAGAAAGGATTTTATTTCTGAACTTGATACGCTCTCCAATGCGGATATAATTATCATAGATACAAGTGCAGGCGTTTCAAGCAATGTTCTGGATTTTATTGCCGCTGCAGATGATGCTGTTATTATTACAACGCCGGAGCCTACAGCAATTACAGATGCATACGGAATTATCAAAATTATTGCTACAGAGTATGACTCGCTTAATATGGGATTAAAACTTGTTGTTAACCGCGCAAAAGGCGCAGCGCAGGCAAAAAGCGTTGCCGACAGGATGATTAATATTGCAGGTCAATTTTTAAATTTAAAGGTAGATTATCTTGGATTTATTTATGATGATACTTCTGTTCCTAATGCTGTTTTAAGGCAAAAACCATTTATGGTAGTAGATCCAAAGTGCAAAGCAAGCATATGTGTTCAGCATATTGTAGATCGCATGGACAGAAATAAACCAAGTGAATCCGCAGGTTTCGGCGCAATGCTGAAAAGATTATTTGGTTCCTCGCAGCAGGAAGAAAATCTTGTTTAATATGAGAAAGGAAGAATATGCAAAGTTTTAGATGGGGATTATTTGCCGCGCTTTCTGCCGTTTTTCTCTCTGTTTCACTCGGCATTATTTCTGATGTCAGAATTCCCTTTATAATTCTTAGAGCTTTTATTTTCGGCGCTCTTTTCTTTGGTCTTGGTTTTGGATTAAGATTTGTTATAAACAGCTTTTTTCCTGAACTGTTATATAACGAAGACGAATCAATAACCCAGGGAAGCGAACAAACCGGTCCGCGTATAGATATTACCATCGATACAGCTGGTGAATATGCAGTGCCGGAATTATTTAAAACCGTGGGCGATTCACGGGAGTTGGGTAATATAGAAGACTTAATTTCCGGCGCTTTTAGGCCAAGAGGCAGAGATGATGACCAAAAAGCCAATTTAATGAATGATAGGGGTATAGACGCAGGAAAAGAAGCAGGTTATAATGACGTGAGGGGTATTGAGGATTTTGAAGATACATCTGTATTTGAAATACCTGCTTCTTTTGAACAGCCTGCAGCTGTTCAAATGCCGTTTACCCCTAGTTTTGGCGATGATTCGGGTCTGGGAGGTTTACCGGACTTAGATATGATGGCAAGGGCGTTTTCTTCTGTTTCTGGCGGTCATGTTTCGCCAATGATGGGAGATTCATCAGCTCCCTCGCTGCCTTCGCTGGAAATGGAGCCGATGGAACCAATGCCGTCTATGACTACAATGGCATCTATTCCTTCGATGTCTCAGCCAGAGGTTTTCGAACCGGAACCGGTAAGATATGCCGCTGGGAATAAACCGCAGACTTTAGACGGAGATTTTAATCCTAAAAGTCTTGCAGAGGGTATTAGAACTGTTTTAAGTAAGGATAATTAAAAGGAAAGGTTTGGGAATGCCGGTACAAACAACAAGTCCAGAACCTCGAACCACAGGTATTTCCTGCGGAGCGGATGTTTCTAAGGCAGAAAGAACAGAAGAAGAACTCTGGCAGTCATACCGGAAAAACCGGGATCCTGCAATTAGAGAATTTTTTATTAAACAATACGCACCATTGGTGAAATATGTCGCCGGAAAAGTTGCAGTTGGAATGCCCAATAATGTTGAGTTTGATGATCTTGTAGGTTATGGAGTTTTTGGCCTTATTGATGCAATCGATAAATACGATCCGGAAAAAAATGTTAAATTCAAAACTTATGCAGTTACGCGTATAAGGGGCGCCATCTTTGATGAATTGCGCCTGATCGATTTTGTACCTCGTTCTGTAAGGCAGAAAACAAGGGAAATAGAATCGACCATTTCTTCGTTGGAAGCGCAATTGGGCAGAACTGCAACGGATCAGGAAATTGCAAAAGCAATGGACATGGATGAAACCGAGTACATGAAAACAATCCAGAAAATTTCCGGAACAAGCATAATATCCTTAAATGATTTATGGTATTCCGGCGATGATAATGATAAGGTTTCTATCGGCGACAGCATAGAATCTCCTTCAAGCCTTAATCCCGATGTAATGGTAGTTAATGATGAAATCCGCCGTGTTATTGTAGAGGCTATTAATGAACTGCCGGAGAAAGAAAAGAAAATACTTGTTTTATATTATTACGAAGATTTAACTTTAAAGGATATTGGACGTGTATTGCAGGTAACCGAATCCAGAGTTTCGCAATTGCACACAAAAGCAGTATTACATCTTAGATCAAAGCTGACAAACATCCGAAAAGGTATAGTATGAAACTTCGTTTCATTTTCGATTTGGTCGTGCCGCCATTCGGCAGCACAGTAGGTTTGCAAAGCAAACCTAAAGGTTAGTAATATGATCGACTTTGTCCAGCTGCAGGAAATTGTAAAAAAGCAACTGGAACTGGATAGAGCAATCAGGTCTGTAGATGCATCAGGCCCTACTCTGGAAGCCGCCGTTAATGAAGCTGTAGCGTTACTCGATACTTCTATCCGCCGTCTTGAATACGAAATAATAGAAAGAGGCTCCTCTGGTTTTATGGGAGCGGGAAAAAAAGACTGGCTGATTCGCGCTTACGAACGTCTTTCTGCAAAGAAGAAAAAACTTGAAGAAGAACATCTTATTGATGATGACTTTGATAATGCAGAAGTTATTGTAGACAGAGACGGAGATGCTTTTGTACAGTGCTGGCCGGACGGTATTTACCTAAAGGTAATTCCTCCTGTAGGCAACGGAAGAAGAGTGTATTCCGCCTTTGCAATGCAGGTATTGCATGATAAAAAGATAGAAGAATTTGACAAAAACATGGTTGAAAATCTTATAGACGCGGCGGAAGGCGTTTATATAAAAGTTGCAGATTATAAACACAATCCAATGAATGATAGTATGGCTTCTGTAGAAGTTGATGATTCAGAAATGAAGGTTTATATCACAGTAATTCCTCCTGGAGTTGGCGGCGCCGATTTAACTGTTGATGCAATGAAAAGTCTGCTTACACAAAACAGGGTATACCATGGCATTAAAGAAGAAACCCTTATTGAATTTGCAGACAGGCCGGTTTACAGGGAAAAAATGGAAATAGCCGAAGGTACAAGACCTTTAAACGGAAAAGATGCATATATACATTATCATTTTGAAACAGATCAAACAAAGATAAAATTAAAAGAAGGCGCTAACGGACGCGTTAATTTTAAAGAACTGAACATTATTCAAAACGTTGTGCAGAATCAGCCGCTTGCAAAAAAAATGCCTCCGGAAGACGGAGTAGACGGAAAAACTGTCACCGGAAAAATTCTTCCTGCAAGGTCCGGCAGTGATATTCCTTTGCCTGTAGGTACAAATGTTCATGTTGGCGATGACGGTGATACAATTTTTGCAGACATTAACGGACAGGTTATCCTTGCAGGCGGAAAAATAAATGTAGAACCAGTTCTTACTGTAGAGGGCGATGTAAACCTTAAAACCGGAAATGTTATTTTCCTTGGAACTGTTATTATTACAGGCAATGTCGAGGATGGATTCTCTGTTAAAGCGGCAGGAAATATCGAAGTAAAAGGAACAGTATCCAAGGCTGAATTGGATGCAGAAGGTGATATAATTATTTATCAGGGTATTAACGGCAAGAGCGGCGGTAAAATCCGCGCAGGACGCTCAATCTGGTCGCGCTTTATGGAAAATGCAAATGTAGAAGCCGGCAATATGGTTGTTGTTACTGACGGTATTATAAACTCACAGGTTGATGCGATTAAGAGTATTGTCTGTATGGGCAAACGCGCAAGTATTATGGGCGGCCGCATTCGCGCAGGAGAAGAAATAAACGCAAAAGTTTTGGGAAATTCTACAAGCGGTACAGAAACAATCTGCGAAGTTGGTTTTGATCCCAACAGCAAAGTAGAGCTTGAACGTTTGCTTGCAATAAAATCAAATGCAGAAGATGAACTGGAAGCAATGAAACTGGACTTGCAGTCGCTTATCAATACTAAAAAGCAGCGTAAATCCCTTCCGGAAGAGAAAGAATTATACCTGCAGGAATTAATGGAACGCCGCGGAGTTTTAACCGAAGAACTGCAAAAAGCAATGGAGAATATTCAGCTTGTTCAGGAATACATGAATCAGATACAGGTTCGCGGCAAAGTGTCCGCATCTACCAAGGTATGGCCTGGCGTTAAAATATGGATTCGTGATGTTAAAGAAGATGTACGAAATGAGTGCAAAGCCGTTACCTTTATTTTGGAAAATGGGCTTATCAGAATGACGAAATACGAAGAACCTGATGAGCTGGCAAAGAAGGGACTTGATGGCTATAGCTCCAATTGATCTTCAGACAATTTTTTCCCAGGTTGATAAAGTTGGGAAAACGCAGGCCGCGCAGAAGGAAGGGCAGGCATTACAGCAGGCTATTCAGGGCGCGCATATCCAAAAAAAAACTGAAGAACAAATTAGACAAGTAAACGAAGCCCAGAACACTGGAGAAGGCGCAGACAAAATTAACGATCATTCACAGCGCCATAACAGCGGTTCCGGCAATGAAAAAAAAAGAAAAGAAGAAGAAGAGCAGGAAGAAGAAAAAAAACTTGGTGTTTTGCGCGATCCTTATTTGGGAAATAAAATTGATATAAGATTATAAGAGATAATCAATGAATATTATGCATATTGTATCCATTATTTGTTTAACTCTTTGTATATTAATATTTTTTTATTTAAAATGGTATGTTAAGCAGAGGACATCCGCATCCGGAATGCAGGAACACAGAACAGAAACCCTTAAACTTATCGCAGAGATTAATGCTGTAACAGACAGAGATTTACAGCTGGTAGAAGACAGGGTTAATAAACTTAAACTGGTTTTGCATGAAGTTGATAAGCGAATTGAACTTTATGAAAAAGAACTGGAAAATATTACACCAAAAGTTAAAAAACCGGCGGAAACCTTGTATAATAGTTTAGGAAAGGGAATCCGCGCTGCCTTGCGTGAACCTCATATAGAACAGACAGCGCCTGCCGTACAGATGCTTGAATCTGCCCCTGTGCCGCCGCCTCCACGGGTAATACCTGCGCTGCAGGTGCCTGCTCCGCAGATACCTGCTCAGCAGGTAATTGTTGAAGTGCCTGCTTCCGTACCACCTGCGGCGCCGCCTCCTGTTACACAACAGTCCAAAAAGCAAATAAGAGCCCATATTGATATTCTGGCAAACGAAGGACTTTCTGCAGAGGATATTGCATCGCAGCTGGATATAAGTATCGCAGAAGTTAATCTGGCAATGAATCTCCGCCGTAAGAAGTAAAATCGTTAATACCTAATTGAAAAATATTTCCATATAATGCACAATTAATTAATGATAAAGAAAATAGCGATACTTCTTATCTTGTCTTTTTTCTGCTGTACTGGCATTTTTGCTCAAGTATTCCCCCGTCCTTTAAATCATGTTAAAACTCCGGGAGAAGACCTGACAATAAAGATAGCCGTTGTTGGCCCCGGGGATCAGCTTTATTTTTGGTGGGGGCATATCGCTCTTATAATAGAAGATGCCAGGACAAAAAGAAATTATTTTTTCGATTACGGAATATTTGATTTTGATGCTGATGACTTTTTTTATAATTTTGCATTTGGACGATTATTATACAGCTGCGGCGTTTCACCGGCAGAATTAAATATGGAAATTTATGAAATAACAAACCGTAATGTTGTTTATTATACCCTTGATATTCCGCCGGAAGCTAGAGAAAAGGTTCGTGATTTTGCTGAATTTAATATACAGCCGGAAAATGCCGATTATTTTTATCATCATTTTAAAGATAATTGTTCTACAAGAATACGGGATATAATCGATCTTGCTGTAAACGGACAGTTATATGAACAATTCGGAAATAAACAAAGCCGTTTTACTTTAAGAGAACATGTAAGACGCCATACATGGTTTTCTCCTGCAGCCGACTGGTTTTTAAATTTTTTAATGGGGCAGGTTATTGATACACCAATAACTGTATGGGATGACATGTTTCTGCCGTCAGAAGTAGGAAAATGGATAGAGGATTTTTATTACACAGACGCAGCTGGTAATACAGTAAAACTTGTTTCGCATATAGAGACAATTTTGACAGCAGAAAATCGTCCTATTGTGCTGGAATTGCCGCGCAAACAATGGCTGTATCAGCTTATTTTTAGCCTGATATTAACATCAATTTTCTTTTTGTTTTTTTATTTGCAATTAAAAAATCATAAAATAGGAAGAGTATTGGCGGGATTAAATATGAGTTTTTGTAGTTTGTTTTTTGGAGTTTCTGGGCTTCTTCTTTATTTTATGAGCTTATTTACGAACCATGATTATACATTTCAGAATGCAAATATGATATTTTGCACTCCGCTCCTTCTTGCCGGAGTTCCGTTTGGAATAAATTATGCCTTTACCGAAGATAACGCAAAATTTATAAAATATAACGCTTTATTAAGATTATTATGGCTTATTACAGTTCTTGGCTTGTTTATTTCCATGGTTATAAAGTTTTTGCCGTGGTTTTATCAGGATAATCTTGCAGATCAAATGCTGATATTTCCTATAGCTCTTCTTTTTGTGTTTCATCCTGTTGGCTTTAAAGAAGCTGTTCTTTATATTAAATGTTTTGGAGAAAAATATGGCAGAAAGCGATGAATGGCGGGAAATAAAGTATAAGGAAGTTTTTGACCAGGAAATAAGGGGGCTAAACCGCCGCCGTCAATCAGATACTGGGTGTAAAACAGAGGATTTAGAAGGAATTTTGAGCAATTTGTATATACTGGAGGGCGCAGACCATGACGGCAGAGGCACTCTTCAGGATACTATCTTGTCTGCCACAATAGCGGCTTATGAGCATTTTATACATCAATGGCGTTTGGAAAGCCAGAAATAATAATTATTTTTGTAACTATCTGTTCCCTGTATGGTTGTATAATCAGCAGACTAGTGTGATTTCATGTTCCTCCTAATTTCTCCTTTTCCCCGGAGTTACTCCTTTCTCCGGGGTTTTTTTATGTTAAATACTTGACTTTTTTTCTGATTTTTTATAAGATATGATTAATTATCCCTGGTAGCTCAGCTGGCAGAGCAAATGGCTGTTAACCATTGGGTCCGTGGTTCGAATCCGCGCCGGGGAGTAAAAAAAATATCACCTAAAAGGTGGTATTTTTTTTTGCTTAATGATGCGGATTC
>Ga0123356_10000570_pt1 | contig 40975 bp, 37 predicted proteins | sample TergutEmb28metaG_2_FD_92546 | JGI IMG/M metagenome (GOLD analysis project Ga0123356, IMG submission 92546) | Embiratermes neotenicus P3 segment gut microbial communities from Petit-Saut dam, French Guiana - Emb289 P3 | ecosystem: Host-associated > Arthropoda: Insects > Digestive system > Gut ...
GCGGATGAATGCGCACATAGCGAAGCGTGAGGGGGAGACGGGGCGGCAAAATCCGATGATCACGAACGCGGCCAAGTGGAACGGATTCGGCAGGCCGTTTGCCTCCAGCGACGACGCCTACAACAGCATGCACATCGGCGACGTGGGGAGAGCGCAGAGGCTGCAGGCGTTGGCCAAGGAAAAACGGGAAAAGAGTGAGTGAATAGAGGGAAATTAAAATGTTGAGAGCGTGCGTAATAGGCATGGGGCCTATCGGAAACATACACTCGCGCGCCTATATGTCCTGCCCCGACGCCAAACTCGCCGGAGTGTGCGATATCTGCGGGGACAGGGCGAAAGCGGGCGGAGAGAGCTTCGGCGTGCCGTATTTTTTGGACGCCGGGGAAATGCTCGAAAAATTAAAGCCGGACCTGTGCTCGGTCACTACGGGCGGGTATGAGTATTCCTCCGACCACTACGCGCCCACGATGCAGGCCCTAAAGGCGGGCGCCCACGTGCTCGGCGAGAAGCCCATCTCAAACGATCTGGCGCTCGGCACGGAAATGGTAGAAACAGCCCGGCGCCTCGGGCTGTGCTACGCGATAAACCTGAACCACCGCTTTACCCCGGCGGCGAGACAAGCCAAAAAGTGGCAGCTTGACGGCAGGATAGGGGATCTGCTTTTTTGCAACATGGCCCTGTGGATAGGCAAGACAATGCCGTTGGATTCCATATATTATCAGCTGAAAGCCCTGAACCCGCACAGCGTGGACATAATCAGGTATTTCATGGGCGACGTCGAGCAGGTCCAGTGCTTTGCCATGACCGCGCCCAACCGCGTCGAGGAGGGCACGAAGATATATTCGACCACTTCGGTAAATATGAAATTCGCCTGCGGGGCCGTCGGGCACCTGACTTCATCCTACGATATCGTCAGGGGCCATCCTATGGAGCGCTGCGAAGTGGCGGGCACGGGCGGCAGGATGGTTTTTGAGGACATGTGGCGCCAGGCCACCCTGTACCCCGCCGAATCGTATCTGAAGGAACAATACACAAACCCGGTTTTCGGCGGATTCAGGGATTTCGACGACACGTTTTTTGACCGGATACACAGTTTCGCGCGCGAAGTCAGCTCCAAAACCGCGCCGGAAAACATCGACGGCAAGGCAAAAGACGGGCTCGAGGCCTCGCGGGTGATCCATGCGGCCATAGAGTCGATAAAGCTCGGCGGCGCCCCGGTGAAGGTAAAAGATATTGTAAAATAACAAATCCAAACCAAAAAAAATATATATAACGAAAGAGGTATGTTAATCATGGGTAAAAAATTAAACACAGGCGTAGTCGGAATGGGCGGCATAGGCACAAGCCACGCGACATGCCACCAAAACGACGAACTCTCCAATCTCGTGGCGGTATGCGACATAGTCAAGCAGAAGGCCGACGCCGCAGCCGAAAAATTCGGCGTGCCCGCTTTTTATTCGCTCAAGGAAATGCTCTCGGCCCATCCCGAAATCGATCTGGTGGACGTCACCACTTCGGGCTACGACAACGGCTCGATGCACTTTGAGCCCGCCATGCAGGCGATCGACGCGGGCAAAAACGTGCTCGTGGAAAAACCGATATGCCATGAAGTGACCGACGCAAGGGAACTCGTGGCCTATGCGTCGAAAAAGGACGTCTATCTCGGCTGCAACCTGAACCACTACTTTTCCCAGCCCGCGGACAAACTGATGGAATACATCAAAAACGGCAAAATCGGAGAACAGGTTCATGCCATACACAAAATGGGATTCAACGGAAACTCGGCGGGCTACGGCGGAAACGGCGGCGTGAGGTGGAACCGCCCCTACTCTCACACAAAAGCGTTTTTGACGCACCCGTTCTCGGTCATGCGGGCGTTTTCGGGCGACGTCACGCACATCCAGGCCTTTATGGACAAGCCCGGCGTAAGGCGTTCAAAAGAGGACATGATGCTCTCTATCCAGAGCGTGCATATGAAGTTCCAGAACGGCTGTATCGGCTATCTGCTCTCGCAGCGGGGCGATGCGCACTTCGGGCTGGGCGGTTGGTGGAGCTATGAACTCGCGGGCACAAACGGCACCGCCTGCATAGAAAACTGCGTCGAGAAGTTCACATATTGGGAACTCGGCAAAGCTCCCGAAGTCATAAATACGGGAATCGCGGATTTCGGCGCCACATTCCCGACCCGGATCCACGCGTATCTGGAGGATGTGACAAACGGCGTGCCCAAGGAATGCCTGAGGGCTTCGGGCAGGGACGCTTTGGCCACCATCGAATACATATTCGCCGCCATCGAGTCATACGAAAACGGCGGGGCGCTCGTGCGGCCCCACGCGCTGCCTCCGGTTTACGGCAATGTGGGCCACGGATTCTAAAAAATACTAAAAAAAAAGGCGCGGACGGGTAAAAAACTAAGCCCATCCGCGCTTTTGATTTTTGCGATATTTAAAATACATGATCGGAGGCGTATATATCGTCGAGGGGAGCCCCTTTGATTATCTTGTATGTCCGCGTATTTTTGTCTTTGAACTCGGTGACCATGCTCACAGCTTTGGAATTATTGAATAATTGGCGGTTCAAATCGTCCAACTTTGTCGCGAATTCGTATAAATGCGTCACAAAAACCGCGCAAGAACCCGTTTTGGACAGCGCCCTGAGCACGTCGCGCGAAATTTCCGCTCCCTCTCTGGCGGTCGTCGAAGCGAATGATTCGTTGAAGAGCGCGAGGCCGCCGTCGAGTATAACCGGGAAATCCCCGCTGAGCCGCGTCAGCTCCTCGGCGAGTTTGCCGTAATCGAGATTGTTGTCCTCTTCGGCGGGAAAATGCGTGAGGATCCCGCAAAAACAACGGCAGCGGTACCGGGCGGCCGGGACAAACAGGCCCGCTTGGGCGAAAAGCTGCGCTATTCCCACACTTCTCAGAAAAGTCGTCTTGCCCCCTTGATTCAGTCCCGTCACGACTATAATATTGCCGTCATTGAAACTGAAATCGTTTGTCACCGAATTTTGGCCGCTTTCCTGATATACCGCAAGGCTCAAATCATACAATCCGGCGGCGTCGACGCCTCCGTCTTCCGTCACATCGGGCATGCAAAAGGGCAGGTTGTTTTGCCGGAGATATTGTTTTACCGCCAGCGCGGCTTGGTAAAATTCGACGCACTGCTTTAATTTGATAAAGAACTGCCTTATGTTGTGGCTTATCTGGGACATAATCGCGCTTACGCTGTTTTGGCAGCCTTTGTATATATCCTCTTCAAACACGAACTGCGACATGCTCTTTCCGCTGAAAATGAAATAATTTTCATCGTAGAGAAAGATTTCCTTGCGTATTTTCCTGACTTCTATTTTGACGGGCTCGGTATAGGCGAGCCTGGCGCTCTTCAATTTAAACCCCGGGCTGAATCTGACCTGGAGGCGCAGCCCGTTTTTTTCGGTTACGCGGTAAGCTTTTTTCAATTCGTCTGCCAGTTCGTCGCACCTTTTTATATCGGGTTTGGCGAGAATTTCGGATTTGAAAGTCCGCCTTGAGAGCAAGTCGGCGAATTTGTTGTATGTTTCGATCTGCGCCAGCGTCTGCTCAAAATGATTTCTGAATTTTTCATGATGGAACACTTTGTTTTTGTATTCCGCGGACTGCTCGCACAACGCCGCGAATGAATCGAGCAGGCCGGGATATTCGCAAAAATCCTCAAATATCCGGCGGCGCGCGGCGACGGTCTCCGCGCTATTCGCCATATGCGACAGCACTTCGCAGAAACGGTCATAAAGCCAGGGTTTTTCCGAAAATACCGCGTCTTTTATCTTATCGAAGCATAAATCGATAAATATGCGGCCGCTCGTGTTCGCTTTCGTTTCTTTATTTTCTTCGGTGAAAAGCAAATCAAATTTTTTCATGGTTTTCGATGACCTCCGACAACTGTTCAAAGGTGACGCGGCACTCTTCGGCTATGCTCCGGGCATAGGCGGTTTTTCCCGGGGGTCGCCTTGTTATTTTGTATGTCCGAATATCGTTTTTACCGCCGCTCGATGTTATTCCGGCGACAAGGCTTACAACTTTTTCGTTTTGTTCCGGGATTTCGTAATAGTGCGTCACAAATCCGCCCGTACAGCCGATTTCATCCAATTTATCGAGAAGTTTTACGGCGAGCCTCACTCCGTCGACGCGGCGCGTCGAGGCAAAACATTCGTTGAACAAAACAAAACTGTTTTTTGTCAGTTTTGGAAGCAGCGCGGAAATACGGCCGATCTCTTCTTCCAGCCTGCCGCCCTTGCCGATCGTTTCCGTCCGGTTGAAATGCGTGAACAGATTGTCGAAGCCAAAGATCTCGCATACCTGAGCAGCGGCAAAACAACCGCTTGAGGCGAGTATGATATTTATGGCGATACTGCGTATGAACGTGGTTTTGCCGCCCTGGTTCGGGCCGGACAGTACAAACATGGCCCCGCGGGTCATTGAGATATCGTTTGAGACGATTTCACCAAAATTATCGCGCTTCAAGGCGAGGCTTAAGTCATACGCGTTTTTGAGACAGAAGCTGCCATCTGAGTTTGGTACCGGCAGGCAAAAAGCGTACCCTTTGCTTTCCATCTCTTTTACAAAGGCGATATAACCGAGATAAAACGAAAGCTGATGTTTTATCTCGATTATTTCATAAAAATCGACCGATATGTATTTTTCGTAAAAATCCGCGAGTTCCGAGAAGAATTCCGGAGAGCGCGCGTTTAAGACTTTTATTATATCTTCCTCAAAAGAAGATATGGAATTTGGGTTGACTATCGAAAATTCGGTTTTTATCTCCAAACCGAGCTGTGATGCGCAAATCGACGTGATTTTTTGATATATGCAGTCTTCGTCCGCTTCGGCTGAAGGGTCGAGCCTTGCGATTTGTTCCCGGCAATCAAAACAAAGCGACATATCGAGCAGTCCGGCGCTTTTTTTGCTCAGATCGGAGGCGTCCTGCGTCATTTTGGCATACCGGTCCGAAAATATTATCTGCTTAAGGCGCGCCGTCATCCGGATAAAAAACCGCGATTTGAAATCTTTTGTCATATCGTACAGTTTTTCCACGCAGTCTCTGTAGCCGCAAACAGCTTCAAGCAGATGATGCTGCTTCTGATGCGTGTTTTTGGCGTCGAAACTCTCCTGTTTGCTTTTTTTGATCCGGGTGAAAAGAGGCATGAACTCCAAAAGGGACTGCCGTTTTTTTTCGTCTTCGTATAATTCGCCGAACACCTCCGCCCTGAGTTCGGCGGTTTCGCGGTCGAAGTTCGGGCGGAGGATATAGTATCCGGGAAATTCCGAATCGATTTTTTGGCATATATAATTGGTTATATGCCTGATATTTATATCGCCGCCGGTTTCGCTGTATAATTTTTCGTCAGAGCCGCGCCACCGCTTATACGCCCGCTCGCCGGAGAACAAAAGCATGGGATAACTCAAATCCATATGACAACATCCTCGCCTGTAATTGATATGATAGATATGATATTTGAAATTATATCATTTGCCCAAACATTTTGTAAAGCAACGCTTGGTTGCACAAAACACGTACCGGCCCCCTCTATTCGACCAAACCGCTTTCTTTCAATGTCAGATACGACAGCAAAACGGTATCGTCGGCGTTTAAATTGCGCACTATGTCCTGTTCGACCGTTATGTATCCGAGCCCGATTTCGTCGGCTTTGATTATCAAATCCTGTATTTTTACCTTGCCCGTCCCCAGAGCGGTAAAAGAATGCCTGTCGTTTAAATCGTAAAAATCCTTGAAATGCAAAAGCCTTATCCGCTCGGAAACGCGCCCCGCGAGTTTTACTGCATCCTCGCCTCCCACAGTCGCCCAGCCCACGTCGAGATTTAAAAATACATTTTCGGGCGAGGTTTCGGCCATTAGCAAGTCAAAATACTTTACACCGCCGAAAACCTTCCTGAATTCGTGGTCGTGATTGTGATAGCATAAAAACAAACCCTCTTTGCGCAGCTGTTCCCCCGCTTTGTCGAATACTCTCGCGATTTCGGCCGCCTGCGCGAAATTCTGCGGGTCGCTCCAGAAACAAATCACGTTTTGCACCCGGATTTTTTTCGCGTTTGAGATGATTTCGTCGAGATTGTTTTTGAGCCCGTCGATATCAGACGAAACCGACAGCACCGAAAAATTCAGCTCCGAGAGTTTTTTCAGGTTTTCGTCCACGTCGCCTTTCAGCAAAAATCCCCCGTGTTCCAGCGCTTTGTAGCCCCAGCCCGATATTTTTTTGATTGTTTCCCAGGGGGATTTCCCCAAATCGTAAAATCCGATCAATGCCGCTTTTAACATGAAATTTCTCCTTATCTTAATTATATTTAAATCAACAATTGACATTTTCCGTTTCCCGTGGTACAATATGTGCATAATGGAGGATAAAACAATTATGGACGATAACATAGCGCCGAAAATATGGGAATACACGCGGCAAATCGCAAAGAATGCGTTTGGCGCGAAAGCCGGGGTAGCCGGGTTTGAGTGGTCGGACGGAGGAGGTCTGTTTTGCAAGGTCTTCAAAGTCGTCACAAGCGAGGGCATATTCATTTTAAAAGTGGAGCGCGACAAAATATTTTTCCCCAACCGCAAAGACCAAATCGAAAATGAGGTGCTCGGAAACGCGATATTCCAAAAAGCGGGGATTGCCTGCCCGGATATACTCGCATATGATTTCACGAAAAGCGAAACCGGCGTCAGATATGTTTTTATGGAGCATATAAAAAACGACAAACAGGACTGGCCCGCAAATCCGGACGATTTCGACGAGGAGACAAAAGCTGAAATAAAACGGCAGTACCAAACGGCCATTGACGCGGCGGAGAGCATAAAAAACACCCATTTCGGCAGCCTCTCGCCCTTGGGCACAATCGGCCGGCACGAAACTTACGACGGGTATTATCACAATACGCTGAATCTATTTATCAAAGAAAGCGAAGAACTCGGGCTGTTTACCGGCGAAGAGCTCGATGCGGTAAAAAAAGCGGCGGCAAAACCGCTCGTATATTCAAACAAATACATTCCGACCTTTACCACCGGAGATCTCGGATATCACAACTGCATATGGGGCAGCCCTGCCGGGGGAGAGAACAGGCTCTATGTGTATGATTTCGGCAATGCGTATTACGGGCTCCCGCATGAACCGGAGAGGATAAGGGCGCTTCACGGCGAAGGCGGCATTCTCGAAGCTTTTGGTCTGGAAAAAGAATTGTACGAAAACGATTTTATCGGAAATTTCGAAAAAATGTTCTGGACGGTGACGCAGCAGCTCACCCGGGATTACGATTACGGCAGGATGGTTGACTGGACCAAAGAGGTAAAAAGGGAAAATTCAAAAACTCACATAAAGGATTTCGTCGATAGCTGTCTTAGATATATTTGATGGAACGGTAAAAAGAAAAACCGACCGCCCCGCTTGCTCTCATTCCGCTTGCGCAACGGGGCGGTCTTTTGTTTTTGTTTTATTTGATTTTAATCAAACGCCTTGCCGCAAACAGCGCGCCAGCCGCGAAAATCACGCCAAGCAGCAACGCCGCCATGGCGTCGCCGGTGACCGGGGCCGCGGGAGTGGGAGCCGGGGCAGCGGGTTCCGGAGCGGGGGCCGGGGCTGCGGGTTCCGGAACGGGTTCGGGCTCTGGTTCGGGCTCCGCCGGGGGCGCGTAAGTGGCCGGGCCCAGGATGAGCCCCGCCCAGTTTGCGGGAAGCTCGCCGGGGTTGGAGGCTTCGTCGGTGTCGGCGTCGTCCCTGCCGAATCTGTCGTGCATGTTCATCTGGTTCCAGTCCTCGCCGAACAGATCCTCAGACGAGACGTTTGGAACCACCGGGGTAAATCTGAGTTTCAGGCCTTCGGCGATCGCGGGAAGCGAAGGCGTATACGCTTTGAGGTCCGACCACGGTACGGCGAGCTCGGTGATATAGACATCGCCTTCATTTGTCCCCGCGTATTTCCAGTTGCCTATGGCCTCGGGGTCGTCATACATGGAATAGACGTCGTCCCTCCAATAACGCAGGGCGACTTTGGTCTCGCCGTTCACGTCTTTGTTCGCCCAGAAAGGCTGATAGGATTTTTCAAATTTGGGGTCGCCGTCATCGTACGCGATGAAAAACAGGGTGCCGTCGCCTATCCACGGCTCGCGCGCATGGTCATATGTAAAGTAGTATTCCTTGTCGAAACGTTCTTCGCGTATGTACAGATACGATTCGTCCCACTTGAGCCGGTAAGTCACGGAAAGTTCATCGGGACCGTACATACGGTTGTCTTCGGCGCCCTGCCAGCGCCCGAATTCTTTCATAACTTCGTTGTTTGCATCCAGCACAAACGAAGCAGAATCTATCCAGGCATCGGCGGGATTTACCTTGCCGAGTTCTACCGGGATGACGAGTTTTGGCATGGTGAAGTTGTATGTGGGCGGGATGGCAGAAACCGGGATAAATGCGGCCAAAGTGGTGACAAGAAGCGCGAAAACGAGAAAAATGCCGATTTTTTTCATAAAATATCCTCCGTAAATTTAAAAATTATAAAAATTAGTGCGCTCAATATTATTTGCGCCAGGTATGGCGCTGCTGCCAGCCGAGAACGCGAGTCGCTTTCTCCGTGGAAAACAGGGCTTCGCTGCCACTTAGCTCACTGCGGATTTCGGCGTCGGGAAAACACTGTGAAATCAGGGTTTTGGTATCGACTTTGGTGATCGTGTCCTTTGCTATTATGTTGAATACGTCATAACCGGGGGCGTCTCTTTCCACTGCGAGCCGGAACCCGAGGGCGGCGTCGCGCATGTCGATATACGAAAATATGCCGCGCCAGGCGTCGCGGATGCTTTCTTTGGTGTCGTCGCGCTCCGACAGATGATGGAGGCTTTCCGGGTCTATCAGCCCGCATATGCGAAGACAAATGATCTGCATATCCAAATTGGCGCGCGCGAAGATCTGCGCCGTTTGTTCATTGAGCAGCTTGGAACCCCCGTAGCAGTCCTGCGGGAGCTGCGGATGCGCCTCGTCGATTGGCAGGTATTTGGGTTTTATCGGGTGTTTGGCGAATACGAAGCCGTAAGAGGAGTCCGTGCTCGCGTGTACGATTTTTTTTATGCCCAGGGACGCGGCGGCTTCAAAAACATTGTAGGCGATTTCAAAATTCGCGAGGAAAGTATGCCTCGCCGGGGTTATTCCCGGGCGCGGGATCGCGGCCAAATTTATGACGCCGTCCGGGCGCTCTTCGGCCAAAATCGAATATACCTCGCCCGCATTTGTCAAATCGGCGGTCAGCGTGGGGCATTTGAGTTCGGATGAGGCGCATAGGTCCGCCCCGATTGCCGTATGTCCGTTTTCCTGCAATTCTTTCACTACCCATTTTCCGAAATTGCCGGAACTGCCCGTAACCAAAATTTTCATATTCATATCCCCTCCAACTTCAGTTCGACAGCAGAAGGGCTTTTATACGGTCGGCGATTTTCGCCGTACCGGCGTTTGCCCTGGCGCGTATCAACAGCGCGCGCAAAAGCACGAGCACTTCTTCGTCTGTAAGATTTTTGACCGCTTCATCGGGCGCCGAGGCGTCCTCCGGGATTTCCGGCGATTTTGTATCTTCGTCTTTTATATAATAGCCGATGTTTTTCTCGAGGTTCAAAACAGGTTCAAACGTATCGTCGTCTTCGTCTTCGTATTCTTCATCGTCATCTTCGTCTTCGTATTCTTCATCGTCATCGTCGTCATCATATTCTTCATCGTCATCATCGTCATCATCGTCGTCATCTTCATCTTCATCGTCGTCGCCGGCATTTGCCATATCGAATTTTATGAGAAACTTTTCGTATTCTTGCCAAAGGGTCTTATAGCCCAATTTTATCAGAAATTCTTTCAGCAAAATTTCGGAATACGGCGCATTTTCGTCGGTGGCTCCGGTCAGATAAAACGGGTTTACGTCCAAATAGCGGGAGAGCATTATCGCCATTTTCGCGGTGATGCGTCCGGATTTTGTTATTTTCCCGATTGCGTTGTATATCGCGGGACCCGCGTTTTTCACCAATTCTTTTTTGTTTTCTTTATCCGCATTCGCCCATATTTCTTTCAGCCTTTCTTTTGTTTTTTCGGTGTCGGAACTGATGGTCACCTGTTTCAGCTTTTTGAAAAATACATCGTCCATTTAAATTTTTCCTCCGTTTATTTTTATTATTATTTTACATTATTTGCGGATTTCAAACGCCTCTTTGGTTATCGAGTAAGTGTAGACGGTTTTAAATCCGTCTCTCACGAAAAGCGCCTTGTGCTCCGTTTTCGCGTAGACCATCCCCACTTTTTCCATAACTTTTTTTGACTGCGCGTTTCCGTCCAAAAAACGCGCTTCAATTGTTTCGAATCCGATATAATCGAATGCGAATTCCATTATTCGCTCCAGGGCCTCCGGGACCAAACCTTTGCCCCAGTATTTTTTCGAAAGCACATATCCCACTTCGCACGCGTTTTTGCCCGTATCGACCGAGGTGAAGCCGCATGTCCCCACCAAGCTGCCGTTTTCCTTGTAGACCATACCCCAATCGTAAAACTGCCCGTTGTCGTACCTTTTTTGAATTTCCGCCATATGTCTTTTTGTCTCGCCAATGTGCGCGTGGGGCTGCCAGGTCAGATATTTCGTGACGTCCAGATCGGCGGAATACTCGAACATATCCGCGCAGTCGCCCTCTTCTATGCGGCGCAGCACAAGCCTCTGCGTTTCAAGGTTTGGTATATGCGAGAAAATTTCTTTTAATCTTTTGTTTTTTTTGTCTTTGGTGAGATATTTAAAATCGGTTTCGTCTGCGGTTTTATCGCCGGCTGCAAGGCGCGGCTTTTTCAAAAAAGACAGAAAAGATAAAACTTTACCAAACATATATTTTTTTAATCTTTATATCACTATATCACTTTAGAAAATCTTTCTCATCCTGTCGCAGTAATACCTCACGTTGTCCCATTTCGCGTGAGGGGGTATCCTGTGGTCGGGGCAGGGGATAAATCCGCCGAGTTCGACAAGGGGCTTCAGCCGCTCGATTTCCGCATCCACCGCCGCGAAGTCGAGCGCGAACACGTTTTTGTTCATCCCGCCCACCCCGCGCAGCTCTTTTCCGTATGCCTTGCGCCACGGCGCGATTTCGGCCTTCCAGGTGCCCACTTCTATGGGGAACATGGTGTTTACGCCGTTTTCGAGCCATATCAAAACGAGCTTGTCTATACAGCCGTCGCAGTCGAGCGAGGCGATCTGCACGCCGTATTTGCGGCCCAAATCGGTGATTTTTTTGTAATTGGGGCCCACATGGCGCTCAAATACCGCGGGGCTGACCAAAGGGCCGTTTTTAAAGCATATATCTTCCCAGAAGTGCAGAAAATCGGGTTTTACTCCGGCCTCCAATATGGCTTTCATGTTTTCATAACACAGATTGCCGATTGTATCGATCATCTCGGCGTACAAATCCAAATCGTCCGCATACAGGTAAGATAGCGCCTCCACTCCGAGCATGTCGCGCACCGAGCCGTACAGGCTGCCCGCGTGCAGCCCCGCCGGATTGTTTTCCATCGCTTCAAATGCCGCTTTCACGCCCGCGAGCGCCTCGGGGCTCCCGTATCTACCAGGATCCGGCTGCAGTCTCGGCTTGTACAGCTCTTCCCAAGCCTGTCTGCCCGTCATCAGCGTTCCCACAGTCGAAGGTATCGAGCCGGCCCCGGGCCTCGTCTCCTCGATCAGCCCGTTGCCGTTTTGGTGCACTACAAACCCGTCGGGGCGGCGCTCCAATATCTTATACTCAAAGCCCGGCATGAGCCCGTTATGCCCGCTGTACTGCGCCGTCCAGCAAAAATCGAAACCGAGCTTTCCGGCGATCTTTTTGTCGGTTTGGTTGCCGTCGCCGTAAGTGTCCGCTTCTTCTTTGGTCAGATGGCCCTCCGCGTGCCATTTCTGCAGCAGCTCGCCCCAGTATCCGAAATGGACTATCGGCATTTTGTCATAATTCTGATAATTTAAAATCGCCATTGCGCGCTCTCTGTTGTTCATACGATATACCTTCCTATTTTAAATAATTATTTGAAAGCTACGGCCCCACCAAAATCCGCGCGAGCAGGGAATCCCTGTCCAGAATCACGGTTTTGGCGCCGGGTCCGCTCAAGGAAGCCTTCAGCGCGTCGAGTCCGCGCATAAAGCTGAAAAACTCCTCGCGCTGGGGCCCGCTGTACGATTCGGCCAGCAGCCGCATGTATTCCGCTTCGCCCTCGGCGACTATTTTTTCCGCGGCGGCCTTGGCGTTTGAAACTATTATATTCACTTCCCTGTCGACTTCGTTTCTTATGATATTCGCGTCTTTTTCGCCCTCGGACCTCTCAAACCTGGCCACGCGCTCCCTGTCGGATATCATGCGCTCGAAGACGGCCTGCTCATTTTCGTGCGGCAGCTCAAACCCCTTGACTTTTATGTCCAATATTTCGATGCCGAACTGCGCCACTATTTTTTTCGCCTCGGTGGTGACAACCACGTTTATATTGTCGCGGCTCTTTTCGTCGGTCGCGTCGATTATCTCGTTTTGCTCGAGCCTTCCCACGAGTTTTTGCAGCTCGTTGTAGGTCGCCGTGTCGAGCCTGCCCTCCGCATTGCTCACGGAGCCCAGCAGCTGCTGCCAGAATACGAACGGGTCGGAAATCCGCCATACTATAAAGCAGTCGACCGTCATGTTTTTGGAATCCTTGGTCAAAAATCCCGAAGGCTGTATATCGTAAAACAATTTTGTCTTCGGAAAATATTTCACTTCGTCGATCACCGGGATTTTAAAATGAAGCCCGGGGGATTCGATTGTGTCCACCACTTTCGAAAAACGTATGACCAAGGCGTATTCGTTTTCCTGAACCGTATAAAACGCGGACGAGAGAATCGAAATCGCAATCACCGCCGCGGCGATTATAACTATCCTGATCGTTATTTTTTTTGTATTCATCTAATTTCCGCTCCTTTCCGGGATGTCCGCCCCGATGAAATCGTCCAAGGGTAAAATCATCGAAATATCGTCATTATTTGACCCCGCGTTTATATACACTCTGATCCCGGGCAGAACATTTTCGATCATTTCGTAATACATGCGCTGTTTGTGTATGTTCGGATTGGCGGCGTACTGCTCGTACATGGCGTTGAACATCGCCACCAGCATGAAAGATTCGTTTATCCTGTCCTGTTTTAAAAATTCGGCGTTCTGCAGAAGTTTGTCGGCTTCGGCCTGCGCCTTGGGTATATTTTCGTTTTTGTAGGCTTCGGCCTGGTTTCTCATGGTCTGCCTGTACTGTTTGGCCGTTTCGACGTCCTTGAAAGCGGCGATGACCTCGGGGGTGGGCGGCTCGGCGTCCTGTATCTTTATGTCGTACAATTCCAAGCCTATGTTGTAGATGTCGAGCTCATTGACGATCAGATCCTTGATTTTGCCCTGTATCTCCGCTTTCCCTGTGGTCAGTATTTCATCCACTTTGTATGAGCTTATAATATCCCGGATTCTGCTCTGGGTGATATTTTTGAGTATTACATCCGGTTCCTTGGAGGCGAACAGGTACTTGTAGGGATCGGAAATACGGTATTCCACGTAAAAATCCACATTTACGATATTGAAATCCCCGGTTATCATTTTGCTTTCGCTGGGAATGGAATACCCGGTCTCCAAGTTGTAACCTATGGCCTGTTTGAGGGAAACGTTGACATCTACGAGATACGCCTGCTGGACGAAGGGGATTTTGAAATGCAGCCCCGCGTCGATGGGCGTTCCCGTATATTTGCCGAAAGTGGTGAGCACCGCCTGCTGCTTGTCGCTGACCATGTAATAGCTCGAGGAGATCAGCACAATCGCGATTATTATTATGACTGCAGCAGCCACGAGGCGCATCATCCTTTTTTTTGATTTCGGATCCATGGACTTGAAACTTTTGGTGTCCCAGCCATCGCGGTTAAAATTCATCGATATACCTCCTGATTTTTTATTGTTGTTGTTATTGCCGCTTACAACACATTATACACTAATCCCAATTTTTTTACAACAGTTTTTTTATGTCTGTGCAAAAAATTTTTGACAATAACAAGGCCCCGTCATTGTTTTTGGATTCTTTCCCACAGAGGGGACATATTGCGCAGGTATGCGACCACTTCCGGGACGGTTTTTATTATATACTCCATTTCCTCGGCGGTGTTGCAGTGCGAAACCGTGAGCCTGAGCGAACCGTGCGCCACCTCGTGGGGCAGCCCGAGGGCGAGCAGCACATGGCTCGGGTCGAGCGAGCCGGAGGTGCAGGCCGAACCCGAAGAGGCGGCGATCCCCTTCATGTCGAGCATCAAAAGCAGGGATTCCCCCTCCACGCCTTCAAAACACATATTCACGTTGCCCGGCAGCCTGTTTTTCAAGTCCCCGTTGACTATGGAACGCGGGATTTCTGAGAGGGCGCATATCAGTTTGTCGCGCAGTTTTGAAGTATACTTCCCGCGCTCTTCCATTTTTTGGCAGCTTTCCTCAAAAGCGGCCGCCATGCCCGCCGCACCGGGTACATTCTCGGTTCCGGCCCGTCGGCCCCTTTCGTGGCCCCCGCCTTCAATCAGCCGCTCGGGGAGGATGTTTTTTTTGCAGTACAGAATCCCCACCCCTTTCGGCCCGTTGAATTTGTGCGCTGAAAGCGACAGCATGTCTATGTTATTTTCGCCGGTGTCTATATCTATGTGTCCGCCCGCCTGAACCGCGTCGGTGTGAAACGGGATTTTTTTGTCGCGGCATATCTGCCCTATTTCTTTTATGGGCTGTATGGTGCCTATCTCGTTGTTTGCGTACATGACGGTGACCAAAGCGGTATCTTCCTTTACCGCACCTTCCACGTCCTCCGGTTTCACGATCCCGTTTTTTCCGACATTCAAAAACGTGACCTCATATCCCTCTTTTTGCAGCCGTTCGAGCATGTGCAAAACGGCGTGGTGTTCGATTTTGGTGGTTATGATATGTTTTTTGCCTTTTTTCGCGCCGAGTCTGAGTCCGGTTTTTATCGCCTGATTGTCGGATTCGCTCCCCCCGGAGGTGAAATAGATTTCTTTGGGGTCGGCGTTTAGGTATTTCGCCATTGTTTCGCGCGATTTTTGCAATGAGGCGGCGGCCTGCCGGCCGAAGCCGTGCAGACTGGAGGCGTTGCCGAAACAATTTTCCATCGCGTCAATCACGGCGCTTTTTGCCATTTGGCTCATGGGGGTCGTGGCGGCGTTGTCCGCGTATATTTTTATCACTGTTCAATCTTCCTCTCTGCATAGAGCACTATTCTATCTCTAAGATTTTTTCCACCAATTTGTCGATCGCTTTGAGCGCGCTGGCTTCCTTTTTCTCGTATTTCGAAACGATGTTCCGGTCGAAAGTCATCGTCATATTCAGCAAATCGCTACCGAGGCTGCCGAAATCGAAAACGTCCCCGACGTCATAGGCCCTGTTGGAGAAAATGATATCCAGCATTTTGCTGCTCTCCTCGTCCCTGGCGATCTTGTTGTTGAGCACCACTTCGTAATATGCGGGCTGCAATATATATTTCGATTCGTATGACATATATTCGACCACCGCGCTCGAAGTCTCAAAACTGCCCGCGCACTGCGGAATCGCGGAGACCACTCCCACATAGGGGTTCACCGTCTGCAGGTATTCGGCCTGCTGCTCATTGTATTTCGGTATGGGCAGTATCCCGAAGTCCGTGTCCATGGTCCGGAGGTTTTCGACGTCGGCCATCCTTATCCACATGAACAGCCCCCTGTCGTCCTGGAACATTATATTCATGCCGTCCGTGAATCCCACGGGAGTCGGGTCGAAAAATTTCATGACATGGAAACAGTACCTCACATCGTACAAAATATCGTAGAGTTTGTCCAACACCTCGAGCGCCTTGGGCGTGTTTAAAATCAGCATGGGAATGTCGTTTTCGTCCTTTCCGCCCACAAATTCGCCGCAGCCCGAAAGGAAACTGGTCATGGTATCCCTCTGGTACAACAGGCCGTATGCGTCCTTGTCGTCAAAAACCCCGTTTCCGTCGACGTCTATCGAAACGAGTTTGCACAGCTCAAGCAGCTTGTCCAAGGTCCATTTGCCTTCGTCGACAAGCTTGTACAAATTTTCAATGCCGTAATCGGCCTGCATTTTTTTGTTGAAAACCATGGCAGTCGTGGAATCCTTGTCCATCAGCGTCATATCCGAGGCGACTCCGAATACCTTTCCCGCGATGGAGAGGTCTTTCACGCAGTTTTGGTCCCACCAGGGCGCATCCAGGTCGATATATGCGAGATGCGAAAATTCCGCGAGATTGTTTGAAGTGGAAAGATCTCCGAGGCTTCTGAGCCGCACGGTGGCGGCGTCGATCGAATTGTCGCCCGCCTTGACCAATTTTTTGACCAATCCGGGCAGGTCCATCACCTTGTTTTCAGTCACTTTGCAGTTGAACTTGTCGTCGACTAAGGAATTGCGCCTGTAGACCGAGTCGTTGATGGTATCGCCGGTTTCCGCTTCGGCCCCGAAGTCCCTCTGCGACCATATCGGGATGGAGTAGTCATTGGTCACCACTACGAAATCAGCCCCCTGCAGATTGATTTCGGGGAGCTCGGGCGGGGGATAGGCTTCCTCCGAGGCTTCCTGCCCGGGTTCTTTGTCGGAACCGTCAAGACTTCCGGGATCGTTTGCCTTGGTTTGGGTGTCGTCCGATCCCTGCTTTTCGCCTGCGCACGCCGAAACCGCGATTAAGATAACTGCCGCCAAAGAGAACAACAACAAAAACAGCAAAAATTTTTTCATGTGGGTTGACATCCTTTCTTTTTTTAATAAATGGCAATATTTGGTTATATAAAGTTAAATTTCTGAAGCATTTTCATGGCTTTGACCTCGTCGGGCTTTGATATGAGGCACGAAACGCTCGAATCCGAGGTCGTAATCAAGACGATGTTTATTCCCCAATTCAAAAATTCCCCGAATATGCCCGCCGCTATGCCCGGCGTGTTTATTATCTGGGCCCCGAAGAAGGCTATCGTCAGATTGTTCGAGCATATGCTGAGTTCCGTTTTTTCGTGCTCCGCCTTGAAGGCCGCCGCCGTTTCAAGGGTTTTGGGCAGGTCGCCGTCCGGCAGCGAAAAAGACAGCGTTATATCCCCGCCGAAACACGGGCTCTGGCAGATCATGTCGATATTTATATCGTTTTCCGAGAGTTTTCTTAGAATCTTCTCCCTGTTCGCGGCGTCCATGTTGTACATTGTGACAAGGGTGACGCCGGGCGACAGTTTGACGCTTTCTATTATATGGGCTATATCCTGGAGCATAAATTTTTTCCTTTCTTTTATTTTTTTTCACTCGTCCTGCATGACTTCGCTTACGAGCTCCTTCATGCCGTAAAGGCCCGCGGGCCTGCCGCGCAAAAATCTCGCGGCGGCCAGGGCCCCGGCGGCGAACATTTCCCTCGACTGCGCGCTGTGCGAAATCGAAATGGTTTCATTCGCCCCCGCGAAGATCACCTCGTGTTCGCCCACGATCGTCCCTCCCCTGATGGAATGGATGCCTATTTCCCTTTTGTTACGCTTTCTTTTTGAGCTTTGCCGTTCATATATGTATTCGGGGCGTTTTGCGACTTCGAACACCGATGAAATTTCGTCGGCGATCATCAGCGCGGTTCCGCTCGGAGCGTCGATTTTTTGATTGTGGTGCTTTTCGATTATCTCTATGTCAAAGTCGCCTGCAAGGAGCGCCGCCGCCTTTTTGGCGAGAGCCGCCGTCAAATGCGCCCCGAGCGACATATTGGCGGACAAAAACAGCGCGATTTTATCGGAGTATGAGCGTATAATTTCCATTTCTTCGGGGGTATGTCCCGTTGTGCAGATCACGGCGGGGATTTTTCGCGCGTTTGCGTAGTCGACTAAAGCCCCCGCCGCGCTGTGGTGGGAGAAATCGATTATCGCGTCGGCCGGCTCTTCGCATTCGCGGATATTCAAAAACACGGGAAAATTCACGGGGGCAAAATTCGGATTTATCTCTATGCCCGCAGCTATCGAAAATTCTTCCGGTTTACTTGCCGCAGCCTCGGCTACGGCCCGTCCCAGTTTGCCGTTGAATCCGCTGAGTATCAGTTTCATAAAATTTCCCTCCTCTTCACTTTTTTAGATCAGCCCGTGATTTTTTAAAATTCCGGCGAGCGCGTTTTTGTTCTTTTCCTCCATTTCGCACAGCGGGAGCCTGAGCTCGCCGCTGTCCAATCCCATTTGCGCCATTGCGGTCTTCACCGGTATCGGGCTCGTCTCGCAGAAAAGCGCATCTATCAAATCGATGTATTTTATATGCAGCGCCGCGCTCTCCTTTACTTTGCCGGCGAAATAGAGCGCGCATATGTCGCGGGTTTCTTTCGGGATCAGATTCGACAAAACCGAAATCACCCCCAGCCCCCCCACCGACAAAATCGGGACGATGTCCTCGTCGTTGCCCGAGTATATCCCCAAATCGTCCCCGCAGAGCAGACGGGTCCAAATGACCGATTTCATGTTGCCTCCCGCTTCTTTCGTCGCCACGATGTTCGGGTGCTTTGAGAGCTCGCAATATGTGGGAGGCAATATGCTCAAATTGGTCCTTGCTGGCACATTGTACAAAATGACCGGCGTGGTTACGGAGTCCGCGATTTCGAAAAAATGCCGGATGAGGCCTTTTTGGGTGGTTTTGTTGTAGTACGGCGTGACGTGGAGTATGGCGTCGACGCCCGCTCTTTCGCAGTGTTTTGAGAGCTCGCGGGCGTAAGCCGTGTCGTTTGAGCCCGCGCCCGCTATCACTTTTGCCCTCCCGTTCACTTTTTCGGCCGTGACGTCGATCATCTTCTTGTGTTCGTCGTCGGTCAGAGTCGAGGCTTCGCCCGTCGTTCCGCACACGACTATCGCGTCTATTCGGTTTTCTATCTGGAATTCGATGAGCCGGCAATATCGGTCATAATCGATTTCGCCGTTTCGAAACGGCGTTATTATCGCGGTTCCGGCGCCTGTAAAAACTTGCTTTTTCATAATTTTTCGAAATCCCTTCAAATTTTTTGTTTTTTTATAAAAAAATATTGTATTTTTGACATATATGTGATATAATATGCAGATATTGAACTCTTATTTAAATTTTACCACTAAATTTAAAATATGTCAAACCTTTTTTATATTATTTTTGCTGATTTGTAAGAAAGAGCGTATCACGATGGCCGACCTCAAAGATTATTATTTCGACCTGCCGCAAAATCTGATAGCCCAAAATCCCGCCGACAGGCGCGACAATTCGAAGCTGATGGTAATCGACAGAAAGACCGGCGCCATAAGGCACAAATATTTTTACGAGATTTCCGATTATCTTCATGCGGGAGATGTGCTCGTGATAAACGAATCAAAAGTTTTTCCCGCCCGCCTGACCGGCCAAAAGGAAGATACCCCGGCTGCCGCCGAGTTTCTGCTGCTCGAAGACAAAGGGGGGGACCTCTGGGAGGTCATCATGAAACCGGGCAGAAAAGGCAGAAACGGCTCCGTGTTTTGTTTCGGGGGCGGAAGGCTGAAAGCCAAGATCGTACACTCGCTCGACGACGGCGTCAAGCTCGCAAAGTTTTATTACTCCAAAAGCGAAAGTTTTTTCGATATACTCGGCGAAATAGGCAAAATCCCCCTGCCGCCGTATATCAGGGAAAGCGAAGTTTCGGTGAATGCGAAAGAACGCTACCAGACAGTCTACGCCAAAGCCGGCCAGACCGGCTCCGCCGCGGCCCCGACCGCGGGCCTGCATTTCACTCCGGAACTTTTGGAGAAGCTGGGCTCCAAGGGCGTGATCATATGCCCGGTGACCCTTCATGTGGGCCTGGGGACCTTCAGGCCCGTCAAATCCGCCGATATAGCCGGGCACAAAATGCACGAGGAACGCTACTATATATCCGAGCCGAGCGCCCAAAAAATAACAAAGGCCAAAAACGAGAACCGCAGGGTGGTCTCGGTCGGGACCACTTCGTGCAGGACATTGGAAGGCAATTTCGCCAAATACGGCAAAATCAAATCCTGTGAGGACAAAACCGGCATATTTATTTACAGCGGGTACAAATTCGAGGTGGTTGACGCGCTCATAACAAACTTTCACCTGCCCGAGAGCACGCTTCTGATGCTCGTCTGCGCCTTTTATGCCAGGGATAAAATACTCGAAGCGTACCGAGCCGCGATAGAAAACGGATACAGATTTTTTTCATTCGGCGACGCGATGCTGATAATATAGATATATTATGAAATTGTCAAAAAAACCCAAAATCACGGTCATCTGCGGCCCCACCGCGAGCGGCAAAACCAAAATATCGGTGGAACTCGCCAAAGCGCTCGGCGCCGAAATCATTTCGGCGGACTCGATGCAGATATACAAAGAATTGAGCATAGGGACAGCCAAGCCTTCAGCCGGGGAAATGTCCGGGATAAAACACCATTTGATCGATATCATTTCCGTAAAGTCCGCGGCGGACGAACCGTTTTCCGTGGCGAAGTATGTGCAAATGGCCGGCGAGTGTGCCGGAGAGCTCATAAAAAGCGGCAAAAAGGTCATTGTCTGCGGCGGAACCGGGCTCTATATCGACCATTTCATAAACAACACGAAATTCGCCGAGTGTCAAAGCGATATCGGATACAGAGAAGAATTGGACAAACTCCCGACCGACCGGCTGTATAGCCTGCTTTCTTTCACCGACGGACAAAGTGCCGCGCTCATCCACCCCAACAACAGAAAGAGGATTGTGCGCGCGCTTGAAATCTTTAAAATGACGGGAAAAACAAAATCGGAACTGGACGAGCTCTCAAGGCCCGAAGAACCGGCGTATGATTTTGTGAAAATAGGGCTCAACTATCCCGACAGGGAGGTTTTGTACGGGAATATAGACAGGCGGACCGATTCGATGATGGCCGGCGGACTCGCCGACGAGGCGTTGAAACTGTATGAGGGCGGCGGCGAAGCCGTCATAAGAAAAATCGGGGCCATCGGATACGCGGAACTTTTCGATTGCTTTGCCGGGCTCTGCGGCGTCGGGGAGGCGGTGGAAAAAATCAAGCAGCACACGAGAAATTACGCCAAACGCCAGCTCACATGGTTTAAAAGGGACCCTTCCACGCTCTGGCTCGAACCGGACGGCGGCTGCGTGGAAAAATGCGCGGATTTGTGCCGATAACAGATAGGGTATAGGAATTTATGAGTAAAAAACTGAAATCAATAGGCGCCACTGTCGTTGTGGATATCCTGCTTGTCACTTTGACGATCTATCTTTTGTTTCAATACGCCAAAACTGGGGCGGACGCCGTGGAGACGGAGCGCGCCGATATGGAGATAAGCCAGGATATCGCCGAGATGTACGGATATATATTCCGAAATGAGGAAATCATATATTCAAACGGAGGCAATTCCGTCAATTACCTGATAGAAAACGGCGAAAAAGTATCAAAAAACCAGATTGTCGCCCAGTCGCTCCAGAGCGCCGCCGATTTTTCCGCGAAAGACCAAATAGCCGCCCTCTCCGAGAAATTGGATATACTGAACAAAAGCAATATAAACCTCGAATTTGTCAAAATCAATATAGAAAAGATAGACAGGGATTCCCATGCGATGTATTTGAATATGCTGCAGAGCATAGAAAAGGGCAAATTCAAGGACGCCGGAAAAAACAAAAACGAGTTTCTGATACTGCTCAACAAAAGGCAGCTCATAACGGGCGAGATAGGCGCCGGCGAATTTGAAAACATCATAACCGCCGCGGAAGACAAGAAAAAGCAGCTCGAAACGCAGGTTTCGGCATCCGGGGCAGGCGCCGTCGAAGTGACATCGAACAAGTCGGGGATTTTCTATTACAGGTTTGACGGGTATGAAAACCATTTCACCGCGGACGCCGCCAAAGACTTGAATTTTGAAACATTCGGCGAACTCATCCGCAAAGAGGCGGACTACAATATTTTGTCCAACGCGCTCGGCAAAGTGGCGTATGATTTCAACTGGTATATCGTCTGCCAAACCCAAAAAAACAAAAACATCAGCTTTTTGACCGGAACGAAGTACAATATCATATATCCTTTTTCCTCGAACAAGTCGGTTGAATCGGTGCTGTATAAACAAATCGAAAGCGCGGTTTCCGACGATATCGTGTTGATATTCGAAATATCCGAAATACCGTTTGATTTCGATTTTTCGAGAAAGCAGACGATCCAGGTGGTGTTCAACGAGGTCAGCGGATTAAAAGTGCCGGAGGAGGCGATCCGCATACGCGAAAAAGAAGACGGGAGCGAAATCGAAGGGGTATATGTCAAAAAGGGCAACTCGGTGGTATTCAGGGAACTGCCCCCCGATGAGCGGCTGGACAAATTCGACGGGTATTATCTGTACCTCGCTCCCGGAAAAAGGCCCGAAAGCGGGGGCGGGACATTGCAGTTATACGAAGATATCATCGTGGCGGGCATGGACTTGTACGAAGGCAAATCGCTCGATTGAAAATGAAAGGGCAGTTTAAAAAAGCAGTATGGATCATATCAAAAAAAATCTTAAAGAAATCCAAACAAAAATAGACGAGGCGGTGTCGGCCAGGGATCCCGCATATGGCGGCCCGTCCGAAAAAGTCAGGCTGCTCGCGGTCACCAAGTCGGTCGAACCGGAAAAGATAAATTCCGCGATAGAGGCGGGCGTTGACCTGATTGGGGAAAACCGGGCGGGCGAACTGCTCGAAAAATACGACAAGATAAATAAAAGCGGGGTTGAAATCCACTTTATCGGCAATCTCCAGACAAACAAAGTGAAATACATAATCGACAAAGTGAGCCTGATACACTCCGTAAACTCGATTCGGCTCGCTGAGGAGATAAATAAGCGGGCCGCGCAGCACAATATAAAAATGGATATTTTGGCTGAAGTGAATATCGGAGGGGAAAGCACCAAAACCGGAATTGCCCCCGGGGAAGTTTTGGAGTTTGCAAACAGCCTCAGGGATTTTGGAAATCTGCGGCTATCCGGGCTGATGGCGATCGCCCCGCCGCGAAAAAAACAAAGCAAAACGGAATTATTAAAATTATTTGGCGAAATGCGTGAAATTTTTGTTGACATATCGTCAAAAAAAATGGATAATATAGATATGAGAATTTTATCGATGGGGATGTCCGAAGATTTTGAAGAGGCGATTTCAAGGGGAGCGAATATCGTAAGGATCGGAAGGGCTATCTTCGGGGAAAATTTTTAAAATAGTACACGAAAAATTATACGGGAGGGATATTTGCAATGAGCATTTTCAAAAAGATTTTAAATGGAATAAACCCAGATGACGATGAACCCTTTGAAGAAGTTTTTAACGACGATGAAATTTACGGAAATGGGGACGGGAATTTCGGCAACGCCGGAGATCTGAGCGATTTTATGCAAAACAGCGGGGCATATTCGCCTTACGGAAACCAAAGTCCGAATACCCCGCAGCAGCCCCCGCCCCAACAACAGCCGCCGTCCTACCAGCAGCCGCCCATGTCCGCCGCCGCCGGCAGCGGGGCAATCAGCGTTTCGGCGGGCGGCACCCTGCAGTATTCCTCCGAAGTAAAACTCGTCAAGCCCGAAGATTACGGAAATCCCGACCAGATCGCGGACCACGTGATCAACAGGAGGACGGTCATACTCAATTTGGAGGAAACCAACAAGGAGACCGCGAGGCGCCTCTTGGACTATCTCCACGGGGTCGCCTACGCGACCAAGGGCCAGGTCAAAAAGGTGGCGGAAAAGACATTTATCATCGCGCCGAGCACCATAATGATATCCTCCGAGAAAATAAAGGAAGAGACCCGAAGGGACAGCGACAGCAGCGAGAGCATGTATTGAGGCGAAATGCGGATACTTGGGGTGGTGAGTGATTGAATAATATCATAAATGTGGTGGCGAATTCGGTCGTCGCGCTGTTGTACGCGCTGCAGTTTCTCATGTTCGGCAGAGCCGTTATGTCGTGGTTTTCGCCCGATGAAGACAACAAACTCGCGCAGTTTTTGTTCGCGGCGACCGAACCGCTCGTCTATCCGATACGCCAGTTGCTGAACAAAAGCGATTTTTTCAGCAACATGCCCATCGATATGTCGTTTGTCGTCGCCATGGTGGTCTTGATGGTTTGCACCACTCTGTTAGGTTAGGGCGTTATTGTCCGATTAATAAAATATAAGGATTTTTAGGGGTGAAGAAATGATTCCTCCACAGGAACTGAAAAACAAGTCATTTTCCCGTACGGCAAAGGGTTACGATACCGCGGAAGTCGACGAGTATCTGGATTTTATCGTAGGAAAATATTCTGAAATTTACGCTCAATGCGCCAAATATGATAAAAAGCTCCGGGCGGTTTCCTCGCGCATAAGCGAAATACAGCAGGAAGAGGAGCTCATCCGCAGGCTGTCGGTATCAACTCAAAAAAATTGCGACCGTTTGACAGCCGAAGCGGAAGAAGAAGCGAAAAGCATAATATTGAAGGCCCGCGAAACCGCCGAACATATTTTGGGCGAAGCCAAGGAAAACGCGCAGGCCGCGCTCGCCGTGATAGAACAGAAAGCGGTCATGCAAATCGAATCCACTCAAAAAAAGTCGGACGCCCTGCTTTTGTCAGCGAGGACGAGGTGCACGAAACTTTTGGGGGATTTCAAAAAGGAAATATCAATTCAAAGCGAAAACATCACGAAAATCAAAAGCGTTTCGGAAGAGTTCAATTCCAAGCTCTTGTCCATGTACAAAAACCATTTGAACCTGCTGAGCGAAAACACCTCCGTCCCGAACGTGGAGCTCGAAAAATTCAACGAATCCGGGTTGTTTGACGCGGTCATGCGGGAGATAAAAAACGACGCCGTCGAAATCGCGCAGAAAAATACGGGAATAGAATACGATTTCGACAGTGAACTGGAGGCGTTGAGGGCCAGCAAGGCGGCGGTTTCAGAGGCGAAAATGGAAGAAAAACCGAAAGAGCAAATAAAAACTCCGGAACCGGAAGAGCAGGAGCCGGATGTGTACGGTGAGTTTGACGAAGACGAAGATGAAGAAGAAGATATAAAAATATTCGACAAAGCCGGAAGTTCCGGATCCGCTTTTCCTTCTCAGAACCAAAAATTCGAGGAAAATTCCTACGGCTTCCAAAAAAAACACGGCGAAAACGAGGAAGAATTCGCGGAAAAACCCTTGGCCACATATGACAGCGACGATTACATCTATGAAAACGACGACCGGGATGACGCCTATGAAACTTACGGAGAAGGCGGCGGCGACGGGTACGGGGACGAAGAAGAAGACGAAGACGAAGACATCGGCGGCGATTCCCGAAATTCCTCCGCCAAATCAAAGGGATTTTTCGGGCTGTTCAAAAAGAAACAGTCCGCAGGGTCAAAAAAACGCGTAAACGATATAGACGACGATGACGATGACGACGATTCTATGGATATATTCGAGGATTTGGACGACGAATGACAATGGAGCGGCCTGTATAGCGAGGAGTTTGAAATTGATTGCAGCTTTTCTGATAGCCGCGGCGGTGATAATATTGGACCAGATTTCCAAATATATCGTCAAGACCAATATGCGGCTCGGCGAATCGTTTAGTTTTATAAAAAATATATTGGATATCCATTACATAGAAAACAAAGGCGCGAGCTTCGGCATATTGAAGGACCAAAGGTGGATCTTTATGATACTGTCGAGCGTGGCCCTTGTTTTCATGGCGGCGGCTGTGGTCTATCTGGGGAGAAAAAACCTGAAAAAACACAACCGGCTCATGAATGTCGCCCTTGCCCTTATGCTCGGGGGCGGGATAGGCAACATGATCGACAGGTTTTCAAATGTGAGCGTCGCCGAGCCCGGGGCAAAAGTGGTGGTGGATTTTATCGAATTCGCCTTTGTAAATTTCGCCACGTTCAACGTCGCCGATTCTTTTATCACCATAGGGTCGGCGCTGTTCGGGGTTTGTATGCTCGCGGGAAAATACAGGTTAAAAGAGCAAAAAGACGAAGACTGCGGGGAAAAATAGTTTCATGACGGCAAAAAGTATCGCCGCCGCAAGAGAAGACGCCGGCAAACGCATGGATGTATATATATCCGAAAAATTTGACCTGACCCGTTCCGCCGTTTGCAAAATGATCGAAAACGGCGGAATTTCGGTAAACGGCGCAAGAAAAGAAAAAAATTACAGAATAAAGGAAGGCGACGCCGTCGAGGTTTCGGCGCCCGAGCCCAAAGAGACAAATATCATAGCGCAGGATTTGAATCTGGACGTTCTGTACGAGGACGGCGATTTGATCGTGATAAACAAGGCCCAGGGCATGACCGCCCACCCTTCGCGGCACGGCGACTTTGAGGGTACTCTTGTAAACGCGCTCTTGTACCACTGCAAAGGCTCGCTTTCGGGTATAAACGGCGAAATCAGGCCGGGGATCGTACACAGATTGGACAAAAACACATCGGGGGTGATGATCGCGGCCAAAAGCGACAGGGCCCACACAGAGCTCGCAAAACAGATAAAGGCGCATACATTCGAGAGGATATATAACGCGGTCGTTTTCGGCGCCCTCAAAAACGACGCCGGGACGATTCAATTTCCTTTGGGGCGCAGCAAAAAGGATTTCAGAAAAGTCGCAGCGTATAAAAACGCCGACCCCGAAAACAAAATAAGGGAGGCGGTCACCCATTATGAGGTTTTGGGCAGATATACCTTCAAAAGTAACGGCTATACGCATTTAAAACTGCGGCTCGAAACGGGGCGTACCCATCAGATAAGGGCGCATATGGCGCACTTTGGCCATCCCGTGATCGGAGACGAAGTGTACGGGACGGCGGCTCAAAACAAAAATTTCGCGTTTCTGGCGGGTCAGTGCCTTCACTCGAAGTCGATAAAATTCGCGCACCCCATAAGCGGGGAGACGGTTTTTATAGAATCCGGGCTTCCGGATTATTTTAAAAAAGTGCTGGAACTGCTGAATCTCAAATAATTTATCCTGCTGCTCAAAAAGTCCCACTTTTCCCAAAAAGCCTTCAGTTCGTCCCTGCCGCGCTCATTTAAGGTATAGAATTTTCGCGGAGGGCCGATTCCGGAGGGTTTTTTTGCGATATCCACGAGCCCTCCCTTTTCCAATCTCGCCAAAAGCGCGTAAACCGTGCCTTCAGCCGTATCGCCGAAATTTACCCCCGCGAGGTATTTCACGATTTCATACCCGTAAATTTCGCCCCTGCCGATTATTTCCAAAACGACCCCTTCCAATATCCCTTTGAGCATTTCACTCAGGTTTTTCAAGCGGTTTGCCACCTCCTACCAAGTAACGCTAAGTACAAGTATATAGTGACGCATAGTAGCTATTGCGGCTTATATATGATATTTTTGTTTTGCAGGTCGTTTTTTATCACCAGGGCGGCTTTGCCGGGATCTTCATATTCGGAAATTATCATATCGGCTTTTATATCCGTGTCCACGCTTTTGCCTATCCAGTATGTCGTTATGTCCTCCTCGGCCTCTTGCGACACGACGGTTTTTATCAAATCCATGTCCTCGCCGGTGAGCATTGTCGCAGTGACGATCAGTATCGCCCCGGTTTCGAGAAGTATATTGGCCACTTCGGCCAGGCGCCGTATGTGTTCCTCCCTGTTTTCCCGCTGGGCGTTTGAATATATGTTTTTTATGTCCGCGTCCACGCCGTATAAAACGTTGCCGATGCCGAGATAATAGACTATCCTGCCGTCGGAAAACAAGGCCTGCTCGAGCGTTTTGGCTATTATTTTTTTGTTTGTGTTTTGATTTCCCGTGATGATCGCCATGCACGCCTTCTGGCAGAACCTCTCCGCCCTCATCGCGGGGGTCACGCTGCCCTGTTCCCACTTGAAATTGCGAAGCAGCACCTTGTCGCGTATTTTCGCGTATTCGTCGCCTATGGTTTCGGTGATTATGCCCCCGCCGGCTATTTCGTATCCGTCCACTATGACAAAACGGCTGGTTTGAGCCATTACATCCGCGGTGTCGAAGGCTATGGGGCGGGAGGTTTCCAGAATACACTCGGCCACTTCGTGGCGCTCTATTTTTTCGCCGCCTCCGGATTCAAGCGAGGAGGCGTTGATCACCTTTATTATCTCTTTTATTCTCACTTCGGTTTTCGCGGAACCGATTTTCAAAAAATAGGTCACCCCCGGCGCCATCGGCTCTTTTCCGAGCCAGAACACGCTGGCTTTGAACGCGGTCGAAACCGACGGTTTCGGCGCTCCGTTTGCCACGGCGCCAAGCTCCCCGCGCTTTATATATATCTGCTCAGTCACGGTAAACCCCGCGGCGTACCCCGCGCTTACATGCCCGCGAACCGGGCTGTTGAACGCTTCTATCGTTTTGACTTTCGTTTTTTTGCCCGACGGGTAAAATACGATCTCGTCGCCCTCTTTCAAAATTCCCGAATCCACAGTTCCCGCTATGATCCTCCTGTCGTCTCCGGAAGCGGTGAATTTATATACATCCTGAATATACATCCGAAACTGAAGCTCATCGGGCTGCTTCGTATCTTCGAAATGGTCCAAAGCCTCAAGCACGGTCATGCCGCGGGCCCAGCTCATGTTTTCCGATTTTAGGGCTATATTGTCGCCCTGCATCGCGGAGACCGGAATAAAAGCCATCGGGTTTACATTGATTCTGCCCAAAAACTCCGAATATTTTGAAACGATGTCCTCATATATTTTTTCGTCGTATCCGACCAGATCCATTTTGTTGACGAGCACGACGACCTGCGATATTCCGAGCATGGAGAGCATGTATCCGTGGCGGCGCGAATTTTCCCGTATGCCTTCTTTGGCGTCGATTACAAGCAGCGCCGCTTCGGCCCTCGAAGCCCCTGTTATCATGTTTTTCAGAAATTCGATATGGCCGGGGGCGTCGATTATGATATACCTGCGCTTTTCCGTTTTGAAAAACGACCTCGCCGTGTCGATTGTTATCCCCTGTGAGCGCTCGTCCTTGAGCGCGTCCAGCAAAAACGCGTACTCGAACGGTTTTGAGTTTTTGCGGCACATCTCCTTTATCTGTTCGAGCTTGCCCAGCGGGAGAGAGCCCGTATCCGCCAGCAGGCGGCCGATCACCGTGCTCTTGCCGTGGTCGACGTGGCCGACTATCACTATGTTCAAATCATTGTTTGCCGCTGTATCCATACTCACATATACCCGTCCTTTCGCAGTTCCTCCAGGCCGCCGCCGTCCTCTTTGTCCTGCTCCCGCCCGGAGCGTTCGGCGATGTTCGCGAATTTTCCGCTTTTTAATTCGACGATTATGTCGTCGAGGTTTTTCGCCTTGGATTCGACCGGCGAAGTGCACGGATAGCAGCCCAGAGAGCGGTAGCGGAATCCGGATCCGCCGTCGAAATACAGCGGCACGACGGGCACGCCTTCGCGCCTGATGTATTCCCATATGTCCACTTCGGTCCAGTCGAGCAGGGGATGAATGCGCAAATGCGTGCCGGGCGCGAAATCGGTTTTGTATTGGCCCCAGAATTCCGGCGGCTGATCGCCCACATCCCAGTCGTTGTTTTTGTCGCGCGGGGAAAAATACCTCTCCTTTGAGCGGCTCCCTTCCTCGTCGGCGCGCACCCCGACTATGACCCCCGTGTACGGTTCCTTGTCGGCGGACACTTCGTATTCGCCCGTGTCGTGGTTCATCCTGTGCCGCGTCCATTCTCCGCTGAGGGTGTTTTTCAGGGCCTCCGTTTTGAGCAGGCGGCAGCATTCGATCCGGCTGACCGCTTTGTCAAAAAAAGTCTGTTTGTTTTTCAGCGCCTCCGTATTTTCGCCGTAGATCAGATCGAGCTTGTATTCCCGCGCCAAATTGTCGCGGTACGCTATCATCTCCGGTATCTTGTAGTGCGTGTCTATATGCACTAAGGGAAAGGGGACATGCCCGAAAAACGCTTTCCGGGCGAGGCATAAAAGCACCGTGCTGTCCTTGCCTATCGACCACAGCATGCAAAGGTTCTTGAACCGGTTATAGCTTTCGCGTATTATGTGGATGCTTCTGCTTTCGAGTTTGTCCAAATGGTCCATAAATACTTTTGCTCCTTATTTGGTTTCGAGCTCTATTGTACCATAGATTTCGCATAAAGTCAATATCAAAAAAAATATTGGGCAAAAAAGCTGTTGCATTTTCCGCCGGGAAGCGGTATAATGTAAAATATATATCATATATCAAAAAATGTTTTTATGGAGGAACTGTTTTTTATGAGCGAGCAGACATACCCTGTGATGTACTGGTTTGGCCCGTCCGTGATGGACAAAAAATCCGCGGAGGAAATAGCGAAGGCGAAATTTACGCGTATTCCCGTCGAGGGCAGGGATAAAGACGACAACATAAGGATCATCGAGCTGTGCGCCGGAGCCGGCATTGAGGCTATGGTCACCGACGGGCGGATTTTTGAAGCGATCAGAGATCCTGTCAGGCGCGAAGCGCTTTTAAAGGATGTAGCCGCCTCTTACAAGGATTACGCGGCTGTGAAAGCGTACTATATAACCGATGAACCCTCATACGGGGATTTTGAGGCGCTCGCCGAAGTGTGCGAAATTTTAAACAGGCTCGACCCGGACAGGGAGACCTATATCAATTTGTTTCCCAACTACGCCAGCGCCGAACAGCTCGGGACTCCGACCTACAAAGAGCATATAGACCTGTATATGGATATAGTCAAACCGTCCGTCATCAGCTATGACCACTATCATTTTGTCGGGCGCGGAACGGAAAACAAAAACACCCCCGACGAATCCGAGCGCGAGAGGCTGATCCGCGAATCCGCCTGGAACACGTCGGAGAGGGCGGGCTTTTTTGAAAACATAGAGATCATACGCGATAAATCGCTTGAAACAGGCGTCCCGTTCATGGTCATAGTGCTTGTGGTGGAGCACGGCCCCTACCGCAATCTGAGCGAAGCGGAGATCCGCTGGGAAGTGTTCCAGAGTCTGGCCTACGGCTCCTCGCGCATATCGTATTTTACATACGGAACTCCCCCATATGAGGACTCCTGGCGCTACATTAACGGCATGGTGAGCGAAAACGGCAGTCTTAACCGCCATTATTACGATGTGGCGCGGATAAACGGGGATCTGCGGGTTGTCGGCGGTCATCTCTCCGGCAAAAAATCCACGGGGGTATATCATATCGGCGGGAAAAAAGACAGTTCGGTGAAATATTTCGATCCGGGCAAAAATTCGGGCGGTATAGCCGGCATCAAGACGACCGGCGGCCTGACTTTGGGATTTTTTGACAGCGGGGAGATTTTGATTGCGAACAAGGACTATATCAGCGCAAACAAAGTGGATATAACGACCGGCCAAATGAAAAGGGTTTCGGTGATGGATAAGAGAACAGGCGACTGGTATGAACTTGAAAAAACCGATGATATCTGCACGCTGACCCTCATGCCGGGCGACGGCGAATTGATCAGAATTTGACAAAACGACCGGAAACGGAAAAACGGAAAGGAAGAATGATTTTTTATGAAAAAAAAACCAAAAGGCAGTTCTCTGTTTTTTTCAACGGGGGAGTTTGACTCCTGCGGCGGCTGGGCGCTCGACACCCAGTTTATCCCGAATATGGGCTCGTCATACCTGCTCGCGCACGGTTTGGGCAGTCCGGTCAGGGGCGCCGTCAAAAAAATCGGCATAAAAAAAGCGGGAACATACAAAGTGTGGGCGTTTACGAAAGACTGGGTGGCACGGTGGAAGAAGGGCGTATCTCCGGGGTTGTTCAAAATCAAAATAGGCGGCTTTGTCTCCGGAGAGCTCGGAAACGAAAGCGCGGACTGGGCATGGCAGGAGGCGGGGTTATGCGAGCTCAAAGAGGGCGAAACCGAGCTTTCGCTTATAGACCTGACCGGGTTTGAAGCAAGGTGCGCGGCTGTTTTTTTATCAGAGGATTTGGATTTTGGCCCGTCGGCGGGAAAAAACGAATTTGAGGCGTTCAGGGCCGGACTGCGCGGATATGACAAAGCCGCGCCAAAAAACGCGGGAAAATTCGATATAGTCGTCGCGGGGGGCGGCATATCCGGAATGGCGGCGGCGGTGAGCTCGGCCAAAAACGGCCTGAACGTCGCGCTGATACAGGACAGATACGTCCTCGGGGGAAACAACAGCTCGGAAGTGCGCGTGTGGCTGGGCGGCGAGACCGGCTTTGAGCCCTTTCCCAAAATCGGCGACATAGTAAAATCGTTTGAACCCGAAAAACATTTTCATTACGGGAAAGACAATACCGGCGAGATATACGAGGACGAAAAACGCGCGTCAATGCTCGCCGGATACCCGAATATCAAAATATTTTTCGGATATGCGGTCACTGCCGCCGAACTTTCGGGCGATGTTATCCGCAAAGTGAAATTCATCGACGTGAAAACCCATGAGCCCTATGAAATTAGCGCCGATTATTTCGCCGACTGCACGGGCGACGCCACTTTGGGGTTTGCCGCGGGGGCGGACTTTGAGATAACGACCAACGGGCATATGGGAATGACAAATGTGTGGTATGTCGAGGACGCCGGAAAAGAAGTCGAGTTTCCCAGATGCCCCTGGGCGATAGATTTGACAAACTGCGGCTTTCCGGGCAGGGACGCGAAAGATTACGAAGGGGCGAAAAAGCTGGGCGGCTGGTACTGGGAAAGCGGGATGGAGCACGACCCGATAAAATTCGCCGAGGAGGCCAGGGACACGAATTTCAGGGCGATGTACGGGGCATTCGACGCGCTGAAAAACGCCGACGGCGGCTTTTACAAGACATACAAAATCGGCAACGCGTGCTATATCGGCGGCAAACGCGAATCGAGAAGACTGCTCGGCGACGTCATACTGACCAAAAGCGAAGTGAAAAACAATCACAAATTCGAAGACGGCTGCGTCGCTTCGACATGGCAGATAGACGTCCACTACCCGAAAAAAGAGTATTATCCCTCTTATCACGAAGGGGACGCCTTCTTGGCCGACGCCTATTACGACAATTTCAAGCAAATCCCGTATTTTGTGCCGTACAGGTGCCTGTACTCGAGAAATATCGGAAATTTGTTCATGGCGGGCAGGAACGTGAGCGTGACACACGACGCTCTGGGCACCGTACGGGTGATGCGCACATGCGGGCTCATGGGCGAAGTGGTCGGATACGCGGCGGCTTTGTGCAAAAAACACGGCGCAAACCCGCGCGAAATCTACACGAATCACCTCGGCGGGTTTTTGGCGGCCTTGAAAGCGGGCCAAATTTGAATAGTTCACTCCAATTTGCTTTCAATTCTGTTTAATATGATAAAGCCCTTTTCGTTCAGGCTGTTTTCGCGGTTGTAGCTCATCTCGCTGTAATCGCCCTGCATAAAAATCCCGCCGGCCTGCTCGACCACGCACTGCATCGCGCATGTGTCCCATTCGCACGTGAAGCCGAACCTGTAGTAGACATCGGCGGCGCCTTCGGCTATCATGCAGCCTTTCAGCGAGCTGCCGATGTCTGCGAGCCCTTTTATCCTGTGTTTGTTTTTTTCGAGCAGGGCCTCGGTTTTTTCGTCGCTGTGCGAGCGGCTTTTTAAAACGGTCAGCCCGCTTGTTTTGCCGCTCGTTGTTATTCTCGCGCCTTCGTCAAAGAGAGTCGGCATACCGTCGTTCAAATCCGCCGCGTATGCCCCGCGCCCCGCGGCGGCGTACCAGAATTTGTTTTTGCACGGCGCGTACACCACCCCCATCACCGGCCTGTTTTGATAGGCGAGCCCGATGTTGACGGTGAACTCGCCGTTTTTTTTCACGAATTCCTTTGTGCCGTCCAACGGGTCGACGATGAAGCAGAACTTGTTTGACAGCCTCTTTTTGTCGTCTGCGGATTCCTCCGCCAATATGTCTATATACGGCGCGTATTTTGACAGCCGGGCGCAGATCAAGTCGTTTGATTTTTTGTCCGCTTCGGTCAGCGGGGAGCTGTCGCCTTTGTATTCGACGGCGAAATCTTTTTCATACACATCCAGTATCCGCTTTCCCGCATCATACGCCGCCCGTACCGCGGTTTCGAGGATTTTGGGCACAAGATACCCGATTTGCTTTTCCAGGGCATACCATATCACAATTTTCACGGCCTGCTCGAGCGCGACCTCATCCGTGTCTATGACGATTTCGGGATTTCGGGGCTCTTCATACGGAGCTTCCTGCCCGACCACCCCTTTTTTATACAGCCCTTTCGGGTCGCGTTTTCTGCGCGTTTCAAGGCTTGCCTTCACATATATCTCGCAGAAGTTTTCTTCGCCGATTTTTTGTTTTGCCTCATTTCTCGCTTTCTCATACGGGGAAATCGCGGCGACGACGGCGATAAGCCCCGCTTCGCAGAAAAGATTCGCCGTTTCGTAAATTCTCCTGATGTTTTCGTCCCTGTCCTCTTTTGAAAAGCCCAGGCCCGAATTGAGCCCGTGGCGCAAGTTGTCGCCGTCCAAGATATATGCGGCAAAGCCCATTCTCAAAAGTTCCGCCTCGGCTTCGGCGGCGATGGTGGATTTGCCCGAGCCCGAGGGCCCGGTGAGCCACAGCACGAGCCCTTTTTGATTCATATTTTTTTCCCTCGCGGTTTTGTCCGCTTTGCCAAAGTGCCAGAATATATCGCCCATAAAAAAAATGCCCTCCAAAAATACGCGTTTTGCCTATATTATACCCGTTTTAAAAAAATTTATCAATACTTTTTTTTAAAATATATCTTGACTTATATGAGCAAAACGTATATAATATTCACAAAAAAACAAATAGAGAAGGTATTTTTTTATGTTATTCGAAAAAAACAGCGTGCTTTTGATGATCGGCGATTCCATAACGGACTGCGGCAGGGGGCGCCCCGTGGGCGAGGGCGACAATTTAGGGGCGGGATACGTCAATTTTATCGGGGCTTTGCTCGGCGCGAAATTCCCGAGGGAGAATATAACGGTCAAAAACACCGGTATAAGCGGCGACACCGTAAAAAACCTTGACGCCAGGTGGCAGGCCGACGTTTTGGACCTGGCTCCGGACTATCTCTCGATTTTGATCGGAGTAAACGACGTGTGGCGCAGATTCGACAGCCCGGACAACCCGGAACTGGCCGTTGGCCTGGCGGAATACGACGATCTATACCGCGGCATAACCGCCAAAGCAAAAAAAAATGTAAAAAAGATCATACTCATGACTCCGTTTCTCGCAGAACAGGACAAAACCGAAACCATGATGGCGCTTTTGTCGGAGTATATTGAAGCTGTAAAGAAAATCGCGGCGGAAAACAATTTTCTTTTGGTCGATCTGCAAGCCGAATTCGACAGATATATGGCGTGGGGCACAGCTCCCAAAGCCTTAGCCTCCGACAGGGTGCACCCCTCGCAGCTCGGCTCCGTGGTTATAGCGAAGGCGTTTTTGAAAGTGTGCGGAGTCGATATCTAAAGACTTGCGGAAATGGAATAAGTCTCGTTTTTACTGAGTTTCAGATTCAGTTTCCGGCCGGGCAGATACAGCTCAAAAGCGGTGTCATAGGCCGCCGTCAATTCGACTTCGGCGGTTTTGGCCTTTTTGTCCCATTTTAATTTTACATTCGCGCCGCAGCGGGTGCCGAGCGGGCCTATCGACCCCCTCTCCCATTGGCCGGGCAGCGCGGGCAGTATATCTATCCGGTTTTTGTCGGAATACAGCAGCATTTCCTGCACCGCCGCGGTCCAGCCCATGTTCGCGTCGATTTGAAAAGGGGCAGAGGGCATAACTAAGCTCACGCCCATGTCCCGCCAGTCGTTATGCAAAGTGAACAAATTTTCGCAAAGCGTGGATTTCGCTATCAGGCCAAGGCACTTGTGCGCATTTGCCCCGTCGCCGCAGCGGGCGAACAGGTTTGCGCCCTGGGCAAAAGACCAGCTCGTCTGGGCCTCCAATCCCAAAGTCAGCCGTTTTAAGGCGCCGAGCCTGTACCTTTGCGTGATCTTGTCGGCCCTCGCGAGTTCCAATCCGGGAAAAACGGGATACAGGTGCGATTGATGGCGGTGAAATTCGTTGTCGGGAAAATCGTCGTTTTGCCATTCGCGCGGGCTTTGGTCTTCGTTGTATTTGTACGGGGGGGCGGCATCCGATATTTTTTGCCATTTCGCAAGCTCCGAATTTTTGGCGCCGGTGATTTTTCCGAGCTCGATCAAATGGCCGAACACCTCTTTTATAATCGCGATATCCATCGCGGCGTCGATTGAGCACTGGGTCGCGTCGGAGAATTTGCGGCCTGTCCCTTTGTAGTTTTCCGTGCGGTTTTCCGGCGAAACAGAGGGGTAAACATGCCATCCGTCGGCTTTCCAGACGATAAAATCCTCATAAAACAGCCCCGCCTCCCGCAAAAACGGCATCGCCCTTTTTTCAAGAAAATCCATATCCCTTGTATACAGCCAATATTCATAGTACAACTGCGCAATCCATCCGGCTCCGCCCGTCCAGTTTATGATGTGCGGAGCCTTGCAGCACGCGCCAAGCGAAGTCGGAGCGGAGACCGCGGACAGATATATTCCGCGGCAGCCGTACAGTTTTTTCGCGCAGTCTCTTAAGGTTTCCATCTCCGCTTCGTAATAATCGAAAACCGCGAGCATATATTCGGGAAGAAGACCCGGCAGCGCCTGCCAGTATATCATTTCCAGATTGATATTTGCCATGTTTATCGCCCAGAACGCATCATAATCCCCCGACCACAGGCTCGTAAGGCTGCAGGGCAGGCTTTTTTCATCGGAACTGCAGATGAGAAGATATCTGCCGTAGGCCCACATCCGCCGGGTAAGGGCATTTGGCAGCCCTTCGCAATACGCAGCATCCAGCAATTCCCTGTTTGTCGCCTCCGGGCCGTATTTTTCATCTTCCAGGACAAATTGGCAGCGTTCAAACAACTCCTGATGAACGGGTTTATGCCTTAAAAAAAGCGCGTCATAGCCAAAGCAGGGCAGGTTCCCGATGTATTCTTTGAGCTCGCGCCATTTTGTCGTATGATCCCCTTCGTAAAATACCCGGGCTATAATCAGCGTTTTGTCTCCGGTTTTTATGACCCTCGCGACGGCGCCGTGCTGTTTTTTGTCAGTTTCCGCCATAAAAAAGAGCCATTCGCCCTCTTCGGCGTCCGCCGTATTTTCAAAATGCCCGGCGCTTGCCATATTATCGCTTTTGTGGCATGAAAGCGATATTTGGGCTTTTGCGTCGGTTTCGACAACGACCACGTCGTCCGCGCGCGACACGAACGCTTTTGTCCGGTAGGGGGTGTCCCCGTCATTCCAGCTCACAACGCTCTCCGCGGTGTCCATGGACAATTCCCTTTTGTATTTGGAAAATCCGTCTTCGGGTTTTATATAGATATTCAGGTCGGCGGCGGGGACCGGCACGGGCTGCCTTATATCGTGTCCCCTCTCGGTGAGGGCGTCAGTTAGCATGGGGTCGGCTTTTTCGATTTCGCCGTTTTCCAAAAGGGCGCGCATTTCAAAAAGTTTATCGGATACATCGGGCAGTTCCCCGTATTTTCCGTGGCGCCAAAGTTTCGTGTGGGTGAGCATGATGCGCTCATTTGCGACGGCGCCGTACACCAGCGCGCCGTGATAGCCGTTTCCGAGCGGGGTGCCCTCGCGCCAGTTGTTTCCCCACCAGGACGCCGGGCGGTTCATGACCATTTTGTGCTGCATAATCTATCCTCCCGTGTAATTTTCATGGGCTGCGATCACTTTGTCATAATATTTTGTGACAGCCTTCTCTTTTGATTCGTAATATGACGCGAATTCGGATTTTTGCGGCTGCAGGATGTTTTGGAGCCAAAAGGCGAATCCCTGCCAGCCGTCGTATATGAATCCGAAATCGAACAATACCCCCGGCTTGATGTAGTCGTCGAGCATCTGTATGCTTTCTTCGTCCCTCAGCTGCTTGTTTTTGAAGGCGATTTCATAATATGCCGGTATCACCTGCTTATAGCTTTCAGCCGCCAGAACTTCCATTATTGTCCCTATCATTTCCGTGTTGTCCGCCGATGTGGTCGGTATCGCCATGAGGGGCCCGTGCCCGTCCAGCATGGTATAATATTTGTCCTGTTTTTCGTCCCATTTCGGCATCGGAAGCAGCCCGAAGTCCGCTTCCATGGATTTGCAAAGCAATGTGTCCGCCAAAACAAACGTCGCAAATACCGCCCTGTTTTCCGGAAACATTTCGCTTCTCACGTAATCCCACCACATTTTATCGTCCCGCTGCACGACGTTCATCACCGACCAGCCCGGCGTGTTGTAGAAATAATCGTACATTTTCGATGTGATTTGGGCGGATTTTTCGTTGTTCAGCGCCAATTCGGGGTATCCCTCGGCGTTGCGCCGGGTGACAAAATGATCAAACGCCCAGGGCCAGGCCGCCGCGGCGGAGTAGGCATTCGACACAAAGCCATACAGGTCGTAGTCGTCGGATTTGCCGTCGCCGTTTAAATCCGTGTATATATTTTTTGTGATTTCATATAATTTGTCAATTGTCCACTTGCCCGCATTCACTATGTCGTACGGATTTTCGGCTATACCGAAATCGGCGCAGAGCTTTTTATTGAATGCTATGGCGTATGTGCAGTCATAGCCGGAAATGAGCATATCGGAAAACGCGAAAAACGATATTCCGGCGACCTGAAGCTCTTTTGTCGCCGATTCGTTCCACCAGGGTTTGGAAAAATCGATATTGGGCACGTCGTACCAGTTGTAGAACAAATTCTGAAGCGCCGCCGCGCTCATATTTATCATGTGGCCGATAGCCACATCGGCAAAAAAGTCGCCCGACCTCACGGACTTCTGCATATCGCGGGTCAATGTGGACTCGTCTTTTTCATTTATGAGCAAGGGTTCGATTCTGCAGTTGAAACGCTCCTCTATCGTCATGTTCCTTTTGTACACCGCATCGTTTAACACCTCGCCTATGTCTGCTTCGGCATATACCTCGAGCACATGGCGGCAAGTGGGTCCCGCCGAGTCGTCCCGCGTCGCGATTACAAATTTTTTGCCGCCAAAGTCGCGCGCCTCGAGATTGTCGGGTATATCGGGCTTTTCATCGCCGGAGTCGGGCTCGGCCCCCTCGAGCCTTTCATCGTCCGCGTCCGGGGTTTTTCCGGTTTCGCCGCCGGATTTGCATGAGGGCAAAACGGGCGACAAAACGCAAATCAAAATAAGCGCCGCGAGTAATTTTTTCATATTTTTCATAAAATAACCGCCTCCGTGATTTTTTTTATCAATTTTGGATATGCGCCGAGTTTTAACCGGTTCTCCAAAAAAGCCGGAACGCCGCCTGCCTCGATTGCCGATTTCATTTCGGCCGATTCCGCGTCGCCGGAGTCAAAATAATCCAGCACGTTCGCGACGGATTGGACAAGATTCTCATGGCCGAGCCCGTTTTCATACGCGTATAAAAGCGGGCCCATGAGCCTGTCGCCAAGGCCGAGCTTGCGCAGCGGGTCGCGTATTATGCGGCGCACTTCGTCTTTCATTTCCTCGATTGCGCCCCTGCGGCCGAGCTGGGCTTCATACTCCCTTATTTCCTCTTCCCCGAAATTGTATTTATGTATAATACAGCTGCCGATTTCACGCATGACGTCGCCGGTAAACTTCGCGATTTGCCCGTCGCGCAGCGCCTCATGGATATATTTATAGCCCTTGCGCCGCGCGGCGTATCCCAAGGTCGCGTGGCCGCCGTTGTGTATCCACAGCTTGCGTTCCAAAAGCGCGCCGAGATTATTTGAAACCTCGATAAACGGCGCCGCGGCGGGGTCGCCAATCCAGGCGTTTGCGTCCGCGTACCATTCGTTGTAATCCTCGCATATGATTTTATACGGGTTTTCCGGGATGGGCACGACGCGGGAGATTATGGCGTCGGGGAAGGCGATATTGGCTTTGCAGTACTTGGCCGCTTCCGGACCGAGGCGGGCACAGACCAAATTTTTGAGCAGCGACGAGGCCTGGTTTAAATTTTCGCAGGCGACTATATTTATTTTTTTTGCCGCACCCGACGCCGGCGCGCTTTCGACGGCGGCCGCTATATTTGCCGCAACGTCGCCGAGGTTTTCGGCGATGACGCAGGTGAGAACCAAGTCGGCTTCGGCAAACGCGCGGTTTATATTTTCTTGTTCGCCTGTATGGAGAATTTCATAGCCGCCTATTTCGCAGACGCGTTTTGTGCCGTCCATACTTATCTGCGCCACATCGAAAGAACGGCCTTTAAGACCGTCGACGAGCTTTTTATCCTTGTCGACGTATGTGATATGACATTCGCAAAAATCGAGCATCCGCGGGCTCAGATGGCCCCGCCCCGACGCCCCGGCGCCAAACAGCAGTACATTCATGATTGTTTTAACCTCCGTATTTTATTTTTGATGAAAATTGTATTGATTTACGATTGTTTTTGGTGTATAATATATAGGCGAGAGCCGAATTATTCGAATGAAAGGCTTTTTTATGAAAAAGATTATAGTATTGACATTGATATGCCTGATTTTGTCAGGGTCGTTTGCGTGCTCGGGTGAAAATGAAAAAACGGGTGGCGAATTTGCGACGGGTGATGGGGAAGAAAATATAGGTATCGAAATCATCGTGGGCAACGAGCCAAACAACACGGTATTCTGGAATAACGTGATTTGCGAGGACGAGGATTACGTCTATGTCAGCAGCTTTATGTATTATGGCGTTGATATAAACCCCAACATCATAAAGATAAGCAAAAGCGACGATTCCGTGACGGACTTGGGCGTAAGAGGCAATAATCTCAACATATACGATGGTTATTTGTATTTTTTGAACGAGCATAGCTATTTATACAAACTGGATTTAAGCGACGCAAATGCAACTCCTAAAGGTGTAACAATTGAATATATATACGCATATATGATTTTAAATGACAAGATATATCCATCCAGATTTCTTAGCAACGTATTGAGCATGAATCTCGACGGTTCAGATTTACAGGAAGCGCA